>Ga0256845_1000199_pt1 | contig 56187 bp, 57 predicted proteins | sample RiftiametaG_FD_189101 | JGI IMG/M metagenome (GOLD analysis project Ga0256845, IMG submission 189101) | Tube worm associated microbial communities from hydrothermal vent at the East Pacific Rise, Pacific Ocean - Riftia | ecosystem: Host-associated > Annelida > Integument > Unclassified ...
GCTTTTCAAGTATATGTATAGCTATTTTAGTGTTATAAATATATGGTGTATAGTTATTTTAGTCTTTTGTTAAATAATTGTATAGTTAATTCAGGACGTTACACCCTTTAGTTAAGTTAATTTCAAGTTTATTAACACTAATTATAAAAGGGGTAAATGCCTCTTTTATTAAATCCAATGAAATGTTCTATTTTAACCTCTTTCTTGCCAAAATAATAAGATTACCTTTGCGACTATGTCTAGCTTACAACTTATAAAATCAATGGTTTCTTTAAAATGCCCCAAATGCAGACAGGGAAATTTATTTGTATTTAAAGGGTTGTTTAGATATACTCATATTTTAGACATGCCTGAACACTGTGAAGTGTGCACACAGAAATATGAAATTGAACCTGGCTTTTGGATTGGTGCCTTATGGACATCCTACCCCATTGTAATTGCTATTGAAGTACCGTTTTTATTGATGGCGTTATTGTCTACTACCGTTTCACCTTGGGTGTCGTTTGGGTTTATGCTCTTGGCTTTTTTGGTGTTTTATCCTATTATGTTACGATTGGGACGTTCTATATGGATTCATATTTCGGTTAGGTTTGATGAAGGGCGTTTTGGTGAGTGACTTTTTGGGTTGAAGTGTTGTGTTATTTAATCCCTCTCGTTCTCCCTTTATAAGGGAGAGGCTATGGTTTACTTGTGGTTTGATGAGTTGGGGTGATGTGTTGGATTGAAGTGTTGTGTTGATGTGTTGGGTTTTTAATCCCTCTCGTTCTCCCTTTATAAGGGAGAGGCTGTGGTTTACTTGTGGTTTGATGTCTTGGGGTGATGTGTTGGGTTGAAGTGTTGAGTTTTTTAATTCCTTGTTTCGATAGACTCAACGTACCCCTCTTACCTTTTATTTGAGAGTAAGTAATTTCTGAAATACGCCTTATTATTTAGATTACTCCACTCAGTAAAATTAAATAATAGTATTATATTTGAACCTTAATAATACCCTATGACCCTACAGTACTCTAATTAAGGCTGTACAAAAAAGAAAACTAATATGATACTCAACGCATTGTACCCTAAAAATCCTACGCAATTACCTAACACCTTAACGAAATTACCGGCCTCTTATAAATTGAAAGCAGCCTTAGCTATACTCGCAGTTTTACTATTTTTTGTATTATATGCCGCCATGGTTGTTTCTGCTGGGTACTTGATAGAATATGCTATATTCTATCCAATTTATGAAATAAATAAACTAACGATCCTCTTAAAAATTGGTGCTATTGCTATTTCAGTCACCTTATTTACGTTTACCCTTAAATTCATATTTAAGCTAAAGAATCATAAAATTCCAAACCGCGTTAAATTACAGGAAAAAGACAACCCCGAATTGTGGCGTTTTATTTTACAAATATGTAAAGATACTGGTGCACCTACTCCAAAAAACATTTATGTTGATCCAGATGTAAATGCCTACGTAGCGTATTCAAATATGTGGTTAAGTTTAATATTCCCCGTAAAAAAGGAATTAACCATTGGATTAGGGCTAGTGAGCTGTTTAAATCTATCTGAATTTAAAGCCGTTATGAGTCATGAGTTTGGACATTTTGCCCAACGTAGTATGCGTATTGGTAGTTTTATCATATCCGCTAACACCATTATTCATGACATGATTTTTTCAAGAGACAAATGGGATTTAGCACTTGACCAATGGCGTTCCGCAGACATAAGAGTTTCTGTATTTGCATGGGCACTTACGCCTATTATATGGGTGATTAGACAGTTATTGAATTTATTTTATCAATTTTTGAACATTATGTATTCTACTCTGTCCCATGAAATGGAGTTTAACGCGGACAAAGTCGCTATTAGTACATCTGGTAGTGATGCTATTGTATCCGGTTTATGGAAGTTAGATAACGGATCTGTTAATTGGAATAACACTATTCAACATGCCTATTTATCGGCTCAAAAAAATGGGTATGTTAACAACCTATACACTCACCATTTATTAGCAATGGATAGAGATAGTGACGTTCAAAATGAACTATATACTAACCTACCAAAAGATGCGAGAGGTGGTACCCAATTTTTTAATACGTCTGAAATATCAAAAGTCAGCATGTATGCCAGTCACCCTCCAAATGACGCGAGACAAACTAATGCCAAACTGCCATTTATTCATTGCGACATGGATACTAGAAGTCCATGGTTGCTATTTGGAGAAAAAGAAACTTTACAGCAGGAAGTTACTACTCTTATTTATAAGCAATACCTAAACAAATCACCGGACACTTTTGTTGAGTCCACTACATTTGAAACATTTATCGCTACAGAAACCGCTGGTAAGCATTTATTAGATGAATATGACAATAATTTTGAAAATAGATTTCTTAAAATTAATGACCTACAAGATTTACAAAAAGAGGCTAATAACACTAATGAAATCACATCTAAGGATGTCTTAATTGAAGAGTTAAAAACGCTAATGACACCCGTTCGTGAAATTGAAGCTTTAATGCAACAGGCTGTACAAATGAGTGAAGGTACGACAAAACAAAAATCGTTTACGGTGGATGATAAAACCTATTCCAAAAAGCAATTAGAAGCAGGCTATACCTATTTAATGCAAAAAAGAGATACGCTTTTCAATACCACTTTTAGCGAATGGGATACCAAATTTTGTGTGGCTCATATTAAATTAGCTAATGCTATTAATAGAACTCTTGAACTTAAAGCCATATACACTCAACATCAAACTATTACAACCGTTTATAAAACCATTGTAGATGTGAAAAATGAGATTATGGAAGGCTTAACTAAAATTCAAAACAACTCAGAACTTACCCAGCAAGAGCTTAATGAATTTGGAGAAAGAGCAAACACTCTATTTTTATCATTAAATAAAAGTTTAGACTTATTTGACACTGTTGATTTTATCCCCTTACCTAATATTGAGACTACCGTAGAGTTAAAAGAAGCCATTATCTCAGATGGTGTTTTTAATAAAGAGAATGGGCCTCTATTCGAAAATGGTGGATTTGATAAACTGATGCAACAAATTGAAAATGCAGTGACACATTGCCAGCGCATAGATCAAAAAAGTGTATCAGTTATTCTTAGTTTCCATAAGGAATTAAGAGCAGTTAATGCTTAAACTTATTGGTTTTTTGGTTGAAGTGTTGTGTTTTTTAATCCCTCACGGTCTCCCTTTTCCTGCATTGAGCTTGATGAAATGTAAGGGAGAGGCTTTGGTTTGATGAGTTGGGTTGAAGTGTTGGGTTTTTAATCCCTCACGGTCTCCCTTTTAAAGGGAGAGGCTGTGGTTTACTTTGTGGTTTGATTTTGATTTGAAGTAGTTTGTTGATGTAATTTGTTGAGTTAGGCTTGTATTGTGTTTTTCAATCCCTCACGGTCTCCCTTTTAAAGGGAGAGTCTGTGGTTTGATGTCTTGGGGTGATGTGTTGTGTTGACGTACTTTATTGAACTAATTGATTGACATATTCTATTGAAATATTATTCTTTTTTAAGTTTAAAGATGTTATTCCACATATCAAACAAAGGCCTGTCTATTATTAAAGAGGGAGATTCTCTCTCTAACGCTTCCCGTTTTCCTTTATCCAAGCTTCAATCTCTAATAAAACAGAATTTAAATTTGATTTTACAAACGCATCTTCAAATCTTAAAACAGTTAATCCTTCAGCTTCTAATCCCATTGTTCGTTTTTGATCGTATTTTTCTTTTCCAATATGGCTGTCTCCATCCACTTCAATGACTAAGTTTAATGGCTTACAATAAAAGTCTGCAATGTAGTTTAATAATGGTTTTTGTCGGTTAAATGTATACCCTAACATTTGTTTACGTTTTAAACCTTGCCACAGTAGAATTTCACCTAGCGTTGAGTTGTTTCTGTGTTCGCGTGAGTATTCTTTTAAGTTTTTATTGTATTCAACATGAGCCATTTGACTAATGTAGTCATTATTTTGGGGTTGTGGTTTGGGGATTAGTGTTTGGCTGTTGTTTGATTTGTTGAGTTAGGCTTGTGTTGTGTTTTTTAATCCCTCACGGTCTCCCTTTGTAAGGGAGAGGCCGTGACTTGAAGTAGTTTGTTTTTGGTTTGATGAGTTGTGTTGACGTACTTTGTCAATGTAGTTTGTTTTTGGTTTGAAGTAGTTGTTTTTGGTTTGATGAGTTGTGTTGACGTACTTTGTTGATGTGTTTAATAGATCAGTTTTTAAACTCTAAACCAACACACATTCGTTTACTAAATCAGCAATCAAGACATCTACATGTTCTTTTTCTATACCGGGTACACAAATGATATGCGCAATAGGACCTTCAGATGCTAATTGGTGTTTATCACAAATCGCTTGAGATGGTTTATCAAATACAACGGTAAGTGCGTCATTATTTCGCCAAGCGTGTAAGCCCAATTCATTTAATTTACCTTCTACATACCTAGCCAACTCTTGAGAATTTACAACTCTAGCTTTAATCCCCTCTAGGCCATGTTTTTCTATGAATGACCATAAAAACAAAGGTGTTAACCCATTTCTTGAGCCTGTAATAGTCGTGTCTAAAGTACCTACATATGAAATTGAATTGGCAATCCTGTTTCTGTGTTGTCTTTTCACCAATACGATACCACTTGGAATGGGGCCTCCAATAAATTTATGTCCTGATATTGAAATACTGTCTACGCCTTCTGCAAAGTCAAACTTTGGTTTTGGATCAGCAAAGGGAGCTACGCAGCCTAAAAATGCGGCATCACAATGAATGTAATAATCTTTAATGGCGTATCTTTTAATGATTTTTTTAATCTTATCTAAATCATCCACCGCCTCAGTCATAGTTGTACCAATATTCAAAAAGAAAATAGCCGGTTTATCTCTACGCACCATTAAAATTTGCTCTAAATCTTCATAATCTAGCTCTCCATTTTCCTGACTTCTCACCACAATATTACTCATATTTAACATGTGTAAATTTTTCTTCACACTATAATGGGTCGATTCACTATAATACACCACTGCATTTGGAAAATTCTCTCTGGCTAAATATAAACCATACAAATTACCTTCTGTACCACCATTAGTCACATATCCCCAAACATCTTCCATAGTTGCCGATAGCATTTCAGCAAAAAAGGCGATACACTTTCTTTCTATTTCTTTGGTGTCAATCGTTAAGGTAGACGGTGATTCAGGATCACCCACATTATTTAAACAAAGATCTAAAAAAGGAGCAAATTCTTTAAAGGAAAAATCTTTAGCTAAAGGATATCCTAAAAATGAGGCATTATTAGTACTAATTCGTTTCAATACTTTATTTAAATCTTTCATAGTATTTATTTTTACACAAAGATAGATTACATAGTTCTTTTTAACACCATTCAAGAATAATCAAGAAAATATACCTAATTTTGAATACTAAATCAGTTTTAACACACTACCTAAGACTTAAATTGGACCCTAAAACAAAAAAATAAACTATGCTTCAACTTGATGCTATTGACATTCGCTTAATAAATGAATTACAAACAGACGCTAAACAGTCCATAAAACAACTGGCAGAGAAAGTAAACCTATCCATTACACCGGTTCAGCAAAGAATTAAAAAAATTGAACAATCTGGCATCATTAAAAGATATGTTGGTATTATAGATCCTTTATTAGTGGACAAAATATTAACTGTTTACTGTCAAGTGACCTTAGTTAAACATCAAGAAGCCTTTTTTAAGGATTTTGAAGAGTTTATAAATAGCCATGATGAAATTATGGAAACGTCATACATAACAGGAAAGCATGATTTTTTATTAAAAATCCTACTCCGTGACATGTTAGAATACCAAGAGTTTGTTTTACACAAAATGGCTCAACTTAAAATAGTCTCTAATATTCAAAGTTCATTTGTGATTAAACAAGTTAAAAACGAGACTAAACTAAAGTTAACACTTAACAATACAACTTAATAAAGACACTTATAAAATTAAGGATGATAGCTATTCAAGTACTAAAGAACTATTTATTTACAGTTTAACCTTAAATAACAGCACTTAACTCAATAATCACCCATTTTTAGACGCTATATCAATATAAATTGATAAATTAGGTTCAACTTAAAACCTATTACACTATGAAACAAACAGTTATCCTAGGCGCATTTGCGCTTAGTTCATTCTTTGGCATTGGTCAACAGTTTGAATTATTGTCTTCTCAAGACAACCTGATCTCAATTAAACACACCCTGCTACAAACAGATGCTGTGTACATTCAAATTGACAATCAAAGTTTTCAAGATTTTACAAAAACAAATAAAGTCACAACCATGACTGCTGGAGCACCAGCCATTCCTTATTTTACGGAATCTGTGATCGTTCCCAATAGTGGTGAACTCTCTTTAGAGGTTGAACATGATGGCTATGTTGATTATTTGGATGTTAACATAGCACCTTCTAAAGGTCATTTAACAAGAAACATTGATCCTTCAACGGTTCCATATACATTTGGTATTGACTATTCAATAGATGCATTTTACCCAGGAACGCTTGCTGAATTAGGTACGCCATATAACCTTAGAAACACTAGGGGTGTCACTGTTTCAATATCACCATACCAATATAACCCAGTTACTAAAACACTAAGAGTTTATAACAATATAAGAACTAATGTTGTAACGAATGAAAACCAAACGGGGATTAATGAACTAATGACAACCGCATCTGTTCAAAGAGATGTGTTTTCTAGTATTTACAATGAACAATACTTAAATGCACAAGTTGTTTTTGGTAGATATTCGCCACTTGGAGAGAGTGGAGAACTATTAATTATCGCAAAAGATGATTATATAGATGAGATTCAACCTTTAGCAAATTGGAAAATTCAATCTGGAATAAAAACAACAATAGTTGGTACATCAACTGCTGGTACAACAGACACTCAAGTTAAAGCTTACATTCAATCGTTTTATGGAACCAATCCCAATTTGGTATATATACTATTAGTTGGTGACCATGCAGATGTTCCTTCACATACCTATGGTATGTCAGGTAATTCAGAACAATTATGGAGTGATACTTATTATACACAGTTAACAGGTACTGATTTTTACCCTGAAGCATTTATCGGTCGTTTTTCTGGAAATGCGAGCCAAATCACAACTATGGTAGATAGAACTTTAGAATATGAAAAGTCACCTGCTACTGGTAATTGGATGACAAAAGCAGTTGGATTAGGTTCAAACCAAGGCGCAGGCTATGGTGATGATGGAGAAGCGGATTGGCAACATTTAAGAAACATAAGAACCACTCTATTAGGGTTTGGTTATACTGAAATTCATGAATTTTATGACGGAAGTCATGGCGGAGATGATGCATCAGGTGATCCTTCTTCTTCGATAATTACACCTGCGGTAAATAACGGTATTGGTTTGTTTAACTATACAGGACACGGTGCTCAAAATGTTTGCGTCACAGGAAATTATAGTTCTACACATATCAATCAAGCTGTAAACAATGGAAAATATCCTTTAGTTATATCTGTAGCCTGTAATAATGGAACGTTTACGTCTGGAACGTGTATATCAGAAACATGGATGCGCGCAACTAACAACAACACACCAGCAGGATCTATCGCAGCCTGTGGTTCAAGTATATTAATGGCTTGGTCTGAACCAATGCAAACACAAGATGAAATGGCTGAAATTATTGCTGAGTCTTATACTAACAATAAAAAATCAACATTAGGTGGAATTTTTTATAACGCTCAAATGAGTATGTTAGAAGATTACAATGCAAATACAAACGCAAAAGAGGTTATGCAAACTTGGGTCATGTTCGGTGATCCTTCTACTCTATTTAGAACTAAAGAAACTACAAACTTAACTGCCTCTCACATTTCAAATGTAGATTTAGGTGAAACCTCTGTTACAGTGACATGTAATGTGGAAGGTGCTTTGATTGCTATTACACAGGATGAAATCATTTTAGGGACAGGACTCGTTTCTGGCAGTAGTGTAACTATTAGTTTTACGGCGTTAACATCTGATCAACCTTTAATAGTAACAGGAACAAAACAAAATTACAAACCTTACCAAGGCAACATCCAAGTTTCAAATGGACCATCTGGACTTGACGGTAATGAAACTAACTTTATAAACGTTTATCCTAACCCAGCAACTGATTTTGTAAATGTGACATGGAGTGATACGACTCCAACATATATTCAATTAACAGATTTGTCTGGAAAAATAGTTTACAACTTATCACAGTCTGAATTATCTGGATCATCAGTAGTTATTCCAACGTCAGACTTGGCTTCAGGTTTATATTTAATGAACGTAGTTTCAAATGAAAAATCAAACCTAGTAAAAATAACCGTAAAATAAATAGTGAAAAATGGAAGTGTGTAGCATAAAGCTACACACTTTTTTTTTGGCCTAAATAATAATTCTAAATTTTTAAATTATGAAAATATTGATTTTACCCTTAAGTATCTGTTTTATGATAGCGTCATGCGGTAGTAGTAAAACTGTGGCCGCTGAAAATGAACCCGTAGAGGTGACAGAAACAGCAGAAGCTATTAGAATAGTAGGAACTGTTCACCTTTCGGATACAGGTTGTAAATTGTATATTGATGCGAGAGAAAATGATGGTACTACTTTTCTGTTATATCCCGAAAATTTAGATCCACGTTTTCAAGTAGAAGGCATGTATTTAAAGTTTTATTACGCTATAACTCATACTGAATTACCTGAAAATTGTAAAGCGCAAATGAGTGCTTCTTTAAGCGAAGTGACACCGCTTAGAAAGTAAATTGAGTCCTAACTTTAAAAAAACTTCAGATTAACGTCTGGAGTTTTTTTTGTATCCACTTTTCTGATGACTAACCTAAATTAGGTCTAAGGATTAGTAAGAAGGATTCAAATAGAGTGTCAGGTTCGGTTAAATATTTTGAAAAATTATAAGTATAACTTTATTAATATATAATTGAAAATCGCTGTTTAGTTGTGTTGTTATTCGAATCCACCACAGTTTTTAGTACTGTAAAATTATTCTTTAGTTAAAACTGCCAGTAAACACTTGTACCATAGTAAGTTTAATACAATTTACTTAGGTCAAACTCAAGTTACTAGTTAACCCGAATCTAAAAACTAGCTTTAAACCCAATGTGAATTTTAGTCGTATTAAAGTCTAATTGATCTGAATTCAATACGCCATTCGCAATACTAATCTCCAAGATACTATTGTCATTAATTAACCCAAAACCTATACCGATACTATTGGTATGATTGTTACCATTAAATTTAAAGTGTGCGTAATCATAAATCAATTTAAAAGACAAAGACGAAATAGGTTGATATTCTATTTCATTCAATACTGTAAACACTTCATTACCTGTTAACTCAAGCTCATAAAACCCTCTTACAGACTTTAACCCTCCAAAGTATACCAATTCATTACGCGATAAGTCATAAGACGCGTTTAAACCATGTAATCCTATTTGATTATTAAAGCTAAAGTAATTCAAGAATTTAAACCTTTGCTCCAAATTAATCAAATACGTATAATTTGAGGATGACCTTTTAGTTTTGACCGTATCTGAGGTATAACTATAAAATCCCCCCTTAATAGACAATTTGGGTCTATAGAATGACAAACTAGACTCAAATTGAGGCTTTAATACGACATTCACACCAATAACATTCTTTGTAAATTCAGTAATGTTAAACGCTGTCGTTTTATCCAAGATTGTAGAGTTTATTAGTTGATTATACAATCCAATCTTAAAATAAGGTTGAATGTAATTCAATCCAAAATCTAAATCTGTCTTCACAAAACTTGTATCTTGTTTCTGCAAGTTTACATTTGCCTCTACACCAATTGGAGAGTTAAACAAATATGGATATTCAAAATTAAATCTCAAATTTTGAGTTTTATCTGGATTACTTTTCCAGTTTAAATTAAGGTATTCCGCTTTATTCAGAGCATTATTCAACACTAAGTTAAGGTAGCCATTTAATTGTATTTTACGTGTAACTCTATCTTGTTGCAACCCCACATACCCATCTGCATTTGATGATTTTAGCTTTTTAATATAAATAAACAGTTCCGCCTTACCATCCTTAAATATCAATTGAGGATCTCGAATAGTTTTGTATAAGTTGGATGCAGAAAGTATGGGTACAATCGTTCTAATTTTACTTTCATTATAGCGTTCACCAACCTTTAAATTAATTAAATTTAATAATGTTTTTTCATTAAAGTCATCTTCACTTTTAATGTGAATCTTATCAATCAATACTATTTTACCAGAATCAATTTTAAAATCTAACACCAACTTCTTACCATCTATTTCCTGACCTATAATAGTTATAGATGCAAAAGGAAATCCTTTATTTTCTAAATTAACTAACTGTTTATTAATAGATAACCTTGTTTCACTTAAAGTTGTAGTTAAGTAATTATCTTTATTTACTAACACTACTTTCTTAAACTTAGTTTTATGCGTTAACCAATAATGAACTTGTTTTTTCTTATAAGTTGTATCTCGTAAAGACAACCCTATATACCCCATTAATTTATAGTTGATGACCGCTTTTGAAATGAAATTTAAGTCCGAAATAGAATCATTAGATTTAGTAAATTTTTCTGATTTTTTATCGACATGAACATAGACTGACGTAATCGTTTGCCCCCAAACTTGAGCACTGAATACGATAAAGAATAGGACTGCTAATTTTTTCATTTTGAGTATAACGTCAAATTTAGGAGAAAATTAGTGATTAAGGTATAATTTTTTAGTTTTCTGGAATAATTTCCTGTAATGAAAATCGAGTACCATATTCCACTTCAAACTCATCAGTTAAAAACCGAATCAACTGTTCAGTGGTGTGCGGTGTACCGGCATAAGACTTATATTTAATAGTATAAGTTAACTTAGCAAATTCAACAAGAGTGGCTTCTTTAAATTTAGTTCTTAGTGACGCAGTAGTCACTAAGAAAAGAGCACTTAATGCTAAACCAATTAATCCAAATGAATAAATCCAACCAGAGTAATCATGCTTTGTTATAAAATAAGTACACACCAACATAGTGCCCATAACAGCAAAAACGGGAAATAAGTACACTAATCTTTCAAGTGTAGCAGGACGTTCAAACTCAGGTACTTTTATTTTATTTTCATTTAAATACTCTATTAACTCCAATCTTTGAGTTTTACTTAATAGTGTATTAAGATCAGCTGTAGATCCAATATTTTCTATTGAAGTTAAGTCTTCTACTTTTGATTTAATTTTATAATAAATATTTAAAAAATGAAGAGACTTCCAGCCTACTTTGTCATTTTTAACCTGAAACAAGTTTGCTAAATCTTCAATCGTTTTATAACTAGAGGCTTCTAAATTTTCAATTCTCTCTCCAATTAAGAATTGAATTGTATTTGTAAACTCTTCTTTTTTAGAATACATAATCGGTGTTTTAGTTTTAAATCTACCTAAATTTTCATAAAAATGCCCCAAAATTTCTTTTGAGGCAGTGATATTTGTTACAAATACAGATATTAAACTCTACCTGGATATATTTTTAACGCTTCTTCAATACATTTAACAGCTTTGCGTAAATTGTCTTTTTTAAGTACATAAGCAATCCTTACTTCATTTTTACCTAATCCCTTAGAGGCATAAAAACCTGTAGCTGGAGCCATCATCACCGTTTGGTTACCATATTCAAAATCTTCTAGCAACCATTGGCAAAATTTATCAGAATTATCAATAGGAAACTTAGCTATACAATAAAATGCACCTTCTGGTTTTGGGCAAACTACACCTTCAATTTTATTTAAACCATCCACCATGATATTTCTTCTCTCTACATACTCATCAATAACATCTGTAAAGTATGATTTAGGGGTGTCTAATGCTGCTTCACTTGCAATTTGAGCTAGTGTTGGAGGAGACAGTCTTGCTTGAGCAAATTTTAGAACTGCTTTTAATACGTTTTTATTATGAGTAATTAAAGCACCTATTCTTGCACCACACATTGAATATCTTTTAGAAACTGAATCAATTAAAATTGTATGTTCCTCTATCCCTTTTAAATTCATTGTTGAAAATGGTTCTGCACCATCATAACAAAACTCTCTGTATACTTCATCAGCAAACAAAAATAAATCGTGTTTTTTAACAATTTGAGCTAACTGTTCTAATTCTTCTTTTGAATATAAGTATCCAGTTGGATTACCAGGATTACAAATTACAATACCTTTTGTTTTAGGCGTAATTTGTTTTTCAAAATCAATAATTGGAGGTAATGCAAACCCGTTTTCAATTTTAGCCGTTACAGGTTTAATTTTAATCCCTGCTGTCTCTGCAAATCCATTATAGTTTGCATAAAACGGTTCAGGAATTATAACTTCATCACCTGGGTTGAAGCAAGATAAAAAACCAAATACTAACGCTTCAGATCCTCCAGTAGTCACTATGATTTCTTCAGCCGTTACATTAATCCCATTCGTTTGATAGTAATCCGCTAACTTATCTCTATACGATTCAAAACCGGCAGAATGACTATATTCGATAACTTCTCTATCAATCGCTTTAATCGCATCTAATGCGACTTGTGGTGTCGCAATATCAGGTTGACCTATATTTAAATGAAATACAGTTTTTCCATCCTTCTTAGCTTGTTCTGCATATGGAACAAGTTTTCGAATAGGTGACTCGGGCATGTTTATTCCCTTTACTGAAATTATTGGCATGATTATATATTTTTAAATAGCTGTGCAAAGATAATTTTATTATTAATTTTTGCAACTTCAAAGTCAATTTTTAGATGAACATTTTTTTTTAATAAACACATATTATGCAAGCTTAGCAAATACAAATGAGTACTTAAATCCACCTACACCTTCAAACTTTAATTTACCATCTAACTGATCACATAACGTTTCAATTAACTCCATTCCTAATGAATTTTCGCTTAATTCTGCATAATCTAAATCAGTACCCACTCCGTTGTCTGAAATAGTAAAGTGTTTAAAATCATCAGTTAATTTAATTATAATATCACCTTCACTTCTATTAGTAAATGCATACTTGATAGAATTAGATATGATTTCATTCACTATTAAGCCTAAAGGTATTAACGTATCAATACTTAAACTCACTTCAGAAATATCTAGCTGAAAGCCAATCTCTGTTATTGGTTGATAAGAATCTAACACATTTACAATTAAATCCTTTATATACAATTTAGCATCTAGCTTGGATAAATTTCCACTTTTATACAGTTTTTCATGAATCAAAGCCATACTTCCAATTCTATTTTCTGTTTCACGTATCCTTAATTGATAATTTTCTGAAGATGTATAATGAGATTGAAGTCTAATTAAGCTATTAACAATTTGTAAATTATTTTTAACCCTATGGTGAACTTCTTTTAACAACGTTTCTTTTTCCTCTTTACTAATCAACGTCCTTTTCAGTTCTTCATTCTGATCTTCTAAGATTCTTTTATGCAAATTAGCCTGACGTAACCTTTTTCTAAAAGAAAATAATATTAATGTAACAGACAACCCACCTAAGCCAACAAACAGCCACAAGTACTTAGTATTATTAATTTCGATTGTTTTCTTCAATTCTAAATTAGAATGTTCAATTTTAGAGATGTCCTTTTCCAAAATTAACTCCTTAGTACGCATACTATCCTTAACTATTTCGTAATTCACAAATTCATCCTCAATTTTAGGATTATCAACATTTATCGTATCATGATACAATCTATATTGATTGAAATAATAGGCAGATTCAGCACGTTTTCCTTCATCATATAAAGAGATGCCAATGGATAAGCAAATATCTTTTAATGTATGTATTGAATTATTCAGAATAGCCCAATCATATGTTTTATTATAGTACTTAATTGCTTTTTTAAAATTTCCTTTCGCTTTATATATTTCTCCTAAGAAATAGTAGTCCAAATGTAATTCATATGAACTAGGGAAAGCATTATTAATATCAATTGACTTTTCAATATAAACTAGAGCAGAGTCAAATTTATTTTGCTGAAGATAAACACTTGATAAGTTTTGGTATATATATGAAATTTGATGATCATTACCATTTCCAACCCTTACTTGTAAAGCTTTATATAAATATACTAATGCAGAATCAAATTCCTCATTATAGGTGTAAATATTCCCTAAGTTGTTATAACATCCCGCAAGACCATCCTCTTCATTAATCAATTTATAGATGGAAATTGCTTCATTATAATTAGCAATGGCATTATCAAATCTATTGAGATCATTAAAAACGTTACCAATATTTAATTTCAGTTTTCCAATTCTTGAAGAGTCATTTACGCTTTTAAATAATTCTAAGGAGGTATGAAAAGAGTTAAATGCTTTTGAATACTTTGCTGTACTTCTATAAATTCGTCCTTTCTCTAAATGCGTTTCTGCGATTTCCTGTATTTCATATTTTGAATTCAACAGTTCTAATGCTAAGTCAAAATAAACAATGGCAGTATCATAAACACCTAGACTTTTATAATTTTGACCAAGTAAGAGGTATTCTCGACCAAAATTATAGGTAATGTTTACTGTACTCTGATACTTAAACGATTTAGATAATTCATGTTTTACATTTTTATAATCTCTTACCTTATAAAACGCTTTTGAATTTTCTAAATAATAGGCCAATGAATCAGGTTCTGTTTCACCATACCCATTAAAACACAACACACTTATATAAGAAAGAATTAGATATTTCATTTAAAAATAATTACTTGCAAGATATAAAAATATTTTAATTATTACTTAGATAAATTGAATCCAATTTTTCAATACTTAAAGTCTAATAAAATCCATTTTTTGTATCCAACTTATCACATTTAATGCTATAAATCAGAATCTATTTTTTTTGTTGTAGCAGTGGGTTTAGTCCACTTTTTGTAACAAATTAAGTCATAAGTTATGCATCACGGTAATTAAACTCAGGTCTTAATTATTTTAACGAACAATAATTAAATACTAAACATCATTAAACTGATATACAGAGATTAAACTATCATTTTTAACATCATAAATCGTTTCATTTATCTGACTAAGAATAAACATAGATTGGAACACAATTAAACCTGTTAAAATATAGGATATGAAAAATTTCATGCTTAACAAATATTTAAATGATTTGAATTAAAAACAGTGTATATTTCTAGATTGTTATACTTTTGTAAACATGCAAAAAAAGCAACAGAATAGTTATAAGGTATTTAAGAGATTATTGACTTATTTATCCCCCTACAAGCTCATACTTGTTTCGGGTTTACTATTTACAATTTTGTCCGCTATAATAAGTTCTGTAAGACCCATGCTTATTATAGAAATGATAAATGTATTCATTTCAAATACAACAGAAGATTCTGGATTCATTGAGTCTACGTTTAAAACTATCGTCAATTTTATTTCAACAGATTCAAATCCACAATCACAATTGTTAACCTGGACTCTTTTGTTATTAGTTTTATTAATCTTTGAAGCATTTTTTCAATTTCTAATAGCCTACTTAGCTGCCTTAATGGGACAATCTGTAATTAGAGACGTTAGAATTCAGTTATTTGAACACATTCAATCGTTCAAATTAAGATATTTTGACGCCACTCCTAATGGAACAGTTGTCACCCGTTTAATTTCAGATGTTGAGGCTATATCTGAAGTTTTTGCAATGGGTTTAGTGGCCATAATGGGAGATTTATTAAAATTAATTTTCATTGTTAGCTTAATGTTTTATGTAAATTGGGTAGTCGCTATATTAATACTTATTCCAATTCCTTTATTATTATTTGCCACAAAGATTTTTGCAAAAACAATGAAAAAATCATTTGAAAAAGAACGTTTACAAGTGAACAAATTAAATACATTCGTACAAGAGCACATTTCAGGAATGAGTATTGTTCAACTTTTTAATAAACAAAAACCTGAATTTGAAAAATTCACAGTATTAAATAAGGGACATAGAAGTGCTATGTTACAAGCCGTTTGGGCCACCTCATTGTTTTTCCCTATTGTTGAAATTCTGAGTTCTTTATCGATTGCTTTTTTATTACTATGGTCATTTTTACAGTTAGATTATAACCCAGAACTAGTTAAAAGTTTAGCAGGTATCATATTTGGTTATATTTTATGGGTAAATATGCTATATAGACCTATCAGACAAATGGCGGATAGATTTAACATTCTACAAAGAGGTGTAGTAAGAGCGGAACGCGTATTTGACATCTTAGACCACAACGAAAGCATTACTAATACGGGTAACATCACTGAGGTTGACTTTAATCAAAAATTAAGTTTCGAAAATGTTTGGTTTGCCTACCAAGATGAAAATTGGATTTTAAAAGGTGTAAATATTGATGTGGAAAAATCGGAAACAATCGCCTTAGTTGGAACAACAGGTGCTGGTAAGTCTACTATAATTAATTTACTGACGCGCTTTTATGAATTTCAAAAAGGTGATATTAAAATTGGTAATACATCAATTAGAGATATAAACCTATCTGTTTTAAGGCAAAATATTGCTGTTGTATTACAGGACGTGTTCTTATTCTCTGATTCAATTCTTAACAATATTACAATGGGAGATGAGTCTATTACTTTAGATCAGGTTATTGTAGCTTCCAAAAAAGTAGGTGCTCATGATTTTATTTCAAAGCTACCTGGTGAATATGATTATAATGTACGTGAAAGAGGAGGCGTACTATCAGTTGGCCAGAAACAATTAATTTCTTTCATTAGAGCCTTTGTTTATAATCCAAAAATACTAATCTTAGATGAAGCTACAGCAAGTGTAGACACAGAATCAGAAGCCTTAATACAAGCGGCAACAACTGAACTTCAAAAAGGAAGGACATCAATCGTTATCGCCCATAGATTGTCTACTATAATCAATTCTGATAAAATTTTAGTCATTGATTCTGGTGAAGTGATAGAATCTGGTACACACAATGAATTATTAGCCATTGAAAAAGGTCAATACAAGAAATTGTATCATCTTAACTTTGTCTAATCACTTTTACAATACGATTTAAAAAAGTATTTAAAAGTACACCTGTAAGTATTAACGAAATACCAATATATACAATTAGGCTTAAATTCTCATCAAATATAAACACGCCAATACATACGGCATAAATTGCTCCCAAATATTTAAAAGGTGTGATTTTAGAAGCCTCTTCTTCATGAAATGATTTAGTCATAAATATTTGAGCAACCTGGGTAAAAATCCCAATAATTAATAATATTCCCCACTCTATACCAATTGGCATAACAAACCCTTTAACCATCATAATAACAACCATTACAGGTGTAGCAACTAGAGGGAAATACATGACCACAGTTATTGGATCATCCGTTGTTCTACATTTCATTATTGCATTATAAGCGACTCCTGAAAATACAGCGGATATCACTCCCATAATCACCCAAAACAAATCAATTTCTGACGTTAAATTTGAGTTTTTTCCAAAACCAATAAATCCCACTCCAACTAAAGAAATTAGAAAAAATACCCATTGAATCCGTTTTACACGTTGATTTAATAAGTAAATAGCAAATAAAACAGTGAAAATTGGGGATAAGTATTGAACAGTGGTTGCTACAGCAATCGGTAAATGTTTAATGGTGTAAAAAAATAGTGTTAATGCTGTAGCACCAAATACGCCTCTGATAATTAACCATTTTTTATTATGTCCAAAAAATGGAATTTTCTTTTGTTTTATGATATAGTAACAAATTGATAACGAAATGATAGATCTGAAGAACACTATTTCATAAGGCGGATAATCTTGAATCGATTCAAACGTGCCTGTAGAGTTAGTTAGCACCTTTACTAGTAAATTAACAAACGCAAAGCTAATAGATGAAATTAGCATGTACAAAATACCTTTATTCACTACTTATAGCTGTTAATTAGATCAAAAGCTGAGTAGTTCATTAAACTCCCATCCCAATGTTGAATCGTATTTCCTTTACTATCAACTAAAAAAATAGAAGGAAAAGAATACTCCGCAGTTTCTTCAAAAAAGAGGTCATTATCAATCATATAATAATTAAATCCTGTTCCTTTATTTTGATTCATAAAATTAATGGCATCTACTTCTTCTCCCCCAAATAAAGCAATAATTTGTGGTGTATTACCAATGACTTGAAGTTTTCCTAGTTTATTTGATATCTCCACACAGGTTCCACAGTTTGTTGAAAAAAAGACAACCAAAGCTTCTTTTGATTTCAAATCAATCTCTTTATCCGCTTCTTTTTTCAGTACATCAAAATCAATTGATCTATCTGTAGTTCCAAAATTACCATAATCAATAGAATAAATGGGTTGCGTAATAAATACAATTGTAAAGCCAACTAAAGTACCAATTAAAAACACAAGAACTGATTTTCTGTTTTGTGTAATACTTTTATAAATTAGTTGAACTCCTCTAGCAAAAGCTAAAGAAATCACAAGTCGTAGAATAATAGACCCCATTACCCAACCAACGAATGGAATTTTACCTACAAAGTTTGACAAAGATTCATTAAATGTAAAGGCTAGGTATAATGAAATGATAAGGAATACAGCTCCTTTTATTATATTTATTCTTTTTGTTGACATATTACAAAAATAACAAAATAAAAAAAGGGAAGTTTAAAAAACTTCCCTAATAATTAGATTCATCTAATAAATAGAACTTATTTCAAGGTACAAGTTTTTGAATATGACTGCCCAGTCACAGAAAAATTTTCATCTAAAGCAGTACATTTTGTTTCTGCTTCATTTTTAGATACTTTTGTAAATGTTGTATCAGAAACATTTGATCCAGATATAAGTCCTGATGCAGTTTCTGTACATGTACAATTTCTATCTTTTTTACATGACGCTAATGCTAACACTGCAACTGCTACTACTAAAATTATTTTTTTCATATTATTTGTTTTTATTTTTTATTTAAGCTCACAATTAATGGTAATTGTTTCATTCCCTTGAGTAAACTGTTTATCACCAACATTGCAAGTTACAACAGCATTTTTTTTTGATGAATTATCAATTACACTATCTTTTATAGGGAATTCTCCTATTACACCATCTATATTGGTTGTTTTTGAGCAACTACACACATGACTTTTTTTACATGATACTAATACAACAACTGCAACTATGGATAAGATTGATATAACTTTTTTCATTTTCATTTTTTTTTCTATTCAAATATAATACTTTTTTAATAAACTATAGATAAGAATGTTTCGATTCCAATTTTTAATGCCAAATTATCAATATCAAACTTTGAATTATGGACAGGGTAAATAATGTTTTTTTCTTCATTTCTAACGCCTACCCTGATAAATGTAGCTGGTATTCTTTGTGCATAAAATGCAAAATCCTCACCTGTCATTCTTAAAGGTAAATCCACGACATTCTTAGAGTCAAAATAATGTTCAAGTTTATGTTTTGTTTTAGCCGTTAATTCCAAATCATTTTCTAAAAATGGATACCCTTTACTAATATTAACATCAATACTCGCTCCAAAACCGTTCGCAATAAATGTGGCTTGTTTTTTAATTAAATGATGTGCTTTTTCTCTCCACTCTTCATTCATAGTTCTAAATGTACCTTCCAACTTAACTTCATTTGGAATAACATTAGTAGCACCAAGACCTACAATTTTACCAAACGATAAAACGGACGGTATGGTAGGCGAACAATTTCGACTAATAATTTGTTGTAAAGATGTAATAATATGAGCTGAAGTTAAAATAGGATCAACAAGTTGATGCGGCATTGCTCCATGTCCACCCTTCCCAGTAATTGTCATATATATTTCATCACAAGACGCCATATACATTCCACCCTTTAATCCAACTTTACCTGCTTCTAGTTCAGGAAATACATGTAAGGCGAAAATTTCATCTACCTTTGGATTCTCTAATACATTTTCTTTCAACAATAAACTTGCACCACCTGGTAATTTTTCTTCACCTGGTTGAAAAATAAATTTTACCGTTTGTTGTAAATCTTCTTTGTGTTCATTTATAATTTTCAGAGCACCTAACAGAATTGAAGTATGTACATCATGACCACAAGCGTGCATAACACCTTCATTTTTGGAACAATACCCTACTTCATTTTCTTCAGTAATAGGTAAAGCATCAAGATCTGCTCTTAATGCAATACATTTTGATGTTTTTGAAATAGGACTTATCGTTCCAACAATTCCAGTATCACATACAACTTCAAATTTAATTCCCCAACTTGTTAAAATGGACTGAACATATTTAGACGTTTCATATTCTTGAAAAGACAATTCAGGATGTTGATGTAAATATTCTCTGATAGAAATTACTTCATCATGAATCTCGATTGACTTGCTCTGTATGAGTGTTTTTATCATTTTTATAATCTTTAATTCCTGAATAAATCATTTTGAAAGAAACATATACCATTAACACACCAAAGACTAATTTAACTGTTGCTGGCGACATCTTTAACGCAATTTTAGATCCAAAATAACCACCAACTACAAATCCTATAGCAATGATAATTCCAAAGCCAATATTCAATTCTCCAGCCTTATAATAATTCATTACGGCCAATATACCAATCGGTGGAAGCATTAAAATCAAACTAGTCCCTTGCGCCTCATGCTGAGTTAAACCCATGATATAAACTAATGCAGGCACCATAACTACTCCGCCTCCAATCCCTACAAATCCACTCATCATTCCGGCAAACACACCAATCAGGACTAAAATTAAAATAGTTTGAATTGTCATAATGTTAAATATCTAATGATAGTGATAATTGTGTTTTATACTTTTGAATTTCTAAATTCTCTACCCCCCAGCCAAAATCAAGTCTTATAAAATAACCCCAAACTTTTGATCTAAATCCAAAGCCAAAGTCACCAACTATAGGCTCTCTTAAATTATTAACACTAATTGTTAACGGATTACTTTCAATAACTTGTGTATTAAAATAATTATCAGGTGACAGTGGACTTGCTCCTGTCCAAGCTGAACCAACATCTGCGAAAGTAACGATTTGAAAATGTTTAAAAAAGTCTTTTTTTAATGGGAATGTAGAGAAGTAAGTAAAAAGAGGTAATCTTAACTCAGAAGTAAATAATAAAAAACTATTCCCATTTCTTGTATTTTGAATAAACCCTCTAAGCGGTGTAGCAATAGTTTGATATCCGTAATTTTGACTTGGATCAATATCTACGTCTGAATTAAAATCAGGATCTGGTCTAAATACCCAATTATCAACACCACCTAAATAATATAATAACCTGCTAGAGCCTAAAGATGTTGCGCCAGCCAATCTATTAACCCAAATAAAATTTCTCTTAATTCTTAAATAATTTCTAAAATCAAAACCAATATTGTATGTCGTATTACGATTCTCTATTCCATACAAGGCTTCACCAAATATTTTTAATCTATTTCCTCTTCTAATATTTAATTCAATAGGGATTGTATTGTCAAAAACTAATTCTAAATTTTCACCAGCTGTATGTCTATAGAGCGGATTCAAGTTTAAAGTATTGTCACTATACGGTATAAATACTTTTTTATCCTGTCTGATAGTAGTTGTTGCTCTAAATGTTAGTAATTCGGATATTGGGTAACTAATTCTATATCTAACTTCATGCAGAATATCTTTTACAAAACTGGATGTATTTACATATTTTTGTCTGTGATAAATTAATCTGTGATCAACACGGTTTACCAGGTTTTGAATCATTAACAATTGTTCACCTCCACTATTTAAGCTAGTCGGAATTCTAACTCCACCAACCAGTTTATAATCGTCAAATAAATCACTAATTCCAATTTTAAGAAGCGCGTTTATTCCCGAATTGAAGTAAACTGAACCTGGACTGTAGGCTTGATAAGTAGGAAAAAGAAAGTTATTATCTAACTGAGCTGACATATAATCTTTCGCAAAATCGATTTTATAAACTGTATAGGAAGGTGCTTTAAATTTTTTTATCTTTTTAAGAATTGTATCCTTTAAGCCAACCTCATTAACAACTTGATTTCCTATTGCTAAAATTACTTTTTGATAATACACATTATTCAAATAACTCGTATCACTTTTACTTGTATATTCAGATAACGTTTTTTTATTTGTTCCCTTGTTTTGAATTGCTTTATAAGTTGTAGTTGTAAACGTTTCAATTTTTTCGTTTGATCTTTCTAATTCAAATATTTTATGTTGGCTATTCTGAAATAGTGTGTATATCAGTTGATTATTATCTTTACTTACAAAATGTTCTTTTATGGACGTGACTGAATTGGTTAATGGAGTTGCAGATATGGTATATTTATAATGTGTAACTGTATCAATAAAAGCAATTGAACTGTCTTTATTTGATTCAAACCTATTATACAATCCATTTTCATCACTTAAAAATTGAAACGTATTAATTCCAGTTGGAAACGGTTGAATTTCATTAATTTTTTCGCTATCCGTAATACGTGTTAAATATTTAAACGTACGGTTGTGCTGTACAATTGGGTATATAAAAATATCATTTTTAGATGGTAAAAAATCAATTTCAATAGCTTTTGGGGTAATCGTGTCAGAAATTCTATTAGAGGCAAATACAACCTCTTCATTATTTACAAATCTTGGATGTAAATCATCATATAAATCATTAGTTAATTGAATTTTACCACCACCACTGGTATTATAGATATGCAAATCTGTTTGACCATCAATAACAGCGGACACTACAACTTTATCTCCTTTAGGTGAATAACTAAAACTTAATATTTTATCAAAAGCTTTAATTTCTTTTTGAGTTAATTCTTTATCGTCAAGCGAATAAAAATAATAAATCACTTTACCTTTACGTTCTGTATAAAACCCTATCGCTTTCCCGCTTGGATGCCATTCTACTACTGGGTATGAATAATCTTGAATTCGGTCTAACTTAGACTCTGCTGTAAAAACACGTGTTGTTTTTTGAGTAGTCTTATCATAAATTTTCACCTTATACCTTCCAAGCGTATTTTCAACATATACAATTTTACTACCATCAGCATTTGGTTTTACGGAGTAATAGACACTTTCTTTCTTATGCTTAATTCCAATTAATTCACCTTGTGGTTCTTGCTGTGTTTTGTATTCTGCTATAAACCGTTTTTGATAAAAATTAATGCATTTTTTATTCAGTTCAATATAATTTAAACCTAATGCACCACTAAATGAACGTTCTACATTTTGAGTAACTCTAGTAATTCCTAAAATACTCGTAATTGAGGAATTACTATAATTTTCAGCAATGAAATTCCAAATCCCCTGACCTACAATTGTTTTTTCTTCAATCGTTAAATCATTAAATTTATTAACCTTCTTAGTTAATACCAAATCTTTCAGTCTACTTTCGACATTTGGCTCCCAACCTTCTACAAAATAATTAACCAATCCTTTTTCTAACCAAATTGGCATATTAGAAGTTAAATTCGATTTTACAATCGCTTTCCAATTTCCACCGTAAAACATATGTTTCAATAGCACTTCATAAACAGCACCTTTAATTATTTTATTAAACTCTTGATGATCTCCAGGATAATACACGAACACCTTAGATCCTACAATTCTTGAATTACCACCCAACTCTGTAGTTTCATCATTAGAAATACCTAAATTTGACTGTCTGAATTTAGATTGACTTTCATAAACTATAACTTCCATTTTTTCAGGAAAGGTATAATCTAACTTATCTTCTGCATCATTTAAATAGTGATGTAAGGTTCTAGCTACATAGACAGCTAATTCTTTATTTTTACCACTATAATGAATTTTAAATCGTTTATAGCTATGATTTTTCCAACTAAAACCATTGTATTGCACTCTATTCTTACCATATTCTTGTTTAGAACCTTGGTAAAATTGGCTATAACTTACAGTTGAAAAAAATAGAACTGTAAGAAAAAAGGATAATATGTATAGTTTTGATTTCAAGTTATAAATGCTAAATATACGAAAATAGTAAGGTTTATTAAAGCTCAAAACATAATTTTATATAATATTAATATTTCTACCTTAAAACATAACCTAATTCTCTATTGTAATGTTTAATTTTGTTACTTAAATTAATGAGGACTATGAAAACAAAATGTGCATGGGCAGTTAAGCATAAAATAGAAGAAGACTATCATGATTTAGAATGGGGTGTTCCTATTTTTGATGACCGTTTATTGTTTGAAAGTTTGATACTTGAAAGTGCACAAGCTGGTTTAAGTTGGTATACAGTTTTAATTAAACGTGATAATTATCGTATTGCATTTGACAACTTTGATGCCAGTAAAATAATTAAATATACGCAACCTAAAATTGATGAATTGTTATTAAATAAAGGGATAATACGAAATAAATTAAAAATTAATGCCACAATTACAAACGCCAAAATTTTTCTAGAAGTTCAAAAAGAATATGGTAGTTTTTCTAACTACATCTGGAGTTTTTCAAATGGAAAACCAATTCAGAATAAGTGGCCTTCATCTAAAGAAGTACCTGCTAAGACTGAACTTTCTGATACAATGAGTAAAGCCTTAAAGAAAAAAGGGTTTAAATTTATTGGCACAACTATTTGTTATGCGTACATGCAAGCTATTGGAATGGTAAACGATCACACAACTGATTGTTTTAGACATAACCATATTAAAAATATATAATATTATGATTCAAATTAAGAAGTTTACTTTTAACCCATTTCAAGAAAACACTTACGTTTTGTTTGACGAAACAAAAGAGTGTGCCATTATTGATCCGGGATGTTACGAGCAAAGAGAAAAAGACCAATTATTACAATTTATTAATGATAATGACTTAACTCCTGTAAAGTTAATTAACACACATTGTCATATTGATCATGTATTAGGTAATAATTTCGTAGCTAAAACATTCAATCTTGAGTTAGGGATTCACAAGGCGGACATCCCCACTCTCGCTTCAATTTCTACCTATAGTGCAGCTTATGGTTTTAACGATTATGAACTATCTCCTGATCCTTCTTACTTTATAGAAGAAGGTGATATTATCAAATTTGGAGATTCTGATTTAGAGGTCTTCTTTTGTCCTGGACATGCTCCTGGACATGTTGTCTTTTACAATAAATCACAAAATTTTATAATCAATGGTGATGTGTTATTTCAAGGAAGTTTCGGTAGAGTTGATTTACCAGGTGGAGATATTAATATTTTAAAGCACTCAATCGTAACTAAAATGTTCACATTACCAGATGAAACAGTTGTATATACAGGTCATGGTGGTGAAACAAGTATTGGTTATGAAAAAACTACAAATCCTATTTTAAGGTATTAATCTTAAAACAATTTTGATATAAAAAAGGGAGAATTTAGTAGTAGATTCTCCCTTTTTTTATAACCTCTTACTTATCATTATTTCAATATCACTCTCGAATAGAACACACCTTGATCTGATTGAATAGCAATAAACGCTAATCCTTTATTTGACCCCTCTACTTTTACACTAAGTGTACCATTTGAATTGTTCTCAACATTGAAAATTAGTTCAGCGCCTGAACTATTAAATAGCTTAATATTCACGTTAGATAATTCTTGACTTAATTGTATCTTAAATTCCCCATTACTTGGATTCGGGTATACAATAAAATCAGTAGATTCCCCATTTGAAACACCAAGATCATCAATCACAGGTTGTTCTTCATAAACAGTAACTGCAGTATTCGTAATTATTGGTGAGTTATAATCAAAATAGATATATGCTTTATTTTCAATTTCCGTACCTAATGGTAAGTTTGAAATTGGTTTAATTCTGTATTGGAAGTAACCGATTGACCCATCAAAATCTGTAGTACTATCCACTAACATAATGTTTGGATAATTTATTGTTAATAAATCACCCTCTAATGAATAGGTATTATAATGACTGTATCCAATCATTTGAAACGTAGAATAATCTAATAAATCTGAAAGTGAATCTTTCAGTTTAATACTAAAAGCAGGTGAACTCCCTGTATTTTGAAACCTTATCGTATATACTAACCAATCATCATACAAAGGTGCTACTGATTTAGGGTACACTGTTTTATCGTTTGGATCATAAGAATTTACGACATTATAACAATATGTATACTCATTATTTACTGGGTTATTATCACCAATCTCTGGAGTAACAACAACACTCACACATATTGTATCCCCTAATGTTGCTGTTGTATCAGTTTCAAATAGTAACCTAAAATCTTGTGACAGGTTAACCATACTAAAATCAGCAATAGTGTATGTAAATATATTTCCATTAACCGTGGTAGGCGTTAACGATCCAGTTTCTGGAGAAATATAATTGACTAAACCATCTACATCTATAGTCACCATTCCGCCAACATTTGTGGCACAGTTCATATTTAATAAATTCCAATTTGATAAATCACCCGCCACAACGGTCAAAGTGTGTTGTTGTCCTGGGAAAACTAGCCCTGTCGTTACTACACTTTGCGTACCTATATCATAACCAGGCTTACAACCAATTAAAAAATCAACATCCGTAATAATTGAATCTGTTACGCCAATAATGGAAAAAGTCGAATCAATGCCAGGATTGCAAACCACCTCATAAGGCTTTCCTATTGTATCTATTTCAATTCTGTTTGATGAATAGATTCCCGTATTAAAATAATACTGTCCATTTGCTGATGAATTTCTCAAAGATAATAGGTTATTAGTATCGTCATACAACCTTAAAGCAATATTACCAACGGTTAAATCTGTAGCATCATTAACGCAATTCGAATTTTCATCATTAACAATACTCCCTACAACTTGTGCAGCACCAACACATTGCCCATTAAAACCATTACATAAAGGTAAAGTATCTAGATATGTATAATTACTCATGATAGAAATTATATTAGGAACACATGTAAAAAAATTATTCTCTAAATGAAGCTGATACATAATAGAGGAAGGTAAATAAGGCAAACATTGTAATTGATTATCATTAGCATAAAATTGATGTACAGTACTAGGGATTTCAGGAAGTTCAGTAAGCATATTGTGTTCTAAATGAATATACCTAGCAGCACCATACATGTATGATGGCAAATTTGGAATTGAAGTTAACTCACAATTATTAGCATAAACCAACCTCATTGTGTCAGGTAAAATTGGTAATGTTTGTAAAGGATTAAAACCACACCAAAGTTTTCGTAAAGAACTTGGTAAGTCTGGTAAAAGAGTAATATTATTCTCCTGACATTCTAATCTACTAAGGTTAGGTGGTAATGTAGGGATTGAAGTTAAATTACTTGACCCACAACTAAAAAACCATAACGAATCAGGTAGTGCTCCTAAAATAACGCCTGGATTACCACTGACATTTAAACTTCCTAGCGTATTAGGTAACATAGCAGGTAACGAAATTGCATTACAATATAACACGGCATAACTCGTTAATGTAGAAGGAATGATTGTTGGCTGGATTAAATTTGGACAAGATTGAAAGCTAAAAGATTCTAAAGAATCTGGCAATACTGGAATTGCACTTATAGTACTTGAGGATAAATATATATTCTTCAAGTTTTCAGGAAAATACTCAAAATAAGTTACCCCTGAATTTATTATAACTAAATCCTCAATCGAATTAGGTAAATTGGATATAGAATCAAGGCTATGATTAGAAATAGACAAATATTTTAAATTATCAAAAAACTCAATTCCATATAAATCTTGAATAGTAGTAAAAATTGTACTCAAATCGGTATCAATTGAATAAGCATTTACAATTGAATAACAAGTGGTATCCATATCATTACCACTCATACAACTCCAGTGGTTTGTTTGTAAATACTCCAAAAAGCCAGGATCAGTAATAGTTACATATTGGGCGTTTACTGTATTAATTGATAATAAAGCAAAACTAAGTAGGGTAATTATTCTTTTCATAGTGTAAATTTTTGTTACAATATAAGAAAAATATCGTGATTAAAATGAAAAACAAAAAAAATTAAAACACTGATTATCTTTTAGTTAAAACATTACAATTCTAAATTAGGATGAATATATTGTAACTATTTAAGTCAGTTATCTACTCCACAATATACCTAAACTCAAAGGGTTTAGGAATTAGCATACCTTTATGTTTAATTATGACTTCACCTTTAACTGTATGAATGCCTTTAATTTCTGACGCATTCATTTCTATTGAGTTAGTAAATTTTTTCTTTTCTCCCTTTTCCATTATAAAGTCAGTCGTGTTTTCTTTTAATAAGTGAACCGTTCGGGGTTCAGTTTTATCAAAAGTGAAAAGACCGGGGATTATAGTGACTTCTTCATTTTGAAAGTAAACTTTATTTTTATAATGAAGTAGTCTACTTATCTTATTAAAGCAAAAACAACACTGCGGAATGAGTTTATGTAATCCTTCCTTATTTATTAGTTGATTAGCATTGATAAGGGATAATTTTGACAATTGTTTGTTAATCGCTAATGATTTTAAACTTTCCAATCTTATTTTTAACACTTTTTTAATATATACAGTGTCTTCTGGATTACAATTAGAAATTTCAAAAGTAGTCGAGTCAAAATCCCAATTATGTCCTCTTTTTCCACTTCCTTGTTTATAAGTTCCGAAATTATAAAGTAATTTTTTTATATTATAATCAATGAATTTACCTGAATATGTATCCATCGAATTTATAGAGTTAAGAGAGGAGTCTTTCTTTGATTTGTAACTTAAAATAGAACAATAATAGTTAGAAGGAATACTGTCACGCATATTTTCAGTAATAACTAATCGTTCTGTCCTTTTATCCAATTCATCAACAGACCTTTTAGATTCAATAATCATATCTTTTAGTAAAGCATTCTTGAAGCCTTTAATTATAGTTGAATTATCTTCACAAGATCCCAACAATAGGATTAGTAATCCAAATAAAGCACTATTTTTTCTCAACAACTTCATAATTATAAATATAATTTGGGGTTTTCTTATACCCTGTTAAGTATTGTTTTATTTCAATTTTATGCATACCAACACTAGAGGTTAGCACTTGTATGGACTCTAAATCATACTCATGAAAAGAAGCTTTATTAAGAACTAAGCTATCATCAAAAGTATACTCTGATAAGGTTAAGTTCTTAAGGTAAGGTGCTGATGCAAATACATCAAATTTAAATAGTTCGTTAGGCTGGTAAGTATGTTTTTTATAATCGACACTTATATAAGTTTCGCTTGAGAATAAGGATTGATGTAATACTGAGATACGTTGACTTAAATAGCCAAGCGTTTTTTTTTGAATCAATAGTGTACTAGATTTACAAAGTGCTCTAATTTCATCCCATTCAAAATGAGACGGCTCTTTCAATGAATTTAAAAAGGCTGACAATTCTAGTTCTCTAGTGAGTAATTCTAACTTAAAATTTTCATAACGATAGGTTTTATTAGAATCGTCATACCTTTGATTATTAAATTGGATTACATCTAATGTATCCATATTATTAGATAACAACATAATTGAACTTAACCCTATCAATTCAGTTTTGAGACTATCAATATTCCAAGTTGATTCTAAAAAGTTTAATTTTATGTTTAGAATAGAATCTAATCTCCATATTTTATCAGTAACTGGTTTAATTCTTTGCCTATCCTGAGGTAATGCCATTCTTTGATTAGTGAGTCTTCTCAACCCTTCAATTTCATCTTCTAAATGTTCATTAGCTAAATGAATCAAGTCTAATTCAGCTAAACGCACATCCATAGTGTTATCACCACTTCCATTACATGAAAAAAGTAAAAAACAAATAGCTATAAACGCTGAATAATTAAACATCTAGATAATATAAGGCAATAGTTATTAAAAGTAACAAAAAAAGAGAATCAATATATTGATTCTCTTTTCATATTATAAATTAAGTCGTTAATATAATCTTATAACGCTTTTAATATATCAATTGTTGCTGTTGGGTTTTCTGATTTAAACACATAACTACCAGCGACCAATGCATCTGCACCAGCTTCTAATAACTGTTTTCCTGTTTTATCATTTACACCACCATCAATTTCAATTAATGTAGACGCGCCTTTTGCAGTAATCAATGCTTTCAATTTTGCTGTTTTTTCAATAGCACCTTCAATAAATGATTGTCCTCCAAACCCTGGATTTACAGACATTATTAACACTAAATCTAAATCAGAAATCACCTCTTCTAAAACAGAAACAGGCGTATGTGGATTTAATGCCACACCTGCTTTCATACCATGTGATTTTATTAACTGAATGGTTCTATGTAAATGAGGACACGCTTCATAATGAACCGTTACCCATTCCGCTCCAGCGTTTTTACAATCTTCAATGTAACTATCGGGATTAACAATCATTAAATGTACATCTAATGGTTTGGTAGCATGTTTTGCAATGGCTTTCATTACCGGAAATCCGAATGAAATATTAGGTACAAATACTCCATCCATAATGTCGATATGAAACCAATCTGCATTGGAGTTATTAATCATTTCAACTTCTGACTGAATATTTGCGAAATCGCAAGCTAATACTGAGGGAGATATTATTGACATATTTTTTTTGAGATTGAAGACTTGAAGACACAAGATTCAAGACTAATATTTGTTTATTTTTATAGTTAAGACTTATTTCAATGTGTTCATAAATCACCTAATTATAAAAATCAAGATATTCACAACTCAACTCTTCAGTCTTGTTTCTAAATATCTTGACTCTTGTTTCTTATTTCAACAAAGTTACTATTTGTTCTGCTAACTCTAAACCAATTCTAGTTTGTGCTTCGGTAGTTGCTGCACCAATATGAGGTGTCGCTGCAATTTGTTCGTTTTCTAATAAATCAACTCTTGGTTTTGGTTCATTTTCATAAACATCTAAAGCACATGCTCTAATTTTACCAGAATCTAACCCTTTTAATAATGCACTTTCATCAATTACTCCACCACGTGCAGCATTTACGATAATTACACCATCTTTCATTTTGTTAATTTCAGCTTCTGCCAATACAGCAGCACCATCTTTTTGCTTTGGAATGTGTAAAGAAATATAATCTAAATCTCCGATTACATCATCCAAATTTGTCGTTGGTGTAATTCCAACTTCAATGTTTTGTGTTCCATTAATCGTTAATGGAATGTTTACCAAATCAGATTTTCTATCAACAGCAACCACTTTCATTCCAGCTCCTAAACAATAAGATGCTAAAGATTTACCAATACGACCAAATCCAACAATACCAATCGTTTTACCTCTTAATTCTTGACCTTTTCCGTATTTTTTCTTTAATGTTTTAAATTCATTTGCACCATTAACAGGCATCATTCTATGTGAATGAAATAATGAACGTGATAATGAAAATAAACTTCCCATTACCATTTCAGCAACTGATTGAGAAGAAGCTCCTGGAGTATTGATTACCTGTCGTCCAATTGAACGTGCATACTCCACATCAATATTGTCCATTCCTACTCCACCACGTCCAATTAATTTTAAATTTGGACATGCATCAATTAACTCTTTTCTTGCAGTTGTAGCACTTCTTACTAACAAAGCCACATAGTTTTCAGTATTAATAGCCTCTACTAATTTATCTTGAGGTACATTTTCAGTAATTACTGTAAATCCCGCTTTTTCTAAAGCTACTACTCCTTCAGGAGAAATACCGTCATTTGCTAATATTTTCATTTTCTTTAATTTTATCTTTACTATTAATAGTAAGTTTTAGAATTCAATAAACTTCAAAGTTCAAGGCTTTATGTTAAATTTAAGTTTACGTGAGTAAATGATAATTTAAAATTAACAGAATAACGCCGAAATTTGATTTTTAGTGGGTTCTATTTTAACGCTTTCATACAGTTAACTAACACTTCAACCGAATCTATGTTTAACGCATTGTACATTGACGCTCTATACCCACCAACTGATCTGTGACCTTTTAAACCAACCACATTTGCTTCATTCCATAGTTTATCAAAAGCAGCTTGCTTAGACTCATCAGTTAATACAAATGTTACATTCATATTAGACCTATCTTCAACCGCTGTTGCGCCTTTGAAAAATGGATTTGAATCGATTTCATTATATAACAACTCTGCTTTAGCATCATTCTTAGTTGCAATCGCTTTTACACCACCATTTTTAATTAAATGACGTAAATTTAACATAGACACATATATCGAAAATACAGGAGGTGTGTTAAACATAGAATCCTTAGACTGGTGTGTCTTTAAATTCAAGTAAGTAGGCATATCAATTGTAGATTGACCTAAAATAGAATCTTTTACAATAAACAAAGTAGCTCCTGCTGGTCCTAAATTCTTCTGAGCACCTGCATAAATAATATCAAAATCACCAACATTAATTTCTTTCGAAAAAATATCAGATGACATATCACAAACTACAGGAATATCAAATTTAGGTAATCTTTTAAATTGAGTTCCAAAAATTGTATTGTTAGACGTGAAATGAATGTAATCATATTCATTTCCAGCGTTAATGGTTTTAGGAATATAGTTAAAGTTTTTATCTTCTGAAGTCGCTACAACATCAACAGTTAACCCTGCATTTTTAGCTTCTTTAATTGCTTTAGTTGACCAAGCACCAGTATCTACATAAGCAGCTCTTTTATTATCTCTAGCCATATTCATAGCTGAAATTAAAAATCCTAAACTTGCTCCACCTTGTAAAAATAATACTGAATATCCTTCCGGTACATTTAAAGCCTTTTTTACTAAATCTCTCGCTTCATCCATTACAGCAATAAAGTCTGGACTTCTGTGAGATACTTCTAGAATAGATAACCCATTAAAATCAAGTACTGCCTTTGATGCTTCAGCAAATACTTCTTGAGGTAAGATGCATGGACCTGCACCGAAATTGTGTTTTTTTGACATTCCGTATTGTGTTTAATTTTACATTAAGTTTACGGTCAGCAAAGATGAGAAAAATAATAGAGTATACTGTTAAGAATAATTAATTTTTATTTAAACTTTATCAACATTACATAAACAATCTAAATTATTTTTAAATTTACACAAAAAATCAAATCATGTTAAACTTAGCATATATTACTTGGGACTTTAGTCCGTCAGTTATCCCTTCATTTGATGTGCCACGTTGGTATGGAATCATGTGGGCTTTAGGATACTTAATCGGTTTAAAAATACTTGAGCGTATGTTTAAATCTGAGGGAGTAAATAAAGACTGGGCTGACAAAACATTTCTATATGTATTAATTGGTGGGATTTTAGGCGCTAGATTAGGACACTGTTTATTTTATGACTGGGGGTACTATAGTCAACATCCTCTAGAAATATTTAAAATTTGGGAAGGTGGATTAGCCAGTCATGGTGGTGTACTTGGGATTTTAATTGCCGCTTATTTTTTAAGTAGAAATGTGACTAAAAAAAATATGCTTTGGATTATTGACCGAATTGCCGTTCCTACTGCCCTAGCCGCTGGATTGATTAGACTAGGTAATTTATTTAATTCAGAAATTGTTGGTAAAGAAACTACTTCAGCTATTGGTTTTAAGTTTTTAAGACACGACATATATCCATCTGTAGCCATGACTAAAACGGGTAGGAATACCCCGAATGAAGCCTATGATGCTATTGCAAACAATCCTGCCTTTGCTGATTTATTGTCAGCAGTTCCGGTAAGATACCCTACACAATTGATTGAAGCCATTTGTTATTTATCAATTTTTGCAATTATGTTATACTTTTATTGGAAAACCAATGCTAAAGATTTACTAGGTTTTTTAGTAGGTGTTTTCTTCTTCCTATTATTTATGGTAAGATTCTTTATTGAATATATTAAAATCCCACAAGGCGGAACTGATACAGGTTTAGGTCTTTTAAATACCGGACAACAATTAAGTATCCCTTTAATGGCTATCGGTTTATTTTTAGTGTTTAGACAACTTAAAAAATTGAAAAGAAATTAAACTGTTACGATATCCACAAGTTACTTCATTGTCACTAAATATAGTTGGGTGTGTTAGTTATCTGGAATCATAACTAATAATTTTTACTGAACGCTTTTAATTTGATTGATATATCTGTTATTTATTAACGTGTTTAAATAAATTGACTATGTTACACACCATTGAAAACGAAAATCTAATTTGCACCATTGACTCTAATGGAGCCGAAATACGTTCATTAACGGATAAATCAACTGGAAAAGAATACATTTGGCAAATAAATCAATCAACCTGGGGAAGTAGTTCCCCCGTTTTGTTTCCTGCTATTGGTAAAATAAAAGAGAATAAGATTGTTTTTAATGGTAAACCGTATACTATGCCTAAACATGGTATTATTCGAAACAATAATTCACTTAGTTTTGAGGCAGATAGTAGTTCAAAATGTACTTTTAAACTTACAAATTCTGAACAAACTGCTAAACAATACCCTTTTCAATTTTCATTTTCAGTAGAGTTTACGCTTATTGAAAAACGACTAATCATGACCTATATTATTGAAAATAGAGATGTGATACCTATGCCATTCGCTTGTGGTGGACACACTGCATATGTTTGCCCTTTAAGTAAAGATATAAAGCTGTCAGACTATGTCATAGAGTTCTCTAATCAACCTTCACTTAATTCTAGAACATTAGGTTCCTCAGGATTACTATCAAAGCAATTCCGTAAAATACAAACTGCTAAAAACGCACTTCCGCTTTCTAATACACTATTCAATGATGACGCCTTAATCTTTTCAGATATAGAATTTAATTGGGTTAGATTGCGTCATAAAAATCAAGATAAAGGAATAATAGTTCGATTTAAAAACTATCCACACCTTGCCTTATGGTCAAAACCATTTGCTGATTATGTGTGTATAGAACCATGGCTTGGGCTTCCTGATTCAGAAGAGGAATCTTTAGATATAATGCAAAAATCAAGCTATAAACTGATTGAACCAAACAGTCAGTATTCAATTTCTATTGAAACAGAAATTGAGTAATGTCAATAAAATAAAATTAGTCCTTATTACATCCGTCCGGTCAATTAATTTAGTAAAAAAATGTCGGGAATTTTTATAAGCGTTTTCAATAACGTAATTTCAAATCTACCTACTTTTACTCCATTTTAAAACGCACTTCCATTGATCGTAATTTTAAATGGATGAAAGATAAAATTCTCACGTAAGACAGCTCTGTTTTGAAAGCACAAGACTAAGATTTTACCTTGGTCAACAAAAATAAGCTCATTTGTAAAAAGCCCAAGTCCTGCTTTGGTTATATTCGAAGACTTAAAAAATGATAACGATTTATATCTTAGAATAAGTGTTCTCAATCACTTAGGAGATATTACCAAAGACCATTTAGATTCAACATTACTACTATGTGAAAAATGGTTAGAAAATACCAATACTGAACTAAAATGGGTAATTACACACTCAATTTGGATGATAATTTATTGTGTCTAATACAAAAAACATATATCATCATTAAACCATTTACTAAGATTTTAGTCAAAAGTATAAATTGTAAGTATTGAATAACTAATCTATCTACGCATGAAAAAAAAAATAGTATTAAGTTTATTATTGTCTATTTCATTACCTAGTATTTTTGCTCAACAGACTATTGGTCTGTTCTTGAATACTCAAGAATCATTTGATGGCTACACACTCTTTGGGCCTCAAAATAGTACTGAGACTTATTTAATTAATAATTGCGGCGAAAAAGTCCACAGTTGGACTAGTCAGTACAAACCTGGATTATCCTCTTATTTACTTGAGAATGGAACTTTACTTAGAACAGGTCGTCAAACTGGAATGGGTGGTGGCATTGGAATAGTAGAAATGTTGGATTGGAATAGTAATGTTACCTGGAGTCATTCCGTTTCTAATACACATGGTAGACAACATCACGATATTGAGTTATTACCTAATGGCAATATTCTATTGATTGTTTGGGACGAACGCAGTCAAGCAGAAGTTGACCAAGCTGGAAGTTCAACCACAAATACAAGTATAAACTCTGAACAAATTATTGAAATTCAACCTGATCTAATAAATGGTGGTGCCACAGTAATATGGGAATGGAAAGCTTGGGATCATTTAAATCAAGATACTGACCCTGCTAAAGACAATTATGTTTTGATTTCGAACAATCCTTACAGAGTTGACATTAATTTTCTAAATCATAACTCAACTGATTGGTTACACTTTAATGGTATAGATTACAATGAAGAATTTGACCAAATAATTATAAGTGTACATAACTTTAGTGAGTTTTGGATTATTGATCATTCTACTACGATTACAGAAGCTGCAGATTCTGTTGGAGGGACATTTGGACAAGGCGGAGATATCTTATACCGTTGGGGTAATGCACAAGCATATAATCAAGGAACCGCTAATGATCAGAAATTATTTTTGCAACATCATACTCACTGGATTCCTGAAAACTTAAAGGATGCAGGTAAGATAATCATGTTTAACAACCAAGCTGGTTCTCCTCAAAATCAATCTTACTCTACTATTAACACCTTAGAATTGCCTGTAGATACAAATGGGTTTTACACTTACAATGGCGGCCCATTTGGACCATCAAATTTTGATTGGACTTATCAAGCTCCGAATCCTACTGACTTTTTTTCTAATATTATATCAGGAGTTCAACGTTTGGAAAATGGAAACACCCTTATTTGCGAAGGAGTTCCGGGGAAGTATTTTGAAATTGATACTAACCAAAACATTGTTTGGGAATATGTAAATCCAGTAAATGATTTCGGACCACAAGTACAAGGTTCAATTATTTCTGATAATCAAACATTTAGATGCACACGGTATCCTCTCGACTACCCCGCGTTTACTGGACAATCTTTATTATCTCAAGGTTATATTGAATCAGGATCTACTTTTTCTTGTTCACTTTACACTGTAGGGATTACAGAAACGGCAATTCTCGAAAACATTTTAAACATTTCCCCAAACCCAAGTAAGGGCACAATCACTATAGAGTTACCTCCAATACAACCTATAAGTTTAGACTTAAAAATATACAACATTACTGGTCAGACTGTTTACGAAAACCAAATCAATTCTCAGAATCAATTCTTTACAGTAAATCTTGATCATCTGCGCAATGGAGTATACTATATCACTCTTTCAAATAACACCGTTAAATGGAATCAAAAATTAGTTCTCAATAAATAATTAGACTATGAAATTAATTCAACTTAGTATATTTTTTACCGGGCTAAATCAATTTGCTTTAGCTCAGTGTAATTCAGCAATAATATTTGCTAACGACAGTACCAATGCCGTTTGTTTTGAAACAACAGTTAATACAAGAATTATTTTCACCAATAATATTCCAAACCATGCTTATGGGCCATTTGGAGGGCCAAATTCAATAGAGGGACAAGATTTTGAATACAGTATGTGTTTGTTCCCTACACTTAATACAGTAACAACTCCTTTATCAGAAGATTCTACTTCACAAAGTTGCGGAGGAGGTATTGTATTTGGTATATCACATCAAGGCGTTCTCTACTCTCCATTTGCACGTCTATATTGGGTTAACCCCAATACTCAACAAGAAAATAAAAATTTTGAAATTGAGGCAGAATTTACATTGAATATGGATTTAAATGGTGGACATGTCAATAATTTAAGCCGATATCATTATCATAATGTTCCAACAGATTATCTCACGAATGACTTAGGTTTAAATGGATCTTCTCATTCACCTATTTTAGGTTATGCTGCTGATGGGTTTCCTATTTACTATAAATATCTATATACTAACTCTATGGATTCAATGAGTGGGATATCTGGATTCCAAAGTGATTATCAACTAAAAACAGGGAATAGAACGGGAAATGGAATTACTGCTCCAAATGGAGCTTATGATGGAACTTATATTCAAGATTATGAGCAAGTACCGACACAATCTGAATTGGATGAATGCGGTGGACGATTTGGAATTACCCCTGAATATCCAGGAGGAACGTATTATTATGTACTAACAGATAATTGGCCTTATATTCCAAGATGTCTAAAAGGTAGGTTTATTGACAATACTTTTAAAATTGGACCTAATTGTCTAGTATCTACTTCTGCATCCGATTGCGCAACATCATCTACTATGAGCATCAATGATATTTCTCAAGCCATTGTATTAACCACCTTTCCTAATCCAACAAGTACAATAATAAATATAAATATTGAAGAAAATTTAAAACAAAAAATATCTAATTTGGTTATCTATAATTCTACTGCTCAGGTTGTTTTTTCTTCAAATTTGTATCAAGAAAGTATTAAAATTGAACATCTACCAACAGGAAATTATTATCTAAAAATTGAAATTGAAAAAAATATAATTACTAAAAAAATCATCATACAATGACCTCATTAATAATTTCTACATTCTTAACGTTAAGTACTCTTCTACATGTTGGTCAGTTAGCTGAATACCATATCTATCAAGAGAATGATAAGATACACATGAAAGTTGTACTTGAGAAGGATGAAATGTTAAGATTGAATTTTAAATCAAAATGTGACACTCAAAATATGACCGTCTTTTGTGTATCTAATTATATTTTAGATAACCTAACAATAGAGATAAATAATACTTTAGTTAAATTTGAATTAGGTGATTCATATACTGAGAATGGTCATCTGATTATTTACTTAGCAGGTGAATTAAAGCAAGAGAAAGTAACTAAAGTAAAACTAAAAACGAATTGTTTTTATGAGTTTTATCCTAATTATAGAAATAGAATCATTTTCGATATGGGATACTTTCAAAATTCTTATTTGCTTACAAAAGCAAATAATACAATCTCTTTTAAATAAAAAATGACTTACAAAAACATGTATAAAACATAGCTAGTAATTGCTAATTTCAAAGGTTCGCTCGTATTTACCAAGTTGCCAAATTTTTATAATATTGTTTTTTTTGATAGAAAAAAATATGTCAACCTCTTTGATCAGTTGGAATACTTTTCCGGATTTAGAATTATATGTTACCAACAAAGTAACATACTTAAAATTATTAAGTGAATAATTTGAAATATTAGAGCCATTCAACAAAAAACACTTATTAAAAGAAAATGAATCTGGCTATCTTCATTATCGAAAGTTTAGTTACTTTTAATCCATGCTAACCGTATCTATATCTCTGGCAGTAATTAAAAAATATGAATTGTAAAGAAGTAGCAATATTCAAATTTAAAGAAGATTGTCTTGAAGGAGCAATTGAACTTAACAAAAGATTAATCACTGAAATGCAAAATGCGAGTGGTAACACTTTGATTAGTTTTGAAATCTATCAATCACCCAAAGATCCAAGTATATTAACTTGGTTAATCGATTGGACTGATGCTAAATCAGCAAAAGAAACAACTGATAAGTGGCTTTCGTTCCCAAGTAATAAAAAGTTCTCATCAAGTGTTGAAAATGACATTTTCTACGACTTTTTAGAAAAACGATAGCATTTATGGATTTGAATGGTATAATAAAACAACAAATTTAATTAATAGAGAATGGAAAAACTCTGAAGGCTTTTTCAAAATTCTTTTCGGATAATGTAATAATTACGAAATAATGATACTTTATTTGCAAATAACAAAAAGGAAGGAATCAAATTGCAGGCTGAGTTCATTAAAAATATTTCAGAATTCAAAGCAGCTGTTTATTACTCTAACCTGAATAATAAAACATCAACTATTGGTATTAATTATAGTTATAAAAACAGCAAAATATACTTATCAATTCTAAATGAATCCATAAACAAAATTGAGAAAATTATTTAGATCTTTCAGAATTCAAAAAAGAAAACATTACTAAAAGTACTGCCAATAATGAATTTAAAACATAGGTATTTGGAGCTAATCCAAACACTTTTTCTTATCTGAAAAATTCGCCAAATATTAAATTTAGTATTTAAATACAGAAAAACTAAAAGCAGAATATTTACATTTGGAATACTAAAATGAACAATATCGAACACTATAGAGAATTTATTAAAGAGGTATTACACAACTATTACAAGGTTAGTGATAAATCAATTGAACAATTAATAACTAACGCTAAAATTCGGCATTTAGAGAAGGGAAAGTTATTACTTTCTGTTGGGGAAAGAGCTAGACACATCTATTTTCTTTTTCAAGGATCCGTAGTTTCTTGTTATCTTAATAATGAGGGGAAATTATACCATAAAAATATTTTTTTAGAAGGAAACATTGTAGGTTCTATAGTTTCATTACTTAACAATCAACCATCAAATTTCAGTTTAGAAACAATCGAAAAGTCTATACTTATCGAAATTAATTACTCAAAATATAAACAACTAATAAATGAAAATATAGATTTTAAAAATTTTTATATCTCATATTTGGAAAGAAATTGGGTAATCGACAAAGAAAAAAGAGAAATAGATATCATTTTAAAAGAAGCTAAAGACAGATACATTGATTTTATACGTACCCATCCCGATATTGAAAACCGTATAGCGCTTCAATATATCGCTTCTCATCTAGGTATTACTCCAACTCAATTAAGCAGGATTCGTAAAAAAATGAAATAGATTTAACCAAATCAACATATGTAAAGTACAAAGTAAAACTCCATCTTTACCTTTGTACTATGAAAATAATTAGATTCTATTTATTAGCATTTACAGGTGGAATATTTCTTGCCATACAAGCGGGTTATAATTCACAACTTGGAGCAATTACAAAACAACCTGTTTTAGCAGTTGTTGCTACTGCATTAGTAAGTGCTTTCTTAGGAGGAATATACCTTTTTGTAAATAAAGAAACTATACAAATTTTGCAATTAAATTTGATTCCCAGCTATTTATGGTTTTTAGGTGGTATTTTTAGCTTATTAGGACTTTTATTATATTTTTATACTATTCCAAAGCTTGGAATCTCAACAATGATAACATTTGGACTATGTGGACAACTATTTTTTTCAGTAATAGCAAGTCATTTTGGATGGTTCAACTTCCCTAAAGATCCCATATCAATTAAAAAGATTGGAGGAATTTCATCAATGATAATTGGAATATATTTAATAAACACAAAATGAATAAAACTAAAACTAATAAGAATAATTTATTTCAACTTTGGAAAGTTGCAGGTCAATCCTTTCAAAGTTATTTTGAAGAAGATGGGATTTATTGTAGTTTCATAAAAAGTTCGCAATGGCCAAACCGCATCTGGATAGATGAATTACTTTCAGAAGAAAGTATTCAAAAAGTAAGTTTAAAAATAGAGAAATACAACAACTTTACTTTCTCACATTTCAATACTGAAATGCAAAATATAAGTTTGATTTCTCCCAATAAATTTACTCTTAAATCAGAACAATATGGAATGAGTTTATCTCCAACTACGAAATTTAAAACATCAAAGAATATCAATTTTAGAAGCGTAAGAGATGAAAAAGATGCAAAAAAATGGAACGAAGGGTTTTATGATGCATTTCAGTATGAAATAAGCATAGAAACTATATTACAAACAAAAGATGAAATTCCATATATTATTGTATTACATGAACAAGAATTGGTAGGAACAATTATCTTGTTTGAAACACATAAAACTTTAGGAATACATAGTTTAGGTATTATTTCTGCTAAGCGAAGACAAGGTTTTGCTATTGAAATAATGCGTCACTGTATAAATAATGCAGTCGAGCAAAACATATCCTTAATGACACTTCAAGCTTCTGAAATGGCAAAATATATGTATTTAAAATTAGGATTCTCACTTGATTTTAAAATGGAAAATTATAGACTAAATAACAACTCTAAAACTATTATATAAAAAACATTCTCTTGAATGGCAAAAATCTCTTTGGCCAATTTAAAATCAATAACTATGATATTAAAAGCTGTCACTTTAACGTTAATCAGTATTTTGTTACTCTCTTGCTCTGAAAAAAACATTAACAAAATAAACTTTTGACTATGTGTGTTATCGAAAGTTTTGTTACTTTTAGTACGCACTAACTATAGTTCAAACATGGTGTGCAATTTTGAAAAGGAAAAATAATTAATGTCACGTATTATTTTCATTTAATCTTTTTAAACTAAAAAAATGAAAATAGAAATAACATCCAAACCGCAAAAAGAAGACCTGAAAATTATCAGTGAAGGTATACAAAGTTATAACCAACAGTACATTCCAGATCATGTAGTTTTTGAAAAGGATACAAAATTTGCAGTATTTGCTAAAGATGATAATGGTAAAGTTTTTGGTGGTATCAGAGCTTGTGCATTTTGGAATTATTGTATTCTCGAACTTCTTTGGCTTTCAGAAGAAACTCGAGGTTTAGGTATTGGTAGAAAGCTAGTAGAATCATTTGAGAAATTTGCTTTCGACAAAGGATTTAACTATGTACGAACTGAAACAGTAAGCTTTCAAGCTCTACCTTTCTATGAAAAACTTGGGTACAAAGTTTATGGAGAATTACCAAATTATCCAAAGGGGCATACAACTTATTGTTTATTTAAAGAACTTAAATAGTTTTGAAGTTAATGTAACTGTACACAACAGTGTATAAAACATAATAGGGAATGATACAGAGTATGGATGGAAGAAAAATTGAATTGAAAAATAAATGAATCCTCTACAACAAAATTCATATTCAATATAGAATCCAGTAGCTTATTTGAAAGTTCAATATTCAATAGAAAATCTACCAAGATTTAAAGTCTGTATTGAACTCCACTACATTTCACCGTATTGAATTTTTCGAAATAAGCTTGCCGAAATGTCGAAATATGGGTCAAAAAGAATAAAATTAAAAACAAAATGTTTAAATTTGATTTAATGCAAGCTTGAAAGTTTTTCGCTTTTAACTACCCTACTTGCCATATATTAAACGTTGTATGTAACTGTAACAAACCAAAATGAAAGATAATTTAATCAAAGAAATATTAAATATTCATCCTAAATTCAATAAAGACGAATTGAATAATGGATTAGAATACTTTGAAGAGAAACATTATCAAGCTAAAAGCATACTTTCTGAAAATGGAAAAATTACAGACTATCTATACTTTGCTAATAATTCAATAATCAGATGTTACTATTTTGACGACAATGGAAAAGAAAAAACAGTATGGATGAAGCCTGAAAAAACATTTGTTACCGAGTATAAAAGTTTTACAACCAAGCAAAAATCAATATTTAATCTTCAATTTTATGAAGAAACAAAAGTGCTCTGTGTTTCAAGGGAAAACCTTTTAAAACTATATAATCAAAGTAATGATTGGGCTCTATTTGGTATTTTATTAACAGAGAAATTGCACGTTACATTGATTGATGTCTTTGTTAATCTTTTAGCAAATGATGCAACTGATAATTATAAATACATTGAATATATGTTTCCAAAATTTATTCAAATTGCACCTTTAAAGGACATAGCTTCTATGCTACAAGTTTCCCCTGTTACAATTTCAAGAATTAGAGCAAATACAGAAAAACGTTAACTTCTTAACAAATGTAAAGTGAAAAAGAATTTATGAAAAGTATTTTTGTACAAAAATTAAATATGAAATACATTACAGCAATACTATTATTTATGACAACAGCGAGCCTATCAGCACAAAATGGAAAAGCAATAACGTCTAAGAAAACGTTCAGTAGAGAAACAACAATTAGCATAAAAATAAATTCAGATGCTAAAACTGTGTGGGAATTACTTACTAATGCCACTAATTTCCCTAATTGGAATTCGACTATTATTTCAATTCAAGGGGAAATAGCAAAAGGAGAAAAAATCAAACTAAAATCTATTTTAGACGAAAAACGAACTTTCAAATTAAAGGTAAAAGAATTTGAACCAAACAAAAAAATGATTTGGGGTGATGGCAAAGGGAATCGAGTTTATATCTTAGAAGAAATTAAAGGCTCTGTAATTATTACAATGACAGAAAAAATTGGAGGGTTGATGTTTCCAATGTATGCGAAATACATACCCCCATTTGATGAAATGTTTGAACAATTTGCAAATGATTTGAAAAAAGAAGCAGAAAAAATTAACTCCACAAAAAATCAATAAAATGGAAAAAAGAACCAAAGACAATCCATGGAAGTTAAAAACTCCCCCCTTACATCTGAATATCAAATGTATATTGATGAAAAAAATGGAATAGAAATAATTGTGTGTACTGTCGGAAAGACGGTTTTACATTATGATGCTCGTATTATCAAGGATATGCACGAAATGCTTATAAAACAAGGAGATTGGGTGCTATTAGGTAGTAAAGATGAAAAAGCGGAAAGTAAAGAAGGTACTGTTGAACATTGGGGGCGCTCTGACAGCAACCCAATTGGTGGTTGGTATGGATTAAAAAATGGACTGAGAGGTCGAGTTGGGATGTATTTACCACCATTACTTGAAGAGTTAGGTCTTGCAGAGGTTGAGCATAACAAGCGAAATAACAGAATGATAGCAAAATAAGCTACATACACACTACAGCTATAGTTAATACAAGTTTTAAAACTTACCAGAGAGCGAAGCGTCTTGACTCAATCACAAAAAAATTAATAATTTGACTTAGCGACAGTTCGAAAGTTCAGTTCTCTGAAATTCAGTACTAACCATGGCTCATAAATGGCAGTAATACAAAAAAAATGAAGACTATAATACTAGTAATACTTGGTTTTCCTTTATTCACATATGCTCAAACAGGCCCAGGTGGAGTAGGAACGAATGATGGAACATCATCATTGAAAATGTGGTATCGTCCAGAATTTGGCGTTTCAGCGACTGGAACCAACATTGATTCTTGGCTAAATGGAGCGGGAATAGTAGCACATAATTTAACGGCTTCCGGAACAAATAGGCCAACTTTATTATCAGGAACAAAAAATGGCTATAATGAAATTAGCTTTGATGGTAATGATATTCTTCAAATAACTGGAGCTTTGACAACCACTAATTTTATAACAAATCAAGCGTCTTCATTTCTTGTAACTCAAAGAAATTCAACCACATCTAGTTGGGTTTATGCTACTTCACCACATCAAACAAATCGATTTTCTTGTCACGTTTCTTGGTCCAACAGCAGTGTGTATTTTGATTTAGGAAGTTGTTGCTCCACGTCATCAAGATTGCAAGTGAATGGGTTAGCAAATTTAAATGATTACTCCTATTGGTCTTATGATGCCTTAAATGCAACTGGAAAACAACTCTACCGTAATAGTGTATTGTTACAAAACAGGGCTAATACTACCTTATATAACTCTCATGGTTCACATACTTTTCGAATTGGAGAAAACTTTAATGGCAACATTACAGAAATAATTATTTATAAGGAAAAAATAAATTCAGCACAAAGAATAATTATCGAGAATTATCTATCTGCGAAATACGACATTACGTCATCAGCTAATGATCTATATGATGAAGACAATGCTGGAAACGGAAACTATGATTTTGATGTTGCAGGAATAGGAAGGATTAATGGCACAAATATACATAATGATGCACAGGGAACAGGATTTGTAAGAGTATTAAATCCAGCAGGATTAAATGATGATGAATTTTTAATATGGGGGCACAATAATGGTCTTCAGCAAGCAATTGAAGTTACAGATATTCCTGCAACAATTCAAGCTAGATTTGATCGAGTATGGAGAGTAAGTGAAGTTAATACATCTCAAGTTCCAGTGGATGTTGGAGCAATAGATATCCAGTTTGATTTAACTGGACTAGGAGCTGTAACTACTTCTGATTTGAGATTGCTAATTGATACTGATAATGATGGAGTGTTTAATGATGAAACGCCAATTGCAGGAGCAACAAATTTAGGAAGTAATGTATATCAATTTGCCGGAATTACAGCTTTAGCAAATAATCTAAGATTTACTTTAGGAACAATAAACACTGCCCAAACTCCATTACCGATAAAATTAGTGAATTTTATGGCGACAGAGGTTAACAATCGATATGTAAAATTAAATTGGCAAACAGCATCTGAAGTCAACAATGATTACTTTACAATTGAACGTTCACAAAATGGTAATAGCTGGAAAAAAGTAATTGACATTGATGGAATGGGAAACTCTTCATCGCTATTAAGCTACTCTACAATTGACGATAACTCGGATATAGGAGTCTCATATTATCGTTTAAAGCAAACTGATTTTGATGGTCAATTTGAATATTCTAAAATTATTAGTGTGAATCTTGGAACATTAGAAAACTCAGAATTAGAAATATATCCAAACCCGACAAACAGTCAAATTACAATCACAGGGAACATATTTGAATTAGGAAAGATCGAAATTTACAATGTATTAGGACAAAATGTAACATCTTTTACTACACAAATTAATTATAATGAATCAAAATTGATTATGGATTTGTCAAACTTAAACAAAGGGATATATTATATAAAAACAAAAAGTACGGCCAACAAGCTATATAAGCAATAATGCTTTTCGGAATACTACTACTCAGACACAAATCTTAGCAACAATTAAAATTGAATGAAGAGAAAAATTTTATTTACCATAATTGGAAACTTTATACTGTCATGCTCATTAGCTCAGGACGGTTCAAATATTAGATACTATGAGCCGAATAAACTTGATAGCACATTAATTGGAAAATATTGTCACATAGACTTTGGAAAAGTATCATTTGGAGGACAAGCAATTGACACCATTGACATCAATCTAAAAGGACAGCATATGAAATTCTATGAACATAGAGAAGATGATGGATTTAATAATTGGTTTAATAAACAATATTTGATTCGAGTGGAGGACAATAATCAATTATCAACTTACCTTCAAAACTCAAAAATTGACAGTCTCACTTCCAATAGAATATATGTGACAAGTACTTTAAGTTATTACGCTAACGAATCATCAATTGACACGATTACTGTATTCCAACATTAGTATGAAATGAAAAATGTGTCTAAAGTACTGGTCAAAAAATAAAAAAGATGCTAAGATTGTATATAATAAATAAAGCGTTAGGTGGTCGCAAGCTAAATGTTATATACCAACACTGCCAAATATAAAACTTGTCATAGTAAATAAAGATTTAAAACAAAATGTTTAAATTTGACTTAATATAAGTTTGAGAACTTATTACTTTCAACCACCCTACTTCCATATATTAAATGGTATAACACATTACAAAGAATGAAAGAATTTCTATCCAAAATACATACAGTCGAAAATAGTATTCTTGATGAGTACCTTTCTCATTGGACAGAATACTCTGTTCCCAAAAACACAATTATGACTTGGAAAGGAGATACAGAACGTTATATGTATTTTGTACTAGATGGAATTCAAAAATCCTATTACTCAAACAAAAACAAGGAACATATTATTGCATTTACCTATTTCCCCTCTTTTTCTGGTATTCCTGAATCTTTCTTAAATCAATCACCATCTAACTATTTCTTAACAACAATTACGGATAGTAAATTCCTACGAATACCATTTGAAAAGCACCAAGAATTAATGTTAAAGCATAGATCGATTGAAACATTATTTAGAAAAGCTACGGAGTTCTTATTGATAGACGTCTTAAATCGTTATTACGAATTAATGGCGTTTGATATAGAAACTCGATTTAGAAATTTCACTAAAAGAAGCCCTCATTTACTTCAAATGACATCACAAAAAGACCTTGCGTCTTATCTAAGAATTGACCCTAGTAATTTTAGTAAATTACTTGGAACAGTAAAGATTTGAAATATTGGTTTATACCAAGATTAAATTGATTGTATTGAATGACCTTTGTTTCAAAATAATTATATGAAACATTTTCTAATACTAACAACACTATCAATTATGAGTTTATCAGTCCAAGCACAAAAATGGTTAGATACTACATTATACCCTTTTAAAAATAAATATATCCAGTTAGATACTGGAAAAATGCATTATGTAGACGAAGGAAAAGGAGACGTTATTCTATTCATACACGGAACTCCCTCCTGGTCATTTCTTTATCGAGATTTTATTTCTTCATTGTCAAAAAATTACAGATGTATAGCAATTGACCATTTAGGGTTTGGCTTATCTGAAAAATTGGATAATTTTGATGGAAGACCACAATCTCATTCAAAAAATTTAACCAAATTTATTGAAAAGCTTAACCTTAATAACATAACAATTGTAGTTCACGATTTTGGAGGTCCAATTGGTCTTTCTTCAGCAATTCAGAATCAAAATAGAATCAAACAATTGGTTCTATTTAATACTTGGCTCTGGGAAACAAATAGCAATTCAGAGGCACAAAAAGTAAATAAAATAATTAATAGTAGAATAGGTAAGTTTTTATACCTGAGAATGAATATTTCACCCAAGTTCTTACTGAAAAAAGGGTTTTATGAAAAGAAAAAACTATCAAAAAAAATACATAAACAATACATATATCCTTTCTTCAATAAATCTTCTCGAACTTCACTATTAAAGATTGGGAAATCATTAATCGGTTCGTCTGATTGGTATCAAGAACAATGGGAGAACTTAGATAAATTAGACCAAAAACCTTGGCTTATTCTTTGGGGTACAGAAGATAATTTCATTACAACCAATCATTTACAAAAATGGAAGAAAAGAATACCTAATGCAATAGTAAAAGAATATAATTGTGGTCATTTCATACAAGAAGAAAAAACAAAAGAAACAATTAAAGAGATTGAAAAATTCATGCATATCAATAAGTAAAATACGTACAACACTACATATAGCAAAAGTAGATTATTCATACTAAATTGAGAATTCAAAGCCATTTATAAAGTCCATAAAATATAAAATTTGGCCTTTAAAGATGACTATATTAAAACAAAATATTTATATTTGGCTTAGTACAAGCTTGATAACTTATCGCTTTCAACTACCCTACTCGCCGTATATCATACCTCGGCAATACTAAGAAAACCGGAAAATGAAGAACGAATATTTAAGACATACTTTAGCCACAATTGACTATAGATTTCAAAAATCCGTAAAATATAGAAATACTGATTTTGGTGATTATTCGTTAGGAAAGGAAAGCAGAAGTCCAAAGGAAATCATCAATCATATGTTTTTTGTTTTAAACTCAACTACTGTATTTATTCAAGAAGAAAGAATACAAAAGAAAGAACCAGACAAGTTGGATTTAGAATTAGAAATTGAAAGATTTAATTTAGAAATAAAAAATCTAGATAAAGTACTTGCCGAAAATGAATTGGATATGAATTATTCTAAAAGACTATTACAAGGACCTTTATCTGATGTTTTAACCCATATAGGTCAAATAGCAATGCTATCGAGATTAAATAACAATCCTATTGAAGGAGAAGATTTTTCTTCATCACAAATACGAACTGAAAAAACTGAATTATAAAAACTACTGCCAATCGCAGCTATAATTAGGACGAGTTTTGGTTCTTAACCCAGAGCTTAGTACTTTTAACAGAGACAATCTGAACTTTTTAGATTACCCTTAATGGAAATAATAGCTAAATTTTGCTGTTAAGAAAAAAAATGGCTAATGTTCGGTATAGAAAGTTTTGTTAATTTTAATCCGCACTGGCCATAATCTAAACACTGTAGCTAATACAAAAAATAAAATCTAGATGAAAAAATGCTTCTTAATAATAATTATCTCAATTCTATCGCTTAGTTGTTCAAGACAAATTAATCAATCAAATAAGACAGAATCAAAAAAAGTTTTAGATTCAATTGTTGCCCTAACTAAAATTCATTCTATCTACAAAAATGATGTTGATTGGGCAAAACTAGAAAAAAGAATTTATGATAAATTTGTTGATTCAGATTCTATCTCATCCATTATTGAACCTGTTAAATATATGCTTTCCGAACTTGGAGACTTTCACGGCTTTTTTACTATACAAAACATACCATATAAAGCCATAGGAGAAAAAGAGCGTAATCTACATTATGATAACTCAAGTAAAGGTTATAAAGGCAAAATGAATGAAATTTACGAAAATTCAATTAAGACTAACGAAATTACAGGGAGTATCCTTAAAGATTCCATTGCTTATATAGAAATTCCTATGGTATTAAATTATACCAATAACCAAGAAATAAACATTGAATCTACTCTCAAAATAAGAAAAAAAATAACTGAACTCAATAAATATAATCCTAAAGGATACATAATAGATCTTAGAAGAAATCTTGGAGGAACTATTTTTCCTATGCTAGCTGGCCTTGGTGAATTATTTAATAATATAAGTTTAGGAGGAATGACTAAAGACGGCAAGACGTTCTCCAATCAATGGTATATCAAAGACGGAAATATATATATGGAAGAAGAGAATTTAATTCCAGATTTACCTAAAACTACTTGCAATTGTGATATAACAAAAATAAATAAAAAAGTAGCTGTTCTAATAGGTAGATATACTGCAAGTTCAGGAGAATTGGTTGCATCATCTCTTAAAAGCCAGAAAAATGTAATGTTGTTTGGTGAGCAAACAATGGGAATGAGTACGACCACAGGATGGTTTCTTATTACTTCAAATGTAGCCATTAATCCAGCCACAACTTACTATATGAGTAAAGATAAAACAGCTCATATTGATGGCGTTATACCGGACATATCAATTGAGGAAAGTTTCGACAATAAAAACCCAACAAATGGAAATGTGATTGAAGAAGCAAAGAAATGGATAAGTACTGGCTACAACAAAGTAAAAGATTAATTACTAATTCTAACCTACCTACGAAAGTTTTATCAGATTCCTATCTGTACTTTATTTACTAACTTTAGCTCTTAATCAAGTAATCAATCTTATACATCCAAATTATGCGTCACTAAAAGGAAAAAATGAAAACAAAAATAAAGAAATGGGCAATTCGAATAGCTACAACTGGAATATTGCTTGTTGGTTTTTTAATTGGTCTAGTTTTAAGTCCAAGCTTATTTTATGCCTACAAAACGGAAATTGGAAATTACATCATCTTCCATAATACTGATTTAAATTCAGAATTAGAAACACGATTATTTAAAATTACTGATTTGGTTAAGGAAAGTGAATTATACAACCCTAAATTAAGATTAGAAATTTGTCTAAATGATGGAGCATCCTACCCCAAATTTATTGAAAAACTAAGAGGTCCAGGATTCGGATGGGGATTTTACAATATAATAGTTTTACAAGGTATTGCTGATTTCGAAGAGAATACGGTTGAATTAAATGGATATAAATGGAATTTAGAACAGCTAATTGCACACGAAACTATACATTGTTATCAGTTCGACAAATTCGGAATTTGGAATTCTAAACCATTTAAGAATTATCCAAATTGGAAATGGGAAGGTTATCCTGAATATATATCAAGGCAAAAAAATGATCAGATAGACCTTTATAAAAATATTGATCGACTATTTAAATTTAAGGAAAACACTCCAGACAAATGGGCTATTGAGTTTTCAGATGGAACAATATCACCAATTGATTATTTTGAAGATTGGCTGCTAGTCAAATACTATATTGAAGTGGAACAACTTTCTTATGAAGAGCTATTAGAGGATAAAAGAGAAAAAAAAGTCATAAAAGAGGTAATACAAAATTGGTATAACACAAGATAAAAGTGAACATACAACATTCTGTAAAACGGTAATAATTTCCATTAGGTCATTACTGCATTTACACGTGATCGCAAGTGAACATAGAAAAAAAATAAATTAAGAGCATTTTAATTAACTCAATTACTGCTGTTGTTTTAAGAGTAATGCGTTTTGTGGAGCCATTATTTTATTGTTGTTCTCATACGCCTTTTCATTTGTGGTAATACATACTTAAATCAATGGAATAATATCAGGAATGGTTTCAATTCTAATATTATTTGTTCAAATAATTATAATCATTAAAACTTTTAAATTAGGGACTATTGTAATTTGTCATTTTGAGTTACTGTATTGAGTACACTAATCCATTATTCCTGTAAGGAAAAGGCTCTTTAAATTCTTCTGGATTTTATCAATAATTTAATTCTAAAAAATGGAATTCTTCAGATGAAAAATCTCTTAAAATGGTATATCTATTTTATGAGGATAAAAGATTTATTGGAATACTCGACCGGAAGTTATTAGTGTTTTAGGATTAAGTACTAACTATTATTAGTTTGATGAAAATAAAATTGGACATAAAAGTCCTTTAGTGTTTACGTAAAAGATTAATGCAGTGATTAGTTATGAATTGAATTGGTATAAAACGATTGGCTCACAATATATATATAAAATGTATTCAGACATTCATCAAATTTCTGAGCTATTTGAGAGAATACGCCAAATATAAAATTTGTCTTTAGTAAAGGTAAAATTTAAAAACAAATTGTTTAGATTTGTCTACATGTAAGATTGAGAGTTTATTGCTTTCTAACTGATCTACTTGCCATCTATTAAACGTTAGCAGTAATATAAAAATGAACTAATTTGACAAATACGGAACTAATAAATGATATTGGAAAAATTATTGTTTTTTTAATGTTATTGTTATCAATATTCTTAATTACAGTAAAGTCCACTAAAAAAGTATCTAATTATTTATTTGCGGTATTTCTTTTGACTACTGCCTTTGATTTTACAGGAATGTTTTTGTTAGAAATTTCTAATAACACAATAAATAGCTTAAAAATTGCATCTGTATTACTTCAAATGCCTTTATACTATTTATATGTACAATCTGTTTGTTATTTTAATTTTAAGTTAGAAAAAAATCACCTTTTACATATTATTTTGTTTTTAGTCATATTTATAGCTCTATTTACTACTACTGTTTCAGATGAAAGCTATTTTATTTTTCAAATAATAGCTAAAATTCAATACTACTTTTATATAATCGCTGTATTTTTTACTTTGAGTCATTTTAAAAAGTTATATCAAGAAAATTATTCTGCCAACCATAAAAACATTTATAAATGGCTGTTACAAATCACTATTTTATTTTTAATTGGTAATTCTTTTGTACTGTTCAGGTCTTTTATTACCTCTGAAACTAATAGTAACCTTCTTGTTAATATAAACCTGCTTATTAGTCTTTTTGCTTTATTTGTTATTTGTTGGTTTGTTTTGAAAGCATTATATCAGCCAGAATTATTTTTAGGAATTGACAAAAATTTAACATCTATTAAAACAATTGAAAAATTAACTGAAAAGACTGAACAAGACCTACTCTTAGTTTCTGAGTATATGGATACCACAAAACCCTATTTGGATTCCGAACTTAGTTTACAAAAATTAGCAATTGGTTTGCATCTTCCTGAAAAACGACTTTCTTTACTCATTAATAAACATATTGGAAAACATTTTTTTGATTATGTTAATGAATTTAGAATCAATGAGGCTAAATCTTTATTAAAAGAGCAACCAGGTTTAACTGTTTTGGAAATACTATATCAAGTCGGTTTTAATTCAAAATCATCATTTTATACGGCTTTTAAAAAAGAGACCTTTCAAACGCCTACAAATTATAGGAAATCAACAAATAAGTAATAGTTCGATTTAAAATCGAACTCATTTCACACTATAAAATCAGTCCGGTTTCCTATAATCGAACTCTTTATTTGACTTTATGTTTCACTTTTGTCCTGAACAAAAAATAATCAAATGAAACAACAAATCTTTATTATCTCTCTTCTAATGATTCAGTCATTATCTGTTTTGGGGCAAACAAGTACTATTAAACAACAATCTTATATTAAAATTGACTCGTTATTTAACTCGCATTATACGTCCAATAAAACGGGTGCTGCTCTAGCAATTATAAAAGACGGAGAATCAGTATATAAAAACATTAAAGGTTTAGCCAATATTGAATACAACATTCCTATTACAGATTCCACAGCATTTAATATTGCTTCAGTATCTAAACAATTCACTACCTATTTAGCACTTATTTTAGAACAGGAAGGAAAACTTTCTTTTTCAGATGATATCAAAATGTATTTACCAGAATTAAAACACTTATCTAGTACTATAACCATTAAACAACTCACAAACCATACTCATGGTTTACCAAATACAGATGAAATAGCCTATCTAAAAGGTTTTAAAACAATGAATCAACAAGAGGTAGTTAAAATGTTATTAAATATTAAACAAGTAAATTTTAAAGCAGGTGAAAACTACGAATACAATAACACGGGATATATACTACTTTCAGAAATTATTGAACGAGTCGGGCAAAAACCATTTAAGAAACAACTACAAGAAAAGATCTTTACTCCTCTGCATATGAAAAATACAAGAATCGTAGAAAATAATGATATTGTTGTTAAAAATAAAGCTTATTCATACAGTTTAAGGAATGGCATTCATATAAATAACCCTGTAAAACTTTCAACCATTGGTTCTTCAGGTATTTACACCACAATAGATGATTTATCATTGTGGGCAAAGAATTATCAAAATCCTATTATTGGTAGTAAAAAATTTTATAGCAAAATGCAAACAGGAACAATTCTAAATTCAGAAAAAAAAATCAATTACGGATTAGGCTTACAATTTGAAAATTACAAAGGAATTGATATCATATTTCATGGTGGCGGAACGGCAAGTTATCGTTCGTATATTTTACATGCTCCAAAACAAAAATTATCTATCGTCTTTATATCGAATGCTAATGACTTCACAGGTCTTGATATTGTTTATAAAACAATTGATTTGTTACTAAAGAACGACATAGAAACAAATATACCAGCGAAAATAACCTATAGTAATAAGCAATTAAAAAAATTCGAAGGAACTTATCAATTTCAGCCTGGAATTTACTACAATATCATAGCAAAGAAAGGCATATTGTATTTTCAATCTTTCGGAACAAAAGACCTTATGCCATTACCCAATTTGTACGGTAGCACTTTTAACTTCCCATATATTCCACATTCTAAGTTTGTTTTTTATGACGATAAATTTGATTTCCGAATTGCTGATTTTACCTATGAATGTGTGAAAACTAATATACAACAACCGAATTCTGATGAAATAGATTTGACCGATTTCACAGGAATATTCAGAAATAAAGAACATAAAATTATATATGAATTAACACTAGTAGAAAATAAACTTATCCTAAATCGTACATTTGACAATTCGATAGTATTAAGTTCTCTTACTCTTGAAAGCTTTTATTCACCAGAATTAGGACTGTTAGATTTTACTTATGACTCAAACGGATTAGTCTTTGGCTTTAAATTATCGGGACAAAATTTTAAAAATATAGTGTTTGAAAAATAGAGTAAAAAGGTTATGAAACAAAAGTTTTGTATATTTGTAAAATCTGTATCCAAACAGAAAGTAAGCCCTTTTAACCGTCCAACTTTTCATATACTAGCGTTGTATACAATACAAATAACTGAATGAATAAAGAATGTTGCAACATAAATGATGTCATACAGGAATTTTACAACAACTTAAAATCATATATTTTAGGAAAAGTAAAAGACAAAAATGTTGCGGAAGATGTTGTGCAAGAAGTAATGCTCAAACTTATTGAATCACAAAAAAAAATCACAGGACATAAAAAACATTAAGGCTTGGCTTTTTCAAGTCAGTAGAAATACAATTTATAATTACTATAAAAAGAAAGAATTGGAATTCAATCTAAATGAAGATTGGAATATTGAAGAAGAGTCAAGTTCTGAACTTTCAAAAATTCTAGTTTCAGATTATGTTATTCCTATGATTCAATTACTACCTAAAGACTTTTCCAATGCTCTGATGTTAAGCGATATTGATAGAATCCCTCAAAAAGAGATTGCCTTACAATTGAATCTAGAATTATCTGCAACCAAAATGCGTATTCAACGTGCACGAAAAAAATTAAGAGCATTATTTACTGAATGTTGCTATCTCGAGCATGATAAGCACGGCAATTTTATTGGTTGTTCCATAAAATCTTCCTGTGAACCTCTTCAAAAAATCTCAAAAGACCTTAAGAACAAAACACTATAAGATATAAACCCTATTTATTAAATCAAAGGAATTATGAATGAAGGACTACAATTAACTATCAACTTTGGTTTTAAACATATAAAAGTCAACAAAATAGAATATTCTACTCATACTCATAATGAGAATGTAACGTCCTGAATTAACTATACAATTATTTAACAAAAGACTAAAATAACTATACACCATATATTTATAACACTAAAATAGCTATACATATACTTG
>Ga0256845_1000200_pt1 | contig 56159 bp, 44 predicted proteins | sample RiftiametaG_FD_189101 | JGI IMG/M metagenome (GOLD analysis project Ga0256845, IMG submission 189101) | Tube worm associated microbial communities from hydrothermal vent at the East Pacific Rise, Pacific Ocean - Riftia | ecosystem: Host-associated > Annelida > Integument > Unclassified ...
GCCCTGGCAACCCGCTCGCTCAAACCGGCCGCGGCTGGAGAACAGCGGCGGTTCAGCTGCTCTACTAAATGCAACCGTCCACGAGCCCACAAGAGGCTGCGGGGGGGACGGCTTGACATCTCGATGGCCTGGCACACGGGATCTCCACCGTTGTCCCACTCTCATAGGCCACCGTTCATGTTATCACCGTCATCAAAGGTGAGGCGGGCTATAGGTGGTCGGGTCCGGGAGGGATGACTCTGACAAGGTGATCCTGTCCTCCGCGATGGACGATAACGAAGGGTCCCCCCGATGGGGAAATAACCAGCTCACGGGCGCTGAAACGCGACCGGGTTTGAAGGTCTGTAAATACGAGTTCCACCCATTTTGTTTTCCCTGATGTTTTTCGGCAGACCTTTCCGTACATGCCCTCGCCCGCTCCGATTCCGACTAGGTCAGGGCATGAGTAGTCCCTTCCCACAAGGTCTCGCACCCGTCGTTTGTTGCTGAACCATCCTTTTACTCCGTCATGCCGATTTGTGATCAACTCGAAAGTGTCAGATATGCTATGATAAAAAACCCACTTCGTGTAGTCGTTGACGAGTGAGGCCTGCGCGCTATCTAGACTGCGCAAGCTCCTGTTGGGTGACCAGACGAACCATCGGTCAGGCTGTTCGCGGCACGTGACCGTGACCAGGAGAGGGTCGAGGTTGAGGTACTCGATCCGCATCGGGCCATCGGTGCAGAGGGCGGCGAAGTCGTAGCCTTCGCCGGTCGTGGGATTGTAGATTAGTCCATCCCATTTCCGCAGGCGCCACCCCTGCGTCAGGGCTTCGCTACGGGGGTGAACACAGCGGTGATCGCGGGGAGGAACCAACGCCACTCGTCCACATTCATCCCACTCCGGTTCTCTGGAAATGACTTCCTCGGTCTCAGTTTGTGGGGCATTCATTTCGTAGGGGTCCCAGGTCCAAGGTGCGAAATGGAAGGGGCCCGCGGGGAGCTCGGGGGGGGCAGTGAGGTCCTCCCATTCGTAGATGTAGGTCGTGGGATCCTTATATTCGGTTCCATCGTCATCTTCGGCAACTATCCATACGCGCTTGGCAATATGGCTGAATCGAATATTGAAATTCTTCCCAAAGATATATCCATGGACCCCCCTTGGGGTGATCGCTACGAGTTCTTTCGACTCGGTGTTGAGTAGATAGGGATGTGGGTCGTCTTTCTTGTAGACGACCGAAAATCCGTGCCTCCACTGCGTGATGCCTCGTCGTTGAAATTCGACGATGGCCTCACCCGAGCGGGTATCAAAGAGGACACTATGGGTGAGTTTCCCTTGTCCGTATTGGTCCGGGCGAGCGCTGAAGTGGCGGACAATAAGGTGGTTTGGTCCAAATGTCCGAGCGTTGCGATCCGTGATGCTCAGCCACTTCGCGGAGTACAACGATGGCCCAAGCTCCGTTTTGACCCGCTTGTATCCGCCCCCCGCGAACTTCGGAAACTCGACGAACTCCAGCGGCTCGATCGCGCTCAGATCGACCGGTGGGAAATTGGGGTCCTCATCCCAGTCGGGGATCGGATCGGGTGTGTCGTCGTCTGCGGTGGGCTCGAGGTGCCTGGGATCTGCGTCGGCCCTGTCCGTGTCGGCCGGCCCCGGACTGACCTCGGTGCTGGCCTCGGCCTGACTTCCGCGGACACCACAGGCTGAGACAACGCTCAGCGTAAGCCCCGCGCCCAGCAGAACCGGCAGCCCGCGAACCCGGGCGCGGACCGACGCGCAGGGTCTGTGTGCGAAGTCGAGTTCCTCGGGGCAGTGCGCTTCACCGGACATTCGTAGGAGAATTGTCTCGTCGAATGTGCGCCTTGTCCAGCGTCATGCTCGCCCCGGCTACCGGATCGGCGACCTCGTCGTGCTCAGGGCGTCAGGAACAGCCCTGGCAGCCCGCCCTCAAACCGGTCGCGGCTCGAGAACAGCGGCGGTTCAGCTGCTCCAGATGCAGCCGTCCACGAGCCCACAAAAGGGCGCGGAGGGGATGGCTTCACACTCGATGGCCTGGCACACGGGATCACCACCGTTGTCCCACTTGCAGAGGCCGCCGTTCATGTTCTGACCGTCGTCAAAGGCGAGGCAGTTGCCGATCAGGACCAAGTTCGAGGTCTCGCACTTGCCGGCCGACTCGGTTTGTACGCAGAGGCTGTTCTCGATCGGATCGGCGATCTCGATGTGGCATTGGTTGAGCCCCGCGCCTGTGCCACATTCTTGGAGGCTGCGCAGAAGGCAGTCGTTTTGGCTGAGCTTCGCACGACACTCGCCCGACTCGCGGCATCCCAGCTGCGGGTTGCAGGCCATGCCGATGTCGAGGGCCGCGCAGGTCTCTTGGACCGCGACGCTGGGGGTCCCCATGCAGCTCTCTTCGCCCCCCGAGTCGGACTCGGAATCGGACTCGGATTCCGAATCGGACTCGGATTCCGAATCGGACTCGGATTCCGAATCGGACTCGGATTCCGACTCCGACCCCGACTCCGACTCGGATTCTGACTCCGACTCAGAGGAGAGCTCGTCCCCGGCGTCGTCGTCGCTGGCTGTGGCATCGCCGACGGTGTCGTCGGCCTCAGCGCTGTCGCCGCTAGGGGACGGGTCGGAGCAAGCTCCAAGAGCGAGCAGGGAGAGGGACAGCAACAGGAAGAGTGGGCTCGATGAAGACATGGCGATATCCGAGTGAGAACAAGGGTGATGGAGAGGTGACTCTTTCTCGTTGTCGAGTCGAGCCTCGGATCTGACGGGCCGTTCTTCGCGCGGACCACGGGCTGCGAACCCGGGGGATGCTCCCTACCAGGTCGCTCGCTTCGCTACCGCGCTGTCTTCGGGGCGACGGTCGAGCCTCCGGCCCTCGCGTGCGAGGGCGCTCAGGTCGGCCTGGTCGAGGGATGCCACGCCTCCGCCATCCAGGGCTTTGTCGAGCCTGCGCCGGTAGTTGTCGACGGCGACGTAGTAGCCCGGGTCTTCGAGCACGTTGATGTCGCAGACTTTCTCTGCGCGGCGGATGAGCTTGATGCAGTCGGGGCTGAGGTGGCGAAGGTGCAGCGTCTTGGACGCGGCTTGGTAGCGCTCAGCGAGCTTGTTGAGCGCCTCGATGGCGCTCTGGTCGACGATCCGGGACTCGGCGAAGTCGACCACGACCTCGCTGGGGTCGTCGGCGATATCGAACTTGGAGGCGAAGAGGGTGGTCGAGCCGAAAAACAGGGGCCCGAAGATCTCGTAGTGCTTCACGCCGTGTTCGTCGACGTGTTTGCGGGCCCGGATCCGCAGGGCATTTTCCCAGGCAAACACGAGGGCGGACATGATCACGCCGCTGAGTACGGCGACAGCGAGATCGAAGACTACGGTCAGGCCGGTGACCAGGCCCATGATCGCCACGTCCGTGATCGGCATCTTGTTGAGGAGGCGGAAGGTGTTCCAGGCGAAGGTCCCGATGACGACCATGAACATGACGCCGACCAGCGCGGCGATCGGCACGAGCTCGATGTAGGAGGCGCCGAACAGGACGAAGATCAGCAGGGTCGACGCGGCGACGATGCCCGAGAGCCTGGTCCGCCCCCCAGACTCGATGTTGATGATGCTCTGGCCGATCATCGCGCACCCACCCATGCCACCAAAGAAGCCGTTGGTGATGTTGGCGGCCCCCTGGGCGATACACTCCCGGTTGGCGTTGCCCCGGGTGTCGGTGAGCTCGTCGACCAAGTTCAGGGTCATGAGTGACTCGATGAGCCCGATCGCCGCGAGGATCCCGGCGTAGGGGAGGATGAAACCCAGGGTCTCGAAGTCGAGGGGGATGATCGGGATCCCAAAGCTGGGCAGGCCGGCCTCGATCCCGTCGCCGCCGCGCTCGCTGATGAACGACGCGACAGTGGGGGTCTCGAGGCCGCTGAAGATCGCCAACAAAGAGACGGAGACGATGGCCACGAGCGCCGCGGGGACCTTGGTGGTCAGGCGCGGGAGGCTGACCATGATGCCCATGGTGAGGCCGACGAGGCCGAGCATCGTGGCCAGCTCGAGGCCGCCGATCCACGCGTCGTGGCGCTGGAACATGCCCAGCTGGGACAGGAAGATGACGATCGCCAGGCCGTTGACGAAGCCCATCATCACCGGGCTGGGGATCATGCGGACGAACTTGCCCAGGCGCAGGGCGCCGGCGCCGATCTGCAGGCAACCCGCCAAGATCAGCGTGGCGAAGAGGTACTGGAGGCCGGCGAGGCTGCCCTCGCCGCCCAAGGCATTGCCCTCGCTGACCAGGGAAACCATGACCACAGCCATGGCCCCGGTGGCACCCGAGATCATGCCGGGGCGACCGCCGAAAATGGCGGTGATCAGCCCCATCATGAACGCGCCGTAGAGCCCGACCACAGGGGGGACGCCAGCGACGAAAGCGAAGGCGACGGCCTCGGGGACGAGGGCGAGAGCGACCGTGATTCCGCTCAGGATGTCCGCGCGGACGCTCTCGGGCTGTTTATCGATGAGCATAACTGTAGGCCTGCGCCCCCACGCAGATGGGTCGTTGGGGGCGTCGGAGGGCGCCGTCCTTACCCGACTCCCCGGCTCGGCACAATGGCACCGATATTTGCTGTTGGACGGTGGGCGGGGAGGGGCGTGCCCAGGCAGCGGAGGACACGCGTGGTCGCCAGGGGCCGCTGGGCGATACGGATGTGGCGAGGGATGGGAGGTCTACCGACCTCCCGCCCTGGCTGTCGGTTCCCGGGCCTGTAGACTGGCGCCGTGGCGAGCCCGCCCCCGAATCTCTCCCCTGTCTGGCGGGGCCTGCTGTGCGACGGCGAGACCCCCGTAGGTGTTTTCGCGCGGCTGCGCGCGCAGCCCGGTGCCCGACACTGCTTCCTGCTCGAGTCGGTGGTCGGCGGGGAGCGCTGGGCTCGCTGGAGCATCATCGGCGTCGGCCATCGGGCCGTGGTCCGCGGTCGCTGGATCTCGGGGCGGCTCACGGTCGAGATCGAGGCCGGCCCCGGTTTCGAGCTGCCCGATCGGGTGCGCGCGCTGGCCGGCGATCGGGGCGGCTACGGCGAGGGTGGGGGAGGGCGCCTGGTCGAGGCCCTGCTCGCCCACTATCGCGCAGACCCCGGGGAGAGCGACCCGGACACACCCCGGTTTTGGGGTGGACTGGTGGGGGTGTGGGGACACGACATGGTCCGCGATCTGGAGCGGGTGCCCGAGCCCGACTGGGCGCAGGGGCCGGACCTGCCGGCCTTCGAGCTGCTGATCACCGATACCTTGGTGATCTTCGACAACCTCTCGCAGAAGGTGCGGGTGGTGGCGACGGCCTGCGCTGAGGACGACGGTGGTCGAGCGCGGGCGGAGGCCCGCGCGGAGGCCCGAATCGAGGGGGTCATGGACACGCTGCGAAGCGCGTCGGGGCCCGCCCTGAGGCCGCTGGTCTTGGACGCGGCGGTCGAGTCCGTCGAGCCGCCCGCGCCCGCGCTGGCGCAGCCCTGGGCGGCCTCGGTCCCCTTCCCCGATCAGGTTCGGCGCGCCAAGTCCTACGTCACCGCGGGGGACGTGTTCCAGGTGGTCTTGAGCCAGCGCTACGATCAGGACCGGGCGGGGGTCTCGCCTCTGGACGTGTACCGGATGTTGCGGGTCACCAACCCGGCGCCCTACATGTATCTCTTGGACCTGCCCTCGGCGACCTTGGCCGGGGCCTCGCCCGAGGTCATGGTGCGGGTCGAGCCTGGCGAGGCCGGCCGCAAGCTCACGCTTCGGCCGATCGCGGGGACCCGGCGGCGAGGCGAGACGCGGGCCGAGGACCTGGCCCTGGAGCGCGAACTCCTGGCCGACCCAAAAGAGCGGGCCGAACACCTCATGCTCATCGACCTCGGCCGCAACGACGTCGGCAGGGTGGCGGCGGCGGGCAGCGTGAAACTGGAGGAGTCGTTCGGCATCGAGCGCTACAGCAAGGTCATGCACATCGTCTCGGAGGTCTCGGGCTGCCTCGACCCCAGCTTCTCGGTGGTCGACGCCCTGCGCAGCACCTTCCCGGCGGGCACGCTCTCGGGGGCGCCCAAGGTCCGGGCCGTGCAGATCATCGACGAGCTCGAGCCGGCGCCGCGGGGGTGGTACGGGGGCGCCGTGGGTTACTTCGGCTTCGACGGCGCCGCCGACTTTGCGATATGCATCCGCTCGGTGGTGTTTCGTGGCGAGTCGGTGCGGGTTCAGGCCGGGGCGGGGTTGGTCTACGACTCGGACCCGGACGCAGAGGACGAGGAGTGCGGGCGCAAGGCGAGCGCGGTGTTGCGCGCGATCGCCATGGCCCGAGCGGGTTGCCGAGACGAACCCGGGCAGGCCGGACAGGCTCGAGGTCGGGACCCGGGAGGCACACGAGATGACTGAGCGCGACGCGAGCGAGATTCCTCCTGTGACCAGGGCCGGGCGCCGCTATTTGCCCGCGGGCACTGGCACGGGCTCAGGCACGGGCACAGGCAAGGGCCCGCGGGTGCTGGTGATCGACAACTACGACTCCTTCACCTTCAACCTGGTCCAGTACCTGCTCGAGCTCGGGGCTGTGGTCGACGTGCACCGCAACGACGAGATCACGGGCGCCGAGGTGCTCGCGGATGGACCCTCACACCTGCTGCTCTCGCCCGGTCCCGGCCGCCCCGAGGACAGCGGCGTGTGTGTGGAGCTGTGCGAGTTGGTCCTGGATCCGGGGCGCTGCCCCGAGCCCCTGCCCACGCTGGGTGTGTGTCTGGGCCACCAGACCCTGTGTGAGGTCCACGGGGCGACGGTCGCCCAGGCCGCTCGGATCATGCACGGCAAGCGCTCGGCGATCGTCCACGGGGGGGAGGCTCTCTACGCGGGTCTGCCCTCGCCCTATCAGGCGACCCGCTACCACAGCTTGATCGTCGACCAGGCGAGCCTGCCGGCGAGCCTGATCGCCGATGCACACACGGCGGAGGGCGAGCTCATGGGGGTGCACCACTGCAGTCGGCCCGTGTTCGGGGTTCAGTTTCACCCCGAGTCGATCCTGAGCGAGTGGGGGCATCGCCTGCTCGAGAACTTCTTGGCGACGGGGAGCGGGCGGGGACAGCTCGGTTCGGGGCGCCCGGCGTGAGCGGGTCTGAAGATCCGGGCGCGCCAGCGATGTGCGCGGGTCTGCGGGCTCTGGCCGCGGGCCGGGACCTCGAGGCGGGGGAGTCCGCGGCCATCTTTCGGGAGATCATGGCGGGGAGCTGTGCGCCGGCGCAGATCGGGGGTCTGCTCATGGCCCTGGCGATCAAGGGCGAGACCATGGCCGAGATCAGCGGGGCGGCCGAGGCCATGCGCGAGGCCTCGACCCGGGTCAGCAGTTCCCGGCGCCCGATCATCGACACCTGCGGCACGGGGGGGAGCGGGATTCCGAGGCGCAACGTCTCGACGGCGGCGTCTCTGGCGGTCGCGGCCTGCGGGGTCGCGGTCGCCAAGCACGGAAACCGGGCGGCCTCGAGCCGCAGCGGCAGCGCCGACGTGCTCGAGGCCCTGGGCGTGAACGTGCAGGCCGACCCTGGGCAGGTCGGTCGCTGCATCGACGAGGTCGGGGTCGGTTTTTTGTTCGCCAGGACCCTGCACCCGGCCATGGGCCACGCCGGTCCGGTCCGCCGAGCGCTGGGCGTGCGCACGATCTTCAATCTCCTCGGTCCGCTGACCAACCCCGCGCGGGTCCGACGTCAGGTCCTCGGGGTGTTCGATCCCCGGCGCTGCCACGATCTGGCCCGGGCCCTGGGCAGGCTCGGGAGCGAGCGCGTGTTTGTGGTCCACGGCTTTCGGCGGGGGATCGCCGCAGCCCCCGACGCGCCGCCCGGGATCGATGATCTCAGCCCCGAGGGGGAGTCGCTGGTGGTCGAGTGGCGGGCGGGGGAGGTTCATGAACACGTGCTTCGGCGCGCCGACTTCGGTCTCGAGGAGCGACCCCTGGCCGAGATCGCGGGCGCCGACCCGGCCGCCAACGCGGGCGCCCTCCGCCGCCTGTTGGGCCTCGAGGGCGGGCCCGGACAGGAGCCGGCCTACAGCGAGGCGGTCGTACAGGCGGGTGCCCTGGCGTTGTTGGTGGCCGGCGACGAGCCCCTGTCCCGGCTGCCCGCGCTCGGGGGCGAGATCGCTGGGGCCCTCGAGGGAGGTGCGGCTGCGGAGGTGCTGCGCCGTCTGGTCGAGGTCTCCCATGGATCCAATCCGTCCGATCCATCCAAATCCGTGGCGCAGGCGAATCGCTCTGGATGAGGCCCCCACCTATCGGCTACGCTCCCGGGGCTTGGGCCCGACATGAGCAGCAGCGAACCCACCTACCTCGACGAGATTCTCGCGGCCAAGCGCTCCGAGCTCGAGACGGTGCGCCACGGCAACACCAGCCGCCGCCAGATCGATGATGAACTCGCGGCCCTGCCGCCGTGCCGCGACCTCTGGGCGGCCCTGGCCGAAGGCCCCAAGCCCCGCTTCATCGCGGAGTTCAAGCGCCGCTCGCCCAGCGAGGGGGTGCTGCGTGAGGGCGCCGATCCCCGCCATATCGCGGCCCTCTACGTCGACGCCGGTGCAGCGGCGATCAGCGTGCTCACCGATCGCCATTTCGACGGCAGCTTCGACGATCTGCGTACGGTTCGGGCGGCCGTGTCCGTGCCCGTGCTGTGCAAGGATTTTTTCCTCAGCCGCCCCCAGATCGCCCAGGCTCGGCGCGAGGGTGCCGACGCGGTGCTGTTGATCGTCGCGGCCCTCGAGGCGCCGGCGCTCCGAGACCTCCACAACTATGCGTACGACCTCGGCATGCAGGTCCTGACCGAGGCCCACGACGATCGAGAGGTCGACCGGGCGATGGCCGCCGGAGCCAGGATCGTCGGCCTCAATGCCCGTGACCTCCAGACCTTCGAGGTCGACCTCGAACGGGTCATCCGCCACCGCCCGGACGTGCCCCGAGAGGGGTTTTTGTACGTGGCCGAGAGCGGCATCCAGACTCGCGAAGACGTCCGTCGGCTCCGCGCTGCGGGTGTCGACGCAGCCCTGGTCGGCTCGGTGCTCATGAAGGCCGAAGACCCGGGGGCCCAGCTCTCCGAGTTGATGCGGCCCTGATCTGTTTGTCGTCTGGTTGTCGTCCGGCCGTCGTCCGGCCGTGAGCCCCCCGGGGCGCCGAGCGCCATGTCCCGCCCACGCTCAGAAAGCCGCAACCCGAGGCCGGCCGGACTCAAGATCTGTGGCCTGACTCGGGTGGAAGATCTGCACACCTGTATGCGGACTGGCGTGGATGCCGTGGGTATCAATCTGTGGCCGGGCTCCAAGCGCTACTGCGCGGTCGAGGACGCCCGGGCCATGTTCGCGGCGGCCGACCTTGATGAATCGGGGTCCAAGTCGGGGTCCGGAGTCCGGGGCCGACCGGCGCGCGTGGGTGTGTTTGTGGATGCGCCCCTGGCCGAGGTCGAGATCGCCGTGAGGGCCCTCGACCTGGCTCTTATTCAGCCTCACGGCGACGCCCCTGTCGCCCCCTACGCCGCGCTCGCCGGTCGCCTCGGGGTCGGTTGGGTCTGGGTCGTCCGCGGGACCCCGGACCTCGCCACGCTCGAGCTGCCCTCGCCGGCCCCGGCCTGGGTGTTGCTCGACGCCGCGGTGCCCGGCTTTGGAGGCGCAGGCCGGCGGACCGACTGGACCTGGGCCGCCCGTGCGGTCCGTGCCCTGGCGCCTGCGCAGGTGTGGCTGGCAGGGGGGATTCACCCAGACAACGCCGCCGAGGCCCTCGGCCAGGTGCTGCCGGCGGGCCTCGATGTGGCCAGCGGCGCGGAGATCCCCGGTGCCGCCCGCGGTGAAAAACAGGCTTCGGCGATCGCCTCGTTGGTCGAAACTTGCCATGCACACCGAGCCTGACTTGCCCTGACCTGCATCGGGCGGGATCGTGGCGCTCATGGCGAGCTCACCCAGCAGCACTCCGCCCACCCCGGAGGCCCCGACCGCCGCGGGCAAGTTCGGTCGCTTCGGCGGCCGCTTCGTCGCCGAGACCCTCATGCCCGCGGTCGAGGAGCTCGGCCGGGCGTGGCCCGAGGCCTGGGCCGACCCGAGCTTCCGGGCCGAGTATGACCGGATCCTGTCCGAGTACGTGGGCCGACCTTCGGCCCTGACGCCCGCGCCGCGCTTGGCCGCGGCCGTGCACGCCCAAAGCGGCGCGCCCGAAGACCTCGGGCACGCCCAGATCTGGCTCAAGCGCGAGGACCTCAACCACACCGGCGCGCACAAGATCAACAACTGCGTGGGCCAGGTCCTGCTCGCCCGGCGCCTGGGCAAGACTCGGATCATCGCCGAGACCGGGGCCGGTCAGCACGGGGTCGCCACGGCCACGGTCTGCGCCTACTTCGGCATGCCCTGCGTGGTCTACATGGGCGCCGAGGACATCGCTCGCCAGGCCCTCAACGTGTTTCGCATGCGCCTGCTCGGGGCCGAGGTCCGGTCGGTGGAGACCGGCTCGGCGACCCTCAAAGACGCCATCAACCAGGCCCTGCGCGACTGGGTCTCGAGCGTGGCCGACACCCACTACGTGATCGGCTCAGTGATGGGCCCGGACCCCTATCCGACCATGGTCCGGGAGCTCCAGCGGGTGATCGGCGACGAGGCCCGGGTTCAGTTTCGGGACCGCAACGAGGGGGCTCTGCCCGACGCCGTGGTCGCCTGTGTCGGCGGGGGCAGCAACGCCATGGGCATCTTCGCGGCATTCTTGGACGACACCGAGGTCGCGCTGATCGGCGTCGAGGCGGCGGGCGAGGGGCTCGACGGCCGACACGCCGCGACCATGACCCTGGGCGAAGAGGGGGTCTATCACGGCATGCGCAGCCTCGTGCTCCAAGACGAGGACGGCCAGCTGCAGGAGGCCCACTCGATCTCGGCCGGCCTCGACTACCCGGGTATCGGCCCCGAGCACGCCCACCTGCGCGAGACCGGCCGGGCCAGCTACGTCGCCATCGACGATGGGCAGGCCCTGGCCGCCCTGGCCCTGCTCTCGCGCACCGAGGGCATCATCCCCGCACTCGAGAGCGCCCACGCGATCGCGGCGCTGGGCTCGATCGCCGCGAGCTTGCGCGCCCGCCTGGGCCGTCCACCCAAGATCTTGCTCAATCTATCGGGGCGCGGCGACAAGGACATGCACACGGTCATGCAGCGCCTCGACGCCGAGTCGGTCGCCGAGGTCGAGCGGGCCCGAGCGCGGAGCGTCAAACCAAAGGCGGTGCGCTCATGACCGCTCCGAGGTCTCGGATTGGGGCTCGCTTCGCCGCCTGTGCCGAGCAAAACCGGGCCGCGCTGGTCGGCTATCTGACCGCCTACGACCCGGATCTGGAGGCCAGCTTCGAGCGCCTGGTCGCGGCCTGTGAGGCCGGCGTGGACGTGCTCGAGCTCGGGGTGCCGTTCTCCGATCCCTGCGCCGACGGGCCCGAGATCCAGGCGGCGATGGTCCGCGCCCTCGAGGCCGGCGCGACCTTGAAGGGGGTGCTGGGCCTCGCGCAGCGGCTCCGGGCCCGCTTCCCCGCGCTGCCGATCGTGTTGTTCAGCTATGCCAACCCTCTGGTTCGAGCCGGGCAGCGCCACGCCGAGGGTCTCCCGGGTCTGTGCCGCGATCTCGTCGAGCACGGGGTCGACGGTCTTTTGATCGTCGATCTGCCCCCGGAGGAGGCGGCCGTGCTGCGCGACCCGGCCCGAGCCGAGGGCCTCGATTGGATCGGCCTGTGTGCGCCGACCAGCCCGGCCTCGCGCCGCGATCGAATCGTGGCGATCACCAGCGGCTTCGTCTACGCGGTCAGCCTGACGGGGGTCACGGGGACGGCCCTCGACGCCTCGAGCGAGGCCCTGCACGCCCAGCTCGCCGATCTGCGGGCGCGCACGCAGGTCCCGATCGCCGTGGGTTTCGGGGTCCGCGAGCCTCGGCAGGTCGCCGCCCTGGCACCGAGCGTCGACGGGGTCGTCGTCGGCAGTGTCCTCGTTCGGGCCGCCCGAGAGGGGAGCCGCTCGCTCCGTGCCTGCGTCGCCGAGCTGCGCGCCGCCTGTGTTCGAGCCTGAAGCCGGCGAGCGTCCAACCAGGCTATGCTCGGCACATGCGGGCGAGGCGAGGCGAGGGTCTGGGGCGAGCTCGTGTCTCCACTCGGGTATGTATGGGTCTCGCGCTCGGGTTTGCCTCGGCGCCGATCTGGGGCTGTGCCCCGGATATCCTGCCCGGTAGCTACCTCAGCGAGACGACCCTGGTCGGCATCGAGACCGAGGTCGTGGAGTTGGGGCCCGTGCTCCCGACGCGGGCGCCCCTGGGCGAGGTGGCGCTCGTCGAGAGCATGCCCGGCGACCTGCTTCAGATCCGGGCGTTGGTGCTCGGTGCGGACGGTCAGCGTATCCCCGACGACGCGCTCACGTCGCTGTGGATCCAGTGTTCAAGCAGCGAATTCTGTACGGGCGCGGACCTGGAGGGGCTGCCGGACTGCGAGCTGCTTCTGGATCAAGGGGTATTCACCACCGATGCGCGCTGTGTCTTGGGGGAGGGGGACGGGGCGTTCCGCTATGAAGTCCCCCCCTTCGGGTCCATTGGGACCCTGTTCTTGAGCAACGTTTTGCTCGGCGCCGTGGCTTGGGAGGGACGCAACCCGAGAGACTGTCTGGACGTGTACAGGAGTGGCCGGGGCAGCTTCGATCGCTGCGCCGTGGTCCGGCACTTGATTTTCTATGGTCCGACTTGGCAGGCCCAGGCCTATGCCGGGACCCTGGGTCTGCCCACCCAGGTCCCTCCCGATGAGATCCCCGCTGAAGTGCTCGAGCAAGCGCCCAACTACGTCCCGGAGGTGATTGCCGTGTGGGCGATTGGGTCGAGGGGAGCCATGGCGGCCGCGGAGGAGGGACCCTTGCAGATCAAGGTCTCGCCGGGGGAGCGTGTGAACCTCTGGCTCGGCTTCGACGTGGCCGCCCAGGATCTCCAGTCCGTGTTCTTGTTGGGGGCGGGCGCGGATGGGATTCCCGAGTTCACGTCCGGCCCCGAGTTCATCAACCGAGAGCTCTATACGACCGGCGCTCTCCAGGAGGTACCTGTCGTCGAGCTGGGCCTCGACGTCCCCGACGTCTCGTTCGTGGTCGACCCGGATGCGGAGCCAGGACGCTCGTGGGCCATCGTCGTGTTTCGAGATCACCGCGGCGGAACCGGGTTCGAGAGCGTCGAGGTCGAGGTCGTGGGTGGGTCCTAGCTGGGTGGGGACCCCCGTGTTTGGGGGTGTCTTGCTCGGCCTGTGTGTCCTGCTCGGGGTTCTGGGCCCGAGTTCGGCCTGGGCCGCGCCGCCGGTCTCTGCCGGCCCTGCCCAGGTTGACCAGGCCGACCAGGCGACGGGCGAGGTCGCCGATCCTGACCCCGAAGTCGCGGTCCTCCGAGGTCGCGTGCTCGAGGCGGGGGGCGCCCGAGAGCCCGTGGCCGCAGCCGTGGTCATGGTCGTCGATGCGCCGCCGGATGTGCGCGTGGGCAAGCCGGCACGCACCCCCCTCGACCCGGACCAAGTGGCCTGGATGCGCCGGGCCGAGACCGATCTCGACGGCTACTTCGAGCTCCCCGATGTCCCGGTCGGCAAGCTCCGAGTGGTGATCATCGCCGGTGGGTTTGCCCGCTTCGAGCAGTGGGTGGCGCTGGAGGCCGAGGCTGCCGAGGCGGGGCGCTCGCGGCCCCGGCCCCTGCTGCGTCTGTACCTGGTCTCCGACGTGGACAGCAGCTTTCGTACCGAGGTCGTCAGCGAGAGGGAGCCCGACCCCGAGCCGGTCGCCGATCATATTCTCGACGGCCAGCGCGTCCGCCACTACGCCGGTGGAGGAGACGACCCGCTGATCGCCGCCCTCAATCTCCCCGGCATCGCCCGGACCCCCGCCGGCTTGGGCCTGATCTCGTTTCGCGGCGCCAACCCGACGTGGACCGGCTACTTCCTCGACGGTCATCCCATCCCCCGGGCCTTTCACACCGTCCCGGTCGCCAGCGTGGTCTCGCCGACCATGATCGATCGCATCGAGCTCAACCCGGGCAACTACCCTGCGAACTACGGCGGCTTCGGGGGCGGGATGGTCCAGCTCTTCAGTCGTCGGGGCGAGGGGGACGGCATCCATGGGTCGGCCCACGTCGACCTCTTCGATCTGGGGGCCTCGATCTCGGCGCCTGTGGGTCCCGGGAACCTTCACTTCGGCATTCGGCGCAGCCACGTCGACGCGGTCCTCGGTGTGGCTGGATCGGTCATCGAGGCCTCGACCGGTCAGTCCAGCGCGATCAGTGGGTTGTTGGTGCCTCGGTTTTGGGACTACTTGGGCCGCCTCGACCTGCCCCTCCCGATGGCCGGCCACAGCCTGACGATCCGGGCGCTCGGAGCCGGCGACGTGTTGAGCGGATCGTTTGGAGGCAACGACGGGCTTCGGTTCTCGGCCAGCTTTCACCGCTTCGATCTCGACTATCGGATCGAGCGAGGCGGCTGGAAGCTGCTCCTGAGCCCCTCGCTGCGCTTGGACCAAAGCACGATCGAGTCCGGGGCCAAGCTCCACCGTCGGGCCCAGGTGGTCTCGGCCCGGGTCAGCGCGGAGCGACGTGTGCGGCCGTGGGTGACCCTGAGCTTCGGGACCGACCTGTTCTATGAGCGCTTCGATCGGCGTACGGAGATCGACGACGATGGCCTGTCCTTCGACCCGGAGGCCGACACCGAGCCCTTTGGTGGAGAAAAACTTCGCTTGGCGTTGTTCTTCGCGCCTCGGTTTCAGTTTGGGCGTTGGACCGTGGTCCCAGGGCTGCGCGGGACCTTGTTCAACTATGCCGGGGTCAACCGGGCGCGCTTCGATCCTCGTCTGGACGTGCGTGTGCAGGTCCACCCCAAAGTCGAGCTCTCGGCCCAGGTCGGGCTCTTCGCCGTGCCCTTGGTGTTGCGTTCCGCGAGCAGTCGGACCGGGTTGATCCCGCGTCTGGCTCCGTGGGGCGAGGGCTTCATCGACATCCCCGTCTACCTGATCACCTTCTTCGATCCGCGCATCGAGAGCGAGGCCCTCGACGGGGCCTTCGGCATCTCCGAGGTCCTCCAGGCGTCCATGGGACTCTCGGCCTCCCTGCCCTGGGCGCTGGGTCTGAACTTCAACGCCTACTGGCGCGAGGGCTTCTCCGACACGATCGAAGGCACACGCTACGACGCTTTTGGGGCGCCCGTGGAGATCGAGGTCGAGGTCCGTCGGCGCCGGGGGATGGGCATGGAGCTGCTCTTGAGTCGGCCCCTGGGTGAGCACCTCGATGGTTGGTTGGGCTACACGCTCAGCTGGTCCCGGATCGAAGACTCGAGCGCGCAGGGGCTCGAGCCCATCGCCTGGCTCCCGGCCCTCTTCGACCAGCGTCACAACTTCGTCGCCTTGCTCAGCGCCGGCTTGCCCCGAGGTTTTCGCTTGGGAGCCCGCTTTCGGGTGGTCTCGGGCAACCCCGAAGAGCCCATCTTGGGGGCGACGTCGCAGGTCGGTCGGGACAACCGGTGGGTCCTGAGCCCGATTCGAGGGGTGCGTGGGGAGAGCTACCGGCCCGTCTTTCACCAGCTCGATCTGCGCCTCGACAAAAGCTGGGTCCTGCGCAAGACCACGGTCAACGCCTACATCGATATCCAAAATATCTACGACAATCGCTACCCGGAGGCCTACGTATACCGGAGCGATTGGCGTGAGCGCGGCGCTGTGGTCGGCCTGCCGATCTACCCGAGCCTCGGCATGCAGGTCGATTTCTAGCGCCCGACCAGGTTGGATTCACGCCGCGCCAGCAACGACTCGGCGCGCCAGCAACGACTCGCCGCGCTCGTGGCGGTCAGCCGCAGCTCAGGGGCGCTTGCCCACCCAAGCGAAGAGCTCGCCCTCCGGGGTGTCGGTCGACGCGAAGTTATGGAGGCTCCAGTCGCCGTCGTCGGTGGGGAGGTTGCCCGACTCCCCCTGGGCGACCACGACCGAGTTGTCGGCCCACCCGAACTCGATGCCCCATTGGTCCCCGTCGGGGCAGGGGATGCTGTCGATCGCCTCGACATCGAGCTCGCCGAGGTCGAGGACTCCCGTCGCCTCGAGCGATGCGACCCAGACTGGCCGGCTCGCATCGGTGAGGTCCTTGATCACGATCGACACCGGCTCGCAGGTCTCGGGATCGCGCCGGACCTGGATCATGGGGCAGGTGGGCATGTCCGGGGCCAACGCCAGGTCCGGGACCTCGTAGGTGAGCAGATAGGGATCCGGCACCACACACAGGACGTTGCAGGGGCACGAATCGAGGTTGATGATCCCCGCCTGCCCGGGGCCGACGACGCTGCCGGTGAACGCGAAGTCGCTGCAGCTGTCGGGCGGCGCGTCGGCACCCGTGAGCGCGAAACTGACGTCCTCAGTGGCGGGGCCACAGGTCATGCCGGTGTCGGACTCAGACTCGGTGTTGGACTCGGACTCGGACTCGGTTTCGGACTCGGTCTCGGTGTTGGAATCGGACTCAGTGTCGGACTCGGTGTTGGAGTCGGACTCGGTGTCGGATTCGGACTCGGTATCCGGCCCAGACTCGCTGGGATCGTCGTCGCTGTCCCCGATCTCGTCGGCCATCGTGACGTCGTCGGAGCAGGCACTGACGGTCAGAAGGCCGAGCAGCGAGAGGGCAGGAGCGAGCGCGATTCCTGGGTAGGTCGAGATCCAAGACATGGGTCGACTCTAGCAGCCTCCCTGCGGCCCCGATCCCGCGCCCACCTCGCATCGGGATCCCCAACACCACCGCGTGTGACGCGAAGCTATGCCGCAGCACGTGCGTGTGGATCTGCTGCAGCTCAACCGAATCAGCGATCGCCTTGACCACCTCGTTTGGCTGACGCAGAGGCCTCCCCGAAGACGGCCGTGAGAACACCAGCTCCCCACGAGCCTGGTCCCGCCACGATCGGAGCACCCGCGTCCTGCGTCAGCTCCCGGGACTGCAGACCACGATGCTCGAGTGGCCCCGCCACCCTGCACCATGCACAGGGTGATCCCTCGCATCATCGCGTGTGAGGCGAAGCCGCAGCAGGCGGGTGTGGATCGGGGGGCACGCCGGTCACCATACTGGCCGTTTTCATCCAACGTGAAAGCGTGTTCTGAGAAACCCAATTTTCTTCCGCCATCCTGGCTGCCGAAACTGTTGACCTGCCCGTCATCCGCTTCACCATGCTCGCCTTGAACGCTATCGTGGCCCTACGGCCGCGCCCGGTTTAGGTGGCAACTATTCTGACAGAGGGGGATCCCGACAGAGGGGAACGGTATTTCCAACTCTAGAAACCAACCGGGATGCCGTGAGAGAATATTCAATCATGACCAATGAAAGGTGTCTTGCAATCTCGGGTTCCCGACAGTCCTAGCGGGCACTACGGGGCATCCGGGCAATGTCAGGCTGTTGACGCCGGCACACTCTTACCCTAGATTGCGCTGCTCGATACAGCAGTTCTGATTGCAACACGAGCAAGTGCCACGCCATGAAAATCTACTTTGGAACAGAACTCTACGGTCGCTTCCATCAACCCGACCAGAGTTTTATCGGCACCAAGTTCTTTCACATCCTTTATTTGCCGCTGATCCCACTTGGGACCTACCATGTGCGCGGGGAGACGACAGAGGGGGCCACCGGGCAAAAAATCGGTCTGAAGTTTGGTTCGGTTCTAAGTGGGTACTTCAAGGTCTGGGGATTCATCGCATCCCTTGGGCTTTTGGCGTGGGGCTCCTATATGCTCGATCGCCGCTCCATTCCATGGGAACAGTTTCTCGGCGTCCCGCTCGCAGGTATTTCGTTGCTCGCGGCAGTCATCGGATCGTGGCTTTGGATTGGTACGAAACCGCGTCGAACTGGGCGTATCAAAGTGCCGCTGCTCTCGCTGGGTATTCCTATCCTGGTCACTCTGATGGTTTTTGGCTACGGGTGGTGGGATCGCTATGATTTTGACCAACGTGCTCAGGCCAGCAACGCCGGTGAGTCGGAAACGACGACAGAGAAGCGTGTGGACGGCAAAAAGCAAGGCGAGTTTCTTGGTCGGTCCGATGACTACGTCCAACGGCTCTACCGGCTCACAACGGCGGTCTACAACAAAAAGGAGTGGTCGGGCCAGACCTGTGACGACAGTCGCATCAAGGCCGGGATAAAGGGTGAGCGGGGGAAGCATCTCGCGGTCTCGGAGTACAACTACCTCGCCTTCCTCGCCAGCCCGGGCCAAGAACGTGACGAAGCCCGAAAGAACCGAGCATGGCTGGTCTCGGATAGCGTCAAGGACTTCCCGTACAACTACGAAAATGGCGGCAACGAACAGCTCGACGATTTGGACAAACGGCCGTTCTTTGGCGTAATCCGGATTTTCGATGCGCCAGTAGAAGGGGAACACGAGACAAAAGGCGGCGCGGCCAAACGGACATTGACGGGAAGGCTGGCAATCTTTGAGGTTGCGACAGGCGAGATGCTCTGCGACACCACCTTCACCGTGGATTCCACGTTGGGCAACGGACAAGAGCCTCCCCCGAAGGAGATTCAGACAGCGTTCAAAGCAGCAGCGCAAGCGAAGCTCGGCGAGATCAGCACGGTGCTGCGCATATACGCGGACGACCGCGGTGTCGCAGAGGCGAAAGTGGCCCAATAAGGTCGAGCCGTGAAAGTCCGCATACCGATCCCCGCCGAGATTGTCGTGCCGCTGGCAGTGGCGGGTTGGTTGCTGATCGCAGTTGCGGTTGCGTACTTCAGCTATCAGCGGATCAAGTCTGAAGGGCGAACAGGTTGGTTCGGGTTTGTTGGAGCGGCTCTGATTTCCCCGTTGGTAATCGCCTTTGCGCTCTTGGTCGGCAAGCAGGGGGGGCAGGGTGAATGGTACTATACGAATGTCGGCATGTTGGCCGTAGTCGGGTTTGCGTGTATTGCTTGCTTGTTCAAAGCAAGTCGCATACGAGCTGCCCGCTGGATCAGTCGCTTCACCGCAGCCGGTATCCTATTGAAAATGATTGTGGAGCCGCCGCTCTTGGTCGTTTCAGGTGGAGATGGTTTCCGGGTCATGCCGGCAGCGATCAGTCATCCAATGAATCTGGTACTGATCGCCCTCATTGTCGGCTTCTCGATTCTCGGCAGCGTATTTTGGGAGCGTCACTCGAGAATCGCGTCGCGGCGCTCCGGCCTCGGTCGTCGACATAGCGCCGCTGATAGAACCCGCTAGTCCTGCTCGGCCTCGCTGTCGCACAGGACCTCGAGCCAGGCGGCGAAGGCATCGGTCGCCATGAACGCCCGGCCCTGATCGACCAGGGCCTGGTGGAGCTGGGGCCGCCAGGCATCCTCGAGTCCGGAGCCGTCGAGGAACGCGCGGGCGCTCGTGTCTCCGGCTTCGCGCAGCTGCTCTTGGAGCAGGGCCTCGACCTGTTCACCCAGGCCGCGCCAGGCCGCGAGGGCCCGCAATATCGCGGCCACGTCCGCGGCGAAGTCTCCGGCCGGGTACTTGTGGCGCTCGGCCACCAGCCGGTCCAGGGGCTGGTTCAAGAACGCGTGCAGCACGTCCACGCGCCATTTGGCGAACTCGGGCGCGAACGCCTCGGAGCTCACCTGTTCGACCATCATGTTTACCGCGACACCCAGGATGTCCTCGACGAAGCTCTCGACTCGCGGCTCGAGCTGCCTCTCGAGTTCGCTGCTGACGGCGCTGGCGACACCCTTGGCGACCCCGGCCAGGCGCGAGGCGAAGCCCGATCCGGGGATCTTTCCGGTGTCGGGGACCATCGAGCGCATGCGCTTGCCGAACTCCAGGATGTTGGCCTGGAGGACCTCCCGAAGGATGGCGCGGGTCGAGGGGTGATCGAAGAGCGCGCGGACGAGCTCTCGGTCGGGCTGGTAGGGGCGGCCCAGGGCGGTCTGCAGCGGGCCCAGCAAGGTCACGGGGACCCGCTCAGCGAGCGCGCCGTCGAGGCCGTCGACGCGGGTCAGGGCCTGCTCCACCCGGCGAGAGACCCAACGCTCGAACTCGGGGGAGCGGGCGGAGGCGCGGACCCCATCGGTGACGGCCCGGGCCAGCCAGCTCGCGTCGATGAGCTCGGCCAGGGGGCGCTCGAGCACGTACTCGAGCCCGATGCCGACCAGGCTGTCCAGGGCCTCGGGCTCGCCCCGGAGGCGGGCCAGGAGTGCGCTGCTGCTCCCCATCCCGCTGGGCTCGCTGGGCTGGCTCGTCTCGCTGGGCTCGCTCATTCGGGGCGGACGCTACCAGCCCAGGCGTGCCGGATCGAGGTCGCTCAGATCGTCGACGACGACCTGCGCGCCGGCGTAGACCGAGCGGGGCAGGGCCCAGCGAGGATCCCGGATCCCGACCACATCCATGCCCGCTGCGAGGGCCGCCTGGACGCCGTTGGCCGAGTCCTCGAAGGCGACGCAGCGCCCGGGGTCGACACCCAGGGAGGCCGCCGCGAGCTCGAAGATCGCGGGGTCGGGCTTGCCCCGGGCGAGGCGTGGATCATCGCCGCAGATCACCACGTCGATCTCGGTCAGGAAGGCTTGGGTCTCGATCTTGGCGCGCGCCAGGGTGGCGTGGCTGCTGGTCGCTATCGCTACGCCGAGGCCGGCCGCCCGGGCGCGCGCGACCATGATCTCCGCGCCGGGGAGCGCCTCGACCTGGGGCAGGAGCCGGCGAAACTCTCGGTCTCGGCCCTCGAGGTAGGCGTCGACGCCGAGCTCGAGACCGAGGGCCTCGATGACGATGGCGGCGCCCTCCCGGTTGTCGCGGCCCATGGTCCTGCGCTTGAGGGAGACCTCGAAACGGGCGCCATATCGGGCCAAGAATGCGTTGCTGGCCACGCTGTAGATCTGCTCGGTGTCGAGCAGGGTGCCGTCGAGATCGAAGATCGCGGCCTCGTAGGGGCGTGCCATGACCTGACTAGACCTGACTAGACCTGACTAGACCTGACTAGACCTGACCTGACCCAACGAGATCAGGCTTCGACCGAGTTGGCCTCGGTCTCGGTCCCATCGAGCTGGTCGCGCAGCTCCGAACGGTGAACTTGTCCCCACACGAACCCGGCGAGGGCGAGCGATGCACTCAACACCAGCAGGTACTCGGGGAAGATGCGGGCGACCCCGAACACGTAGGACAGGGCCAGGTTGACCCCCAAGAACGCGTTCATCGCCAGACTCTCGCTCTTGCCGATCTTGGGCAGGGGCAGGTTGGAGACCATCATCAGGCCGAAGATCAGACAGATCAGGGGCAGGGCTCGGAGCAGGCCCTCGAGGTCGTACTTGAGCCCGACGAGCAGTAGCAGCCCGATCAGTCCGCCGGCCAAGGTCGTGGGCATGCCGAAGAATACGGGCGGCCCGTCTTCGCTGATGACGTTGAACTTGGCGAGGCGCAGGGCGGCCGTGATCACGAACAGGGCCAGGCAGGCGTTCAACACCCAGCCCCAGGGTGCCCACATGGCGAACACTCCGGCCTCGTGTTTTGCCAAAAACAACACGGCCGCGGGCGGGGCGACCCCGAACACGACCAGGTCCGCGAGGCTGTCGAGCTGAACCCCGAACTTGCTGGTCGAGCCGAGCAGGCGGGCGAAGGTGCCGTCGAGTTTGTCGAGCAGCACACACAGGACGATGAGCCAGCCGGCAACCTCGAAGCGTCCCTCGCTGGCGGCGATCATGCCCATCAGGCCGATCACCAGGCTGGCCGCGGTCACGGCGTTGGGGACGATGTAGCGCCACGTAGGCACGGGACCGGAGACGAGCTCGGCGCCGTTCGTATCCAGCGAGTCTTGGGCGGCCATGGCTGCCTATTAATCCCTCCAACGCCGGCCCATGGCAAGCCCCTCCGCCAGCTCGCTACGGCTACTCACCCAAAGCGGGCACGATAAAGCTGAAGTGGGCCGATTCGTCCATGCTCTCGCCGACGGCGATGGCCAGGTCCAAGCTCCAGACTCCGGACTCGGCGAAGGTCAGGTCCTGGAACAGGTAGTCACCCTCGCCCAGGTACACAGGGGCGCCCGCGTGGGCGTAGGCGGCCGAGTAGGGCATGTGGGCGTCGAGCTCGACCTCGGCCTCGGGGATGCCCTTTCCGGGGGCCTCGAGGTCGGCGGGGTCGTGGAAGCCGACGTGGACGATGAGGCCGTTCTTGCCGGTGATCAGCGTGTCTCTGGCCGAGAGGACGACGCGAAACCCGCCGCCTTCCGAGTCGGTGGCGATACCGTTGTAGAAGCGCTCGGCTTCAATGGCGCCGATATCCTCGTCCTGTAAATCGCAGCCTGCCAGAGACCCCAACCCGAACAGCGCAGACAGCGAGGCGGCGACCATGGACGGGCGGGAGGTCAGCATGTGAGGAATACGGAGCAATTCGCATTCCAAGCTGGGTTCTCGATGACCGGGCTGAATATTCCAGGGTTTTTTGTGGGTGTGCGCCCATCGAGGGATCTTTTGGTGTGCCCGATCTGGCTAGTTTTGTTGTCTCGCAGGCCAGTGGAGCAGTCAGCAGACGACCGACGCTCTCTCAGTCCCGGGGTTTGCCGAGCATGAACCGGGCCTGGGCCAGGACCTCGCGCAGGCGCTCGTCGCGAATCTCGTTGAGGGCGTCGATGGTCTGTCCGGGGACCTCGGCATCGAGCACGGGGCTGCGATCGACGACCGGCAGTGGGGGAGGGGTCCCCGGACGGCGCTCGCCGACGGGCGGGATGGGGCCCACAAACGCCTCGATGGTCTGGATCCCAGACTCGGGCCAGGCACGCCCGAGGCGGTCGAGCAGCTCCTGGCGCCAGTAGGTCATCTCGTGTAGCCACTGGCTGTCGTGCACGTGGACCAAGAGACGGGGGCCCTGAACGAGCGTGGGCCAGACGTGGTCGGCGAAGCTCGCCGGGAGAATCTCGATCCACAGGTTGCGCAGCCGGCTCAGGCGCTGGACCTCGGGGGGGACATGGCGGTCGAGGACCTCGGCCATGGCCGCGCTCAGGTCGATGCGGCCGCGCCTCGGGATCCGCTTCTTCTTGAATTTTTTGCCCTTGCGCTTCGGCTTGTCGCCGGCGCGCTTGGACGATCGCTCGCCCGGCTGCCACGCTTTGGACACGGCCACGGTCGGTCAGTGTGCCACAGGCTCGCGCTCGTCGGCCTGGCGCTCACGCCGGCCTCGGGCCTCGGGTGCGCGACGCAGACGGGGTGGGCGATCAGCGACGTCCGGGTCTGCGCGCCCAAGGCTGCGCCGCGTGTGTGTGTGATCGGCGAGCCCGATTTCGGTCACGTCGTGGGGGTGGGCGACCTGGAGCTGCTGCCGGGGGAGTGTGGGGTGGCTGCGGGTCCGCACGCGCGCGGTGGGCTCTCGAGGGTGAGCACGCGCGGGCGAGATGGAACGCGACGGGCGCGGCGGGTGGCTGTGCGGCGTGGCGCCTTCACCCTGATCGCGGTCGAGGGTGACGGCCGCTTCGAGGTCTCCCGGGCGCGCTGCGACCAGCAGCCAGTCGCTCCGTGATCGGAGGTCCGCTCACCGGGGGTGCATGAGAGCCTCGCGGGTGGCGAGGGCGAACTGGCGGCGGATCTGCCGGTCGCGCAAGGATGCGCGATGGCGGTCGCGCAAGGATGCGCGATGGCGGTCGCGCAAGGATGCGCGACCGCCCGGGGCGGCGAGGTAGACGCGGATCTGCAGGCTCGTGAGGCTGTCGCGGTCGAGGGCGTCGAGCAGGGCGAGGAGCAGGGCGCGGTGCTCGAGCAGGACCGGGTCGAGGTCGCTCTCGGGGCCGACCTCGGGCGGGGTGGCCAGGTCGCGCAGGGCGTCAGGGCGGTCTCGGAGCAGGATCACTGCCCGCGCGATAGCGTGTCGGCGGGCGAAGTCGGGACCCCGCCCGTGGGCGACGCTGAGCCAGGCGTGGGCGCGGGCCGAGACCTCGGCCGCGCTCGGCCACTCCACGGGCAGATCGGGGGCGAGCTCGGCGGAGCCCGTCTGGCGCCCACGTGGAAGGTGGCGGCGGCCGGCGGCGATGGCCCGGCTGGTGCGGCGCTCGTACTCGCGCAGGTTGCCGTCCCGGAGTCGCTCGGTGAGCAGGGCGACCACCGGATCGAGACCGGGCCCGCCACGGGCCCCGCCCACCCGCAGGGATCGCTGGACCGCGGCATCGATGAAGCCGTGGTCGACCAGGCGACCGAGCTCGTGGGTGAGGGGCAAGAGCAGGTCCACGCTCATGCCCCGGGCGTCGGCGCGGCTGCGGGCCCGGGCTGCGATCCGACCGGCCGGCCCGGACCGCTGAAGGTACACGCGGGTGCGCTGCCGCTCGACCGCCAACAGGGCGCCGTCGCCTGCGTGGGGCGTGTTCTCCAGGTCGATGCTGAGGGCGAGCAGCGCCATCTCGACCTCGGCGAAGGTGCGCTCGAGCCCCCCGATCCGCCGCTGCCAGTAAAAGCGACAGAAGCTCCGGCCGTGGAGGAGAAACTGGGCGGCCAGGGAGCGCGCGAAAGGGGGCAGGGGACGGCCAGGCTGGAGCCCGAGGGTCTGGAGCGCCTGGAGGTAGAGCCGGGCCAAAAATGCGTGTGCCCGGGTCCGGGTGGCCTCGTCGACGGTGGCCTCGCCCGTGGCCGCGATCTGGGCGTGGGCCAACTCGATCGCGGCGAGGATCCGATCGTCGACCGGGGTCAACAGCGCCGTCCCTGGATCGGGGAGCTCCCCGGGCAGGGCCTGACTCGAGCGATCCAAGATCGCCAGCCGAGCGAGGCCCTGGAGCTCGGGGTGAGGATCGAGGATCGGGATCCAGCGGGCGACCCCTGGAGCGGTCCCCTCGGCGAGCAGGAGGGTCTTGAGCTCCGCCCGATCGAGGGCCAGACCGGGGCAGAGCTGGGCCTGGACGACGAGGTCGGCCGGGACGGATCGCGCGCGCTCGCGCAGGGCCTCACAGTCGGCGACCGGCTCGACCGGATCGTCGCTTGGATCTGTCCGCGCCCGGGGGAGATCGAGGGGGCTGTCGGGAGTGGGGACTCCGGTCTCGGTGGACTCGACCTGGTCTCCACAGCCCGGGGAGAGCGCAGGCGAGAACACAGCGAGCACGGTCAGCAGCGACAGCCGTGGCGCGCGGCTCAGCAGCGCGGTCACTGGCCTGAGGGCCGATCTTGCGGCCCCACCTGACCCGGCCCGATCCCCGGCCCGATCCAAGTGACGATCCCCGGCCCGATCCAAGTGACGATCCCCGGCCCGATCCAAGTGACGATCACTGAGCGACGAGCCGCCGGATGACCTCGCGCAGCCGGTGCACGCCACCCATGTCCCGCGCCATGAACTCGAGCCCCACGCCCTCGTTGTTGCTGATGTTGCGGACCACCGCGAGGATCTCCAGCGGCCGGGCGCTGCCGGGCGGGGTGATCTCGATGATCACCTCATCGCGGATATCGGGGCGTATCTGGGTCAGGAGCAGGCCGCCACCCTCGGAGATCTCCGAGAGCGCCGCGGTCCTGAAGTCTCGCTCACCGCGGCGGCGCCAGCGGATCTCGACCAGCACCGGGAGGCGCACATGGCGGCGTCGAGCCGTCAACTTGATGCCGCCGGTGGCGACCTTGCGCAGAAATTGGATCTTCCGCCACTCGGTGCCAGCACACATGACCGTGCCACCGGCGCGAACGCGCAGGCGGGGGCGAGCGGGGTGCCACTCCTGGCCGATGGCACGAACCATCATCTTGCCGGGCAGCCCCGTGAAGGACAGCTCCAGAAGTATTTCCTCACCGGGGTCGTAGCCATCCGTGGTGAACACTTCAAGAGCGTTCTCCTCGTGAATGGCAGCGACGAAGTCCTCGGAGGTGCCGTAGTGGGAGCGTATTTTTCGCAAGGAAACTTACGTCCGTCGAAACGTGCGCACAGTACCACACTCGGCGGGTAAGTCGCATTGCTTTTGTTGGGCCCAAACCCTCGGCTTCAAGTGGGGCAAATTGGGCCTAGGGTTCAACTCTGGGGGACTGAGGACCATCCCCGCACTTCGAGGTCGCCCGCGACAGCGGATGTTACTTTCGATCTGGCCGCGAACACCTGGGTCGATCTCTCGCGCGGCGCTATGGTCGGCCGGTGGAGACCAGCAGCGAGGTCGAGGGGGTGCGAACAAATGCGCAGGTGCGCCCGCTGATCTGCCTGCCCACCTACAACGAGCGGGAGAACCTGGCGGCCATGCTCGACGCCGTGCTCGCGGCCCAGCCCGAGTTCCACGTGCTCGTGATCGACGACGACAGCCCCGACGGGACGGGGGAGATCGCCGACGCCCGGGCCGAGGCCGACCCCCGGATCCACGTCTTGCACCGCGAGGGTAAAGAGGGCCTGGGCAAGGCCTACATCGCCGGGTTCCGCTGGGCCCTGGCCCAGCGCAACGACGGCGCGCCCTACACCCACGTGTTCGAGATGGACGCGGATTTCTCCCATGATCCGCGCTACCTCGCGCCGATGCTCCAGGCGTGTACGGAGGGCGGGGCCGACCTGTGTGTGGGCAGCCGCTATGTGCCCGGCGGCGGGACCTCGGGCTGGCCGTGGCACCGCCAGCTCTTGTCTCGCGGTGGGGGTGCCTATGCGCGCATGGTCCTGGGGCTGCCGGTCCGCGATCCGACCGCCGGCTTCATCTGCCTGTCCCGGATTGTGCTCGAGCGCCTCGATCTGGGGGCGCTGGCGACCCGGGGCTACGGGTTTCAGATCGAGCTCAAATACCGGGCGCTCGCGGCCGGATTTCGGGTCGTGGAGGTCCCGATCGTGTTTGTCGAGCGGGTGCGGGGTGAGTCCAAGATGAACGGCAAGATCGCCGCCGAGGCCCTGGTCCAGGTCCTGATGCTGCGCGTGCGCGGTTGACTCGCCGCCCGCTCGGCGGGGTCGAGTGGGAGGTCCGGCCGCACGGACTGCGGTGGCCTCTGAGGCCGGGCCGACGTACAACCGGGAGCCGATGCCCACCAAGGTCTGGCTGTCCACCCACGGCCGCCCTCTGGATCCCCAGGAGGCGACGATCAGCGTGTTCGACCGCGGCTTCCTCTATGGGGACAGCGTCTACGAGACCATGCGGACGGCCGGCGGGGTCGTCGTGGCCCTCGGCGCTCACCTCCGGCGCCTGCGAGAGAGCGCCGCGGGTATCGCCTTCGAGCTGCCCTTCAGCGACGCCGAGTTGCGGGCCGCGATCGCGCAGACCCTGGCGGCGGCCGGCAACAGCGACAGCCGCCTGCGGGTCATGGTGACCCGGGGCACCGGGCCCTCGATCACCCTCGACTCGCGCACGGCCGCTGATCCGGTGTGTGTGGTCGTGGTCTCGCCCCTGGTGGTGCCCACGGAGGCCGACTACGCGCGCGGTATCTCGGCCGTCCTGCTCAGCCGCGAAGGGGGGGTCAAGCCGGGCCTGAAGACCGGGAACTACCTGAGCAACATCTTGGCCCTGCGCCGGGCTCACGAGGCTGGGGCCGACGACGCGATCTTGTGCAACGAGGTCGGGGAGGTGGCCGAGGGCGCGACCTCCAACCTGTTCGCCTATTGCGACGGGGAGGTCCACACACCGCCCCGGACCTCGGGCCTGCTCGCGGGTATCACCCGCGCCTTGGTCATGCGTCTGCTCGCCGAGAAGCTCGAGGTACCGGTGCACGAGTCGACCCTCAGCCCCGAGGCCGTGCGCGGTGCGGACGAGGTGCTGCTGACCTCCTCCGTGCGTGGAATCATGGCGGTGACGGCCCTCGATGGGGCGCCGGTGGGAGAGGGCCGGGCCGGCCCTCTCGCGCTCCGGCTGCGCCGCGCCTACGCCGATTATCTCGCCGAGGTCGCGCGCGGGGACCGGTCGGACTGAGCGGGACCCAGGGGGGCGCTCGGGCTCGGAATCAGGCCTGGAGCCGGGCCCATATTCGAGTCTGGCCCGCTTGCGCCGCCTGGCCCGGCCGTCTACGGTAGCGCCCCGCGGACCCGCGGAGCCCCAGCGATGAAGCCTCTCGAGATTTGCACCCACCTCGGCCAAGAAAAGGTCGACGACTACTACGCGCTGCTCTCCGGCAAGGAGCTTCGCGCTGTCCTCAAAGCCGGCGGGTCCCACTCGAACACGCCCAAGACCGCGTTCAGCCAGGCGGCTCGCCGCAAGGTCTGGCGTCGCCGCTTCGACGGTGAGTTCGCCAAGAAAAACGAGCAGCTGGCCCTGGCCTTCCTGATCGAGTGGCTCATGCGCCACCACAGGAACCTGCTCGTCGAGTTCCTCGACTTCCTCGAGGTTCGCCACACCCAAGGCGAGACCGACGAGGATTTTTGCGAGACCAAGACCCCCGAGAAGCTGCGCGAGGGCGCGAAGATGCTCTTGGACAAACATCCCACACACGAGGTTGCGACCTACCTGCTGATGGTCGGTCACCTCCAAGAGACGCCGGTCTTCGATGAGACCGATTTCTTGCTCGAGGCCGTAGGTATGGCCAAGGGCGAGATCGAGGGCTACATCGCAGCCCACAAGAAGCGCTGGTCCGAGCGCGAAGCTCAAGGCGCGGCCTGAGCACGATGGACCGGCTCGGCATGCTCGAGAAGCTCGCGGGCAGCAAGCTCGACGATCCCTTCCCGCAGTACGGGTTGGCCATGGAGTACAAGCGACTCGACCGCGTCGACGAGGCCGGGGCGGCGTTCTCCACTTTGCTCGAGCGCCACGCGACGTACATCCCCGCCTACCTGATGTACGGCAATTTGCTCGAGGCCAAGGCCGAGCCCGCCGCGGCCCTCGAGATCTATGGTCGGGGGATCGTGGTCGCCGAGCAGGCTGGGGACGAGCACGCTGCCTCTGAACTACAGGCCGCCCAGGACGCGCTCACGTGAGCGCACCTGTGAGCGCCCCCGGGACCCCGGCTCGGGCCACGGTCGTGTTCGCCAGTCCCCGGCGCCTGCCCAAGGTGGCGGAGCTCCAGGGCCGGGTCGTCGTGCTCGACATCGCGTTCGCCTCCGAGGGGATCGGAAAGGGCTTTCGCAAGACCACCGGCAAGTTCATCGAGCAGCTCGGGCCCCGGCTCGCGCGCTGGGTCGATCACCACGATCACCCGCTGCACGCCGAGTTCGCCCGGGACCCTCGTTTCGTGCTCGCGACCAAGGCCGAGCATGGGGCCTGCCCCGAGATGATCGACGAGGCCCTGGTCCGCGATACGGGCCCGGTCGATACGGTCGTCGCCCACTTCGACCTCGATGGTCTCTACGCCGCTGTGAAGTGGCTGCTCGGCGGCCGTGAGCCCTACCCGGGGGCCGACGACGACGCCCGCGCAGTCGACACGCGGATCGGGGAGGTCAGCCCCACGGCTACGCGCATCGACAAGGCCCTGCGCGCCCACTATCGGGATGAGCTCCTCAAGCAGCAGGTCGTCCGCTTCTTGGTCGAGGGGATGGACAAACGCAGCGCGGCCTTCGAAGCGATCACTGCCGCGGCTTCGGACTACGATCACATGGCCGAGCGCGCCGCCGAGATCGCCGAGGGCTACGCGGTCGACGGTGCGCTGGCGGTGGTCAAGGTGCCCGGCGGGGCCGGGAGCTTCGACAAGACCGAGCTCCTGCTGCTGGGCCAGAAGATCGCCACCGTCGCCGTGGTCGTGGATGGGGGCAACGTCAGCGTGGCGGCGGCCTTCGACAGCGGGCTGAACTTCGTGGAGCTCTTCGAGCTCGGGGGCGGCATGCCGACCCGGGTCAACGTGCCCCGCAAGCGCCTCGACGCTTGTCTGGTGCTGCTCAGGGCGGCGCTGGCCGAGCGCTCGACCTAGTCGACCGTAGTCGACCATAGTCGACCGGAACTTCAGCGGCACCACTCGAAGGTCTCGGCGCGCTGACGGGCGCGCTTGGCCTCGCGCCCCGAGCTCGCACCGGTCGTATCGGCGACCAGGGCCCAGGCGCCCCCGTGGTGGGGGAGCTGTTCGCTCAGGCGACGAGCGATCTGGCGGGCCCGGCCGTCCCTGTCGCTGGGTCCGTCCCGGAGGAAGCGGGCGCAGAGGTCCGCGACCTCGACCAGGGCCAGGGGGCTCGGCGAGCGGGCGCGGTTGAGGGTCTGCCAGGCCGAGAGCAGGGACTCGAGGGCAGGGTTGGGGTCCCCGTCTGTGGCCTGTAGTCGGCCGCGCAGGGCGAGGATCTCGGCGCGCGCCCGCGGGCCCCGGGCCCGATTCAGCGCTTCGCTCAGGCCGGAGTAGGCGGCCTCGTAGCGGTGCTCGGCGTGGTCGAGGAGGACCTGGGCGGTGCGCAGGGCGAGGGCGGGGGACTGGGCTCGAAGCCGAGGGTCGAAGGGGGACTGGTCTCGGTCCTGGGTCTCGAGAGCGCGTTGGGTTCGAAGCAGGGCGAGGGCCCTCGCTCGCTCTTCGGCGTCGGCTTCGGGCAGGGCGGCCCGCCGTCCTGCGAGCGCCGCGGTTTCTGCAGGGGTGAGCTGGGCAAGCTCGACCCAGGTCGTCCAGGCCGGGTCGAGGGTCGTCCAGGTTGGGTCGAGGGTCGTGTCGAAGCGCCAAAATGCCGCGAGCTCGACCCGCTGAAGGTCGAGCTCGAGCAGGGTGTGCCAGTGCCTCGGGTCGAGGGCCGCGGGGACCTCGCTGGCTGCAGCCAGGGCGGCCTGAGCCCCCTGGCCACAGCCGGCGTCGAGGAGAAATTCGGCGTGGGCGAGGGTGTAGCGAGGATCGAGCTCGACCGGAGAGGCCGCGCGGGCGGCCTCGAGGTGGCGGTGGGCGTCGGTGCGGGCCTCGGCTCCCCCGCCCGTCCCTGGGCGTGGGGTAGGGGCGAGCAGCAGTTGGGCGAGCAGCAGGTGGGCGCGCGCGGGGGCGGGACCCTGAGCCGCCCGCTCGAGCAGGGTCCGGGCCCGGGTCGTCAGCGCTTTGGCTTCTTTGGTCTGGGCGGTTGTGTCTTCCAGCTGCGCGGCCCGGGCGATCCGCTGCTCGGCCTCAGCGAGATCGAGGCGCCAAGGGGAGGGCCTGTCTGCCGCCTCGGCGTCGTCGCGCACAGCGGCGAGGGCAGCGAGGGCCGCCTCGGGATCGTCGCCGACTCGCGCCCGCGCGACGACCAGGGCGGGCTGGTTCCAGAGCTCGGGATCGAGGGTCTCGAGGATCGCCCTGGCGCGTGTGTACTCACCGAGCTCGATGAGGGCGAGGGCGCGCAGCGGGGCACCCTGAGCGCCGAAGTCCGGATCCCCGTCGGAGCCGTCGGTCTCGAGTCGGACCAGGAGCGGCGCGGCTCGGCCCTCGGACAGGGCCACCCATCCAGATCGAGCCGCGTTTGCACCGTTGGACAACTCGCCGGACAGACCCTCGGTGAGCGCCTCGATCGACTGGCCGCCGAGCGGAACCCGGGCGCGCAGGTACCCGCCGATCTCGCCCCCACCTCCGTTGAGCGCCATCGCAACCGTCCCCGCAAGCGCCACTGCGCTCGTCAGCGCGAGCACCCCGGACACCCGCCGGACCGTGCGTCGGGGCGGGCCGTCGCCGCGCAACTGGGCGCGGGCCTCGACGATCGCCGAGACCGCCCCGCCCATACTCGGGAAGCGCTGCCCCGGCCGAGGGGAGAGTCCCCTGGTGATCGCGTCGCGCAGGCCCGGCGGCACGAGGCGCGCGCGTGGATCCTTGGGATCCGGCGTTCGCAGCCTACCGGCGAGGATCGACGCAGCTTGGGAGTGGAGGTCCCGGCCGGCGAAGGGTCGGTGCCCATACACGGCCTCGAAGAGCGCGACGAAAAACGCGAACTGGTCCGAGAGGGCGTCGCCGCGCCCACCCCGAAACAGCTCCGGGGCCATGTATGCCGGGGTCCCCATGAGCGCCCCGGCCCGGGTCATGGTTCGAGCCAGCAGCGGTCTGTCGGGGCTGTCGCCGGTCTCGTCCGGGGCCTGGGCGAGCCGCCGGGCGAGGCCGAAGTCGGCGACCATCGCCCGTCCACTCCCGTCGACCAAGACGTTGTCGGGTTTGAAATCTCGGTGGATCAGATCGACCTCATGGGCGGCGGCCAGGCCCCGGCCCGCATCCTCGAACAGACCCAGGAGCAGCTCGAGCTCGGCCGCGCTCGGGGGCTGCTTCGCGCGGGCGCGGGTCCACTCGCGCAGGTCGCTGCCGTCGACGAAGGCCATGGCGATGAACAGGTGGCCGTCGTGCATGCCCACGTCGTGGACCGGGATCACGTTCGGGTGCTGGAGCTGGGCCAGAGCCTGGGCCTCCCGACGCAGGCGCTCGCGCATCTTGGGGGTCGCTTGCCAGGCCTCTCCACGCAGGGACTTGATCGCCAGTTTGCGATCGAGCTCGGGGTCGCGGGCGAGGTAGACGATGCCCATGCCCCCCTCGCCGAGCACTTTCAGGAGCTCGTAGCGGCCCACCCGGGTGCCCGCGGCCAGCCGGGGCAGGGTGTCCGAGAGCGACTCGTGTAGGCCGGCCTCCCCGGCCATGCGGGCGGCGGACCCGGGGCCTGGACCGATGCCGTTGCCCATGCCGGCCGGCCCGGGGTCTGCGGGGTCGGAGTTGCTCGGGGGGCGGTGGACCTCCGAGTCGAGCGCGGTCGGGCTGGGCTCGAGGTCGCCCGGGTCGACCACCGTCTGCTCGCTGTCGGGGGAGGGGCCCGTCACGGCGGCGATGCTAGCAGGTCATCGGCAGGTCATCGGCGGACCTGTAGGTGGGCCGATCGCGGGCCATCGAAGCGCCCGATCGCCAAAGCGCTACCATTCGACCGCGTGTCCGACTTTCGTCAGCGCAAGGCCCTCGTCCGGATTCGAGAGGCCCACGCCGCCCTGGGCCGTGGTGACTACGCCAGCGCAGCGTCCGGCTTCGAGCATGGTCTGCGCCTGGATCCTGAGTTGCCCGATGCCCCGCTCGCCTGGCTCGCCTGGCTCGAGACCCTCGAGGCCCAGGGCGAGCTGCTCGAGGCGGCGAGTGTGGGTGCGCGGGCACTGGGGCGTCATCCCGACGATCCGGGGATCTCGCTCGCCCTGGTGCACGCCCAGATCGAGACCGGTCAGTTCGCGGCGGCGAGGTCGGGGGCCGCCGCCCTCGTTCAGCGATGGCCAGAGCAGCGCGCCCCGCTGGCCTACCTCGCGCGCGTGCTTCGAGATACGCGGAGCTTCTGGGCTCTGGACGCACTCCTCGACGCGGCGCTGTCTGGAGCGTTCCGTGGTGACCTCGAACTCGAGGCCCTCGCGCGGCGCTGTGAACTGTGTCGGGGAGCAGGATCGGCGCGCGCGCTGAAGACCGAGGAGCAGCTCTCGCCCGGAGCGAAAGACGGAGCGAAAGACGGAGCGAAAGACGGAGCGAAAGACGGAGCGAAAGACGGAGACGGGACTGGGGCGGGTCCCAGTTCCTCCGAGCCTGCCGCGCTGCCCCCCGAGAGCATGCGTGAGCGCCTGCGTCGACGCGGGGTGGTGTTGCTGGGAACGGGGCACGACGACGGTCTCGAGATCCCTTGGTACTCGACCTACCTCTGCTCCCACTACGACGTCGTCGCGACCTGCGCCCGCTTGGTCGGCTTCGCCCGGCGCTTCGACTGGCGCTGGGCTCGGATCGTCGCGCTGGATCCGGCCGCGGAGGTCCTCGCGCAGCTGCTCGCGTGGGCCTTGGACCGGCCGCTCGCTCCCTGGTCGGCCGGACTCGACCCCGCGGACAGCCTGGCCGTGGGCTCGCTCCTGAGCCCCGGCTGGGAGACGGGCGAGCGTGGTCCCTGGGCGCTGCGCTGCGCTGCGGCGGGGGGCTTGTTCGCGTTTGGTGCCCTCGACTGGAGTCGGCACAGCGCCCCCCTGCCACCGTTGTTGGGGGTCGCCGCGGGCGAGCGTGTGTGCCTGCCCTGGTGGCGCTTGGGGGAGGCGCGGATCGGCTTCTCCGGGCCCGGTTTGATCGCCGAGCTGGCCCCCGAGATCGACCCGCGCCCGGCCGCCGAGATCGCGGCCGCCTACCGGCGCGGGCTCGAGACCTTCGAGCTCGGCCACAATTTTCAGGTCGCGGCCCGGGACCTGCATGAGCACCGCAGCGCGCTCTCACCGGGGTTGCGGGCGCGGGGGGACTTCGCCCAGATCCTGGCTTCGGTCGCGCCCCGGCCCGGGCCGGCGGGAACCGTCGCGGCGGCGCTCCAAGCCGGGGAGACCGCCGAGCTGCTCCGGGCTCTGAGCGCGCTCGAAGCCACCGGCGCCCGCGACCTCGGGGAGGCAGAGCTCGGCCTCCTCGAGGCCCGCTTCGTCGACACTCCCCAGGTCCGCTCGCGGCTCTCCGATCTCCTGTACCGGGCCGCGCCCGAGCGCTTTACCGCCGTGCTCGAAGGCCTGGTCTCCCGGCCTGTGGACGAGCTTCCCCAGGGCGAACGCGACGGACTGCTGCACCTGTTCGGCTGCAACCCTTGGGGCGCGCGGCCCGGGGACCAACTCTCGCGCTGGCTCCGGATCGGATCCATGAGCACGCGCAGCGAGATTATCCAGTCGAAATATGGCCTGCATCACCTCGAGGGCGAGGGCGAGGGCGAGGGCGAGAGCGAGAGCGCAGGCGAGGGCTTCGCGGCGGTGCTCGACGCCTGCTTCGCCGACGAGGTTCCTGTCGTACTCGGAACCCTGCGCTGGCTCCACGACAACCCGCAGCTGCATGAACACGTCGCTGTGCGGGTCCCTGCGCTGCTCGATCACGGTCACCCCGACGTCGTGTTCGAGGCCCTCCAATGTACACGGGTCGCCGGGCTGGTGCTGCCGCTGGCCCGGCTCGACGGATTTGCACGACATCCTCACGCCCGTCTGCGCAGCGCCGCGTTGGAGCACCTCGAGCTGCACCCGCCGACTCTGGCCATGGACCGGGCACGGGCGGTCCTCGATCGGGCGAGCCGAGGGCGGTCGGCCGGGACTGGCGAGGGCGTGGACGCGATCGGCGATCGAGCTGCTCGAGACTCTCGGCGCGCGCCCTCGGTCGTCGCCGTGAACCCATGGGCGGAGCAGGGAGACGGGGGAGACTCCCCCGGGTTGGCCTGGGCCGCGGCTAGGGTGTCGATCCGCAGCGGAGACAGGTCCGCGCGGGTCGACGGCGCGGCCGTCGTTGCGACCTACCTGCGGCAGAGCATCGCGGCGCGCGGTGGGCCGACCCCCGGCGCCCTGACCCGTGAGCTGCTGCGCGCGCTGGCGACCGCCGACAGCTTTGAAATCCTCGCCGTGATCCTCGATCACAGCCCGGAGCCCTCGGTCATGAAGGTCGTGGCGGCCGCGCTGGGGCCCGCGCTCCTGGGTTTCGACGATCCCCGGCTGCTGCCCTATCTGCGGGCGTCGAGGGCCGCCTTCGGTATCGACCCACCGCCCGGCTACGCGTCGTTTTTCCTTCGTCACGGGGACCCCGCCGAGGATCGGGCCGCAGTCGAGGGGGCCCAGGGGGCGACCGACTTGCGCGCCGGCTACGAGGCCAAGGCCGTGCTCGCCCGCTGGGGACAGGCGCAGGCCAAAGCCGAACTCGAGCGCGCCCTGGACTACGCGCCGGTCTGGGCGGCTGCGGCCCTCGAAGCCTGGCTGGGTATTGCGACCCGGGTCGTGGGTCTGGGCGAACACGCGGCGCTCGACGCTACGCTGACGATCGCCGTCGGAGAGGGGGACCGAGCCCACGCCCGCCCGGTCCAGCTCGAGCGTGGGGCTCTGCTGTGGCGGGTCTTGTCTCGTCGGGTCGACGAGGCGGCGCGCGGGGACCAGACCTGGATCGAGAGTTTCAAGGTCCGCTGCAGTCGCTCCTCCGAGGCTGGGGAGCGCGGGCGTTGGAGCCGGTTCATGGAGGACCGACTTCGGGCTTCGATGCCCAGCAAGTTCGTGGTCGGGGCTGTCAGCGCGGAGCACCGCGTGTTCGCAGCGCTCTCGCGTGAAGGTTTCGAATCCATGGTCGCGCGCAGCCTCGCGGGGACTCCAGACCGGTTCTGCGTCGACATCTTCGAGTGGCTCAGCGCCAGCGCCGACCCGCTCGCGCCAGCTTGGGCCCTGCGCCTGATCGAGTCGCCACACTGGGCGCTGCGGGCGGCCGCGCGGCGGCACCTGGATCGCTGCTGATCCGTGTTCCGCTCTCGACCTGATCCCAGCCCGATCCCAGCCCGATTCCTAGTGGGTTCAGTTCAAGCTAGCGAAGCCCACGCGTCCGTACTCGTCGAGGCCCTGCATGCGCACGATCAGCTCGGCCTGGCCCTCGGCGTGGTAGCTGCTGCGGACCAGGGGTCCCGCCTCGATGTGGGTCACACCCACGCTGCGGGCGAACTGAGCGAGCTCGTCGAAGGTGTCTGGGTGGACGTAGCGGTCGACGGGCAGGTGCCGCTTGCTCGGTTGCAGGTACTGGCCCAGGGTCAGGATCGTCAGCTCGAGCTCGCCGAGTTGGACGATGACCTCGCGGACCTCGGCGATGGTCTCGCCCAGGCCGAGCATGAGCCCGGTCTTGGTCAGGGCGCCGGCCTCTCGGGCGTGTCGGAGCACGGCGAAGCTCCGGTCGTAGCGAGCCTGAACCCGGACCTCGCGGCTGAGCCGGGGCACGGTCTCGAGGTTGTGGGCGAAGATGTCCGGGTTGGCCGTGAGCACGGTGTCGACGTCGCCGAGGTCGCCCTTGAAGTCGGGCACCAAGACCTCCACGGTCATCCATGGGGCGAGCCTGTGGCAGGCCTCCAAGGTCGCGGCCCAGATGCCCGCGCCCCCGTCTTTGAGGTCGTCCCGGTCGACGCTGGTGATCACCGTGTGGTTGAGGTCGAGCTCGGCGAGGATCGTGGCCACGCGCTCGGGCTCCTCCGGGTCGACGGGCAGGGGCCGGCCGGTGGCCACATCGCAAAACCGGCACGAGCGGGTGCAGATTTCGCCCAAGATCATGATCGTCAGCGCCTTGTTGTTCCAGCACTCGCCGATGTTCGGGCAGCTCGCGCTCTGGCAGACGGTGTGCAGTTTCAGCTCTTTGACCCGCCGGCGCAGGTCTCGGTAGGCCTCGCCCGCGGGCATGGGGACCTTGAGCCAAGCCGGGTGTCGACGGCGGGGCGCGTCGGGCTTGGAGCCGTCGGCGCGGACGATCGGCAGGTGCGTGCTCACGACGCCTGTGTAACACGCTCGACCCACCCAGGCTGGTAGGCTCTGTCCGCCGTCTATGCCCATCTCAGAGCAGGATCTGGCCGACTGTTTGCGGGTGCTCGAAGCCAGCCGCGACCTCGACCCGGGGGACCCGAGCTTCCTCGCCCTCGAGCGGGCCGCCGCACACCTGCGCAAGCACGCCAAGCGCAAGCGAAAGGCGGCCCGGAGGCGGTCGAGCGCGGCCCATGACCGCGCGCTGCGGGCGAGGGCCACGCTCGGATCCGAGGGCAGCGCGAGTGGGGACTCGAGCGCCGGACCCGGTGGTGCGTCGACCCTGCGGGACCGATCCTGCTACGCCTGCAAACAGCCCTATCGCCAGATCCACGATTTTTATCACCTCCTGTGTCCCGCCTGCGGCGACGCCTCGGCGGCCAAGCGCGATCAGCCGCTCACGCTCGCGGGTCGGCGGGTGTTGGTGACCGGCGGGCGCATCAAGATCGGCTACGCCTGCGCGCTGCGCTGTCTTCGGGCCGGGGCGGAGGTCGCCGTCACCACCCGCTTCCCGGCCGATGCGGCGCGCCGCTACGCCGCCGAGCCCGACGCCTCGAGCTGGGGTGATCGACTGGTGATCCACGGCCTCGACTTTCGCTGTCTGCCGGACGTGCTCCGGGCCATCGAGGTCTGGCGAGAGGGCCCGGGCCTGGACGTGTTGATCAACAACGCCGCCCAGACCGTGTGGCACCCACCGAGTCACTACAGGGCCCTGCGTGCGGGCGAGCGCCTGGCGGAGTCGGGGGAACTCGAGATCGAGGGTTCTCCCGAACAGAGGAAAAGGAAGGAGCACAGGGATTCGATGTCGGGGGCTGGCCTCGCGGTCGAGCGCTGGACCTCGCCCGAGCGGGACTCCGTGCAGCTCGCCGGGGTCGACGACGCCGTCGATCTGCGCCGGGTCAACAGCTGGGTCCTGCGCCTCGCCGCCGTCCCCCCGCTCGAGATGATCGAGGCCCAGGTGGTCAACAACATCGTGCCCTTTCTGCTCGCCAGTCGGCTGCTGCCGGCCTTCGAGCGCTCGAGCTTCGCCGATCGCTACATCGTCAACGTCGCCGCGCTCGAGGGCCAGTTCCAGCGCGCCTCGAAGACCGACCGGCACCCCCACACCAACATGGCCAAGGCCGCGCTCAACATGCTCACCCGGACCTCGGCCGAGGACTACGCCGAGCGGGGGGTGTACATGGTCAGCGTCGACCCGGGCTGGGTCAGCCACGAGGGCCCGCCCGAGGTCCTCGCCAAGGCCGAGGCCGCCGGGTTCAGGCCGCCCCTGGATGCGACCGACGCGGCTGCGAGGATCCTCGATCCGATCGCCCGCGGGCTCGCCGGGCGGCCGGTGTGGGGGGTGTTGCTCAAGGACTTCGCCGAGGCGCCGTGGTAGCGTCGGGGGCGGGGTAGCACAGGGGCTGATGCGCATCGTTTGCATCGATGAGGACGCTGGTTCGAATCCAGCCCCCGCCTGTTGCAGCACTTCCGTTCGCCGGGCCGGCGACCTCGAGCCCCGCGCTTGTGGGGGTGGACTTGGAGCGGCTAGTCTCCCTCCCGCATGAGCCAGAGCACCCCCGTCACCGTCGACGCCTCCAAAACCAAAAATGCCCGTATCTCCATGGGGGTGATGGGCACGATCGGGGTGGGTCTACTGGCGGCGGGCGTGGCCCTCGATTGGGGGTTCCTGGGCATGTTCTGGTCTGGGGTTTTGGCGGTGGGCGCCCTGGGTGGCCTGGGCATGACGTTCAAAAATGGCGGCTTCGCCACGGCGGCCTGCCCCTCCTGCGGCGTCTCCATGCAGCTCGGCGAGTTCGGTAAGACCTTTCTGCGTCGCTGCGAGAAGTGCCGCACCTACAGCCACGGCAAAGGCCGCATGGCCGTGGTCGCGGACGATCACGTGGCCGACACGGCGGCCTTCCTCAGCCCCATGCACACCGTCAGCCTGCGCTGGCCCCTGAACCAGGGCGGCCACTTGGCCTGCCCCATGTGCGACGCCGACGCTGAGCTCGAGGAGATCGAGCTCGCGGACGTCTCCGCGGGTGCGGCCATCGGCGTGGGCGGGAAGATCACCACCTACAAGTACAAGGTGCCCCGCTGCCCCGAGCACGACGACGGCATCGCCCTGGACAAAGAGTGGGAGGAAGAGGGCCAGCCGGTGGTGCTCGGCTTCCGGTCTCGGGCCTACCAGCTCCGCTACGACGAGCTCAACGCCTAGCGGTATTTCAACGCCTTGCCCTCGACCAGAAGTCCGGCAGGGGGCACCGCGATGGGTTTCACCACGGACTGCTAGGCTGGGCGGGCGGGGTAGCACAGGGGACGATGCGCGGTACCCATACTACCGAGGACGCCGGTTCGAGTCCAGCCTCCGCAATCGACAGAGACGATGTCTGAGCGAGACCATCGAGACCCTGGGGCGAGCGAGGTCGACCCGACCACCCCGAGCCTCGAGATGATCGATCTCGAACACGGGCCGCGTGTCGTCGTCCTGACCCTGGAGGGCCCCGAGCTGGTTCGGCGATTTGGTGGTCTGCACCATCCACGACACAGCGACTGGAAGCGCTATCCCACGCCGGCCCAGGCGGATGCTGGTCTCGGCCTCGCGCTTCATCGGCTCCGGGCCGCGGGTTACGTCTTCGCCGGCGAGCGCGAGGACATGTTGGCGGCGATTGAGCGCGAGCCCGACGAGGTCGCCCACTATCGGGTCTACGCGGACTGGCTCATCATCCAGGGCAACCCACACGGCGAGCTCATTCAGCTGATGATCTCGGCCTCGGAGCGCCCCGACGACCTCGCGTTGGGTGCAGCGATCGACCGGCTCCGACATCGACATCGACACCGCTTCGAGGGCAAGAGTTGGCGCGCTCTGCCCACGGTCTGGCGCTGGGGCTTCGTCGTGGAGGCCGACCTCAGCGGGGTGGTCTGGGTCGCCCCGGATGAGATCGGCGACCACAGAGTGCTGCGCGATCAGGTCGGCCTGCGCGGCCGGATTTTGGGCATACACCGCCACCCCTGCGCTCGAGCCCTCCGCCGGATCCGGGTCTGGGGTCGTCTCTACAAATTGACCTTCGACGGCGGAACCGTGGCCACGACGCGGGTGCCCACGGCTGGGTCTTGAGAACCGGTCTTCGAAAGGGCGGCGCTCGGGATCTCCCGCCGAGCTCGGCAGGTCGGGCGTCGGCTGTCACGGTCTGCCGCCGAAGCCGTGGCGAGCGCCCTCACGGCATCGTGCTCGGCCGGTGCAGCGGTGTTTAGGTGTTTAGGTGCTTCGACCTGGACAAGAAATCCTGCGCGAAGCGACAGGATGGGCTGTGCGTGGGCTGTTAGACTCCCGGCCATCATGTCCCACCGCGATCACAAGCGCTGAATCGCAGCCTGGCCCGACGGTGTCGGGCAATGTCGAGAACCGACTCGGGCCTGACGGGGGTGGACGCCGCCGCTGGCCCAGGGTCAGTACAGGAGTCTATCTGTGTCCAAACATCTAGAGCTGATCGAGACGATCTCAACCCAGGTCACGGCCGAGCACGCCGCGGCCGTAGACGGGGGAGCCTTCCCCCGAGCCACCATTGATGCCCTGCGTGAGGCGGGCCTGCTCGGGCTCGTGAGCGCGACCGAAGTCGGGGGGATGGGCGCGGGCCCACGCGCCGCCGCGGAGGTCGTCGAGCGCCTCGCCCGAGAGTGTGCCTCGAGCGCGATGGTCACGTGTATGCACTACGCCGGGGCCGCCGTGATCGAGAAATTCGGCGACACCCAAACCCGCGAGGCCCTCGCTCAGGGTCGTCACCTGAGCACCCTCGCGTTCTCCGAGGCCGGATCGCGCAGTCACTTCTGGGCGCCGCTGAGCACCGCGACCAAGCACCCCGACGGGGCCGGCGTGGTCCTCGATGCCCACAAGAGTTGGGTGACCTCTGCCGGCCACGCGACGGCCTATGTGTGGTCGAGCCAGGCGCTCGCGTCTGAGGGACCGAGCACCCTGTGGCTGGTCCCCGCCGACGCCGAGGGGCTGTCCCGCTCGGGGCCGTTCACGGGTCTGGGCATGCGCGGCAACGACTCGACCCCGGTCACCGCCGCGGGCGTCGTCGTCGGAGAGGGCGCGCGCCTGGGCGAGGACGGGGCCGGATTCGGGATCATGATGGAGGTCGTCCTGCCCTGGTTTCAGGTCATGAACGCAGCCTGCTCGATCGGTCTGATGGAGGCGGCCACCCAGCGCGCCTGCACCCACGCCAGCGGCTCCCGTCACCTGCACCTCGACAGCTCGCTCGCCGACCTGCCGACGATCCGCGCCTACCTGGCCCGGATGCGTGTCAAGACCGACATGGTCCGCGGGCTCTGGCTCGACACGCTCAGCGCCATGGAGACCGGGCGAGGGGACGTCATGCTCCGGGTCCTCGAGTGCAAGGCTGCCGCCGGCGACACGGCCATCGAGGTCCTCGACATCGGCATGCGTGTGTGTGGGGGCGCGGCCTTCCGGGGCGACGTCGGCATCGAACGCTACTTCCGAGACGCGCGCGCTGCCGGGGCCATGGCCCCGACCACCGACCTGCTCTACGACTTCATCGGCAAGGCCATCTGCGGTCGAGACTTGTTTTAGGAATCACCATGGCCACCAGCACCAACACACTCACGCTCGGCGCCGTTGCCTACGACCCCAAGGTCGTCACCATTTGGGAGGGCTTTCGGGCCTGGTTCGCGCAGCGTGGGCTGGACTTCGATTTTCTGCTCTACTCGAACTACGAGGCCCAGGTCGCCGGTCACTTTGCCGGTCACTACGACGTCGCCTGGAACTCACCGCTGGCTTGGATTCAAGCCCAGCGGGTCGCTGAGGCCCGCGGGCAGGTGGCGAGCGCGATCGCCATGCGCGACACGGATCAAGACCTGACCAGCCTGTTCGTGGTCCGTGCCGACAGCGACATCCAGACCCTCGACGACCTGCGCGGGAAGACGGTCGGGGTCGGGGCAGGGGACTCGCCGCAGGCCACCCTCATCCCCCTCAACCATGTGGCGAGGGCGGGCCTGGTCCCGGGCGAGGACTTCGAGGTCCGCAAGTTCGATATTTTGGTCGGCAAACACGGCGACCACATCGGTGGGGAGCGCGACGCTGCCCGAGCCCTGATGGCCGGCGAGGTCGATGCGACCTGCATGATCGACGGCAACCACCTCCTGTTCTCCCAAGAGGGCACCCTGCCCTCGGGACAGACCCGGATCTTGGCCCAGACCGCCCCCTACGATCACTGCTGCTTCACGGTCTTGGACAGCGCGCCCAAGGCCCTCGTCGCACAGTTTGTGGACCTGCTCATGGGCATGTCCTTCGACGATCCCGAGGTCCGGCCGTTGCTGGAACTCGAGGGTCTCAAGCAGTGGCGCCGGGGTCGGGTCTCGGGCTTCGCCCAGCTCGAACAAGCCTGTGATCGCTTCGCCTATCTCGACGCATTTTTGGCGGACATGCGGAGTAAATGACCCTCCTCGAGCTCGGCACCATGCGTTTCGACCGTGGCGCACACCTGCTGGTCAAGCGTGCGCTGCGATCGATCCCGGTCGGCGCTCGGCTCGAGGTCAGTGGCCGGGACCCGGTGCTCTCGGTCCATCTGCGCGCGTGGTGTCGGGCCCAGGGCCACCAATTTCTCCACCTCAGCGGAGACCCCATGTCGGCGATCGTCCGTGGAGACGCGGAGGAGGGGCGATGGCGTGGATCCGAGCGTGCCGGGGAGGTGGATCCTCGCCGGGACGGCGCCGTCGCCTCGCACCCCTCGGCGCGCTGGGGCTTGGCGGCCCGGGGCGCCCAGGTCGAGGCCGGCTCTCCCGAGTTCGACTTCGTGCTCGATCACAAGGATCAGGTGTGGGCCGAGGAGGCGGGCAGGCTCTACGCACGGGCCGCGGCCGCCCAGTGGGACCCGGAGACCGCCATCGATTGGGGGGCACCCATCGACCACCCCGAGGACATCGAGGACGCCGTGGTCCAGGTCATGACCTACCTGATCGAGAACGAGACCGCAGCCCTGCTCGTGCCTGCGCGCTTCCTGTCTCAGATCCACCCTCACTTCCGGGAGGTCATGCAGCTGCTGGCAATTCAGACGGCCGACGAAGCCCGCCATATCGAGGTGTTCACCCGTCGGGCGACCCTGCGCCGCGACGTCCTCGGGCTCTCGACCGCCGGCGGCCAGGCCTCGCTCAAGACCCTGCTCGACGAGCCCGACTTCGCTCTGTCCAGCTTTCTGCTGTCGGTATTGGGGGAGGGGAGCTTCCTGTCTCTGCTGTGGTTTCTGCGCGACCACGCCCCGGATCCGGTGACTCGGGCCGTGGCGACCCTCGCTGCTCAAGATGAAGCCCGGCACGTCGCCTTCGGCCTCGCTCACCTCGCGCGTCACGCCGCCCTCGACCCGGGCCTACTCGGGCGCTTGGCCGCGGCGGTCACCCGCCGCCACGCCAGCTTGGCCCACACCGCGGGTTTGAACGAAGAAGTTTTCGATGCCCTGGTGTTGCTGGCTGCGGGATCGTGGGCGCCCGCGGCCATCGAGGCCGGGTGGGACGCGGTCATGGAACTGAAGCAAGAGATGCACCGCGGGCGAGTTCAGCGTCTGGAGCGGCTCGGTTTCGACAGCGCCCAGGCCCTCGAGCTGTCGTCGCTGCACACGCGGAACTTCATGTGAGGGATTCGACCTGAACATGAGCCCCAGCTGAGGAAACTCGATCCGAGCGGCGTCAGCAGGCACGCAGGGCCGCGCACAGACAGCGAGCTTGTGCGCGCAGCTCCGCGACGCTGGCGTGTCCGTCGGTCACGATCATCCGCCAGTAGAGCGCCGCGGGCAGCAGGTCCAGGGCCATCGCCCGGTCGATGTTCGCGGGCAGCTCTCCCCTCTCGATCCCGCGGATCAGGATCTCTTCACCCCGCGCCCGACGTTGTCGGGTGAGGCGCTCGAGCAACTCGGCGAGGTCCTTGGATCGGAGCCGCTCAGCGTGCAGGTCCGGCAGGATGCGGCGGACGAGCCTGTGTCGGAGCACGCGTCTGAGCACCCTGAGATAGGCGAGTAAGTCGGCCTCGAGGCTGCCCTGATCGCTGATGTCGGTGATGTCGAGGGCGACGAGGTCGAGCGCCTCTCGGGCGAACTGCAGCTTCGAGCTCCAGCGCCGATAGATGGCGGCCTTGCCCGCACCCGCCCGACCCGCGACTCGCTCTAGACTGATCGCCGCATAGCCGGTCTCGGCCCACTCTTCGAACAGGGCGCGAACGAGGCGCTCGGTCAGGTCGGTGCTGCGGACGGCCGCCCCAGAGGGGGCACGTGGGCTTTTGGGGTCGGAACGGTTGCGTTTCACTCAGCCTTCTTCTATCACTGTCGATGTGGTCGGAACGGTGTCGTTCCGACCATGAGAGGCCGCCTGCAATGACCCGCGAAGTCGAATCGATCCCTAGTTTCTCAAACCTGCTCCGGGAGGCGTTGGGCGCGGCGTTGCGTCCAGACGCGGAGGGTCTGCTCGACATGTGCGACGAGCAGATCGTGTTCGAGTTTCCCTATGCCCCCGCGGGGGCCGTGTCTCGGCTGGAGGGGAAGACGGCCCTCGCCGACTATCTGCCGAAAGTGGGCGCGCTGATCGTATTCGACGACCTGCGCCTACTTGCTGTCCACCGGGCGGACGAGGTGGGGGTGTTCGTGGTCGAGTTCAGCTGTCGTGGACACGGCCGGGACACCGGTCTGCCCTACGCGCAGATCTACATCTCCGTCATCCATGTTCAGGATGGGCTGATCGTCCGCTATCGCGACTACTGGAACCCGCAGGTCCTGCTCTCAGCGGTCGGTGGAGAGGCCGCCCTCGCCCGGGCTCTGAACGGGGCGGAAGGATGAGCGATGTTCTGGTCACAGGCGGCACAGGCAAGACGGGTCGCCGGGTGGCAGCACAGCTGCTGCGTGCAGGGCAGACGGTCCGGGTTGCGACGCGCAGGCCCCACGCGGCCGGTCAGGTCGCGTTCACCTGGGAGGACCCGACGACCCACGACGACGCCTTTCGCGGTGTGGGGGCGGTCTACCTGGTCGCGCCCACCGACAGGACCGACCACGCCGACGTCATGATCCCGGCCATCGATCGCGCAGTGGCGCTCGGTGTGCAGCGCTTCGTATTGCTCAGCGCCTCGTCGCTGGAGGCCGGAGGACCGATGATGGGGGCGATCCACGCCTACCTACGCGATACGGCGGCCCAGTGGTGTGTCCTGCGGCCCAGTTGGTTCATGCAGAATTTTTCGGAGCAGCAACACCTCGCTACAATCCGTGATGAAGGTGCGATCTACACCGCGACCGGGACCGGACGAGTCCCCTTTATCGACGCGGACGACATCGCCGCGTCGGCGGTCGCCGCTCTGATCGCACCGGAGGCTCCGAACACCGATTTCATCCTCACGGGACCCGAGGCCCTGTCCTACTCCGACATCGCAGACAGACTGAGCGCTGTCGTCGGCTCCGCGATTCGCCATGTGAACATGGAGGTCGGGGCACTCGTGCAGCGGCTCGAGGCCCTGGGGATGGAGCGGGCCTACGCCGAGGGCCTGGCGGCCATGGACATCCAGATCGCCGGTGGCGCCGAGGATCGGACGACCGGCGGGGTCGAGGCGCTCACCGGTGTTCAGCCGCGGACCTTCGAGGTGTTTGCGGCCGCGGTCGCCGGGGTCTGGGCCTAGCCCTCAATGTCAGGCGGGGATACATGGTTTGAGTCATTTGGATTTGGATTTGGATTTGGATTTGGATTTGGATTTGGATTTGGATTTGGATTTGGATTTGGATTTGGATTTGGATTTGGATTTGGATTTGGGTACTTTGTTACGAACTCGCTGGGTGAATTCTGCAGTGCTAGCCTCATCACGAGTCACGCCATTAGTGGCAGAAGACTTGACAGATTTGACGGCTTGCTTGAACGCATTGGTGCAAGTCGAATCATTCCATAGTACATTGTTTACTGTTTCGCAGTATGTATCGATTTTTCTTGCGCCCATATTCGGAGGTAGATCAGGTGCGATGCTGAGGATTGTGGCCATGAGAATCTGGTATCGGGCGGGCTTTAGTTGCGTGTCTATGGTTCCGTTTCGAAAAAGGCTCTCAAGTCTGTAATGTGCGTATGCTGCGGTGTAGTACGGGGCGACGCTGTGGTCATCTGAGAAATATATTCCTCCTACTCCTTTTAGCAGACTGGCGTATGACCGCGAGACCCTGTGGGGCACGATGTTGAACATTGCAGCGACAGCTCGAAGCAGAGTGGTCACTGTCACTATTCGAACCTTCTTGACCCCCTCCATCCCACTGTATTGCCGTGATCGGCGTTCGTAGTATAAACGGTATTTGGCGGGAAATGTTGAAAAATATTGCTCTAGTTTTTTCTGAAATTCCGATAAGGCGAGGAGCTGTTCTGATCGGACAGCCGTCTGACGATTCGTCGCTTTCGTAATTTCGGAAGCAACCCCATCATCTTGTGTGACGATTAGTCTTACTGGGACATGGACGTTGTCATTCAGTGATTCTCGGTGGTCGTAGAGGACGTGTGAGGTTTGGCAGCCGTTGACAATCTGATAGTCTCCGAGGGTCATTTTGTTACCAGTTGTGCGCAGGGACCGCGCTACGATGGTTATTCCATTGTTAAGGATCGGGAATCTCTGAATTTTTTCGGGTGACTCGAGGGTTGTCCGTATATCCTTGTTAACGTCATTGTAATCCTGGAATGCTCGAACGTTGTCATAGAAAAGTGAATGAATAAGTTTTCCAGAGTCATTGACAATAATTTTCAGGTACTCTGGCCCGGGTAGTAATCCAAGATAGGACTCAGGGACGCCTGGCATCTCGGGCAATGTTACTTTGTTTGAGAACACGAACTCGCAAGTGGCGGGAGTCTTAGAATCTCGATAGTATTTTCGAAGAGTGTCTTTGTCGACAGGGTTGAACTTGATGGTGTCGAATAATTCTGTCTCGCGCAGAGCATCAATTCCTGCACTGTACCTTGCCTTCAGATTCGCGTCGTCTTTCCAGCGGCCCGTGGTGACGTAATAGACCTGGCATTCGGGATTTGCTCTCATTTTGGCAGTTAACTTGTATATATGCTCTTGTATCTCTTTTGCATTTTTGACTTTCTGATTCTGTGGTAGATTTGGATTTTCGGAGAAGAAGTCTTTGACACCGAATAGGAAATCTCCAATCTTACCCGCCTCAAAACTCTGTGATCGTTTGGCTTGAATTAGAATGAATTTCGCATCGATGTATCCATTTGTTTCAACTAGGTCATCTACTTGGAGTGGGTCTGTTATCAATACACCATTGACAATTATGGCTATTCCATCCATGCCGGAGTCGTTTCCTCCACCCGAGGAAATGTCTTCGACGTCGAAGGTTTCCGAATGCTCTCGATTGAGAACAGCAAAATTGGCGAAGCGTTCGAACGCTTCGGACTCATCGAGTGATTCAAGCGACTGGTCTTTCACGAAATCTTCGAGGAGGGACTTTGTGATGCGATCCATCTGCCGTGAGTTTAGCATTTTCGTCGCAGCCCGTGGTGAAATCCATCGCGTCGCCTCGCGCAGGATTCTTCGTCGAGGGCGAGGTGCTGAAACGGTCTGGGCCTCGGCGGAAGGACCAAGCCCTCTGTGCCAAGAAGGGCGAGACAGGAGCAGCCTCAGAACTTGGAGTAGGGCGAGAACGATCCGACGGATGACCCAACAAACAGGAACAACGCCGGACCCGGCCCGAAGTTCAAGTGACTGCCAAACCAACGCGACGGCACTTTACTGGTCAGCACAAGCGCTCCATCCTCAAGATAAGTGGATGCCTGCACCAAGACCGGAGAGCTCAGCGTGGTTTTGCGACGTGAGGGTCCCTCTACTCCTAGTATTTTCAAGTGTGGCGGCGGGTCAAAGAGCAAGCTGAGATCCGAAGTGCACTTTAGGACCTTGAAATACCGACCCAAATACCGGCCGCTTCGATGACCCCGCCACGCTCAGGTGCACTGCCGAGACTTCTTCGCTGGTACAACGACCAAGCACCACCACGTCGGGGTGGACTGATGACCCCAGCCGACGTCCACCGTGGACTCGCGCCAGCGAAGACCCGAGCTCAGATGCTCGCGGCAGCCTTCGAAGCGTATCCCGAGCGCTCCCCAACGCCCGCCCAAGCCTCCGACGGAAGCCTGGATCAACCAGCCCGACAAGACCATCTCGGCCCATCCGACGCCGATGATAGGATACTAAACTCAAACGAAATCTGTCTCACTTTCGTTGACATCTTCCGCAACGAAGCATCCCGGGCCCTCGGATCACTTCGGTTTAGCCCCCGGCTCACGCGAGGGCGTCGTCGCGGCGCAGCTCGGTGTCACCCTGAAGCCGCTCGAGCGCTTCGATGAGGCCCTCGTCGCCGGCCTCGGGCATGCGGATATCCAGGCTTACAAACAGGTCGCCGACCGGCTTGCCCTGCCTGTGGACCCCCTTGTTGCGCAGTCTCAAAGTCTGCCCATTTTGCACGCCGGGGGGGAGCTTCATGGTCACGGGCCCCCAGGGGGTGGGCACGTCGATGGCCCCGCCACGGTAGGCCTCGAGGGCGGTCACCGGCAGTTTCATGCGCAGGTTGTCGCCGTTTCGCTCGAGGGAGCGGCCGGGCTGGACGCGGACCGTGAGGATGATGTCGCCAGGGGGCGATCCTGGTCCGCCCTGGCCGCGGAGTCGGAGTTTGGTGCCGTCGGCCATGCCCTGGGGCACGGTCACGTCCAAGGTCCGAGTCTGGCCGCTGCTCTCGACTCGGAGGGGGACGGCGACACCCTGGAGCGCGTCCATGATCGTCACGCTGATCTCGCCTTGAATGTCGCCGCCGCGCTGGGCGCGGGGCCGGCGGCCGAACATGTCACCGGTGTTGACCTGGCCGCCGCCGAACAGGCGCGAGAGGATGTCGTCAAAGTTGGCCTCGCGGGCGTCGCCGCCGACATCGTAGCCCTGAAACCCGCCTGAGGAGAACCCACCTCCACCCCCGGGTCGAGCCCCCTGGGCACCTGGGAACCCGGCGTAGCTGTGCGAGCGGGCCTGTTGGTAAGCGCGGGCCCGCTCCGGGTCGAAGCCCTGGCTCAGAGAGACGTCGCCGAACTCGTTGTAGAGCGCGCGCTTGTCTGCGTCTCCGATCACCTCGTAGGCGCTGGAAACGGTCTTGAAGCGCTCTTCTGCGGCCTTGTCACCCGGGTTTTTGTCCGGGTGAAATTGACGAGTCAACTTGCGGTAGGCCTTTTTGATCTCGTCTTGAGAGGCGCTCCGGTCGACACCGAGGGAGTTGTAGAAGTCCGGCATTCTGGTCAAGCCTGGTCGACCTGGTCGAGAGCAAATCCTCGGCGGGCCGCAGGCGAGCTTAAGAGCGTGACCGGGCAACGCAAGCCCCAAGCGCGGTCTTGGTGCGGGCCAAACCCTCGCGTCGATGGGCCCGGGCGTGAGGGAATTCGTGAGGGAGTTGGGCCTCCACTGGCCGCGAGGGCCCGGTGCGTGTATGCAGTGAGCTTATGGACATCGAGGATATTGCGCTCGCCACGCATCCCTACGCCGCGTTCCTGGCCCGGATGAAGAAGCCGGGCCGCTACCTCGGCGGTGAAGAGCAGGCGATCCGCAAGGACCACGCGGGCCTGACCTGTCGCTTTGTCCTGGCGTTCCCCGACCTCTACGAGATCGGGATGAGCCACCTGGGTACCCGAATCCTCTACGATCTCGTCAACAAGGCCGAGGATCTGTGCTGTGAGCGGGCGTTCTCCCCCTGGGCCGACATGGAGGCGGAGCTGCGCGAGCGCGGCCTGCCCCTGATCAGCCTGGAGAGCCAGACCCCCCTGTGTGACTTCGATGTGGTCGGGGTGTCGCTCCAGTACGAGCTCAGCTACTCCAACGTGCTGCTCAACCTCGAGCTGGGTGGGATCACCCTGCACTCGGCCGAGCGCGGGGAGACCGAGCCGATCGTCATCGGCGGCGGACCGACGGCCACCCACCCCGAGCCGCTGGCCGATTTCATCGATCTCTTCTTGGTCGGCGAGGCCGAGGAGACCCTGCCCGAGATGCTGCGCACGATCGGTCGGATGCGCACGGCCGGCCGCTCGCGGCTCGAGGTCCTGGCTGAGGTCAGCCGGATCCCGGGTGTCTACGTGCCCCGCTTCTACGCGGTCGAAGAGGAGCCGCGCACGGGCCTGCAGGTGGTGTGTGGACGGACGCCCGAGGGGGTGGCAGTGGGGGCGCCCGAGCTCGTGTCTCGGGTGTTTGTGCGCGACCTCGCCGACTTCCCGTTCCCGACTCGGTTTCCGATCCCCTACGCCGAGGCCATCTTCGATCGGGCGAGCGTCGAGATCACCCGGGGCTGCACGGAGGGCTGCCGGTTTTGCCAGGCCGGCATGATCTACCGCCCAGTCCGGGAGCGGACCCCCGCCGACATCGTCGACGCGGTGCTCGAGGGCACCGACGCGGGCGGCTTCGACGAGGCCAGCTTGACCGCCCTGAGCACGGCCGACGTCTCGTGCATCGACCCGCTGATCAAGGCCCTGGTGCCCGAGCTCGCCAAGCGCAAAGTTTCGCTGGGTATCGCCTCGCTGCGGGCCTACGGCCTCAACGAGAGCATGCTCGACGAGATCAAGAAGGTCGGCATCGACGGCCTGACCTTCGCGCCCGAGGCCGGCACCCAGCGCATGCGCGACGTCATCAACAAGAACGTCAGCGACGAGGACATCCTGGCCTCGGCCAAGCGGATCTTCGAGCGGGGCTACAGCCGGATGAAGATGTACTTCATCATGGGTCTGCCCACGGAGACCGACGAGGACGTCGCTGGGATCGTCGAGACCGGTCGGGCGGTCCGATACCTGGCCCTGGGCCTGGTCCGGGACGGGACCATCGAGAATATCCCGGCGATCACCGTCTCCGTGTCTCAGCACGTGCCCAAGCCGCACACTCCCTTTCAGTGGGCGGCCATGGACAGCATGGAGGACCTCGAGAGCAAGGTGCAGCTGCTGCGCGACCAGGCCCGGCGCGCCAAGCTGGCGATCAAGACCCACGATGTCCGCGAGAGCTGGCTCGAGTGCCTGTTCGCGCGTGGGGACCGGCGCCTGGGCGCGACCTTGGAGCACGCCTACCGGGCCGGGGCCCGCTTCGACGGCTGGAAAGAGCACTTCGACTTCGAGGCCTGGATCGCCGCGCTCGAGGCCACCGGGATCGAGCCGGGCCGCTACACCCAGACTTTGCCCGTGGGTGTGCCCCTGCCGTGGTCGCACCTCGACATGGGCTTCGAGCACGGCTTCCTCGAGGGCGAGTACCGCAAGGCCCTGGCCAGCCGAATCTCGCCGCCCTGCGGGAAGCCGGCCGGGGCCAAGGTTCACCACACGACGGTCGCGGACGCCGAGGCCGAGCGTAAGCGCCTGGTCTGCTACGACTGTGGGGTTGCCTGTGACCTCGGGGAGATGCGTGACGATCGGATCGTCGCGCTCCGGACCCTGTCGACCCGGACCGAGGCCCGGCTGGCCGAAGAAGAGGCCGAGCGGGTCGCCGAGGAGGAGGCCGAGGCCGCGCGCGCGGCCGTCGAGGCCGAGGGGCTGGTGTCGCTCTCGCGCCTGCGCGGGAGCATGCCGACGAGCAACCTCAGCGACGACAACGCCTTCAAACACAACGCCGAGGCCCCCTACAGCAAGGTCCGCCTGTTCTTTGGCAAGGTCGGCACGCTGCGCTTCCTCAGCCAGCTCGACCTGGTGCGGATCATCCCGCGGATGTTCCGGCGCGCTGGGATCGAGATCGGGTTCAGCCGCGGGTTCTCGCCTCAGCCGCGCATGAGCTTCGGGCCCGCGCTGGCCCTGGGCATGGGCGCCGACGAAGATGTCGTCGATTGTGACCTCCTGCTCGCGCGCTCGGAGGAGGACATGGCGGGGTTGCTCAGCACGGCGGATAGGGCCGAGATCGCCGCAGACGTGCTCGAGCGTCTGCTCGATGTGGCGCCGCCTGGGATGCGTCTGATCGGCGCGCGGATCGTCGCGCCGGGGGAGAAGACCCTGGGCGAGCTGGTCGCCGGGGCCGACTTCGCCGTCGAGCTCGGGGCCCTGAGTGAGGAGGCCCGCGCGGGCCTCGGCGCGCGTGTACAGGCCCTGCTGGCCGAGGATGGGCTCAGCATCACCCGCGAACAGCGGATCAAAAAGAAGCGGGGCGGCCGGCGCAAGGGGGTGGGCATGAAGACCGTGACCATCGACTTGGGGCCGCGCCTGCTCGCGGTCGAGGTCGACGACGAGCAGCTCCGCTTTCGCCTGCGCACGGACCTCGTAGGAGTCAACGCTCGCCCGCGCGAGATCGCGGCTCTGCTCGCGGGGGAGCACGTCGAGGACCACCGCATGCGTCGCCTCCGCTTGCTCGGGCGGCCGGAGGTGGCGGAGCTGGACAGCGAACTCGTCGGCCTGCGGGAGCTGGGTGGCGTCTGGCGGCCGGCGCACAGGCGTCAAGTGCCCGGACCCGAGGCTGAGAGTAGCGCCGCTCCGGTGTGCTGAAGTGTGACGGCCCGGCGGGCTCCCGAGGTGGAGCCCAGCCGGTGGTGTCGCGTTACTGAGGGTCGATGCAGAAGCTCTTGGGTCCGACCCACTGGATCATGTTGGACCAAAATTGCTCGACCTCGGGGATGGCCTCCCACTCGGAGTCGAAGCTGATCCACTCGTCCGAGAACACCAGGGCGGTGCCCTCCGCGAGCTCCACGGTGGTGCCCAGGGAGGTCTGAGGCTCGCCCTCGGGACGCACAAAGACCTCGCCGTCTCCGGCAACGCGCCATCCGCCGTAGACCTGGACTGCGGTCGCTCCCTCGGTGATCGGGTGGTCGAGCCAGTCCTCGGTCGGTGAGATGTAGATCGGCGTTTCGTAGGTCAGGCCGCTCATGCTCACCAGGGAGTTTTGGAGCGCCCGATCGTTGGCGTCGTTGGCGTAGCCGGCCATGCTGATCATGCCCTGTCCAGCCTCGATCCATTCGCGCAGGATCTGGGCCTCGGCCGGGGAGTAGCTGTGGGTCAGACGGTCGACGATCAGGATGTCGTAGTTGGCGAGCTCCTCGGCGGTGAGCTCGTGGTCGGGCGCGGTGCCGAAGCGCTCGGCGATCGTGCCCTTCTCGGTCAGCCAGTCCTCGAAGTTGGCGGCCGGGTTCGAGCCCTTGTTGCCGATGATGCCGATGCGGTAGCAGTCACAAAATCCGTCCATGCCCTCGTCGACGTTGTCGATGATGCCGTCGCAGTCTTCGTCCAGGCCGTCACAGGCGATCTCGACTGGGAGGCAGCCCTCGGTCTCGCCCATGTCGGACTCGCCCATGTCGGTCTCACCCATGTCGGAGCTGGACTCCTCGCCCGCGGATTCGTCGGAGCTGGACTCGTCGTCCGTGGCTTCGTCGGTGCTCGACCCGTCGCTCGTCGGTCCGTCGTTGGTGTCGGTTCCGTCGTCGTCCGCGGTGGTCGTCGAGGTCGAGTCACCGGCCTCGTTGGTGCCCGCGCTCCCGCTCGAGTCGCCGGCTTCGGTCGACTCCGAGCCCTCCGCTGCGACTTCATCGTCGCCTTTGCTGTCGTCGGAGCAGGCGGTAGACAGACCGACGAAGGCCGAGAGGGCGAGGAGGGGGGACAGACAAGAGAGACGAGAGAGACGAGAGAGGTCCATGGCCGCAGTGTAGAGGGCCGACCTTTTCGCCCGCCAGCTCGACTTTGGGCGGGTGCAGCGGTCGTGGTGATATCGCGCATGCTTGGTCCGAAGATCGAGGGCGGTCCGCACACTGGACCACCCTCGATGACCGGCGCTCAGATCGGGTTTTCGAACACGGGGGGCTTGCCTCGCAGCATCGCCTTCACGCCGACCTTGCTGCTGCTTAGCACCAGGCTGTCCGCAGCCCGGTGCTCCTCGATGGCCGAGCCCTGGTCAAAGGGCAGGGCGTTGATCTCCTCGATTGTGCGGGCGATCAACTCGCGAAGCTCGGCATCGAGCGTGACCCCAGCCTCGTTTTTGGCGTCGACGTCGCGGTCGACCGTGAACGGCTCACAGGCGCCGTCGCGAAACGCGGGCATCTGCTGCTCTCCGCTCGCCAGGGCCGCCGCGAACGCGAGGCTCTCCCGGGGCAGGTCGCGCATGGGGACGATCTTCGAGATGTAGCCCCAGGTCGAGGCCTCGGTGGCCTTGAAGCTGTGGCCGGTGAGCAGGAGCTCGTTGATGCGGGTGTAGTGCTCGGGGCTGGAGGCCCGGTGGATGTTGTGGCAGCCGCCGAGCCCGGGGAGCACACCCACGGTCGGCTCGGGCTGGCCGAGGATCGTGCCTTCGCCGGCGATCCGTGCCTGACAGGTCGAGGCCAGCTCGTTGCTGCCCCCCAAGACCCGGCCGACCAGCGCGGCGACGGTCGGCTTGGGGCTGGTCTTGAACTTCATCAGGGTTTTTTTCCAGCCCTGGATCAGTCCCAGCGCGATCTCGTGGCGGCCGAGCACGGGCATGAAACAGTTGGGGTCGGCGCCGTGGCCGAACTCGCGGCTGAGGGCACCGTCGGGGGCGAGGACCATGGCCTCGACCTCCGGGTCGGCGGCCATGGCTTCGTAGGCCTGGTCGAGCTCGGCGATGAAGCGATGGTTGATGGTCCGACGCTTGAGGGAGATCAGACCGACGCCGGCGTGGACGCTGGTGCCCACGTAGATCTGCGTGAGTTGATCGGCGCGGAGTTCGGCCATGGGCGCGACGGTCTCGGCCTCGGTGATCGAGCGCTCGGTGAGGAAGGTGGCGACCAGGTCCTGGGAGGCCTGGAGCCCGCGCTCGGCGATCAATGCAGGCATGCCCACGCGCAGGGCCAGGGCGTTCTCACACAAGAAGTTGAGCTGATCGACGCCGCAGACCTCGTGTTTGATCATGTACGCGGTCAGGGAGAAGAGCATGCCGAGCATGCGCTGCTCGACCATGCGCGCGCCCTCGGGGCTGCACTTTTGGCCGCGCTCGTAGGGCCACTTTTTGTGTGGGTCCTCGGTGTAGGGCTTCCACTGCTCGGGGATGGCGTAGAGGGTCGAGTCGACCTCCCCGCTGAGCAGCTGCATGCAGTGGGCCGAGAGGTAGTTGGCGCCGGGGATCAGGTTGTGGACGTAGAAGGGCGCCGTGCCCAGGAGCTTGCGGCAGGCGTCGTCGATCTGGGCGGGGGCGAGACCTGTGTCCGCGTGGATGCGGACGGCCTCGAGCATCATGCCGCAGAAGATACGGTCGGCCGCGAACGAGGGGACATCGGCGGTCTCGAGCAGGTTCATGCCCAGTCCGCCGAGGAACTTGCGGATGAGCTTGGTCGTCTCCGCGCTGGTCGTCGCGCCGCGGGTCGGGACCTCGAACAGCTTGTTGGTGAGGTGGGGGAAGAAGGGGTGCATGACGCCCGAGCGGTCGGCGCCCGGGAGGCCCTCGAACAGGTGTTTGGTGGTCAGGCCCGAGGTCGCCGAGAACACGTAGCAGTCGGGGTCTCGCTCGCGGATGGCCGTGTAGAAGGGTCGCTTGATGTCGAGGCGCTCGGGGATGGCCTCGAATACGAACCCGAGGCGCAGCTCGGCGGGGATATCGGCCAAGCTGCCCTGGACGACGGTGATGTTGTTCAAGACGGCGTCGACCTGCTCTGGACGAAAGCGGGAACCGAAGGCCTCCCGGAGCCTGTCTTTGACGCCTTGAACCTCGTCCGAGAGGTCCAGGGCGATCACCGGGACGCCGTGCTTGATCAGCAGGCGCGCGAACTGGCCGAGCTTGCCGAAGCCGACGTTTCCGCAGGCCCCCGCGACCAGGAGGGCCCGAGTCGGGGCATCGGCGTCGGGCTGGAAGATGGCGCGGACGGTGGGATCGCTGATCGGCATGTCTGCGCGATGGTAGGGAAGGGACCCCCGCCTGTTGACAGGCGCGGGCGCGCGCGGGGTTGAGCTTCTTCACGACCAGCAAAGTCCAGGCTAGACTGTGAATTCAGCCGCGCACTGTGAATCTGGTCGGGCTGTGGAATCCCGGACGACGGGGCTCTACAGTCGCGGCGATGACCGGCCGCTTCGCTCCCCTCGCCCTGTGTGTGCTCTGTCTGACGGCGACGCCGGCCTGCGGAGGCGAGCCCGAGTCCACGCCAAAATCGGGGGAGGTCGGCAAGGCCACCCCAAAGACACAAGCCGAGGCTGGAGCAGCGGAAGAGGCCGAGGCGGGGAACGATGCGGCTGTCGCTGCCGACGCCGGAGCGGCCGATGCGGCCGATGCGGGACTCGTCGATCCTCC
>Ga0256845_1000201_pt1 | contig 56029 bp, 46 predicted proteins | sample RiftiametaG_FD_189101 | JGI IMG/M metagenome (GOLD analysis project Ga0256845, IMG submission 189101) | Tube worm associated microbial communities from hydrothermal vent at the East Pacific Rise, Pacific Ocean - Riftia | ecosystem: Host-associated > Annelida > Integument > Unclassified ...
ACTAGAGGAAGAGATACAATCTTTATCGGATGATGTAGCTGATTTGGAAGTGGGGCAGACCGTTGCCATAAAAGGCCTGAGTTTTATTCCTGGAAGGCATATTTTATTACGTAGTTCTGAGCCAAAACTATATGAATTATTAGAATTATTGCAAGGACATCCAAGTTTAAAAGTTGAAATTCAAGGACATATTTGCTGTTCAAGAGACGGGCTTGATGGGTATGATGTAGACACGGATTCAAAACTACTTTCTTTAAACAGGGCTATTAATATTTATGAGTATTTAGTAAATCAAGGTATTAGTAGAGATAGATTGTCGTACAAAGGATTTGGTCCAAATAAACCTTTAGTCAAAGAAGTAGATGAATTAACAAGACAGATGAATAGGAGAGTAGAGATAAAAATTGTAGAAAAATAAGATTATAACTCATTAAACAATCAGTAGATAAAGGAGTAATTACAACTAATAAACTGTTTCGATATATTTATTATTTTAATTGGATGTAATAATTGTGACTACTAGACTTCTTGTTTGATAGTATGGATATGACTAATGTAGTCATATAATTGATTTGATTACAGTATTGACTTTATGGTAATAAGATTGATACTGTTCGTTTTTAAAAAATCACCTTAAAATAAATTTAGTAGTTTAGGTATAAAAACAATACCACCGACAACTAAAGCGGTTATGGCTGACCACAACACACTTGCCGCAGCTAAGTCTTTAGCTTTTTTTATGAATTCATTTAATTCCGTTGTTCCAAAGTCAGCCAAATTTTCAATAGCAGAATTTATTAATTCGAATGCGATAACTAAGCCAATAGAAAGTATAATTCCAATCCATTCTAAACTACTTATTCTTAATACAAAGCCAAGGATAACGACACTAATTAATGCGACTAAATGAACCCTTGAATTATGTTCTTCTTTTAGCATTATTTTCAACCCATTAAAAGCGTAAGTAAAACTTTTTAATCGTTTGGTTAATGAGAATTTTTCTTTAGTCATGATATAATTAATTATTAGAATTTTATATAGCGATTGGTTACGTACTAAGTATTTTTTGATAAATTATATTATGTTTTAAACTAATCCAAAGTTGATAGCTTAATTGAAAACTATGTGGTTAAATAGAGTGCCTTTAATTGCTTAAAGTCAGGTGTTTGATTTAGTTCTAAAAAGTAATCTAGTTGCCATTTTTGAGTTTTTGTTGCTTGTTTATTTACCGCAATATCCCAAATTGGATAGACTCTAAATCCTCTTTTCCCTTCTTTTTTAGAAGTGGTAATTATTCCTTTTTTTAGTAAAATAGATTTTGGAAAAACGAACTGTCCAAATCTATTTTCGAATTTAACATTAATGATTAGAAAATAAAAATTGTCTCGTTCACTAAATGGTTCCGTAATGGCTTCTTTATTTCGTTTCCAAAATGTCACAAATTGACCATTTTTTTTTGGCGTTATTTTCGAAAGCCTACTATACACTTTCTTATCATTTAATTTAAAGTGACAGGCATGATAGATTTTTCCTTCAGGCTCTAGCTGTAAATCAGAAATAACTAGCCCACAGGTTTTATAGATTTTTTTTTCAACAAAATCAAGAATATCGTCTATACCTGTAGGTTTTTCGTTTTTCATTAGATTTCAATTTATTTATCATCTAATGATGACATCAGCTTATTGTACACATCATCACTTGTAGGTATGTTTTCTAAACTATTTTGTATTCTAATATGTAAGTCTTCAAAGCTAGATTCATAATTTAAAACTTTAGTAGTATATTCGATAGGGTATAAAGACAATTTTGCGCCTTTATTATCATATTTTAATGTCATTGTTCGTAAAGGAAACTCAGGTTCAGAATCCTTATACAATTTAAATCCGTAGTTCTTTATCATAAAATCATTAAACGCTAATGAAAGAAACATTAAAGCGTGTTTTTCTTCCATATTATATGCCTTACAAAATAAAACAAACCCAAATCCATCATCTATTGTTTGGTCTAAGTTTTGAGGATGGTTAATAGGCTCTTTTATTTTCTTTTCAAGTTTGTTCTCAATAAAATAACTTTCAATCATTTTTAAAGCACCATCAAGTATAGATACATCTATTGCATCTTTTTTATACCTGTTGTTAAAATACTCTTCTGTTGCAATGTCACTTAATCTAGTTTCTGAAAAACTATTTGGCTGTTGTACATTCTCTTTTATTTTAGTAGTCGAGAATAATTTTTTAAAAAAATTCATAGAGTGTATTGGAGTATATAATTTTAAAACGAAATGAGTGATACAATTTAATTGTTAGTTAAAGTTAGCATTTTGTTTTAAATTATTCAATATTTTCTATATGAATATTGTCCTAATTATTCTAAAAATAGACCTTAACCCATAAATCTAACATGCTATGAAATCTATTAAAGTTAATTGTTTTCATTTTTTTAGTTTGATTAAATGAAATAATACTCAATGGTTTACAAACTCTTATGACATATAAAGGAAACATCTTCTAACTTCAAATTTGAATGTACTTATTTTTTACTATTTTTTAAAATTAACACTTTATAATTAGTTCTAAATTCAAACTGAATATTGAATTTAAAACTTCCTGAAAAATAATCCTTGATTTCGAATAAATTATGTAGTTTAGTAGAAATCGCTTTCAATGATTACAGAAAAAAAAACTATAGAACAAAATAAATTTACACTTAGCTTTAAGGATTCTAATATTGAAGAAACGTATAGAACTTATTATAATGAGAGTATTAAAAAACCGCTACGGTTTGGAATTATAATTTCTATTTTATCATGGTATAGCGGTATCTCTTTAATTTTTCTGATTATTCCAGAACATTTTTTATGGTTAGGTACGCTTACGTTTCTATATATTGGTTCCCTTTTTGGCTTCATTATATATGCTACATTCAAAACAAAACTACTTAATTATTATCATAATCTAGGTGCGTTATCTAATGCCTGGGCTGGTTTATTTGTGATTTATTTTTGTACTTTTTTCCCAAATGCTGGAGTTTTAATCTTACCTATATTAATTTTTATTGCATTTTTCGGGCTCTATATGATTAGGTTAAGGTGGATAGCAGCATGCGTTACTGTTTTGTCTTATACGTTAGCCTATCATGTATATATTACCTTATACTCAGACTTATCAACTGACCAAATTATGTTTAATTTGTTTGTAGTTTGGATGACATGGATATTTGTGATTTTTGCTGGACGAGTATCAGAAGTAAACAACAGGATCTCATTTTTACAACGTAAAACAATACATGAACAAAATGTAATAATTGAAGGAGAAAAAGAATTGTTATTAAAAGAAGTACATCATAGAGTCCAAAATAATTTACAGATGATAGTTAGTTTAATAAATTTACAACTCTCAAAAATAAAAACAAAAGAGAATACCGACTTATTGAAGGATACGCAAAGTAGAATTCTTTCCATGTCTTTAGTTCATCAACGAATGAAACAAACGTCTAACTTTAGCCAAATTGGGTTGAAAGAGTTTACAAATGAATTAATTGAAAATTTAGCTTCATTATATAGTAATTCTGTTTTCAATTTTGAAGTAGATATTTCTGAAGAAATCGTTGTAAATGTTGAAAAAGCAATAGTTTTAGGTTTGATTATTAATGAGATAGGTGCTAATTTTTTCAAACATACTATAGAATCAAAAGATTCAAATTTTAAAATTAGTGGAACATTAAATAGAGGTCAAGTTTTAATAAAGTATATCGATAATGGTCTTGGTTTTCCAAAAAACATGACCTTAAAAAAGACAAACACACTAGGTATAGAATTAATAAATGATTTAACTGAACAAATTGATGGTGTCTTTAAATTTTACAATGCAAATGGAGCTGTTTATGAAATTAGTTTTCCTTTAAGTTAATACCTACCAGCTAGTTCTTTATACTTAATAGAATGTATATCAATTATAGTTTAATAGTTGAGTTTTTACCTTTTAAAGTATTTCTTATTTTTTGAAAATAATCAACGTAAACATGGCTAATACTGCTCCTGAAATCGGAGCAATTATATAAACCCAAAGTGCTGTCAAGTTTCCGGAAATTAATGCTGGTCCAATACTTCTAGCCGGATTAAATGACCCTCCTGAAATTGATCCAGCAAATAAAATCATAGCTGTCACCATTAGGCCAATGATTATTCCAGTTAAGTTAGATAATTCTTTTTTTGATGTTACGACTAATATAGTTAACATTAAAAAAAATGTTAAAATTAATTCTAACCAAAAGGATTGAAAGATTTCACCTGAGGGTTGTGTTTCACCCAAAGAGATAGACTCAATAAATAATAGTCGTAAAATACTACTAGCGGAAATTGAACCAAACACTTGTGCTAATAAATAAGCTATAATTTCGTTTTTTGGAATTAATTTACCCACGGCTAAACTAATAGTCACAGCAGGATTTAAATGCGCTCCCGAAATTGATCCAAAAACATAAATCATAACAGAAATTATAATACCAAACGTTAGCGATATTCCCAATAATCCTAAACTACCTTCTGTTTGTTGATTAACAATAATCGCACCTGTACCAAAAAATACTAAGGCGAATGTTCCGATAAATTCTGCTATATATTTCTTCATTAATTTTTTTTTTAGCACAAAAACCTCTATTAGCCCCGTACTGATACTTAATTCTTATTGGTATCCTGTTCTCAAACCTAATAGAAGATCTAATTCAAGGTAATCCTCCTCCTGTTAGTTATATTTTTTAATTATGATAGAAATTAAATTACTTGTTTAACTCAAATAATGTACGAACACTGTTTGAATTGTTTTTCTATTAAATTATGATATCTGGTAACATGCTAAATTAATAAGTGATAATCTTTGTTTGGCCCATACTATTAATAGATTCAATTGAATATAAAAATTATAAGGTTTATTTTAAATTGAAGTCTATTGAGAAACAAATGTTCTTGATGTGATTAGAGTTTGTTGCCTCTCTCTTTTTTGTTCATAGATAATGTAGAACTATTCTACCTAAATATTTTAGTATTAATAGTGTTTTACTTTCTATTGAATTTTACTAAAAGGAAGTGTTAAAAGTTAAACTATTCTATGTAATATTATTTTTAATTTTTCGATAAAAAAAGGAGAAAAGTTAAACTCTTCTCCTTTGGTTAGTTTATAAACCTTAATTATACTGCCAATGTACCTGCCTCTGCAACAGTGTGATCATTTTCAACTGAACTACCGCTTACTCCAATAGCACCAATTATTTCTCCTGCTCCGTTTTTGATTGGACAACCACCTGGAAAAGTGATTAAGCCGTTATTAGAGTGTTCAATATTGAATAATGGACCACCTGGTTGAGATAATTCACCAATAATACCAGTGTTCATGTCAAAATAACGTGCTGTTTTAGCTTTCTTTATTGAAATATCTAATGATCCTAACCAGGCACCATCCATACGTCCAAAAGCAACTAAGTTTGCACCAGCATCAACAACTGAAATATTCATTTTTGTATCGATTTCAATTGCTTTTATTTTTGCCGCTGCTATAATTTTTTCTGCTTGTTCTAATGTAATGTTCATAACTTTATGTTTTAGTTTTTAATTATGATACAAATGTAGAGAACATATAGTCGATCATTGTTACTAAAACAGTTCATGAGGTTATGAAAAAAGGTCAAAAATTAAATTGTAGCTAATTAATGATGACTTTCACTTGGATTGAACCCGAATTTATTTTTAAATGCGATACTAAAGTTAGATAAGTTGTTATAGCCTAAATCTAAATAGATATCAGATGGTTTAAGTATTCCTAATTCTAAAGTTTCTTTTGCTTTTTGAAGGCGTTTATCTTGTAGCCATTTTCCCGGTGAAACTTTATATTCTGCAATAAAATGACGTTTAAACGTAGATAAGCTCATGTGACATAAAAAAGCAATTTCTTCTAACTTCAAATTGGAATGAATTTTACTTTCTACAATCTTATTAAAAGTTGATACTTCTTTAATGACCAATGATTGTAGGTACATTAAAAAAACATCACCATATTTATGAGTTAAGTAAAGCATTATTTCTTCAAACTTTACCGCCAAAAAGTTTTCTAAGAATATAGTTGGTGCTTCATTAATTGAAGACAATGAATTTAAGTAGGATGAAATATAATCATCATTTTTAATAATGAAATAAGGGGGCTTATCTTTTAGTTCAAACTTAACTTTACTATGTTTTTCTAAAAATTTATTTAATATGTTTTCTGAAAAAAATAATAACTTACAATAATATATATTTTCTGTTTCTAATAACTCTGTCCATAGCCAATTTCCTTTTTTCAAAAGCAAGGATTGATCTTTGTTAACGGCAACGGAAGTACCAGCAAAATGAACTTGTTTTTTACCTACTTGTAAGAAACTAAACATATTCATACCCAAATTAACCTTGCTTTTTACAACATCATTGGTCATTTTAAAATCGTAAACAAATAAGTCAAGATTGTCTACTGTATTCTTAATATAAATTTCGGGTATATTTTCTATTGGCATTTATCTTTTTTAATTTTAAATTAAGTTGAATGATTACAATTAAATAATTTTTTCTAGCCATTTAAAGTACTTAAATGGTACATACTTTAAAGGTAAATCAATCCAAGTTGGAGTCGTAATTACCCCTCTGCAATTACTAAAAGCAAGAAAACTTTCTTTACCATGATATTTTCCCATGCCACTATTTCCAACCCCGCCAAAGGGTAGATTATGATTAGCTATATGCATTAAAGTATCATTAATGCAGGCACCACCAGATGATGTTAGTGCTAGTACAGTTTTTGCTTTCTTAGTTTTACCAAAATAGTAAAACGCTAGAGGTTTTTCATTTTTATTAATGTAACTGATAGTTTCTTCAATATCTTTAAATGACATCACGGGTAGAATGGGACCAAAAATTTCACCTTGCATAATTAAGAAGTCAGGGTCAACATTGTCAATAATAGTTGGAGAAATAAATTTATCTTCTTTATCAATTTCACCACCAGTGTGAATATCACCTTGATGTAATAAGCCTGTCAGTCTATCAAATGCACGTTGATTAATAATACGTGGATAAAATCGACTTTCCTTACTGTTTTCACCATACATTTCTTTAAAGTTAGTCGCTATTTTAGTTAGCAATTCGTCTTTTATAGATTCATGTGCAAACAGATAATCTGGAGCAATGCATGTTTGTCCAGCGTTAGTTAACTTTCCCCAAGTAATACGTTTTGCTGCAACATCAAGGTTTGCATCTGCATCTACTATACAGGGACTCTTACCTCCGAGTTCTAATACAATAGGAGTTAAGTACTCAGCAGCAGCGGTCATGACAACCTTTCCAACATTAGAACTTCCTGTAAAGAAAATAATATCAAAACGTTGTTTAAATAGAAATGTGTTAACTTGTCTACCGCCCTGCACAACAGAAACATAATTTGGCTTATAAATCTCGTTTATAATTTCTTCTATAACTTTTGCTGTAGCAACTGTGTCAGGTGACGGTTTTAAAATGCAACAACCACCTGCTGAAATAGAACCGATTAGAGAATTTATAAGAAGTTGAAATGGATAGTTCCATGGCGCAATTATTAAGGATACTCCTAATGGTTCGTAAATAATTTTACTAGAAGATGGTAAAAGATGAAATGGAGTAGACACTCTTTTAGATTTTGTCCACTTTTTTAAATGTTTAAGATGATGATTAATTTCACCTAGCACAAAACTAATTTCAGTGATGTAAGTTTCTTCAGGTGATTTATGTAAATCTTTCCACAATGCATTTTCAATTTTAGTTCTATTTTTTAAAATCGCTGTTTTCAACTTATTAAGTTGTTTAATTCTAAAACTTAAAGCCTTAGTTTCATGTGATGCAAAAAATGCTTTTTGATCTTGTAAGTGTTGAAGTATTATAGCTTCTGAAGTTTCTTTCATTAATGAAAATTTAAGAAATAAGTAGTGTTTTTTAAATTACTAAATATCCCATATCTTATGGTTGTTTAATCGTTGAACAAGACATTAATCTCATTTTTATCCAAAATTAATTATTAGTTTTTTACTTTTGTTTATTTGGAAGAAATATATTTAGTTGTAAGTACTGATTGATCATTTAAAACATGAATCAAAATGACACCTTCATATTCAATATTGAAATTAAGTGTAGTTGTAAATGTATTTTGATAGAGTAATTGTCCACTAATTGAATACACTTTAAGAACAGATGGCAATGTGTTATTTGTGTTAACCACTCCCTTATTTTGATAAAATTGGACTCTTATATCCGAATCAATTTTTTCTTTCTCTGTTACGCTTACTATATTACTAAAAACATATTCAGAAGTACCAATTCCCCATTGGTTTGTATTTGGATGTAGATCAGAACCAACTGAGGTGACATGGTAGGTTGTGTCAACTGGACCTACTTGAGCCAAGTCGTATCCCCAATACCATAATCTAAGTCTATTCCCATCCATTAATGGCGTTGCTCCGAGTAATTGAGATAAGTAATTCCCGTCTGTCCATGTAAAGTCTTCACTCATATGAATAGGAGTTGTATCGTAATACCATTTGTTAATATTACCATATGATTTGAATTGATGTAGACCAACTTGATTCCAATAAGTATGCGGATCTGTACGTACAAGATCTGTAAAAAGATAAATAGTATCTCCTACGAGACATGCATCAGGTGTACTAACACCTAAATAGCCATCACTAGCTGGGTAAATGTCATTTGGAATTGTAACAACTTGTGTTGTATCAAAAAATGTGCTTCCATCAACACTACGTGATAGCCCAATACTCACATTTCCAGTATTTGAAATTGCCGTGTAAAATAAATATAAAGTGTCATTTTTAACTAAAGTTCCTGGCTCTGCTACAATTTCACTCATCCAGTCAATTGTAGGATCTGGAACCATGACAGGTGCATTATCCATTGTCCAACTAATACCATCTACAGATGTGGCATGAGATACTTTGAATTGAGCTGCAATATTTTGAAGATAAACGGTATTATACATGTGATACATACCATTAAAGAAAATCACATTAGGCGTTTCAATACCTCCTTCATAAAATGTTCCAGCAACTGTTTCAAAAACTGGTGCAGTAGGGCTCATTACCCAAGAATAACCATCAACAGATGTGAACCTGTAAATATTTATGGGTTCTGGAGTCGCAATTCCGCCATGCATTGCTGACGTGTACATAATATATTCATTATTGACCTTTAAAATGGTAGGGTCAGCCCAAGATCCAACAATAAAATCATTCCATTCAAATATTGGATCATCTGAATAGGACACAAATTGTGGAAAGAATGATGTGTCAGGAGTTTGAGCTGTTAATTGTCCAAAAGAGGCTATAAGGATAATAAAGAGTGCTATTTTTTTCATGTGTATTGGTTTTACTACACAAGATAACAAAAAATTCAAAAGTCTACGAATTAATTTGCTATCAATCCAGTAGCTTACCAAAGATACTTTTCTTTTAGTAATGAACAGTAGTTACTAAATTTATTCATGTTTTAATGCTGAGTATTTAGTAAGTACTCTATCTTAAAACCGCATCTTCTCCATTATAATTGAGATTGTTACAGTATGCATACTTGGAGTAGGGAGAGTTCCATCTGAACAATAAACGGCAACTCTATAAAAAAACAGGTATTATCTAAGCCATTAATCACAAACTGTTCTTGAAGTAAAAGTTATTATAGGTACATCTGGTTCTGTAAAGGGTTTAACATTTTATTTAATTGTTTTAATAGATTAACAATTCTAATGAATAGGGTCTTATTTTTTTAAATTATAGCACAATTAGAAGTAATGAGGATATATAAAAATAGAGTTAACAAACTCAATTCAAACTAACTTTATTGTACCATTCAAGCAAAAAACCGGTACCAAACTAAATTGATACCGGTTGGAATAAAATATAGTCAGCCTTAAACTATTTCATTTCAATAGCCTTGAACGTATTCATTAATAATGAAGCAATAGTCATTGGTCCAACACCGCCTGGTACTGGAGTTATGAATGCAGCTTTTTTTGATACTTCTTCAAAGTTAACATCTCCTAATAGTTTAAAACCAGATTTTTTAGTGGCATCTTTAACTCTTGTAATTCCAACATCAATTACCGTTACACCATCTTTCACCATGTCACCAGTAATAAATTCGGTTTTACCTAAAGCCACAATTAATATATCTGCAGATCTTGTAATCTCTGCTAAATTTTGTGTTCTTGAATGCGTTAAAGTTACTGTACAGTTACCGTATTTATGGTTTCTAGCCATTAAAATACTCATCGGTGACCCTACAATATGGCTTCTTCCTACAACGACACAATGTTTTCCAGATGTTTGCACATCATATCGTTCTAACAACTGAACAATCCCATAAGGTGTTGCTGGTAAAAAACCAGGCAAATCTAACATCATTTTACCTAAACTTTCAGGGTGAAACCCGTCTACGTCTTTTGTTGGTGAAATGGCTTGAGTAATTTTTAATTCGTTAATATGTTTTGGTAATGGTAATTGAACGATATAGCCATCAATATCATCATTAGTATTTAATTTTTCAATTTCAGCTAATACGTCTTCTTCACTAACAGTAGCAGGTAACTTTATTAAGCTTGAATCAAATCCAACATATTCACAGGCTTTAACTTTGGCATTTACATAGGTAATACTAGCGCCGTCTCCGCCAACTAATATTGCGGCTAAATGAGGAACTTTTTTACCATCTACCTTTAATTTATCAACTTTTATTTTAAGCTCTTCCTTTATGTCGTTTGACGTTTTTTTACCATCTAATACTACCATATCATCAATTTTGAAATTAAAAAACAAATATACTTATCTAAATGGATTTATATTTATATTTAAACTGATAGTTTTCAACATATTTAACATGAATTTAATATTAGAAAACAAAATCTAAAAAATATAATTACTACTTTAGTGCTATGGAATTTTTTAATCGTGAATTGAGTTGGCTATCCTTTAACGATAGAGTATTACAAGAGGCTTTAGACGCTGATGTACCTGTAGTTGAACGTATGCGATTTTTAGGGATTTACTCTAATAATTTAGATGAATTTTTTAGAGTTAAAGTGGCAACAGTTAAACGTTTAATTGAAATAAAAAACAGAAAAGTTGATGGGTTTGATGGTACGCCAAAACAATTACTTAAAGAGATTAAGAAAACTGTAATTAAGCAACAACAACAATTTGAATTGGCATATCAAAAGATTTTAAATGAATTAAAGAGTCAACAGATTATTCAAACTACTGAAAAGCATTTGCGTTCGGAAGATAAGGTGTTTGTTAAACAATTTTTCCATGACCATGTTAGGCCCTTAATCGTTCCTTTAATGCTATCGGACAAAAGGGAGTTTCCCCAATTAAAAAACAATAGCATTTACTTGGCTACAAAAATGACTGAGTTTGGTAAGAACAAAGTTAGGTATGCACTTATAGAAATTCCTAATTCATTAAGTAGGTTTGTAGTCTTACCAAATACAAATGAGAGTTTGAAAAAGGTTATATTACTAGATGATATTATAAGATATAACTTAAAGGATATTTTTTACATTTTTCAGTTTGATCAAATTGAGGCTTATGCTTTCAAAATCACGCGTGATGCTGAGTTGGATTTTGATTTAGATATTTCTAAAAGTTTTTATCAAAAAATGCAGAAAAGTGTTGCGCAACGTAAAGAGGGTGACCCTGTTCGTATGGTTTATGACTCTGCGTTTCCGCAAGATATATTAACCTATCTTATTGAAAAGTTAGACTTAACGGCTGGGGAAAATATTATTCCTGGTGGTAGGTATCATAATTTTAAGGATTTTATGAGTTTTCCAGATTTGGGTCAAAAAGACTTAGTTTATAAGAAGCTTAAACCTTTAAATCATCCCTCAATTTCAACCCCAAAGAAGCCGATAATTAAATCGATTTTTGAAAAAGATATACTGCTAACGTATCCCTTTCAAAAGTTTAATCATGTAGTTGATTTATTACAAGAATCAGCTATTGACCCAAAGGTAGTTAGTATTCATATTAACTTATATCGTGTGGCTTCCAATTCTCAAGTTATAAATGCTTTAATTAATGCTGCTCAGAATGGAAAGAAAGTGGTAGTTATCATTGAATTGTTAGCACGATTTGATGAGGAAAATAACATTTCATGGTCAAAATATTTAGAAGACAATGGGGTAGATGTTCTATTTGGAGTTCCAAATTTGAAGGTACATTCTAAGTTAATTTTGATAAAGCGTAAATCTGGTAATACAACAAAATCAATAGCACATATTGGTACTGGTAACTTTCACGAAAGAACGGCTAAAATTTATACTGATTTTTCATTACTAACTGCAAATAAGTCCATTACAAATGAAGTAGAAAAAGTATTCAAAATTTTCAAAAACAACATTGATCGTAGCTTGTTTAGGGAGTTAATTGTATCCCCTTTTAATTCAAGACGTAAATTTATGGCCATGTTGGATAATGAAATCAAAAACGCTAAACAAGATGAAAGTGCAAGTGTTCAAATTAAAGTGAATAACTTGGTAGATACTAAGTTAATTAAAAAGCTTTATGAAGCTTCTAATGCAGGAGTGAAAATTAAATGTATTGTTCGTGGTATGTGTGCTTTGATTCCTGGCATAAAAAACCAGTCTGAGAATATTGAGGTAAAAAGTATAGTTGGTAGATTTTTAGAGCACACAAGATTATTTATTTTTGAAAATAATGGTGATAAAAAGTACTATATTTCTTCTGGAGACTGGATGTCTAGAAATTTGGACAGAAGAATAGAAGTGGCTACACCAATTTATGATGAAGATATTCAATCTGATTTAAAACATATCTTTTCTCTACAATGGAAAGACAATGTGAAGTCAAGACTTATTGATGTGAATCAAAGTAACATATATTACCAGAATACTAAGGCTGTATGTGATTCACAATTGGAAATTTATAAATATTTTAAGCATAAACTGAAAGCATAATGAGATTTGGCGCTATTGATATTGGAACGAATGCAGCGAGACTTTTAATTGGAGAAGTGTTGACGAATGATAAAGGATATAAATTTATTAAAAAGATATCATATACCCGAATTCCATTACGATTAGGAGTGGATGTTTTTGATAAAGGAAGAATTCAGGCTAAAAAACAAATTGAATTTACTAAATCAATTCAAGCATTTAAATTAATTTCTGAAGTTTTTGATGTCACTGACTTAAGAGCCTGTGCAACTTCTGCTATGCGTGAAGCTGAAAACGGAATTGAAGTTCAGCAACATATTTTAAAAGAAACAGGCGTTAATATTGAAATAATTAACGGTACTGAAGAAGCAAAGCTTATTTTTTCCACCTTCTTTTTATTAGATTTTGACTACTCTAAACCTTTAGTTGTAGTTGATGTAGGAGGTGGTAGTACCGAGATTACTATTTTTAAAAGCGGTAAAATTGTATCTGCTAAATCATTTAAGATAGGAACAATTAGATTGATAAAAGGTAAAGTTGGGGACAACGTTTGGGAAAAGATTAATGAATGGATAGATGGTAATACTGAAAACAAAACAACTTACCAGATTTTGGGAACTGGTGGGAATATTAATAAAATTCATAAGTTGTTCAGTAAAGAGTATATGAAACCTATTTATTTAGATGAGTTAAACGAATTGCTTCAAGACATTGAACCGCTAACGGTAAAGCAGAGAATTAAAAAGTACAATTTAAAACAAGATAGGGCGGATGTAATTGTTCCAGCTTTAACTATTTATACTAAAATCTTAACGCAATTAAAAGCCTATAAAATATATGCTCCTAAAATTGGATTGTCTGATGGGATTATTTATGATTTATATCAAAAGCATAGCTAATTAGTCATGTTCTCTAACGAATGTTAAAATTTAATATTTATTGAACGATAAGTTTTGTTGAACTACAAAATTCTGAATCAACGTATGAACTTAAGATATAGATTCCTGGTTTAATATCTTTAAGAAAAATGTGAATATTTAAAGTTTTAGAGTTAGCTATCTTGTTAAGGATTAGCCTACCTGTCAAATCTACCATAGTGACTTGTGTTATGTTTTTATTTTCATTCTTAAGATTAACATAGTCATTTGCTGGATTAGGAAAAATAGTAGTATTACAATCTGTTACCGGTTCAGCTAAAACACTTTCGTGCTTATATGAAACCCAAGGTCTGGCTTGTTTTATGATGAGCTGATTATCTTTAGTTATTTTATATTCTATATCCATAGCGAAAGTAGAATTGTTAATCGCATTATAAAGTGCAGCAAATTCTGAATGAATTATTGAAATATAATCTCTTAATTGATCCAACTGCTTATTTGTCATTAGAAGTGAATCGGTAGGAACTAAACTAGACCACTGAACGACTGAATAATCATTATCCTCAACCTTTATTTTGTTAAGTAATATCTCTTCAGCTTTAGTGCTATTATTAGGGTTAGTTATTAAATTGTTTTCTAACTGAGAATTCAAATAAAAATTGGTAGTTGTACTATAAATTGGATCAGCACTTACACCAACACCATTTACCTTTTCGTTAGCATAGTTTGAATGGAAAAGAACTCCCATTGACGTTTGGAAATGATTTATTCTATAGTAATCTCGTTCTTCAAAGGCTCTCAAATTCCATAAACTAGCAAATACTTCTTTAATAGATTTTGAAATATGTCCTTCCGTTAAATGATGAGTTTTAGAATCATACAATCCAGCACCACTAAAACCAGGTAAATCCTCATTATTCGTACTTGATCTACATCTAATATGTGTTCCTTCAGGAAAACTCTCTTGTAGGTGTGTAAAATCATGAAGCATCCAAACTGGAAGGGTAGCATTTTCTATTTTCTCTCTTAATAATTCTAATTGGACAACTCTTACTTCTCTATCGTTTATAAAGTCTTCATTTGCAATCATTACCTTAATATCATTAAAAAAGTCATTAAATTTCATGAATTCTTGATAATAGAAAAAAGGAAGTCCAAAACCATTTGGGATAGTACCTTCAGCGAATCCAAACGTTCTCATTGTAGCAACGTTTGCTGCTTTAGCACCGAAACCGTCATACATTTCAAAGGTAATATCATCTAAAGGATGAATAGATTGGTAATCCAAATTTAATGGTGGGAATTGTTCTATTTTTGGTCTTTTACTTTCATGCCAATCATTTACTTCATCCAAACTAGCCTCTCTTATAGTGTATCCGCTTTGCTCAACTTTATAATATATATAATGATTAAGTAAATTAGCAATTGTGTCAATTGTAAGTGGGTCACGAATAAAAGCGTTAGGAATATTATTTTGAATCGCTCTTAAATTAACATGTGATAATGGCGTTTGAATAAATGATGTCATGATACCTGCAATATGAGGAAGCGTATTGGGGATATTTTGATATAGTACAATGTCTCTAGCTCCAGGTGTTTCTCCAATGGCTATTTCACGAAAATAACCATATCCTTCAGCTTGATGTAAACCCCAATAATCTACTCCTGCAAACACATCTGATTCAAAAACTACAGAAACTCTTGAGCTTTGAAATAATCCAATTTCTGACTGGTAATCAACTTCATTATTAGCGTTGATGTAATAAGATAAATTATTAGTTAAAAACGGCATATTGGCGGCTAATAATTCTTGAGTTCTTTGAATGGTTAAAAATGGTTTACTCTGATTATTAGTAAAGTTAAACGCATACGTGCCTAGGGAGCCATTGTTTGATATTACTGTAGGATGATAGATAATATGACCTTTGATTACATCTGGATCAAGATGGTCAAACCCAAATTCTGTTGCAAAATCTAGATGTAAGGAATGAGTGTTTGTATTGATAAAATAGACTTTAGGTGCTGAAGTATTAAAGTTTAAAATAATAAATTTCAGGTATTCTTTACCATCCAAATAAGGGGACCATTGAACTGTTTCATTTTGAACAGAAAGTTCACTAAAAGAGGTCGCGTTATCTAAAGTAGTCAAACCGTTATTTATTGTAATTTCAAAAGCTGGGTTTAAAGGATTTTGTAATGGTATATTATTGAACTCCGTTATATCATCAATATTATCGCCATCGCTATCAAATGGAGTATTAATAGCATATTCTAAAACTTCATAATGATCAACTGGATAAACCTCTAACCCCTCTGTTATAAGCGTGGTACCAGATTCTCCAATAGTCATAGAGGTTGGCGGTAAATTAAAAGCTGAATCTAAGCTATGTCTAACTTTTAAAATATAGTAGTGTCCAGAAGTTGAATTAACCTCTAACTGAACTTGGTTATTGATATTTGTTGAGTAATTAATTATAGTTGCGGTTTGAGCAGAAGTAACTATTGAACTTAAAACAGTATATAGTAAAAGAAAGGTGATTTTAGTTTTCATAGAAGTAGTAAGTTGATTTGATAGACTAGCTGTTAATTGTAAAAATACATTATTTTTTAAAGTAATACCAATTTAATTCTGTAATCAACAGTCAAAACGGTAAATTTTATAAAAAATTGAATATTTTGAACGTTTAATTTAAGAAATAGGTTCTGTTTTTTTAAAATAAATCTACATGTTATATTTGTCAATAAAATTAAGATGTGAATAAGTTTAACGACTTAAAATCTAAATACATTAATAAATTTATAAATTTGTGTAAAAACAAATTTAATGGAAACAATAGATTGGAAAACAGCCAAAGAATATAAAGATATTACCTATAAAAAATTTAATGGTGTGGCTAGAATTGCATTTAACAGACCAGACGTAAGAAATGCATTTAGACCAAATACAACTTCAGAATTAATTGATGCCTTTTATGATGCACAAGAAGATACAAGTATTGGTTGCGTTTTATTGTCAGCAGAAGGACCGTCATCAAAAGACGGAGTCTACTCATTTTGTAGTGGTGGAGATCAAAAAGCAAGAGGAAAACAAGGTTATGTTGGTACGGATGGTCAACATAGATTAAATATATTAGAAGTACAACGAATGATTAGGTTTATGCCTAAAGTTGTCATTTGTGTGGTGCCAGGATGGGCAGTAGGTGGGGGGCATAGTTTACACGTAGTTTGTGATATGACGTTAGCCAGTAAAGAGCATGCCATTTTTAAACAAACAGATGCAGACGTGACTAGTTTTGATGGTGGTTACGGTTCAGCTTATTTAGCAAAAATGGTTGGTCAGAAAAAAGCAAGAGAAATTTTCTTTTTAGGACGTAATTATTCAGCACAAGAAGCATTTGATATGGGAATGGTTAATGCTGTTGTTCCTCATGCAGAATTAGAAAATACGGCTTATGAATGGGCTCAAGAAGTACTTGGGAAATCTCCAATGTCGATTAAAATGTTAAAATTCGCTATGAATTTAACAGATGACGGAATGGTTGGTCAACAAGTATTTGCTGGTGAAGCTACTCGTTTGGCCTATATGACAGAAGAAGCACAAGAGGGTAGAGATGCATTTTTGGAAAAACGTAAACCTAATTTTGATAAGAAATGGTTGCCTTGATTTGAAAATCATTCACGCCAGTATTAACTACCCAAACTTAACTATCACATGACGAACACCTTATTAATTTCAATACTAGTCGGCTATTTTGCCGTTTTATTACTTATTTCATATTTTACTGGGAAAAAAGCGGATAACGAAACGTTTTATACGGGTAACAGGAATTCTAAATGGTATGTGGTTGCATTTGGTATGATTGGTGCCAGCTTGTCTGGTGTTACATTTATTTCAATTCCTGGTACAATTGGTCCGATTGATCCTAATGTAGGGGCAGAATTTACGTATTTACAAATGGCGTTGGGGTATATAGCTGGTTATGCTGTTATTGCTTTTGTTCTATTACCGTTGTATTATAGAATGAACTTAACCTCTATTTATGAATACTTAGAGGGTAGATTTGGAAGGTATACTTACAAAATGGGAGCAGGTTTTTTTCTAGTATCTCGTTTAATTGGTGCCTCATTAAGAATGTACTTAGTAGCAGATGTATTACATGAATTCATTTTTGCGCAGATGGGTATAGATTTCTGGATGACAGTAACGTTGAGTATTTTATTGATTTGGATATACACATTTAAAGGCGGAATTAAAACAATTGTATGGACTGATACGCTGCAAACCTTATTTATGCTGGTCGCAGTTGGGTTGAGTGTATATTTTATTTCAACTGAATTACACTTGGGACTCTCTGATGTCTATAATTCTATCTCAGAACATGATATGGGTCAAATGTGGCAAACAGAGGATGTATATGCTAAAAACTTTTGGTTAAAAGGGTTATTAGGTGGAATGTTTATTACGTTAGGTATGACTGGTGTGGATCAAGATATGATGCAAAAAAACTTGTCGGTATCCTCTTTAAAGGAATCACAAAAGAACATGATGGTATTTTCTGTTGTTTTGTTTTTTGTTAATGTGGTTTTTGTAGCCTTAGGAGGTTTATTATTTGTGTATGTTCAAGATAATCCAGAATTATTTGAAATTTGGGCAAGTCATGGCACAAAAGGAGATAGATTGTTCCCAACCATTGCTTTAGAGGGTGGATTACAATTGTCAGTGGGTATATTCTTCTTTTTAGGATTGATTGCTGCAGCATACTCTTCAGCAGATTCTGCTTTAACTGCCTTAACAACTTCATTGAGTATTGATTTTTTAGATTCAAAGTCAAAACCGTTAGAACAGCAAATAAAGATTAGAAAATATGCTCATATTGGGATGTCTGTTGTATTATTAATTGTTATCTTAATATTTAACTCAATGGATAATGATGGGGTAGTATGGAAATTGTTTAGCGCCGCTAATTATACATATGGACCATTATTAGGTTTGTTTATGTTTGGCGTGCTTACAAGTCGTCAGATTAAAGATCTGTATTCTTTTGCTATATCAATTTTAGTCGCTATTGCACTTTATTTATTTGTAACGTTTGCATGGAGTCATTTAACGCCTTATCAGTTTGGATCAGAATTATTAGGGATTAATGCTGGATTAGTGTTTTTAACCTTATGGTTATTTTCTACAAAGACTGACAAGTTGGACAAAAAATAATAATTAACGTCACATATACTGACAAAACTGAAGTGTAAGATGCCAATAATTCATAAAAATATTTTGGCATTTTATTTGATTAATCCAAAATCGATATTACTTTAGTAAAAAAATAAAATCACGTCTGAAGGTTATCGGACAAAACAAATAAAAAATTAATAAAATGGCAATAGAATTTACAGATGCTAATTTTGACGAATTAGCTTTAAAAACAGACAAAGTAGTAATGGTTGATTTTTGGGCAGCTTGGTGTGGACCATGTAAAATGGTTGGACCTATCGTTGAAGAAATCGCTAATGATTTCGAAGGAAAAGCAGTAATTGGTAAAGTTGATGTTGACAAATATGGTTCAATTTCAGCAAATTACGGAGTAAGAAATATTCCAACAATTATCTTCTTAAAAAACGGAGAATTAGTTGATAAATCAGTAGGTGCTGTACCAAAAGCTACATTAGTAGCAAAATTAGAAGCATTAATGGCTTAATTATTAGTCATATCGAGTACCGAAAGCCATTCATTTCTGAATGGCTTTTTTTGTTTCTTATTATCGCTTAAAATGAATACTAGCTTTTTTTAGGTATCTCTTATGTATAAAGAGAAAAATATAAATATTAATACTATTTTTGTACAAAATATTTAAGATATGAATTTAGAAAAATTATTAACAGAGAAAGTTAAGTTTGCAATCCAAAAGTTATATGGAGTGGAAGCAAGTGATAATTTAGTACAATTTCAAAAAACAAGGAAAGACTTTGAAGGAGACATTACATTAGTTACTTTTCCGTTACTTAAAACATCAAAAAAATCACCAGAACTAACTGGTGAAGAAATTGGACAGTTTTTAAAAGAAAACGTAGCAGATGTTTCTGATTTCAATATTGTTAAAGGATTCGTTAATCTAGTAGTAGCTAATCCTTTCTGGGTTAATAAATTAAACGATTCAATTAATACTGAAAATTTCGGATTTAATTTAGACAAAGCCGATACGTTAATGGTAGAATATTCTTCACCAAACACGAATAAACCTTTGCACTTAGGGCACTTGAGAAATAATTTTTTAGGGTTTTCAGTTGCTGAGATTTTAAAAGCAAATGGTAATGATGTTGTCAAAACTCAGATTATAAACGACCGTGGTATTCATATTTGTAAAAGTATGTTAGCCTGGGAGAAATTTGGAAAAGGAGAAACACCAGATTCAGCGAATTTAAAGGGTGATAAGTTAGTTGGTAAATATTATGTAGAGTTTGATAAGCACTTAAGAGAACAAGCTAAAACTATTATCTCTGAATGGAATAGTGGTAAATTTTCAAATGCGACAGAAAAACAGCAGCAAGATTATTTAAAGTTTGAAACTGCAAAAGCAGGTAAAGATGAAAAAGGTATAAAAGCTTTAGACTCAAAAATATTAGAATTAGCCAAGAATACAACGGCTATTATGATTGAAGCTAAAGAGATGCTTTTAAAATGGGAATCAAAAGACCCTGAAGTCTATGCCTTATGGGAGAAAATGAATGGATGGGTTTATAAAGGTTTTGAGTCTACTTATAAAGCAATGGGTGTTGATTTTGATAAATTGTATTATGAATCTAATACTTATTTAACAGGTAAGGATTTGGTGGAAGCTGGATTAGAGAAAGGTATCTTTTTCAAAAAAGAAGATGGATCTGTATGGATTGACCTAATTAAAGAAGGTTTAGATGAAAAGTTAGTGTTACGTTCAGATGGTACTGCAGTTTACATGACGCAAGATATGGGAACGGCTAATTTACGTTATGAAGATTTTCCAAAGTTAAATGGAATGATTTACACTGTTGGTAATGAACAAGACTATCATTTCAAGGTGTTATTTCTGATTCTTAAAAAAATGGGCTATTCTTGGGCTCAAAACTGTTTCCACTTATCATATGGAATGGTAGAATTAAGAAATAGTGATGGTGAAGTTGGAAAAATGAAATCAAGAGAAGGTACCGTTGTAGATGCTGATGATTTAATGGCTGATGTAGTTCAAAAAGCCAAAGAGATGACTGAAGAACGTGGTCATATTGAAGGTATGTCTGACCTAGAGAAAGAAAATCTTTACAATATGATTGGAATGGGTGGTTTAAAATATTATCTATTAAAGGTTGATCCACGTAAGAGTATGGCATTTAATCCAGAAGAATCAGTTGATTTAAACGGAAATACTGGACCATTTATTCAATATGCACACGCTCGAATTTCTTCATTATTAAGAAAAGGTGGAGATTTAACCAAAATTGATTCAGCAGTTGAGTTACATGCTTCTGAAAAAGAATTAATTAAGCATTTAGTAGATTACCCACGATTAATTCAAGAAGCCGGTAGAAACCATTCTCCTGCCTTAATCGCTAATTTCACCTATGAATTGGTTAAGATGTATAACTCATTTTATCAATCCGTTAGTATATTTAGAGAAGAAGATACTGCAAAAGTAAACTTAAGATTACAATTATCAAAAACTGTAGCTGGCATCATTAAGTCATCTATGAGCTTATTAGGGATTAATGTTCCTGAGAGAATGTAGTTTGAGAAATAAGATTTTCAGAATCAAGAGTCAAGACACTCAGGTTCAAAACTGACGTTTTGGTTTTAGATAAAATATATTAGACGCTATCCATTTTGGGTGGCGTTTTTTGTTGCTATTTTAATAAGTTATAAACTTAAAATAGCCATGCTAATGCCAGTTCGAGTGTTTTGAGGAATTAAAAAAAGTATCGAGAACAGAATGGATATAGAAAGAGAATCTGAAATCTTACTTAATTCTAGTCCAAGTCTTAGTATCGTAGAACCAGCCTAGATAACCACGTAACTTTAATTTTTCATTCTCTAGCCAAATTTTACACTCGTAAGTTTTCCCATCCTTTGGGTCATAAACAGTACCACCGCTCCATTCGCCATCATCATAAACTAAATTCTTTATAATGTTTAAGTGTAAAACAGGTCTAGTTTTTAAGTTAGTTTTCGGATTAAATTTATCCTTAATTGGTTTACCATTTTCATCATTTGGTTCTTTAATCCATACTATTTTCCCATGATATTTACCATTACTTTTATAAATTTCAATCTTTCCATCTTTAATCTGACTAAGCCATACACCAACTATCCTATCAGCCGAACTGGAAGATGTAAATAAAAAAACAGAAAGAATAAAAAGATATTTCATATAGGGTGAATGTACATAAAAAATGTTAGTTAGTGAAGACTGTTAACCTTTTTGAATAAGAAATATTGTATGATACGCTATAAACTTTTTAAAAATTTGATATTCTCTTCAGAATCCAATTTTGATGCCCCTTCGATTTTTTGAACAATATTAAAATCAGAATCAATGATAAATGTAGTAGGGTATGCAGAAAATTCAAACTGTTGAGAGAAATATTGACTAAAATAAATGAAATCTGAATGGTTATCATATTCACCAGATGTCTTAATCACTTCATAGCTTTCATTAGTAATAGAAATGAAATGAACATCATCTTTAAAACTATCTTTTAATGCTTTAATTTGCGGTAATTCAGCTCTACAACCTGGACACCAGGTAGCCCAAAAGTTAAGAACAATTGGTTTACCTTTATATGAACTGAATGATGATTCATTTTTATTAGAATCGAATAGTAACCAATTTTCTTGGGTAAAATTTAAAGGTGTAGAAGTTACTTTTTTTAATTCTGTACTCCCCATAAAAAGTTGTTGCATTTTACTAGAAAATACTAATCGCCATGACGGTACAATCATAATTACAACTAGGACTAACAATAGTAGATTAGTAATCCAGTCTTTTTTTAGTTTACCCCATACCAATTCTAGTTTTTTTCTTACCATATCACAAAACTAACGATAATGGCTGACTCTATTTGTAATTTTTCTTACATATAGATAACCTTTTAAAATTTATCATATACACCTAATCCAAATAAAGCAAAATCATACTTTACAGGATCAGCGGGGTCCATTTTTCGTAAGGGGATCATTAACTCTTCTAATGCCTTCCAGTCATTGGCTTTTCTAGTGATAAATCCTAACTTTCTACCTACATTTCCAGTATGCACGTCCAATGGACAATAGAGTTCTGACGTTTGGATTGAGTTCCATATTCCAAAATCAACTCCTTTTTTATCAGTTCGTACCATCCACCTTAAATACATATTTAAACGTTTGGCTGATGAATTTTTAAGCGGGTTTGAAATGTGCTTTTCTGTTCGTTTTTCATGACCAAATGATAAAAATGAATCTCTAAAACTCGCAATTTTATGATTCATTCCACCGGGTGTTTTTGAAAACTCTGTTTCTAAATCTGAACCAGATCTATAAATACCATGCAACGCCTTCATAAAGTATGCTAAATCAATCGCATTAAACGTTCTATGAACAAATTGTAAGTCTTTTAAATCATTTGAACTTGCGTTTAGAATGAAATCGTGCGGTTGACCACCCATAATATCAATTAAATTAGTACCATTTTTAATAATCATTGGTCGTTTACCCCAAGCTATAGTAGCGACCAAAAAACCAATAATTTCAATATCTTCTTTTTTAGTGAATTGATGTGGAATACAAACTGGATCTTCTTCAATAAAAGCAGATGTGTTATATTCTTCTACCTTTTCATCTAAAAATTGTTTTAGTTCATTGAAATTCATATTGTTTTTGTTTCAAAATTAGTTAAATTTAATAAATAGTTAAGGGTAGACTAAGTATTCAATGAAATTACTTACAAACCAGATAACTTTTCATATTTTTGGACTATGAAAATATTATTATCACCAGCTAAGTCAATTAACTTTGATGTTGAAGTTGAAAATTCAATTCAAAGTCAACCTATATTTTTAACTCAGTCTGAAAAGCTGATTAAAAAATTAAGAAAACTATCAAAAACTAAAATTTCAAAGTTAATGAAGGTGAGTGCCGCTATTTCGGAGTTGAATTATAATCGATTTCAAACGTGGGAATTACCTTTCACTGTAAATAATAGTAAATCGGCGGCAGATATTTTTACAGGAGCTGCTTATCAAGGCTTAGATTACCCCAGTTTAACAACAGAAGATAGAATAGAGGGACAAAGTAGATTACGTATCTTATCAGGGCTGTATGGAATTCTAAAACCGTTAGATTTAATTCAGCCCTATCGATTAGAAATGGGAACTCGTTTTCCAACATCTAAAAAGGCTACAAATTTATATCATTTTTGGGATACAGAATTGGTGAACGCCTTAAATACCGAATTAGCTACAGATACGAGTCAGTTCTTAGTGAATGTAGCCTCAAGCGAATATTTTAAAGCCGCAAAATTAGCCGATTTAAAGTTCCCTGTTATAACGCCTATCTTTAAAGATAGAGCTAAATCAGGTGATTATAAAGTAATTATGACCTTTGCGAAAAAAGCAAGAGGTTTAATGACTAAATACATTATTCAAAATAAAATTGATTCTATTGAAGAGTTAAAGGGCTTTAATTATGAAGGCTATGAGTTTCAGTCTAACGAAAGTAATGACACTGAATTTGTGTTTTTCAGAGGATAAAGTAGGGGATAACTACCAATCTCCTCCCTTCAGTTAGATCATAACATCCCAATTCACAGCCTTAAAAAACATGTTCCAAAAGGAAGGTGTTTTTTTTGTAATGACTAACTCCTGATTGGTGAACGGATGAGTGAAACTTAATGAATGAGCATGTAAGAATAAGTAATCCAGCCCAAAATTAGCCTCAAACATTTGATTGTGATGACGGTTACCGTATTTATGGTCTCCAATAATGGGATGTGCCATTTTATTAGCATGCTTCCTTAATTGATGCATTCTACCTGTTTTAGGTTCAAACTCTAACACACTATAACGGGAGCTTTCATAAGGTTTCACAGGAATGTCTAATGTAATCTGAGAGATTGATTTATATAACGTCAAGGCGTCTTTATAAACTCCTGTATCTGGATTTTTTACGCGTGTATCAATCAGTCCAGTTTCATCACAAAACCCACGTACTAGCGCGTAGTACTTTTTTTGAATGTCATCAGAAGTAAATAAGTCCTGAAATTTGGAAACGTATGTTTTATCTTTAGCCAATAAAATTAGCCCTGATGTTTTTCTATCTAATCTATGAACAGGATAAAAGTTTGAATCTACCAATTGTTGACGCAACAATTGCAGTAATGAATCATCTGAAATGTTTCTAGAATAATAAGAGTGGTGAACTAAAACGTTATTAGGTTTGTTTACTATTAAACAATAGTCATCTTCAAATAGTACTTCAATCATAACTGTAAAGTTAGAATTTTTTAAGCCATTCTTTAGCTAAAATGAAGTTTTTAAATGCTCTAATGGGGTGATCTTGTTTTCTGAACTTTATATAAAAATTATAGATAATACGTTGTCCGATTGAATGCATCACTACAGCAGCGGCTATCGCTTCAAATTTATTATTTTGTAAATATTCTCTAGCACTTGTGTCAATAACTGTGTATTTTCCATTTTCAATAATAATTTTCATTTTTCGGCCATTTCTTATAGAATTATAAGCTTCATGCCCTTCTTTAAAATCACTATCTATGGCAAATTCATCAGGAAAGTAATTTAAATGAAAAATATCGTCCTCTACAATTTGAGCAACGAATATTCTTCCTTTAATTACTTCTGTTTGAACTTCAACCATACTCAAACATACACATTATTTATCAAAAATCAGAATTAACTACTATAATTCGTTATCTATAATTGATAGATTTAACTACTGTACAATGACCTGTCTAGATAGAGTTTTACCAGAATTATCTGACGTAATCGTTAAAACATATGGTCCTGATACTAATTCATCAATATTAACATCTACAGAGGAGTCAATTGATTTAACTAATTTAATTTCATAAACAATTTTACCGGTAAGATCATACAATCGAAGAGTCGAATTATCTTTTAAATGTGCTGTAGAAACAGTTAATACATCAGATGATGGATTTGGAAATACCGTTAATTGAATAGCATCAACGTCATTACTATGTATTGATGCTGATAAATTTTCTTGACCAGAATCATTTGCGTTTACGAATGTGTAACTACCAGGGTTACCTTCCCAAATTACAGTAGATAAATGTATTTGATTTAAGTCCCATGATGGATCAATTTTTATTTTATGAAAATTACTATAAGTCATACCAGAACTTATATTTCCTGAAGCCAATTGTACCCCAAACGCATTTTGAGATAAACTCGTTCTCAATACATGATTATGATAGAGATTACCATTTGGTATGGCCGGATCATAATTAGCTTGATATGCATAAATACTATCTTCACTTAAATAAACAGCCACGTTATAATCTCCATTCGCAGGACCAAAAAATTCAGTCAACGTTTCTACATAAAGGGTATCATCTAAAATATACCATTCAAAACCAGCATTAACATCTGTAGTGGTAGGATTATAAACTGTATTTATAGTACTAATTGCAGACGATTGAAGAGTAGCAGAATATGATCCTAAACCTACACCATTTAATGTCCAATAAGGTTGCCCTGTCGTTCCAATTGAATTGGCGATATCCTCTGCAGTTGAAGAATATAATTGACTTGATGATGATTTATGTAATCCAAAAAAAATAGCCTTATCACCAACTTGAGTAATAATGTCATTTGTAATAGGAATACCGTTAGCACCGCAGTAACCACACCAAGTAGCTTCCACAATTCCATATAATGATTTTTGTACTTGAGGTACATTAATTTGTGCATTTACCGTACCAGCAAACAAAAATAGTCCTACAAAATTTGCAATATTTTTCATTTTAATTTTATTAGTGTGGTACAAAGGTATTTTTTCTTTCCCTTAATAATTGTCTCAAAAAGGACAGTCATTCATATCTTAGATATTATCAATTATATCATGTTTATTAAAAATAAAAGGCAGGGTACTTTCTATTAAATTTCGGTATGGAGATTCAACTAGACTTCCGAAATAATTTAAATAGCAATTATTTTTCTTGATAATTAGTTCTACTTAATTAATAGATTTTAGCCATTCAATTCCTTTTTTAAAGGTACTATGAATTTTAACTGGATGTTTTTGAACTCGAAATCTAAAATACATAATGGCTAACACTCTACTGGCAATAGTAGTCATTATTAGGGCTTCAGCAAGAGCTGGAATTTTATTACGTTCAGCATATTCACGCGCTTCATCATCTATCGTTGATAAAATACCAAATTCTATCAATACTTTAACCTTTTTTCCTTTAGATAAAATATTAAATGCATCAAATGATAATTTCATATCCTCTAATGTCAATGAGATTTTATCAAAATAGCGAATGTAATAGATATTCTGTTCAATAATTTTAGCTACAAATTTATCTTCCTCAATGATATGTATTGATTCCATAGTACCTAAATATAGTCAATATAAATTAATTAATAGAATTTAACCACTCAATTCCTTTTTCAAATTTACTATGAATTTTTACAGGATGTTTTTGGACTCGAAATTTAAAATACATGATAACTAATATTCTTAGGGGGATAGTCTTTATAATTAGTGTTTCTGCCAATGCAGGAATTTTATTTTTCTCAGCATATTCACGAGCATCATCTTCAATAGTAGCTAAGTCTCCCATCTCTATAATTATTTTCATTTTTTCACCTTTCGATAATATTGAATAAGCATTATAGGACAATTTCATATCATCTAGTGTAATAATACTATTGTCAAAGTACTTAATAAAGTAGATGTTATTTTCAATAATTTTGGCTTCAAATTTATCTTTTAATATTATAGGTGATTGATTCATACTGATAAATTTGGTAATAAACGATACTTTGATGATTGGTGAGCTAATAATTCAATATTCAAATTTAATTATTTTTTTAGGAAACGAACTATTTAATCGATTTATTTTTGAATTTAGTAGTCATAATTTACCGTTTAATCTAAAAATTAAAGCTCTAACAATAAGAATGTAAATGAGTCATTTACAGCATAATGAGTAATCCAATTCATCTGTTAGTTTTTTTATCACTTCCCTAATTCAAAAATAAATTTAATGATTGACATTTACCAAATTAAATTTTAAAATAGTTTTGATAGGATACATTACATTTATATACAAATCTGTTTAACCTCTATCTCAGAAAATAGTCATGATTCCATTGATAATTATTAAAGGGTAGAACTTAAAATCAATATGCTAAGTCACTTTTTTACATCTAACAAAGAGAATAGGGAAGTGATTAATATACTAACTATCAATACTTTGCTATGTGTATTCTTTCTTTTTTAATAGAAAACCAATTATTTTGTTAATTAGAGGTACTAAATAATTATCTAAATTATACAATTGTATTTAAATTAACAATAATTTGTTATATTGGATAAAAAAATTGTTACTATTTAATATGAAAAAGTTAAAGCATTGGTTTATAGGTGAATTTCTTTCTGATTCTATTGATGTTTACGAACGATCCAAAATCAATTTAATTTACGATTTAACGATTTTTGTGATAGGGTTTGTTTCTTTTATATGTACAGGTCTTATATTTTTCGAAATGTATATCAATATTTTACCAGCTTCTATTATTTTATTTGGATTGGTCTCAATTTTATTTGTTTTAAGGTACAAAAGAAATCTAAAATTAGCCGCCTTAATTTATATATTTATTTCAATTTTAGGTATTACAGTAAGCTTATTTGTGAGCTCTGCAATTGGTCTTTCTAATTTAATTTGGTTTACAGTTTTGATCCTATTTGCAACGTTTACGGTTGGAAAAAAGTGGGCAATAATAAGTACAATCTTAAGCTTAATACCTTTGATTTATTATGTCTATATTTTAATGTATGACAATTTACATACAGAAGAAATTTATAGGTTAGACAATCTTAATTTACAAGTTATGAGTACGATAGCTGGGTTTGGAGTCATTATATATATATCACTTCAATTTGTAAAGACGAATCAAATTGCAGAAGAACAAGTTAAAAAAGCCAATAAACACCTTACTGAGCAAAACAACGCTAAGACTACTTTGTTAAAAGAGATTCATCACAGAGTAAAAAACAATTTACAAGTCATAAATAGTCTCTTAAAACTGCAAGGGAATGAAATGTTTGATGATAAAGCATATGCAGTTTTTGAAGAATGTCAGAACCGTGTGATTTCAATGGCGTTAATCCATGAAAAACTATATCAATCTGAGAATCTTTCTCACGTTAATGCAAAGGTTTATTTTACAGTATTAATTAATGATTTAATTGAAACGTATAATTTAAGTCAAAAAGTGACTGCAAATATTAATATTACAGTGGAACAGTTTGGGACCAAAACTTTAGTGCCATTAGGCTTAATTGTTAATGAGTTAATTAGTAAAATTCATTGAAACACGGTTTTAATGGTAATAATGAAAAAGGTCATCTTTTATTTGATTTAAGTGAAACTGATGATAACGGATACAAATTGAGAATTGGGGACGACAATCCAAAATTTCATGAGCAATTCCTTGATACTACAGATACACTTGGTTTGGAATTAGTGACTATGTTTGTAGAGCAATTAGATGGAGAAATTTTACAACTCGGAAATTCTGCCATATTTGAAATCCATTTTAAGTCCATTGACTAATTATAAGGTGTTAGTAACGAATCCTTTATTTTTTTGTTTAGTTTATTGAATAGGGCGTTTATTCAAATACGATAAGGAAAGGGTTTCATTAGTTCTATGTTTCTATATAATTCTATTTAACATAATATAAATTATAAGCCAAATCAGTATGTTTTTTTGAAAAGAAAAAATCAGCTGAATTTGTCAATTATAATGTCTATTATGTCGTTGTCAAGTAGAAATGTCTTAAATGATAAGTTAAAATGTCAAAATTATAAATATTAAAATAAAATAATTGTTAATAATTTTTGAAACAAAAATTAAACTGAAACTGAAACGATTATATTAATCAGCCAAATAGAATCGATATTAAACAACAATAAAATAAAAACGTAAAATTTTAATCTGTACTTTCTATCAATCAAATATATCAATTGCAATATCATCACTCAATTCTGATTTGTTTTCACTTAAAACAGAAACATAACCAAGCTTACATTGATGATCGACAGAAACAATATTATCAGAAACACTACTGGCATAATCATCAGTTTCAAAAGTTTTAAAACTAGTACTCTGCTTAACATTTCCAGGGTACAATAACATAGCTTTTCTGGCTTTCCAAAAACGGCAATAGGTATAAATTTGTCTTAATTCTTGAACTGATGCTGAACCATATGGACGTTACCATTTGGTGTCTATTACAAAAGTAGAATTTCCTTTCGTTAAAATAATGTTTAGTCTTAAAGTATGACTTCCAATAAAGGATTCAACATATTGACTAATAACTAAATACGAAAGATATTCATGTCAAATAATAGAGACAACATTTTTTCTTTGGCTCCATTAATATCTGGTGAATAATTAAACGCGCCAACTCTAATGCATAACTATGTGTGTCAATTTTCTATTCAACTTTAATTTGTCAATAAAATAGGTGTAACATTTAAGGCTTCTACCTCAGGAAAACTCATACCTACCCTACTACACAAACTACTTAATCGAGTGCCTTTGGCAAAGCTACTGTCAATACTTGATGTAGTTGGTGATCTATAACATCATACACTTGGTGAGTGATCCAATAATCCTGCTATACTCCAAAACTAAGCTTTAATAAAAAAAGAAAACCTATAAGGGGTAGGAAGCGCAAATGAACGGTAACGTACGCTAAGTATGTTATATAGCTGATTATCAGATCTGGATTTTCTATCTTGCTACTATTTTCTGAGTTAGTGTTTAATAATGATTTTTTCTGTACCTACTATACTCTCATTACTGCTAATAGTAATTATATAAGTACCGCTACTTAATAATCCTGTTTCCCAAACAAAAATAGGCTTGTTAATCTTTTCTTGAAAAATCACTCTTCCTGTAATATCCTGTATTATAATTTCTATGTTCTTACTCGCAAGAGGAAGCTCAATTGCTAGCCAAGTATTCGCTGGGTTGGGATAAATAGTATAATCCTTTTTCACAGTCGTTTTTGCTGCCGTTATCTCTTTAAGTATAGCCGATTTTGTAGTCGAATTATCTAAATCAACACTATATGTAGCACATTCATGGTAGAAGAAACAAAGTATTTCTTGTGCTTGGTATCTTGCAACACCTGTTCCTGTTTCTGCTAGATTCGTCATAAAATCATGGTCTGCTTGACTTAAATTTGCCAACGCTTCAGGTTCTTCAAGTAATTCAATTAATTTGTTTTTGAAGTTTACAAAATCATTTAATTCATTATGTAAATGATTTGAATAGTTTACAATATCACCTTGTAAAGCGTCCACCTTGCTTTGTGCCATTGTTAAATTATTATCTTGTAAATAAGTATCAATTATCTGAGTCTGAGCCAAGACATCACTCTTTTGCTCTATCCAATATCTAAGCGTGTCTGTGTCAACAATACTATCATTTTTGATAGTACGAATAATCACATCAGTATTAAAACTTCGATCAGCACTTAGAGAGGATATTTCAGCAGCTTTTTCAAACTTATCTGTATATGCATTATTACTTGCGAAGATTTGAATATTCTCAATCATCCATGTTGCCATTGGCTCAGTCTTATTAGATAAAAACTCAATGAAATTAGGCTCATGAACAACATCAATATTATCTAATATAAGTTCATATCCCCATACCTCTGGGTAAAGACTAGTTGGTTGTTGTAAAACTGCTTGAATAACATCTTTACTTAAGTACGGGCTATTACCAATTAATGTTTGTCTGAGTGTAGCTTGGTTACTTGATGTAAGGTTTGCAACTTCTTGTAATAGAAGATTAGTACTACCACCATCGACAAGACCAGTGTAGGTAGTTGTATTAGTTTGTAAAATAGTGCTAATCGAACCAAAAGAAACAACCATCTCAGCAATTCCGTTATTTGTGTATTCACCAAATCTTGAAGGACATTCGTTAGGTTGATCTTGTGCGTGGCTGAAAAAATGACCTGAAGTTTCAATTGGCGCGTGGCTGGTGCTATTAGTTTCATAAAAATAACCTATGAAATTTGACGATCCATTGATGTAATCTTCTCCTACACTACTGTTTTGAGTGAATACATTCCCCGAAGATTGGTTAAAACCACCATTCGTGTGCTTTACACCATATTGTGGATACACTATCAGATCATCCCAAAGTGTACCTTTAATTCTATAATCGTATCTATTTCCAGTATTTGTATTACAAAGAAATTGAAGTCCTTGAATACCTGTGATATTCCTATTTTTACCTTGTGTTACATTTCCATAACCTAAATTCGTAAAAATGTTTTTGTAAACAACGTTATCCGCTTCGCCAAGGTCAGATGAAATTATACCGATCATATCGTTGGGAGAACCTTGATTTTCAAATAGGTTTTCTTCAATCGTAATACCACCTGTACGCACAAAATGAACAGCAGACTGATAATCAATTAAGGTAGAATAATGATTGTTGTTATTATCAATTATGAATTTGTTTCGTGTTATAGTTGGTGAATTAGATCGCACAAGGTCAATAGCATATAAATTATTCTTAAAAGTAGACCTATCCACAATAATACTTCTTTCAGACATAGAATTACTGGCATAAATTCCAAAGTCTAAATTGGTAAAAGTACTTGGCTGCCAATCAGGGTCATCTTCTAAAGCTCCTGAACACCCATTAAAGAAATCTGTACAAAGGGCTTGAATATTATAGCTAGCGTCAATAGAACCAACACCTGTTGAAATATTGTTGTGACTAATCAACCAAGGAGAATCAGGGTTATCTCGATTGTCTGCAAAATCACATGCCCTAAATTTCACACCTGATACACTCCACAATGTAACATGTGCTAAAGGGTCCACGTGTCTATAATCGTTATCCCAAATAAAATCAACGTCCACAAATTTGCTTTGATTCGATGCTTCCAGACCATTTGGATAATAATAGTTATATTCTAAAAATTCAACAGCTCTTCGGTTGTTTAAAAAAAAAGAATTATAAGCAGCTAATATCCCCCCTTGTTTGAGTTGAACAGCTGTATGAGCATGTTCAATTAATGCCTGATTTCTAAGCTCAACTTTTCCTTGATTGGATAAGACTTGGTTTGCTGTTGGATTTCCTTTAACTTCAATACCCTGCCAGAAATCGCCACAGACATTAGTTATAGTGCCACCATCAACCAGTAGTTGTCCACCTTGTTTTACAATTATTTTACTATTGTTAGACATAGATACTTTACATTTAATTGTTAAAGTTGCATTATTGTCCACTTGAATCGAGTTGTAAAATTTAATATCAAAATCCCATGTTTCACTATTTGAAATAATTATAGGAGGTGCAGAATAAATTTCACATTTAACATGTTTTCTAATTGATTTTAATGCTAATGCTTTATGCATTATTGCAATTTGCTTAGGTGAAAAATAACATCCCGACTGAATCCCGCCCATCAAGTTGTTTGTACAAGAATTAATAGACGAATTAGGATCGCAATTATATCCTGCATCATGAGGACATACAGCACTACTTCCTATACCAAAAATATCATCAAGGTAATCATCAGAAGTTTGATCACAATTGGTACTGGATCCATATGTATGTCTTAGGTCAAGTGAATGCCCTAACTCATGTGCTAAATGACTGCCAAATGCCCAATCTCCAGTAATGTAATGTTCATTATTAAAAGTGACAACATAATGGTTTAAGTTATTACTATACTGTGGGAAAAGAGAAAAACCTGCTGCTCCTTGAGGATGTGTACCTCCTGTAATGTGAATATTTAATTCTTTCGATCGACTATTGTCTACATTATTCATAGCAGTAGTTATTGGACCAGATTGGTCTTCATTCCAAATAGTAGTATTTTGATAAAAATAGATTTCATTCAGTTCAAACCTAATTTTTGAATCTGAAATGTCTGTAACTCCAGAAATTGGATCTGATGGCGTACAATTGGAATTGTAAATATCATTGATATGATTTACTACAGATTGGAGTCTTGCAATATGGTCAGGTGTGTTTTCCCAATTTCCACTACCATCATCCTTTTGCCATATATTAAAGTTGATCATTATAGTAGTAACAGGTCTTTCTGAATAATGATCTAAGTAAAATTTGAATTTATCATAGTTATCTACATAGTCGAAACTGTTATTGCTACAGTCCTGCGCTCTATCAAGGGTAGGAATATCAGGCTCTACTTGTATTCCAAGATCAAAAGGTGGCAACCATGGATTTTGAGAAAATCCTGTGCAACTAATTAGCAAAAATATTAATAGTATTTTTGTTTTTAAGATTGTTTTTTTCATAGCTTGAATTAAAATATTTATTATAATGATTAATGTTTTGGATACACTTATACTAAAACCTACAAATAGAGATTGTTATACATGTTTAATAACATATATTTTCAACAGTTAATGTTAATTCTGAGCCTAACGGCACTTGATAATCTCCTTTCAAGTCTATAAAATCCGTAGCCCATAGATGAATATCTGAATTTGGTGTCTGAATATTACTACAACTTCCAAAATTACTGCCTATAGTAATACTCTTTTTTATTGCAATGTTATTCATGTGAGCTTGAAAATTAAAAGAACAATCATTTACCACAGTTTCACAATCTTGTTGTAATTCATAGGCTCTTACATAGTCAACTAGCATTTCAGATGAATATGGCATAGCATTTAGAGTAGCATCATCTATACTATTCAGGTTCCCACTTAAGATTATTCTAACGTGATCAACAATACCATGATTTGTCACAACTCTATATGGAGAGTCATCAAAATACCATCTAATTGTATCTGGGGTCCACTCAACAGCAAACTTATGAAATGCATTAGTATGTAAAGGAACAGGTAAATCATAGCTACCGGAATAACATGAAGGATCAGTTGTAGTTGTTCCATTAGGTAAAGGAATTTGTGTATAACATGTATGTACATTTGTATTCACTACATTGTGCGTAGACTCGACAATATCAATTTCTCCAGCATTAATATTAGTATTCCCATCTGCATAAAAGGTCCAAAACCCATTATGATAATTACTTCCATGAGCAAATTTAATTCTAGCTTCCAAATATCCATATTTGAACGAAATAATATTACCAACAGTCTCAGCCCAACCCGACTGTGTAGGGTACCAAGTTTCATGAGTGCATCTTCCTGCAGCCGTGTAATTAAACCCTATGTTTAAATCTGGACAATAAACGGGTTCGCTTTTAGTTGTTATTATTAAATTACCATTAGATTCACCTACATTCTCGTTCATAGTAATACATTTACCTCCTGGCCTCATATAATGACCTATATTCCAAACAGGATCAATAGCTCCATCATTAAATTCATCCCCCCAAACCTGAACCCAATGAGGATCGTTAACAATAGACTGCGCGCTAATAGTATTTACGCATAGAATCAGAGCAATTATGTTAAATGTTTTCATAGCTATTATTTTATAAGAATCATTCTTTTAGTGTCTATTTCAGTATTATCAATGACAAGAGAATATGCATACATTCCTGCTTTGAATTTACGTCCTTCAATTGTTACTTCTCCTGTTTTATCATTAATCGAATATGTTTCTAAAAGTGTCCCTTTCATATCAAAAATCATTATTGATGCTTGTAAGTAGTCTTCTGGAATATCAAATTTTATTATAGTGCGTTCTTTAAATGGATTAGGACTGTTTTGATGAAGAATTGTAGCTTTATTTTTGATAGTTTCTTTTGCAGAAGAAGTTCCTAAACTGTTTTCTAACTCGATTATCTTTTCTTCTAATTCATTTATTGTTTTTATTTGTTCTTGCATACCATTAACTAAAAAAGGAATGATTTGATCATAACACATAAGTAAGACTCCATGAGATGAATCTACTATTCCAGGCAAAAACTCTTGAACTTCTTGAGACATAAAGCCATATTGCATTTTGTCAATTCCATTTTTTACGTCGCTCTTGAATTGATAAGAATAAGTTCTTAATTTTGAGATAGTTTCTAAACTGTTGTCTAATTTTGCTATGTTGGTTTTAAGTCTCATATCAGAAGCAACATTATACAGCTGTGCATGAACTTGATTATGACCATTCCAATAAAATGATACTTTACCTGTACTAGAACCTATCTCTCCTTGTGGATTCGAGGCTGTTAAAAACATTGAATGTCCATTTTTTTCTAAGCCTATATTGCCATTTACAACTAATTTTCTATTGGGAGTGGTTGTCCCAATTCCAATATTTCCATTCGAAGTAACTCTTAATTGCCCATTTGACATAAAGGTCATACAAATAATAACTACAGATAATACTACTTTTTTCATTTTGATTGATTTTTATATTACACCTACTTAATTTTAATGTGCTTTCGATTTTTTCACATTTTACGGCTTCATAAATTGTTTTCAATGGTGGTAAGAGATAATTCTCAATGAATTTTCACCCTTTTACACCACCTCTTGATTTTTAAAAATTGGTTGATAAAATCTACTAACTCTTTTCAAAACCTTTCACAAACGTAAACGTCAATCAACTAATAATCAGTATAAAATTCAACTAAGGGACAAATACCTATAAAAATAGGGACGAATTTAATGTCACTAGAAAAAAATCTTTTTCAATTCTTCTTTATATGAGTCTCCAACAGGAATTGTAGTTCCATTAATCAGGATAGAACTATTGTCTTTGTTGTCTATTTTATCAAGACGAACAATATAAGAACGGTGGACTCTAATAAATTCTATTGGATCAGGAACCAATTTAGTAAAATCACTGATTTTCTCTCTCAATAAGTATTTATTGTTTGTGGTAAATACTTCCAAGTAATTTCTAGCAGATTTCACATAAAGTATGTCAGAAGTGTCGACTCTTACCTCTTTTCCCTGTTCTTTAAATACTAGGTATTTGTTTTCCTTTGCAAACCGCTTCAATAATTGTCTTAGTAATTCTCGTACAATATCCCTATTTCGAGAAAGGATATTGTACTTAATGAATAAGTATATTAGAATAGTAAAAAGAAATAACATCAAAAGAATAAACCACCAACTACTATAGAACGAGTGAATGACTATTGGAAAGCTTATCATATTATCCTCCCACTTTCCAAATCTTCCTTTCGCTTGTAATATAAACTGATAATTTCCAGGAATGATTGAAGGGTAAATGGCTTCAAGAGAATGAGTGTAATTCCATTGTTTTTCAAGACCTTGTAATTTATATCTATACTGAAGTCCTTTTCTGTTCTTAAAAGAAATTCCTTGAAAAGAAATGACTATTTTATTTTCATTAAAATTTAGACGACAAAGTTCATCTAGAGAAATTTCTTTATTTCTAACTTGAACTTTTCTAATTGATAAATGAAAATTAGAGCGAGACACTGCTTGTTTTTCAAAAAAGCTTTTTTTAATAGAGCATAGACCTTTGGCCGTGCCTATATATACTTTGTCTTCTCTAACTTCTACATCTCTGACTTCATTACTAATTAAACCATCAACCTTAGAAACGCCATACACTACGAATTCAAAATTTTCTTTTATCATTATAATATTCAGTCCCTTTTTTGTACAAACCCATAATGTAGAATCATTTTCAACCAATACTTGGGATGCTAAATCACTATATAGTCCATCCTCAGAATTAATTGCAAAAACTGTATCTTTATTAGAAATAATTAGTCCATTACCATTAGATGCCATGTAATACCTTTCATGCAATTCATCTATGTCGTTTATTCTTATATTGAATAAAGAGCTTTTATTAACTTTATTTAATTGTGAATTTTTGTATTCAAAAAGGCCAGTATTAGAGCATATATAATATCCGTTTTCTGACAAACAAACATCTAAAACCCTTATAATGATAGGATGATATTTTAGTGAAGAATATAATAAACTGAAACCTCTACGTTGGCCTATAAAGATAGGTTCTTTTGGGTTGTCAGATAATGAACTAATATGTTTTCCTCCCAATTGAAAAACTTTGTTGTTCATTTCTTCATACCTAAATAATTTATCTCCACTGCCAATAACTATTGAATTTAAGGAATCATAATACTGAAGAAAAGCAGGGAAACCAAAACTGGTTTTAGGCTTATAGATAATAGAACTTCCTTTTTTATCCCATTTCGTTACCATACCACTATAATGGCCTATGTATAGATTTCCCAAATCATCAATTGTCATTCGATTTATATTATTATCTCCACTCAAGACATCATGAAAAGAAACCTCACTTTTTTTTAAATAAAATACACCTGAATAGAGCGTACTAATCCAAATCCCCCCTTCATGGTCTATAAAAATACTGGATCCAGATTTTCCATTAAGATAATGTCTTACTCTTTTTCCTTTAAGATTGTAAATAGCAATTCCCCCATACTGGTAGCCTACCCAAAAATGAGATGAATCATAAATTCCTACATTAATGGGCGCCTCTATCGTGTTTATTTTTATTGAAGAATTTGGGGTTATTAAAGTGACATTTAAATAGTCACAAATAATTGTTATTGAGTCAATGGTTGCTGCTTCTGTTATGTGAACGTTGGGCACCACTACAGAGGCTATGGTACTTTCATCAAAGATCGGTTCAACAGGTAAAGAAGAATCTTGAAGGTAAACAAAAGAATTTTTATTTACTGACTCATTTACTATTCTAGTAGGTAAATTATTTGACGAAGTAAAACAATTTATAACGCCATTATTATCAATTGTATAATAACCTATTCTATTTACAATACTTAAGTATAGTTTATCTTTATAGAGCAAGATTTCGTTTGGATAACTTCCATTTTGGCATACACTATCAATGAGGTGGTTGTATTCGTAATTATGAAAATTATGTTTGTCATCAAAATAAAATAGGTTACCGCTATAGGTTGTACACCAAATAGTGCCATCTTCCTGATGATAAAAAAAGAAAACAACATTGTTTGGTAATCCATCCTTAATATTGAAAGAATTAAAGGAATACCCATCATACATTGAGATGCCAGCGTCAGTAGCAAACCATAGATACCCGTTGTTATCCTGAGTAATATGATATACTTGTGAACTAGGGAGTCCATCATCAGGAGTATAGTTTATCCAATTTTGATTTTGGTTGAAAGAAAGTAAAGATTTTAGTGAAAAAATTAAAATTAAAAGGCCTTTTCTACTAGCCCAAAAAGAGGCTATTATTTGATATTTTATCATAATTATTAAAACTTGGTGTGAAAATTCAATGGTAGTTTTCTCCCATTCTTTCGATAACGCCTACTATGCAAAATCATGCATTAAACGACTTTAATCGTTTATTAACTTTAGATATGGTGTGTCTAGAGCACCCAATTAGATTTTGAATATAATTATAGCTTTTCCCATCTTTTAGTAGGTCTTCGATTTTGAGTTGTAATTCAATATTCTGTGGCCTTCCTTTATATTTGCCTTGTTCCTTCGCTTTTTGAACCCCTTGAGCTTGCCTTCGTCTACGATCCGTGAAATCCTTTCGTGCAATTGCGGCAAGCATATCAAGCATCATTGAATTAAAGGCTGATAACATTCTCTCAGTAAACTCATCTGAAGTATCTATAAGTTTGTGACTTGTAGGAAGGTCTATTGATACAATCCGTATTTCTTTTTCAGAGATGATGCGTTTTAATGTTTCCCAATCTTGAGAATTCAATCGGCTAATTCTATCTACTTGCTCTACTAAAAGAATATCTCCAGCTTCAGCAATTTCTAATAATCGAAATAATTCAGGACGATTTAGTTTAGCCCCTGTTTCATTTTCGATAAACCAAGATGAGACTTTTAAATTCATTTTCTCAGCAAATCCTGCCAATTCGTTTTTTGCTCTATTGGCATCTTGCTCTTTTGTGGAAGCTCTTAAATATCCGTATGCTCTCATTGGTGTATTATAAGTGGTTCATTAAAAATAGTACAATATACATTGATTTTTGATATTATTGCACCAATGAATTAGTAGTTTGAAAAAGGTATACTCAAAACGCACCAATTTAATCAAGGTAGGTTTAATTGAGGTTTTTGAATGATTTAATAAACTGAATAAAACCAGGTGATTTGAAAACACATTTTAAACCGCTATAAATCAAACGGTAAACTCAAAAAGGGGCAAACGCCCCTTTTTTCGTACTTATTATATTGATAAATGGATATACAGATGATATAACCCTTGGTAATCTTCTTATAACTTCAACTCCAGATAAACACAAAATTATATGTTATATTGATAAGGATTTAATAAATTCATCCAAAATTAATAGCTTACTAAACGTTTACATTTCAAAATAAACTCACCTTTTTTATTTATAATTCCCTTTGGATAATCAAAAGCAGATATGTTTTTCTTACGGATAATTGAATAGCATAAACCATTATAAAATCTTCCCACTTTGTGAAAACCAGATAAAACAACCTTACTTTCCGTATTAACTACTACATTTCTTCCTTCTTTTTTATGATGGACTACAAGTAATTCTTCATCAATGTACTGTTTTATAATATCTATTTTTTGCTCTGAATAATCACTTCCATTAAAAGACCAAATATCACTGAAAGTAAACAGTATTTTATTTTGTTTGTTAAGAATTATAAACTTTTTATCCTCCCCCATAGCTAGACATACTCCTTTATAAAAACCTGATACATAAATATAGGAGGCCTGAATAACAACTTCACCTATAGTATTTATAAATCCAAAATGATTATCCATACTTTCTACAATAGCCATTCCATCACTAAAAGATGAAGGACGTTTTGAAAAATTATAATCAATTATATTGTTACCTAAAGAATCAATATACCCCCACTTGTAATTACCCTCAACATACTTACAAACTCTAGCCACTCCTTCATGAAAATCTCCACACGCAACAAATTTTTCATCATTTAACTTTTCACCTTTAGCATTAATATAAGTATAATATGTTTTTGGATTTATTGCTAGTACACCAGGAACTATATCTTTTAAATTCACTCTTGCCAAACCATTATGAAAAACACCATACATCTTTATGTCATAAACACTATATCTTGGTACAGATGCTATTTTCTTTCCTTCTCTATTTATATAATAAAAATCATTTTTTGTACGTATCAAGGCTGTTCCATTTTTAAACCCACTAAATGCTTTTACTTTTTCATTAATAAGAGATTCTTTTGTTTTTAAATCAATTAGTACTCCTCCATCTTTAATTGGGCCAACTGCATAAAACACATCTTCACTGATAGTAACTTTTTCTGAATAACTTGATCTATATCTATTTTTAAGTATCTCCTCTCCTTTTAAATTAACTACTCCATAACTATAAAAGTTATTTTCATTATTTATCGTTATGATGTATTCACCGTATATTTCTTGATCAAAATCATCACAATTAACTACTATTTGACTATGACCAATAACTGCCATTACAATTGTTGACATTATCATTACTATTATCTTCATATTCTTATTTTGTAAATTAAAACTTTCAAATTTGAGTAAAGAATTAGAATAGTTCTGTCTTTCTTGATTGAAGTTCTATTATTTCTTCTCTGTATTCTTCTATGAATTGTTCGATTATATTAGCTGTTACAACGCCAATTTTAGGTTTATGATCAGTACGAATAATCCAACATAAATTAGTTATTTTTTGATGAATACTACTTGGTATAGAGATACTAACTGGCTTATCATAATCTACATTATTCCTCTGTTCTGACAACCTTTCAACCACTATTACCTTCCCTGTATCAATACTCATACCTAATTAAATTTATTTGTACAATTTGGTTACTTACCTTTTTTAGTATTCCAATAAACAACAATATTAAGTAATTAATTCGACATAGCAACGGATGCGTTGCTAATAGATATGATTATATGCAACAAATTCGTTGCATGGATAATAATGAACAATTGCAGCAAAAATTCCTTATCGAATTAGGTTTAAAGATTAAGGAAATTAGAAAAGATAAAGGATATAGTCAATCTGAAGTTGCCAACCGGTGCGGTAAAGAAAGACAATCTTATCAACGGTTAGAAACAGGGAATATAAATCCTAGCATTTGGTATCTTCAACACATTGCTGCGGCATTAGATGTTGAATTAGAAAATTTATTTGATAAAAAATTCACTAAACCAATATTATGATTATAGCTCATAAATGATGAATAATAGGATTATCTTTTATAATCTTTTAATATTTTATTTATTCTCTGTATAGTTCTGTAACTAATTTTTGTTAGATCGCTTATTGTTTTTAAGGAGTATTTATCATTAATTAACTGAACAACTATAGGATATTTATTTCGATACTGCTCAATAGTATACTTATCCCCTATTCTTCTTTCAGAGACCTTTTCGCTTGCTTTAATACCCGAAAGTATTCTTTGTTGCATTAACTCTCTCTCATGGGTAGCTAATGAAGCTAGTACTGCCACAATCAAGTTAGCTGATGGATCGACTCTATCAGAATTAATTAATATTTCAATGTTCATAATGTAAACACTAACTCCTTTGGAGTTTAGCTCATTAATACACTTTAACACATCTACTGTATTCCTTCCAAGACGCGATATCTCATGTACTACAAGAATGTCAATTGACTTTTTATTTATTAAAGAAAATATGTCTTGAAATCCCTGTCTATTGGAATATGGAACTGCACCAGAAATTATTTCAGAAATTTTATTTGATACTTTCCACTCTTTTATAATACATTTCTCTTCCAGCTCCAATAACTGCCTTTTCACATTTTGACTTGAAGTAGATACTCTTGTATAAATTATTGCATTCATAGATCATATTATTATGCCATTTAAACATAAGTAGTTTTTATGTCACATAGTTTCACTTGCATCTAAACCTATTTTCATATTCAAATTAACATGACAAGTAAACTATTGTTTAAATGACCTATTTTTTATTTATTAAGATGTTCCATTATTAAACTTCTTATCATTCTAAAGTTTAATCTATCTCTATCCATTTCTATTATTTCTTTGTAAAGGTTTAGTTCTTTTTTAGTCGATAATAAATTATTTACTTGAAAAAAATCTTTTATTTCGTTAATAGTAGGTCTATCTAATTGAATTATATAGCTAAACCTAGATTTAAACTCATCTACTCCTTTCACCCCTTGGCTAGTCCATTTAAATAATAACCTTTCAAAATCCTTGTGACCACATATTATTAATCCAGAATGTATCTGTGTCATATTTCTTAATTCGTGAAAGTAAGAAACTCGTTCTTTTTCATACCTGCTCGCTTCATCAATAATAATTAAATTGTTGCCAGAAGACTCTTGTAATTCTAGTCTGATTTGCCTTTTGATATTAGAGACAGATTCTGAACGAGAAATATCTTCGTTCCTTATTTGATTCAAAATTTGTACATACATCTCTTTTGGAGACATTGAAGGACCAAGTTCTACTAGATGAACCCCTATATTTTCTTTTTTAAATTTTTTAAGTGCGTATGATTTACCTGCCCCTGTGTAATCAACAATTCCGACCATTTTTTTACGAGTCATTGCATCTAAACAGGCTTTATAAATTATCTCAGTGTTATAAAATTTGCCTTCCTTTAATTCAACCATAATTTAAAAGATATCGTTAATATTTTTTCTTAGTACATCAATGGAATATGTTTCAATATTATCCTTATGATTTTCTTGTAATTCCTTAGTCATAATGTCCTTATGCATTTCTTTATCATCTACTCCCTCAATTAAAAACCTTCTCGATATTTTTGTAATATTTTTCTGTTCATCTAAAGAATGCTCTTTAGCATGTTTAATAAAATTAGATACTCTTCGTTGTTGAATTTTATTTTCTTTTCGTCTTTTATTTACATAGTTAGCATGTGCTTTTGACCAGTCTGAAGTTCTTCGTGGTACTTTCATATCTTGCTCAATAGAACAGTAAAATTCCTTTTCCTTTCGTACCGAAAAAACGTGAATTATTTCATAGTTTTCTCTATCAAAATATACTTTCACTTTAGTTCCATTAAGTTTATTCCTGTATTCATTAGGTAAGGTGTAATTGAGTCTATTGTCACCTCTAGTTATGGTTATCATAGAATTTCGTACTGTGTAATTATTATTCTCTGAGAATAAAAATGCAAAATCAAAAGAGGATATTTGTTTATGACTTATTTTATTTGAGCTCAATGATTGTTCATAAACGGAATTAGGGCTGGGTTTTCCGTTTACTGATTTAGTATTATATTCTTTAATCATTTGAACTACTAATTCGATTACTTGCTCCTGAGAATAAAGGTTACTTTTTTTTCTCAATTCTGATATCATTTCTGGACTTGGTAAAGAATATTCTCTTTTTGATTTAATACCTTCACCTATGTAACCATTTAAATCTCTAAAAAATGAAGTGTTTAAAATACCTATAACTCGTTCAACGGTACCTTTTTCTTGCGGACTATCTGCATTTGTTGAACGCCAATTTACTTGAAGCAGTACCATTTTCTCTTTTAACTCTTCCACTACTCCCGAAAAATAAGGTGAATGCTTATCATGTACTATTTCTTTCGGTAAATGGGATGAGTTCTTTATCGAATTACAGATAGCTATGATTATCATTTCTGAATTTTCATTTTTGCCAACAGAATAACCTACAATTTTTTTGGAATAGGTATCAACGACTAAAACTACATCTAAAAATTTAATGCCTTCAGAACTTTCGTAGCAAAAAGGAAGTTTAAAACCATCCATCTCCCAAACCTCATTAATTGTTTTTGAAATCATTGATAAATAAGGATATAAATTGTTTTTTGCTGCTCTTCTTCCATGCCTATTTCTCATAACAATATTCTTAATATTAGGTTGGTTAATAAATTGATTTACAGTCGAATACACAACGGTATCTAAGCCTGACTTAAGCCTCTCTTTATTTATTATTTCTTGAACTTTTGTTTTGGTTAGTTTGGATTTTTTTGAATAAAGTGTAATGATTCTATCACACCAATATTGTGTTAATTTTAAATTATTACTAGACTTTCTTAATCCTTTATGAGGTAAAACACTTTCTATAGAATGGAGTTTACATAATCTAATCTTTTTACAGAAAACGTCATACGAATTTGTTCTAAAATAAAGTTTTGTTGTAATAGGAATATTTCGATAAGCATCAAATAGCACTTTCATTGTGTAATCATCCGTATCACATAAAGCAATGATCTCATCAAGAATTGCATGCGTACTACCTAATAAATTAATTAATTCATAGTCGGGAAAATATTGACTATAGTTACCCGTATATGAATTCCATCTGTTTTCTGCTATCATTGAAAAAACAGCAATTAGTATACGCTTTTCTTGAAAGTCTCGTAACTCACTATGGTTTTCTAATATACTTAAACCATGTTCCATTAGAATATCACTACTATTCTCGAGTTTGTATTTATTAAATGTTTGTAACGGTATTGATTTTATATCAAAAAAACATTCTTCATAATTGGTATCTTTAAGATGTTTCCATTTTCCACTCCCCTTCCTTAAGAATTTGGTTTTACCATTTTCAATTGTTCCTTTTGGAACACCTTTAGATAAAAGATAATCAAAAGACACCCATATATCCAAGCCAATAGCTTTAAATTTAGTATATTCGTACATATAAAAATTAATTACTTAAAAGAGGAGCAATTTTTAGACGATGGCTTCTCTTTTTTTTTGTTAGAAATTATTTAAATTTCACTCTGTTTTTTACAGTGATTGAATACAAAGTTAGTTTGTAAATCATTTAAAATCACACGAATACTTTACAATGATAAAAGTATTGACAATACTATTGACTTTTCTAATTTTTAAAAAATAGAATAATAGAGTTGAAAAAGTTCAGTTATATCTCTGTTGCTAGTTTCAGTCATTGTTGCGCGTATATTTTTTTTTGATAGCCCCGAAAAACTATTCATAGTTGTTAATCTAGATAATTCATGAGGGGTAATAATTTTTTTTCCTGTTAGATAAAATGTATTTGCTATATTTTTGTATTTCTTGTTAGATAATTTAATTAAATCCATAATATCAAATAAAACAAACAAAAATATTAAAGAGGATAATGACTTTTTCCAGAGTATTTTATTTGAATAAATTTTGTTTGATAAAATGAAAATTGATTTAAAAGTTTCTTCATCATCAATATAATTCATATATTTTAATTGTACAATAAAACTGGTAAATTGATCATTATCAGTTCCAAAAAACTGAAAATAGGCTAACTGATGATGGGTTGTATTCTCGATTTGATATTCAACATTCGTATTATCTTCAAAATTGATTTCATCAGACAGATTAGTAATTATTTCACAATCATCTGAATGCTCTTGTTTGTTTAATTTAAATTCCTTATCAATTCGTTTTCGTTCATTAAGACGCATTTCCATGAATGAAAGGTAATGACTATTATCATACCCTATACTTTTAAGATACATATTGAAACTGTAATATTTTTCTATACGAATTTCAAGATATTCAATACTATGAGTTTCAGATTTAAATTCTATATTTAATAGCCCATAGTTGAGCTTTTCAAATAAACGTTCTTCATGTTTTTTGTATATAATTCCCCTCATTTCATCCAATATTGTTTCAAAAAGATATTTGACTCCACTAAAAAAGTGAGCCCTTTTTCTCATAAAAGTCGAATTAGAATAGAAATGTGGCATATCCAAATAATCATCAAATTCTAAAGAGTCTATATATAAATACTCTCCAATACTTCTATATTTTAAGTAACCAAGAATTTTTGTTAATAGATTATAATCTTTATCCCCTAAAATTTTAAATGCCTCAATTCCTCTCCAATTCCATTCTTTTTTTTCTAAAATCATAATTAAAATTAAGAAAAAACTTTAACTATTAAGTAATAATATAAATATTAAGGTTTATTTTAAAAATAACTAAATGTTGTGCATATACAATAGTTAACTAATTTTTGAAAACCCTATTACATAAAGAATTTTGGAAGAAATGTTGATAAACAATGATCGGAAGCCCTTTTGAATATTCAACTCCAATCAGTTTATAAATAAGTACTGTGGTAAAAGAAATAGTTAAAAATAATTAGAGTAAATCTAAAGTTCTCTTGTTCTAGCCATTTACACTATCAAAAAGATATAATTGGGTAAATGAAAACCTAAGCTCATTTCAAAAAAGATACGATAAATCATTAATTGATTACCAGTTAACGCAATAATATTAATATCTGAACAATTACCAACTCAATTTTTGAAAAAAAATGAACTACCTATGCCAATGCTCAGTTTTGATGAAATCAAAGAACTTGATAGCACAATTGATCCTTGTATTTTATTTAATTAAGTTTCTCTTCAAAATGGGCTTTAACAGATATTATATTTTCTATTTTTAGAAAATCTATATTTAGTTCAGATTCTTTTACTAATTCAAGATTTGTAATATTTTAATTTGAAGGGTTGTAAGCATAATTATTATCAAAAATGATATTTGATTTTTTTTGAAATAATTAAATCTTAAATAGAATTTAGCTATATGAGACAATGTTTAACCGTGATTTTTGATAGAAAAAAGTGTGATTTTGTACTATTTTGTATAAAACACGAAACTGTGATTAATTATGTTTGGATTAAGCTTATGTAATGGATTTAGCAATATATTTGGTTAGAGCTTTTAACTTTATATAATAGGCCAATTAATTCAATATAAGATATTTCTACTTGTTATCATTTTTGTCAAACCATCAATTTCATTGGTTTTCACAATAAAGTTAATCTGACATTTCTACTTGATAACGACAATTATGTCAAGCCCTGCGGGTAAATAGATAGCTCCGAGAGAATTTTTTCTAAGAATGGATATACTAATTTCTCTTATAATTTGTCGTTATGTTAAATTGCCACACGGCTGACACACTTATTGCTTTGTAATATTTAATTTGGAAAATAAAATTAAATGTTACACGCAATTTGCCATCACACTGCCAACGCACAAGTTTTTATTTCTGCCAGCCCGCAAAAAAAGGTTTATTCTTTCTCTCCCAACGCACACATAAGTTATAACAAATTCTCTCCATTGCATTACGTTCAGTTTGCCATAACACATGTTTTCCCAACCCGACTTTTTGGTTTGAAAATTAGCGTATTAAAGTTACATGACCCATTTTTGATGTTTTTTTACCATCAGTAAATGTGATTTTAAGTTTATAGGTGTAAACTCCCATTAGTGAATTATTTCCAATCCAAGAATTAGACTGTGAATTTGATTCAAATATTAATTCTCCAAATCTATTGTAAATTAAAATTTCCATTTCTTCTATCTCTCCACCAATTATTTTAAATTCATCATTTAATCCGTCATTATTTGGCGTAAACGCATTTGGAATATATAATGTTGGAACATCATTTATTCTAATGATTTTTGTAATTGAATCAGAACAGTTAAATTGGTTTTTTACACGTAATTTAACAGCATAGTTTCCTGTGTCTAAAAATGTATAATTTGGATTTTGAATACTTGAAAAAGTATTATCAAAATACCAATTCCATAACACAACATCAAATGTTGAACTGTCTGTAAATTCAACTTGTGAATTGTAAATATCTGAATAATTTGGAGAGTATAAAAAATTAGCTTTTGGATAGTTAGAAAAATTGATAAATACAGAATCTTTAGCTGAATTTCCGCAAGCATCTTCAACTTCTAATTTTATATTTTCTGTAATAAAATTGTTAGGTATAATTGGAAAATATGTAAATAATGAATCATTACTTAAATTGTTATTCCAATTGTATGTTAACGGTTCAATTGCACCTATAATAATTGGTGTAAATAACACAGTATCACAAAACGCACCGTTTTCAGGTAAAATATTTACTTCAAATTGTGGTTTTTCATGTATTATTAGTTCAATATCTGTTTCAAAGAAATTCCCATTACAGAGGGTGTCCCCTATTGTTAAAATGATATTTTCTAAATCATCAATTATAAAATCTGCGTATGGTATTATTACTAACGTATCATACATTACCCCTGCTGGCATTGTAAATGTTTGCGGTATTTGATTAAAATCAATACCATTTTGTGCTGAACCACTAATGTTTAAAGTATAAGTTTTAGGTTGTTGAAGATTGTACGTTCTTCTAAAAACTAACTCTGCATATCCACACCCCTCAAATAAAACAGTGTCCTCTCCCCCATAACTTACAGATGATTCTATTGATAAGGGTTCTGAATTGAATGAGTTAGCTTCTATAAAAACTGCTGAATTTTCATAAGGACTATTATTTCCTTCTCCAATGGCAAATCTTAGATGATACGTTTCACATGGTATTGTAGCACTTACCGCTGAAAGAACAGTTGTAGAACCATTGAAGATAAAAGTAGTATCTCCTGTATGGTCAACATAATATTGTGAATTATCAACAGATTGACAAGAGTTTACATCTAATACAGAAGAATCATAATGTAATGAAGTATCATTTATTGAATTATTACCAACGGGGAAATTTGTGTTTGGAACTAAAGCAATATTTTGAAAACCGACAATTCCAGGTCCTGAAATATGAAATGCAAAAATATCATTATCATAGTGACAAACTTGGTGAGGATATTCATCTGATGCAAAAACATAATTAAATTTAATACTATCGCCATTTGGTACAAAGTCAAACTCTAATATTGCAACGCCTACTACATCTCCAATTGAAGTTGAAATAGAATTTAAAATAGAATCTGTATTTAAAGTATTATAAAAATTAGCCACATTATATGATGGTTGTCCAAGACCATACGGAGGAGCTAAAAAACCTCCAGTAAGAATTACCCCACTATCAATACTTATTGTAGAATTAGTTCCGTCAAAAAAACCAATATTTTTAATTGGTGCTAAATCGTTATTTATAGGAATATGATAACCTGTATATTCAATATTATAAATTTGTACATTTTCAGAACCAAACATATTTTGCACAAAACTATTTAATTCATTAGGTGTTGTATATTCTGTATATAATTGACTATATGTAATATTAGTTATAAAAATCATAACTAATATTACATATTTTATTAATCTATTTCTATACCCCATTTGTAAAAATCTAATCCTTTACAAATTTGACCGTTTGGCTTTCATTATCAATAATAATTTGTAGGTAATAAATACCCGAACTTAAATCTTCAACATTTAAAGTGTATTCAATATTTTGTGCTGTTTCTTTTTCCGAAATTTTTATTAATTGTCCCATATCATTATATAGTAAGAAATAATTCTCCTTTGGTTCAATCAAATCCAACTTAATAGTTAAATCTCCTGAATTTATTGGATTTGGATATGTTGTAATATTTATTTCATTACTATTTTCAGAAATAGAAAGCCCTGTACAATTTGTAGGATAATTTAATGTATGTTGTTCAGGAAAATTACATCCCATGATACTTCCCGTTAAATTTGACATTATATATTGTGAACAATTCATTGCATTTGGATCACTCCAAACTCGTTTTCTTTGACTATATGTTAAACCAGTCGAAACAGTATTAAAAAACATTAAATCATTTAAACTATCATTAGAATGGAATAATAAATGTCCATGTCCTAATTCATGTGCCATGGCAAAATAGAAATCAAAATAACCAGGTGAAATATTACCTGATAATGTATCAAACTGCCAATTATATGAAGAGTTTATTTCAATATCAAAACTTAGTAAATATGGTCTTCCAAAATTTACACAATAAGTAAGATTTGGATCTGTTGATTGAACAGCTGTCATTGAAGAGTTTAGAGATATAACACAAATGCTATCACTAGCAGCAACTAAACTTGTATCCCTTCCTAATTCCCAATTGACACCAGAAACACAAGACCAATCTCTTAGCGCTTTTTGAATTACAAGTTTTGCATTAGGATAAGTACTTACAACATTATGGTTCAAATGAATTGTATAACCACCATCCCCATTCACACCTGCTAACTGCGGAGTTACCTTAGTAAATTGAAAGTTTGAGTTTAAATCTGTAGCTTGATTAACTGCGTAAGGAATTGTTATTTCAGTTGGAGACTCTTTATAGTGATTAAATCTATTTTTAACTTTAAATTTTCCACTCCCTGGAACAGGATGATAATGATAATCTAATGAATTAGTAGTTATAGAATCAATAACAGCTGGCATAGTTAAAATAATTTCATCATTAGACCATGAAACAATATCATAACTTTCGATACCTTCTCCTACAGTTTGTGATATATTTAATGTCGGTACTGGATACTGATGTCCTCTATTTGCATTTTTAAAAATAACAGTCCCAACACCTTTATAACTACCAAAATATCTACCAGAAATGGTCATCAAAGCACCTGTCCCAGCAGGTACATCATCCGTAAAACTTGATATTATTGGTTCACATGTATTATCATTAATAAAACCAACATAATCTGTTGTTGTAAAGCTCGTGCCAGCCGTTACAGGGTCATCTGGATTTTCAGTGAAAAATGAAAATATATCCGTAAAATCTACATCATCATAATTAATGCCTGTTAACTCGCTACAGTTTTGAATTTTAATCTTAATATGTAACATTTCTTGGGGAATTGCTGAAATAAATACCCTATTGTAAGTAGTTGTATTTATATCTAATCCTAATGGAATACCAATTGAATTAGTTGTTTGGTCAATACTATTAGTTTGAGGATTGGTGTAAGTTGTTGTATTAAAATTAGTTGCTCTCGTTATAATAACATTGTTATTAGCTACAATGTTTGAACCAAAAGCACTTGCATTATATTCAATCCTTATTAAACAGTTATCAAAATAAATGTTATTACCTGCTGTTTCAGTAGCTATAATATCAAATTCTAACCAAGGGTCATTGTTTGCACCTGTTAATCTTGGTTTTTGTATTTTTAACTCTAAACCTTCATTACTTCTATTATCATTACTAGAGTTCCTTCGCTTTTCCTCACTTCTCAAAAACCAGTCATTATAATTTTGAAGATTTTGGTCATAATCATTAGTTGGTTTACCTCTTTTTATTAAAGGTTTTTTTAATCCAGCATTTTTTTTTCAGTAGAACTAACTATTTTTGGATTATCTATATTTAATGAGGAGAATTGCTTAAAGTAAATATTAAATTCTTCTTTTGAATAAAATACCTTTCCATTTCCACTTGCATAATAATCTTTAAAATTAGGAAGTCTATTCTTTTGAAAACTTCTTTGATTTGGTGTTAAAATACTGTACTCTAACTTAATATTATGTTTGAAATAATCTGACTCTATTCTTTTTGATAAAAATAATAGTTTTTGTTCTCCAATATTTTTTGAAGTATAGATTATGTTATCTACACTTCCGTGAGAAGGTCTATTTATTCTACTTAGAAGTGTATCCTTACCATCAAAAGAACGTTTATAGATATCTAAATGTTTAGAATATGTAATAATTTCAATTGTTTTAGTATCAATACTTCCTTTGTATATTTTTAAAATTTTTATTGTTGTTTTTATACAACCAATAGCGCTAACTCCATTTTTTAAAACAAAATTTCCGCTTTCATTAGCATCTTTTGCGTAAAGTCTATTATGATTTTTATCAACAGGGTAATGTTCAACGTTAACAACTTTTCCTTCAATTACGTAAGGCGTATTAGCAATGTCTTGTTTTAATTTAGTACTATCATTTTCTTGTGAAAATGATAAGTTAAATAAATTTAAAATAAAAAATAAGGTAATTATAGTGTATCTTATCATAGTGTTTTGGTTATAAATTTCAAATATAGTAAATATTAGTTAATTCCACACACATTTATCTCCGTTACTCTCCAATAAAAGAGTGTTAGACCTCCTACTCCGATTCAAACTTGTAAACAGAGAAAGAATAAACCTTTTTTCCCAGCGCACTAAAATAAAAACTTTACCAAAGCAAAGTAACATAACGCAAGTACATTATAAGCCAAATCAGTATGTTTTTCTGAAAACGAAAAAAGCATTTGCTTTACCATTTAATGTTAATTATGTTAAGCCTTTCAGGTAAATAGAAATTTGCCGCTATGCAATTAGTTCTTAATTAGACGTTTCAATATGACGTTGTCAAATGTTATTATTCTTAATACATACATTCCACTTGTTAGATAAGAAACATCAATTTGTTGACTTGTACTAAGTATTATAACACGACCTTCAGTGTCAATTATTTGTAAATAATCGAATCCAACAGGTAGATTTTCGATTACAAAATTACCTGAAGTTGGATTTGGATAAATATTTAATACATCTTCGCTATTAGACTCATTCAATCCAGTTGAAGATGAATAGACACAGTTTGTTGTATCTACACAGTCACCAATCGTTATTATTGCCATGTAAGTACCATTAATCCAGGGTGTATATTGACTATTTCCCATTCCTGAAGTCATTGTTGAATTATTTTCACATTTAACCCAGGTATAATGTGCACCAGGTATCTCTGAGGCGTAAAATGTTCCGTTAGTAAAAGTTAACTCATCAGGAACGTGTTGGCAATCAAATAGTTTATAGGTTTTTGAATCATAGAAAGTCCCATTACTACTACCTGTAATATAAATCCCTCCTGCTTTATCAATACATATATCAAAAGGTTCATCTGAATACACTTCATTAGTAGTAAATTCATGTACCCAGTCTAGGGTTCCATTATCATCAAAACGAATAGTTATAAAATCAAATCCACAAAAACATGAATATGGCATATCCCCAATAAGAACTACTCCATCATTATGCTTAACTAATTGTTTAATAATCATAAATTCGTCATTATAAGAACCTTCCCAAATAATATTCCCTAAAAAATCTAATTTGACAACATGTGGATGTAAATACAGATAACTAGCTCCTTTTCCTCCACCTATATATACAAATCCATTATCAACTAAAACGGTTTCATAATAAGAGTCCATTGTTGGGTCAACTTCTAATACCCACATTTCATCACCAACATTATTATATTTAACTAAAACAGAATGTTGATGGTCATAATCAAAAGCAATAATATAAGAATTTCCCAATGAGTCAACGTCAATTTTTTTACCATATGTTTTACGTTGTCCAAACGTAATATTTTGCCAATCATGATAACTAAATTTTTTACTCCAAATAATTGTTCCAAAACGATCATACTTAATAGTTACTGCATCTTTTCGTGAACCATTACCAGGTCTGTGCTCTATTCCAACTGCATATATATTATTAGAATCAGTTGCCACAATTGCCATTCCTACGTTTAAATTACCATATTGTGAAGGGGTTTTATCAGTTTTCCATGCTAGGATTCCGTGTTTTGAGATGCAAAGCGAGTAAAATGTTTTGTAAAACTGTGTCCCATTATGTCCGGTTAAATAAATATTATTTTGAGGATCTAACGTTGCATCATTAATTGATTCATAAGTACCTTCAGGTAAATTAACATCTAGGTTCCATATCAAATTTCCAAATAAATCTAATTTTCTAACTTTAATAATGTTATCATTAGGGTTATTCTTTATTCCAATAACAATTAATCGATTATCTGCATCAATTATTAACTCTTTTGGTTCAAATGGATATTGGAGTGTATCTTCAATAATAAATAAAACATCTCCAAAATGGTTAAATTTCGTAATAGTTCCATATTCTCCAATTGTAAATACGTTATTACTGGAGTCAATTACTATAAAATGAGAAGGTTCTGAATCCATTCCTGGGTGAGAACTTTCCCATTGTAAATCCACTTGTGCATTTGAACTGTATGCAAACATAAAATTCAATATAATGAATAGAATTCTAATATATAGTGTATTATTATAAATTTGTTTTCGAAAAGTTTTCATAGAATTATATTTGGATACAAATTTAATGAATTTTATAGATTTTATATTTATTCACACTTAAAAAATGATTATCAACTTCTTAGTTCACCTTAAAGAATAAATACATATTCAATTATTTGAATATCTTTTAACAATTCTACACACATTTATTTCTGCTACACTCCAACAAAAGAGTGTTAACCCACCTACTCTGATTCAAATTAATAAAAGAGAAAGAATAAACCTTTTTCGGCCAGCGCACTCAATAAAAACTTTACCCAAGCAAAGTAACATAACGCAATTACATTATAAGCCAAATTAGTATGTTTTTCTGAAAACGAAAAAAGCATATAATATAACAATTATAAAACTTATCTTCTCTTATGATTTTTAGTAAACAAGTAACGGCATTATGTTTGTAGTAAAGTTAGCTCACCAAATAACATTAAATGCTTAAAATCACGTATTTTTCGACCATTTTTACAATATTCATTTTTTAAATTCACTCTTGTGGTTATCACGTTGTTTTGGATTTAAGTGAAACTGGTGGTCAAGATCCTATGAATTGTCCACCTTCAATAAATAATATTTATATTATTCTGATTATGATCTAGAAACTAGTTCATGGATAATGCATCTTTCACGAATACAATGTGAAACTATTTATTATTGTAATTTAGAATCGGCAGTAGAATACTTAAACGACAACAATATTATTGTTTTACACGCGAAAGAAATTGTAACTTTTCATAATTGTGCATGCGGATCAAATAGTGGGATATATTTCAGCGCAAGAATAGACAATAAATACTTAAACCAAGCCCAGAGTTTGGGTTGGCGTATTATGAGATAATCTGAATAAGAAGTACTCCATTTGAACTGATACCCCAATAAATTATTTTAGATATGTTTTTAACAAGAAAGCACACATTTATTTCCGCTACACTCCAACAAAAGAGTGTGTCTTGTCCTGAAATAGCTATACAACTAAATTATAGTTGTAATGGATAAAAAGAAGAAAAAAAGAGTAGTATTACCTTTTGCTTTAAAGGAAAAAATCATATCCGATTTAGATAATGGGATAAT
>Ga0256845_1000202_pt1 | contig 55931 bp, 51 predicted proteins | sample RiftiametaG_FD_189101 | JGI IMG/M metagenome (GOLD analysis project Ga0256845, IMG submission 189101) | Tube worm associated microbial communities from hydrothermal vent at the East Pacific Rise, Pacific Ocean - Riftia | ecosystem: Host-associated > Annelida > Integument > Unclassified ...
ACAACTACTTTGACAAATTCGAGCATTGGTACTATTGGTAATTATGACATACTTGTTATAAAATACGACTCAAGCGGGAACCCGCTATGGGCCAAAGGAGCAGCTGGTACAAGTGGCGAGTATGCGGAGAACATTTCCACTGATGCCAACGGAAATATTTTCGTAACAGGAAGTTTTTATAGCCCTTCCATTACTTTCGGAACAAATACCTTAACAAATACCAATGAAAATCATAGCGATATTTTTGTTGTAAAATACGATTCCACAGGTAATGTCTTATGGGCAAAAGGTGCTGGTGGTTCTAATGATGATATTGGAAACAGCATTACCACCGATATCAACGGAAACATTTTCGTAACTGGACATTTTTATAGTTCTTCCGTTACCTTCGGAACAACTACTTTAACCAATACAGGCGGTTCTATTTTTGTTTTCAAATTGGGTAATGAAATAACAAGCATTGATGATTTATTTTTTGATTCAACACTAAAAATTTTTCCGAATCCATTTTCCTCCTCTACAACTATACAGGTAAAAGAATATTTAAAAAATGCCACCTTAATAGTTTACAATTCTTTTGGACAGACTGTAAAAGAAATAAAAAACATTTCGGGTCAAACATTTACTCTTTCGCGTGAAAATCTAGCAAACGGTCTATATTTCGTGCAACTGAAAGAAGGAAACAAAACCCACACACAGAAGTTAGTAATCTTCGATAAATAGTTTTTTTAACAGTTTCTCTACACGGGACGCTTTTTATGCGATGGAAAATAGTAAAGACGGGTATACCATATATTGTAAATAAGGATTTAGGTAGTTTACAAAAATTCAGTGCTATATAAAAGGTCACTTTTCAAATCCAATACTTCACATAACTGAGTCGTTAGGAGTAATCGAATTATTATTTAAATCTGCAGACATATTCTAGGACTAGACAGTTTTAAATTCTTATTACAAAAAATACACTAATTTATTCGTTTACTTTTTTAGAAAAGTCATGGGTTCAGGAAAACAACAATGGAGGAATAGTTTCATTGAATTTTCAGATTATTATACTAACTTTATAAAAAGACATATTGAATCGGAGCTTTATAACGTCTTAAACGATAAGGTGAATATTCATAATTTTGAGCAGTGGTTTATGAGATTAAAAAGCCAGAACTGTCCATTGAACACTTATCTTGATTTAATATTAACTGTAATTCAAATATATGCTACGGGTGTTGATTATTCTATTATTTCTTAACCTTAACGGGATTGTTAATGGACAAACGAATGATTTTAAGGGAGAAAAAATTTCTTTTTTATCATTAGATAGTCTAGAAATTACTGCTGATTTATACAAAATAGAAAATAATAAGGGCCCATATATTATTTTATTTCATCAAGCAAATTTTAGTAGAGGGTCTTATCGGGATATTGCCCCAAAATTGAATAAACTTGGCTACAATTGTATTGCAGTAGATCTCCGTTCAGGACATAAAGCTCAAGGCGTAATTAATGAAACATGTAAACGTGCAATAGCCGTTAATAAAAAAATTAGATTCTCTAATGCAGTTCAAGATACAGAAGCAGCAATTTTATATGTAAAGGATAGTTTAAAAGTTGAAAAAATTATTGTTTGGGGTAGCTCGTATAGCGCTTCAATAGCAATTTATTTAGGGAGTAAGTATTCAGATGATATTGATGGCATATTGTGTTTTTCGCCAGGTGAGTACTTCAAAATTAATGATCAGTTCATTGCTTCTTTCTCTCAAAACATAAAATGTCCAGTATTTATTACCTCAGGAAAAAATGAGGAAAAAAAATGGAATGAAATTTATAAAAATATATCTTCTGAAAAATCTTTCTTTCTTCCAAAAGAAGGAGGCGCTCATGGTTCAAAAGCACTTTGGGACGAAAAAAAAGGAAACCAAGTCTATTGGGTAGCGGTAAAATCTTTTCTTGAATCAATTAGAAAGGATTTGTAATTGAAATAATTCTTACTTTCTAATCAGTTCGAAATCCAAGTCCAGTTTGGAAATACGACTACTAATTGAAGTCTATAACTAAATAATTAGCTTATTTTTTTTCCGGTATAAGCAACCTTACTTAAACAATTCGCATCATTATAGTAAAATACAGCATGAAAAAATTATTAATTATATCATTCCTATTAGTACAATCTCAGCTGAATGCACAATCTTATTACACAGGTTGGGATAATACAACAGAAACTAATGGTTGGATTCAATTCAATAAAGGAGACGTCAGTCATCCATATGAGTGGGAGTTTGATAACAGTACTTTTAAGAGTCCCGATAATTCTTTAGTACACTATTACCCTGTCGGTGGAACAATACCTACTGACAATTGGTTTATATCTCCAGTTTTTGACTTTTATGGTGGTGGTCAAATTGACACCTTATGGAAAAATTATAGTGGCTTTGGCATACCTGTATTAGGTGATTCAATTGCTCTCTATCTGTTGAATGGTTCTACTGACCCGGATTTAGCAACTAAAACCTTGCTGTATAACTTTACGGATTCTACTTATATTGGGGATGCAATATGGAGCAAAGATTCTAATATCACCATCCCTCCCACTTCAGGTAATTCTTATTTAGCATTTAGATATTACACAACTAACAATTGGTTAGATGTTAAATTTGACAACCTATACCTAACCTACACAGGCGGTTCTTCGCAGATTACTGAATTTGATAATTTTGCAGAAGTATTAATCTATCCTAATCCAACCAAAGATTACATTTCTTTTAATTTTAAAACTATTTCAACGGATAAAATTAAGTCAATTCATATTTTGGATAGTAGCGGAAGAACCATATTAAGCTATGAAAATTATACGCCCAATGTGAACATAATGAACTTAAATAATGGGAAATACTTTGTTAAAATTGAAACGACCACCACCACCTTAACTCGCTCATTTCAAGTTCATAAATAAATATGATTGCCAACAATGGCTATAATTAATACGGATTTTGGTGCTTAAACCAAAGTTTAATGCTTTAAATCAGGTCCACCAAAGCTTTTTAGATTATCCATTAGGGAAATATTAAATAAATTTGGCTTTATAGCAAAAAAATAAAACAAAATAAAAGTTTTAGTTATCTGCGAGTTCGAAAAATTTAGTTACTTTTATTTATCTTAACTATAGTCAAATCATTAGACATAATCACACCTTTTACAGGAAAAAAACAAATAATTTCTTAAAGTTAACGTTTAATTATCTGAAGGAATAATAATAAAAACAGAATTACTAACAATTTATTTTTCAGCACATTATAAAAACATTAGTCAGAATTAAAAACGTACTAGATTGAAAAAAATTAAAATAATTACTTTAATTAAATGGAGTTCGATTTCATTCTCTTTCGTACTAATTGCCTGCTCAGTTAATCGAGACCTTAGACATAAAACTACAACACATACGGTAAAACTGAATCCGGTGAATTTAGCCTTTAACTATCATTTTAAAAATGGGAATTATATTATATCTGTTAATGATAGTATAAGAAATAGCTTGACTGACCGATTTATCAGCCTACAAGATTCTTCAGCTTTTAAAAATGATACAATTAATTTAGAGCTAACAGATGCCTATTGGACAAGAACTCCTATTAAAAGAGTTTTACGTCATTGTATTGAAATGAATGACGTAAAAATTTATTCAATTTCTGAGTCAGTATACCTAAATAAAATCAAGAGAACCGTTTCAAAATCAAAATTTAAAGATATTCATAATCGTTACTTCTACACTAATCCGATTAAAGGTGATACGATTCTATATTCTTTTTCTTTCGACACTGGAACTCCACCATTTTAAATAAAAACACTGTAACCAACAGTTTAGAAAATGCATGATAAGTACTAAAATTTAATACTAAAATAAATGAAATTTGATAATTATTTAATACGGCTTTTGGAAATTCAAGATTTAGATGATTACTTTCAACTTGTTGAAAATAATAGACAACGACTTGAAGATTTTTTTACGGGAACTATTTCAAAAACCAAGACTTATCACGATACGCGAAAATTTGTCAAAACTATGATACAAAAGGCTAAAAAAAAGGAATATTTCGCCTATGTAATTATTGACAACTCAAATCGAAATATTATAGGCTTTTTGGACTTGAAAAATATTGATTGGAGTATTCCAAAATCTGAGTTAGGTTTTTATATTGATAAAGATTATGCAGGAAAAGGAATTACGACAAAAGCTTTGAATTTATTATGTGACTATTGCTTTTCGAAATACAAATTTCAAAAATTATTTTTAAGAACTCATACTTCAAACATGTCAGCTAAATCCGTTGCCAAAAAATCTGGATTTGAATTGGAAGGGATAATTAGAAAAGACTATAAAACCTCATCAGGTAAAATTGTTGATCTCATGTATTATGGAATAATAAACCCTACAATCAACATTAGTCAAAAAAACATTAAACAAAAGGATTAATTTGAAACAAAACCTAAACAAACAGTTTAGCTAAAAAATAATATATTAAACTATTCCTAACTAATACCAAAATTATAAATATGAATCCAAAAGAAAATCTTGAAAAATTAAAACTTAAGCTTCCAGAAATTTCTAAACCAGGTGGAAGTTATGTTTCGGTAAACATTAGGGCAAACATTGCATACATAGCTATTCAATTTCCAATATTGAATGATGACTATCTCTACCAAGGACGATTAGGAAGTGAAATCACGACTGAACAAGGTTATAAAGCCATGAAATTGTGTGCTTTGAATGTTTTAGCTCAAATTGAAAATAAAATTGGTTTTGATAAAATTATTGGACTAAATCATATTGACGCTTACTTCCAATCAGGAGACGATTGGGATGACTCTCCGATTATAGTAAACGGAGCATCAGATGTATTCGTGAACGTGTTGGAAGAAAAAGGTAAACATTCGAGAGCTATTTTCGGAGTTGATAAATTACCTAGAAATTTTAGTGTTGGACTAACGGCAACATTTACAATACTAACTGAATAAATGGTTTTGACTAAATGCGTTATTAATTTTTTTGTAATTTTAAAACCATATTTATCATACCATAAATGTTGGTAAGTGTAAGGTGAAATCTAAAACCCAAAACCTTACCTAATTATAGATCTGTAGAAAGAAAATCTTAAGATTAAACACTACAACCTACTTTATTAATGGGCAAAAAAGAGCTAAATATTATAACGTTTTCACCAACTTCCATATTTACTATGTACAAGAATTTGATTCAATGCATTCAAGTTATTATACTCACAGTTTTCGCCTTATTCCAAACTTCAATAGATTCGAAATTTCACATTACCAATCGGTATGGAAGAACGATAGAAGCACAAAGTATGAGTATTGGAATATTTTGAAAATGGTCAACGAATCAAACATGAATTATGGGCATTCATATGTCAAAAAAAATGCGAATGGCATCCTTTAAGTCAACTTAAATCTGTAAGGATTTTCAATACTTCTAATCAAATAGTAAAATACATTCATTATTGGAAAACGGAAATATTAGGAAACTATTTCAAATGAAATCGGAAATTCTTTTATTAAAAGCTATGTTCATTCCACTCAAGGAAACCTAATCCTTATAAACACTTATTATACCTAACCGAATAACTAAGCAAGAATTATAAAAAAGAGAATTTTTTAATTGTTTCTAATCGAAAATTTCCCCGAAATAATAGCTGATTGTGTCTTCATGCGAAGGATATAAATACCATTCGCCTGAGAAAGCTCTATCTGCATAGTTGACTCTCCAGCTATAATAAAACGTTCTATCAATACACCATTCATTGAAACTACTTGAACTTCTTCTACACCTGATGGAAGATCAACTAAAAATGTACCATTTGATGGATTCGGATAAATCGACAATTTAATTTGATCTAATTCATCAATAGTAGCAAAGTCATATAAACTGCATTCAGTTGTATCCAAACAGGTTCCGTCCGAAGAAATCATTGCATAATTAGTTGCTGTACCATCATAACTCGGGTCATCCGTTAATGGATTAAAAGTAGAATTTGTTGCTCCGGGAATCTGTGTCCCGTCTGAGCAATTAATCCATGCAAAAAAATCAGAGAAAACTTCTTCCCCGAATAACGTTTGACCTGTCAAAGTTACTAAACTTGGTTCCCCAAATATTTTATTGATGGGTACTCCTGAACTCAACCAATTTGATGATGTACCTACTAAGTCGAAATTGTTCAACGTACCATTTGAAGTTATAGTTGCAAAGGGACCGGCATCTAGAGTTGTTAACCCTGTATTTATACCACCCGCAGTTCCATTATCAAAAGAATAGTATCGAGTTAAAGCCAACTCATTTCCTGCTAATTTAGACTTAAGCCCTTTAACTATTTCACATTCAGTTTTAACATCTCCCCAAATAGAAACTTCATCAACTTCACCATTAAAATACTGATTGCCATCCGTCCTACTACCAATTGTCATGACATCATCAGTACCTGTTGATGAATTAAACGAACCTACTGCATAATCCACTTCTGTTCCATTAATGTAAATCTTAGCTTCCAAAGTTGAAGAGTTCCATGAAGCTGCAATATGAGTCCACTCGGTATTTGTAATTACATCCGTTGATTGAACACCGTGATTTACCGAGTTTTCATATAGGTAAAAAACGATTTCGTTCGTACTATTCAAACTAATACAAGCAAGGTTATTAGCATCAAGTTGCGCATAAATTAAACGACAAAATTGTGAGTTCTCTTGATTTATCCACATTTCAATAGTAAAATCATTAGAAGTAATATCATCAAAAACTGCAGGTAAACTGCAAACAACATAGTCATCTACACCGTCAAAATGCAATGAGTTTCCAGCTAATTGTGCGTTAACATTTGTAACTGAGAATAAGAATGTAGTTGTAAATAGTAATAATTCTTTCATGTGATTGATAATTAAAGGGTTAATAAAATAAAATGTACAAAAAAAACGAATATGAATGTAATATTGTTCTTTCCGCTCTTAGAATGGAAGGTTTAGGGATCATTATAGAAGTAAGAAATTATAATTTAGAAAAAAACGTACTTTGAACTGGGAAATGAGTAGTAACCCTCAAGTGGTTTATCAAGATTCTGAATTATTCGCAGATTCTCAGATTTTAAAAGGAGCACATAGGATGGAGTAAAAACTCAACTATCTTCTACCACCCAATATTTCCCTTCTATTAAAGCTCACACATATCCATACAAAGTTTTATGAGGTATAAAATAGAATAAATCACGTTAACACCATAACTAAAACTAGATTGATAGTTTTGATTTAAAAAACTCTATGAAAAAAACAATTATAGTATTAATACTACTTTCAACATTACCTGTTTTTGGACAAACTCATTTTATAGGTGTAAAAGGTGGCTTAAACTTGACTAATAACACGGCAGGTAATATGTTCCATCCTGATACTTACAGAGCTGGTTTTACTGGAGGTTTATCCTATGACTATATATTTAAAAATAATATTAACATTGGTGTAGCACTTCTATATGCTCAAAAAGGGAATAAACTTGATCTCAATCTTACCGACCAATACGGAAACTCCTTAGGGAACAACCTAGTCATTAATTATAATTATGACTATATATCTCTACCAATAAAAGCTGGCTATTCAATTGGTGATAAACTTAAAGGCGTTTTAAATCTGGGTGTAGTCCCCTCTTTATCAGTAAGTGCAAAAACTGTAGCTCACGGATTTAAAGATAATTCATTAATAGGCTTGGACTTAAATGATCAAATATCAAAATTTGATTTTGGTGCACTTATTGAAGTTGGCGGGAGTTATAAACTAAACCAAAAATTTTTACTCGTCGCGTCTATTGATTTACAAAAAAGTTTTACGAATTTCATAAAGGATCCTTTTTTTCCAGATCATAGATTAACACATTATGGAGTGACATTTTCTGCGGGTCTTAAATATGCATTGAAGTAATAGAATCACAACGTATTCTAAAATCTTAAGTTCGATAAGTTTAACTACTTTTTTCAAACATTAAGTCTTTCCCAATCACATTCATGTTTATTCTTAGACATTTAAGAGAGAGATTTATAAAGTTTTATGCTTTAAAACCCTTACCTTGTATTATAATTTTGTTGAAAATAATTTATGATATAATAAAACTAAAAAAAGTAACAATATCATTAGACAAAACATTACGATAAAGTTCAACATATGAAACAAGAACATAATTATATAGAAATTAATAAAAAGTCTTGGAATAAAAGAACTGCTTCACACCTTGAATCAGACTTTTATGATGTGAAGGGATTTTTGAATGGGAAATCTTCACTTAATACCATTGAATTAGAATTGCTTGGCGATATTAAGGGAAAACGTATTTTACATTTACAATGCCATTTTGGCCAAGATACAATTTCATTTGGACGATTAGGTGCAAATGTTACTGGGGTTGATTTATCAGACAAAGCTATTGAAAGTGCAAATAACCTAGCTAAAGAAGCAAATATTGATGCCACATTTATATGTTGTGATATTTATGATTTACCGAAACATTTAAATGAAAAATTTGATATCGTGTTTACGAGTTATGGAACAATTGGCTGGTTACCAGATATTGAAAAGTGGGCCAATGTAGTCTCTCATTTTTTAAAACCAAATGGTAAATTTGTTTTTGTGGAATTTCACCCTGTCGTATGGATGTTTGATGATGACTTCAAAGGAATTAAATACAGATACTTTAACTCTGAAGCAATCATTGAGATGGAAAGTGGAACTTATGCCGATAGAGAAGCTGATATTAACCAAAAATGCATCACATGGAACCACGGCATTGGAGAAGTAGCTAATAGTCTTTTAAAAAATGATATTGAAATTAAATCAATTAAGGAGTATGATTATTCACCTTATGATTGTTTTAGTGGAACAATAGAATTTGAACCAAATAAATACAGAATAGAACAACTCGGTAATAAAATTCCTATGGTATATTCAATCGTTGGAAAAAAACGTTACTAACAAAAGTTGTTTTTTTACTACTTACGACCTAATCACTAATAGAGTATAACATTGAACACTAACAAAATCATTACCATATCAAATGGCCCTCAATTTCATGATGGTAAATCTGCCTATCTTTTCGTTCTACTTATTATTTTATTGTTTACACTCTTAGGGTGTATTGTTAATACTTTTTATATAGGGATATTAATAATTTTACCCGTTGTAATTTTACTTTCCAATTATACATTAGATATCAGAGGTATACAAATAGATTTGACTGACCAGCTTGTACGAAAATACAAGCAAAATATTTGGGGAAAGAAAGGTGAATGGATGGACTTAAAAAAATTCGATAAACTTGTTCTGATTCATGAATTTTATAAAGTAAAATCAACAGACTTTATTGAAGAAGAGAGTTACACAACTACACATGGTCATTTTGTAGTGCGTTTAATAGGAACAAAAAGTAAAGAATCGCTGATCGTAACTGAAGAAATTAAGTACTCTCCTGCAAAAAAAATATTAGCCAAAACATCAAAAGAAACAGGAATAGAAGTAGAAGATACTTACCATGCTAAACTCTTAGAATCAATGAACATGAGAAGTTGGCAGTAGTTATTTTTTCCACTCTACCGATTATGGAAATAAACGCCCCTATTTTTTAGGGTCGTTTGACCCTATTTTTCAAAAACAAACAAAAGTCAGTTCAAGCAACAAACATTTTTTAATTTAAAATGATATATTTGGATATGCCTTATGAATGTAAGTTTGTATTTGAAACGTTTACAAACGTATTACTATATGATTTTATAGGTTTTAACTAAATAATTCGAATATCTATATCAGTGTATTTATTCAATTGTTTTCAAAAATTAGAATTATGGAAATAAAGACGTATTCATTTCTTATTTTATCTATGCTTTTATTCTCTTGTAATTCAGAAGAAAATAATTCAATACAAATGAAGAGAACAAAAGAAAGTTTAGGGTTTGTTATCCTCAAAGGATATCCTATTACTCAATGTAAAGGTACTCAACCTGAGCTCACCTTAAGGGAAAATGGTAATGCACTATTGTTAATTACAAAAGTTGCTCCGTTTGAAGATAGCAAACAAGATTTTCCTGGAGGATTAGAATTACAAAAATTAATTGAATCGTATGTTGGAATTCCTTTAATCAAAAAAGCTGGAGAAGTATTCATTATCGAAAATGCAACTGAAGAGAATTGTTTAAAGACAGTTGAATTCTTCGCTAATTATTGAAGCTTATGCATAGTCGAATCCAAAATAAAGTAGAGAATAAATACTCAGTTTAATTTAACTGGAAGTCATTATTCTAAACTTAATTAAAAAACTACCTGCAATTAGAAAATCACAGATAGTTTATATTTTATGATATTGGTTTAAATCCATTTTGTTCTCTGTACAATTTTAATTTTTGTTAGCACAAAAAATAAAATTACCCGAAATGAAATTAACCCGTTTTATCTTCTATTTTGTTGCCAAGCAGAATACTCTTCTTTCAATAATTTTGGTTCACTATCCTTCTTCAGTGTATTAAATACATGAAATGCATCTCTTGCTAATTGGTCAGATATTTCTGTTTTTAATTGATCAGATGACGAGTAATGATTTTTCACAAAATCAATAGTAAAGTTCCCATTTCTAAATTCTGGGTGATTCACTGCAAATCTACAAAACCCTAAAGTGGTTGCAAAACCATTAATTTTATAATCATTAATAGCCGAAATAGTTTTTTCAATCGCTTCTTCTCTATCCACACCATGAACAATTAATTTAGCAATCATTGAATCATATTCTAAAGCAATAGGTTGACCTTGTTCGTAACCGTCATCTACTCTTACGCCTAAGCCTTCTGGCTTTTGATAAAAATCTAAACTTCCTAAATCTGGTAGGAAATCATTTTCTGGATCTTCAGCATATACCCTTACCTCAATCGCATGACCGTTAATTCTTAAATCTTCTTGTTTGAATGCAATTTTTTCTCCTCTAGCTACAAAAATTTGTTGTTCTACTAAATCTAAACCTGTAATCATTTCTGTTACGGGGTGCTCAACTTGTAAACGCGTATTCATTTCTAAGAAGTAGAAATCCATATTCTTGTCCACTAAAAATTCAACTGTTCCTACGCCTTCATAATTACAAGATTTCGCTACATTAATAGCAGCTTGTCCCATTGTTTCTCTTAATTCAGGAGTCATAATTGCAGAAGGTGCTTCTTCAACTACTTTTTGATGACGCCTTTGAATTGAACATTCTCTTTCGAATAAATGAACAACATTTCCATGTTGATCGGCTAAAATTTGAATTTCAATATGTTTAGGGTCTAATACAAATTTTTCAATAAATACATCACCATTCCCGAAAGAAGAAACTGCTTCAGAAACTGCTCTTTCATATTGTTCCTTGAACTCCTCAGCATTTTCAACCACTCTCATTCCTTTTCCACCACCACCAGCGGCGGCCTTAATTAAAACTGGATATCCAATATCTCTAGCAATTTCAATCGCTTCATCCACGTCTATAATCGCTTCTTCAGTTCCAGGAACCATTGGTACATCAAACGCCTTTACAGCTTTCTTAGCATCAATTTTATCTCCCATCACATCAATCGCTTCAATGCCAGGACCAATAAATTTAATTCCTGCATCATGCACACGTTGTGCGAAACCAGAGTTTTCAGATAAAAAACCATATGCAGGATGAATTCCATCTGTATGTGTTTCCGTTGCAATTTTCAACAACTTATCTTGATTTAAATAGCTTTCTGAAGGTACTGATTTTCCAATATGATAAGCTTCATCTGCAAATTTCACGAATGGTGCATTTCTATCTGCGTCAGAAAATACTGCTACAGTTTGAATTCCCATCTTTTTTAACGTACGCATGATACGTAATGCTATTTCTCCTCTATTTGCTACTAATACTTTTTTCATGTTATATCTTTTTATATAGATCAATCTATTTTTTATCTTCTTCTATTTTAGCCGGATCAAAATTTTCTTGAACTTTTACACTACGACCATTTCCACTTTTACTATTGTTCTTCAAATGAACATCATTCTCTGATTTTCTAAAAATATTTAAAAAACCTTGCCATATTTTAAAATCTTTTCTTGAATTAAAACTTTCTTGATAGTTAATACCTATTCCTTGTGTAAAATGCCCTAAATCTTGATCTGCAGACGTTTGATTGGTTTCATTAAAGACAGAAACATTAAATGATCCGTCTTCATTTAACTCATACGCAATATCCACATCACCAACAATATTACTGGCTCCACCACTCTGCTCTCCAGAAGACATTACACCAACAGAAGTTGTAATTTTAAGTTTGTCATCTAAAAATGATTTCTCAATTCCAAACGCTACTTTATCTAATTCAATGTTTGACTTTAAAGCATAATTATCACTTAATTTTCCTAATACAGCATCTACTTGTTGGTTAATTAAATCTGCCGCTACATTCGAACCACCAGAACCACTCGATTCACTATTCACTGATATGAATTTCTTAATCATCAATAAGGCAAAAAATTGTTTATTCAATTCATCTTCAATTCCTCTAATTTGATTTAAAGCTTTTTTAGCTTCATCCTTTGCTTTCGGTGCTCGAATGTCAAACGATAATTCTGGTTTCATTAACGTGTTAGATAAATTTAAATAACCAAACACTTGGTCTTTCTTTTGAACTGTCGAAATTGAAGAAGGTATAATATCACCCATATCTACCGATCTTTCAAAACGTGTTTCAATATCAATATTAGCATCATAAGGCGATCCATCCCAACTTACCGTACTTCCTTTCATAATTTGGAAATTTTCAGCCACAACATTCTTCATATTCATATGATATTCACCATCATTAATATTAAATAACCCAAACATTTTCATCTCTCCGTAAGTATCCATTTTCAATTCAACATTACCAATACCCTCCGCTTCAATTTCATCATTATATAGTGGATCAAATACAATTTTTACTTGTGCGTCATCTGTTACATCAAATTTCATATCTAACGTCATTCCAAGATTCTTTATTTTTTGAGTGACGGTAACATCAGTTGTATCATTTGGATCATAAAATTGAATAAAGTCATCTTTTTCAAGGTCTGAAGAACCATAAAGAGGTAATACTAAAACAGTTCCTTTTTCAGTTTTTGCATTCACATCAATATTAGTCATATTATCATAACCAGCAATATTCACATTACCCGTGACGTAGGCTTTTCCATAATAAACATCCCCTTCTTTATAATTTGTATTCATTACTAAAAATGTTTCGGTTACACTCGGATCTTCCATATCTAACGTAATGTCATAATTCCAATCTGACCAATCATAATGATAGATTTGCAACATAGCAATCGATTCGTGTCCCTCCTGATCGTATACAGTTAAATTATCCGCTAAAATTTCACCCTCTGCTAGGTTCAATTGTCCAGATAACCCAAAATTAACATTAAACATAGGCACTTTTACCTTTGCAGACAGTACACCTAAATCTCCTGTAATTATTGGATTAACAGGTATACCTCCAATATGTAAATCACCATCTAAGATTCCTTCAATATCTGTATATAATTCTTCATCTGAAAATGCATTTAAAAAGCCAATATCTGTTTTATCAAAAGACACGAATAGATTTAGACTTTCTTCTTCCTTTTCTACAAAGTAATCTCCAAAGAATGAAAATGTTTCTAAACTATCACGCCTTAAATTTCCAAGTAATTTTACCGAATTAGAAATTTGATCCCATTTACTATCTATTAAAATGTCTCCAACCAATTCATTATTAAATGCAAATCCTTTTACATCAGAAATAGCCATTAACCTAATTTTATCATACAAGTCAGCTAAACCTCCATCAATATTTAACTCACCTTCAAGTATCATATCATCATCAAAAAATCTATTTAAGGCTGATAAATCAAAATCTTTAATTCTAAAATTTAACCAATCTTTAGGGTCTTTTGAAATAGTTCCATTAAAACTAATTAACTGATCTTTATTAACAATATCAAAGTTTTCTATAAGCATGATTTCTGGATTCCAAAGCAATTCAGATTCCGGATTAATATCCCATTTTTCACCGCCCAAATGGAAGAATGAAGGTGAAAATTTAGTCACCACATCATGGTTAGTTTTTATCTGAGTATCAAAAGCAAAAAGTGCAGGATCAACATTACCATTACCATCCCAACCGGTATTTGTCAATAATTTGTTTGACTTAATATAACTGTCAAAATATAAATTACGAACTGAAATACTATCATTCAGTTTTGCTTTTTCAACAAAATAATATAAACTTCCGTTTACACTATCAAGCGTGTTGTTTAACGAAATTCCTCTAAACACTATATCTTGATACATTACTTTTTCAGATTCAAACTTAAAATCTAATCTATTATTAGAATGCTCACCTTTAGCTCTTAGAGTTGAATAAGGTTCAACATAAGTATCCAAACTAAAGAAATCTAAAATTCCATTCACATCTTTAAAGTTAACATCTAATTCAAATGATTGTTCAATATCATTAGGTATTTCAGTTTGATCGATATAATTTGACAATAAAAAGCCTAATTGATTTTGAATGACCGGTATTAAATGTTCAAAATTAAAATCTCCTGAATACCTAGCATCTAAAATTGAAGATTCTAATATAATCTCATTTAATGAATCAGATCTATTGATATTTACAGTTAATTCCTCTTCTAAATCAAATCTTTTTTCCCCATCAAAATAATGTAAATGGTCAATAGAAACGTCTCCCTTTATCCTGTCTAATGATGTTCCTGATAAATTAACATTCATCTTTGTTTTTAAGTTTGTCGCTAAATCACCATCAAAAATTTTCATTCGTGTTAAGTAAGAACTATCGATTCTAACATCAAAGTCAAAAATCAATTCATTTTTAAAATCAATATACCCATCATAATTTAATGCTAAGTTATCATCTTCAACATCAACAACACCGGTAAATCGGTCATTACCGTAAGTTCCGTTTCTAATATTGATATCATTATACACATACTCATTTAAAAATACTGATTCAAAATATCCTAAGAATATAATATTCATATCTTCAGGAGCAAAGCCTTTAGTACCTTTTAAAATCTTTAAATATCCAGTTGTTTTACCAAGCATAGCATTAGACGCTAATGCTCCTAAGTCTAAATTTTCTACAATAACATCTTTTGAAAAGCCCTCTGGAATAGCACCTTGATAATAATACAAGCCGTCCGAAGTGTTCTTGGTAAACTTTAACCCATTGTCAGAATATAGGTTACCTAAACCAGATGTAAAGTCTCCATCGACCACAAAATCAGTTAATAAGCCAGTAAAATGTCCATTCCTTAATTTAATGATATTGGCGACTTCCAAATTTGAAGGAATATCAATATGCTTCTTTCCTTCTAAAAATGGTGTTAAATTCAATTTTTCAATATCAGAAATTGAGGTTTGGAATAATGACACCCTTTCATCAATAAAAGAATTATCAATATCATCTAAATTTGGAATTTGAAAATTACCTTGAACAATAGTATGTTTCAGCATTCTAATATCAGTTTGCTTTAACTTCATTCCATTAATAGCCCCTTTAGCATTACAATTAACAATTTTAACTCTATCAGTCATACCCCACATTTGCGGTACAAAGTAAGAGATATCTGCCAACGATAAATCTGAATTTCTAATTTTAGTATTAAACTTAACCTTATTAAGAAAGTCACTATAGTCATCTAATCCATTTGGCAAAATTAATTCAAAAATAGTCGCCCTTAAATACGAGTCACTTAGGTTTATATTCAAATTTTTAACTTGAATTAAATTAGGATGATATAAGGCTTCTCCTGAAAAATTTCTAACTTTTAATCCAGATTGATCAGTAAATGAAAACTTATCGATATCTGCAAATATAGAATCACCTTGAATTCCAAAATCGGAAAAATCGCCATAAATATTTTTAATATTCAAATTAGTATAATCCACACCATCAACAGTCGGCTCGTTATTTTGATCCTCAAAAACGTAATTCACATTTTTTAAAGTTACCGAATTAACAGAAATTCCAAAATCTAAACTAGAAGTTGTTGTATCCACTTCTTTCGGGGAAAAGTAATCAATTAAATGTTGAAAATTAAACGTTGAATCACCTTTATAAATCCTCATCTGAGCAGATGTGTTTTCCAAAGTCACATTGTCAACTATTAAAAATGACTCGTCTAAATTTAATTCTTGAAGACTAACATTTATATTTCCTGCATATAAAAGGGTATCTGAATGGGTATCTTGAGCATAAACGCCCTTAATATCAATACCATCAATAAATACCAAATCAATTTTATCAATTCTAATTTCTTTCCCTAGTCCTTCTGTTAAAAAAGCAGCAGCCTGTTGAGCGGCATAAGTTTGGAACCAAGAGGTACGTATAGCAAAAGCAACAAATAGTAACACTACCAATATTAACTCAACTAACAAATGTAGTGAGCGACCTAATCCTTTCAGTATTTTGATTAAATTTGCGATAGTTTAAAATTAATTTGTAAAAATAACAAAATTGAACGATAAAAACATCATAATTTTAGGAATAGAATCATCTTGTGATGATACTTCTGCATCTGTGTTAGTAAACGGAGCAATACTATCTAATATTGTAGCGAATCAAGAAGTACACCAAAAATTTGGAGGGGTTGTTCCAGAGCTGGCATCCAGAGCGCATCAACAAAACATTATCCCCGTAGTTGAAGCAGCTATTGAAGCGGCAGATATTGACAAAAAAGATATTTCGGCTATTGCATTTACAAGAGGCCCAGGTCTTTTAGGATCTTTGATTGTTGGTACAAGTTTTAGTAAAAGTTTAGCATTGGCTTTAGATATTCCATTAGTAGAAGTGAATCATATGCACGGTCATATTTTAGCTCATTTTATTAAAAATGAAGACCATAATTACCCTACATTTCCATTTATTTGCATGACTGTTTCTGGAGGTCATACTCAACTAGTAGTGGTAAAAGATTATTTTGACATGGAAGTTATTGGTGAAACTATTGATGATGCTGCTGGAGAAGCCTTTGATAAAGCTGCTAAAATTATGGGAATCCCTTATCCAGGTGGACCATTAATTGATAAATATGCTAAAGACGGTGATCCAAAAAAATTCAAGTTTCCAGTTTCAAACTTAAAAAATTACAACTATAGCTTTAGTGGTTTAAAAACATCCATTCTCTATTTTTTACAAAAAGAGATGGCTCAAAATTCAAATTTTATTGAAGAAAATAGAGCTGATATTTGTGCCTCTTACCAAGCTACAATTATAAAATCATTATTTAAAAAATTAGTACAAGCGACTAGAGATTTAAATATAACAGATGTTGCCATTGCAGGTGGAGTATCTGCCAATTCATTATTACGTAGTGAATTAAAACGAATTGGTGTACAGGAAAAGTGGAACACATTTATTCCCCCATTCGAATACACAACTGATAATGCTGGAATGATAGCCATAGCAGGTTATCACAAATTTTTAAAAGGTGAGTTTGTTGGACAAGATGTTACACCAAACGCTAGATTAAAAATTTAATAAGACAACATTAAAGATTCAAGAAACAAGACAAAAAAAAGAGAAAACAATGTTTTCTCTTTTTTATTTTTTTTAAAGAGCTAAATACGTTAGTCTTAAATCTTACTCCTATGAGCTTGGTTAGTGAGCCTGTCGAATGCACAGCCGTCTTGTGTCTTTTTCTTTTATTTCTTATCTTCTACGTAATATTCATTATCTCTAAAATAAGCTAATACAGCTTCTTTTATTAAATGTTCTTGTTCTCTGTTACTTAATGGTGGTAAATTTTCAACTATGTCAAAATGTGGCCATCCATCCTCATCATTTTCTTTAAATTTATAATATCCATAAGGTTCTAGCACTGTACAAGTCGCTACGTGAATTAAGTTTATTTTTTCATCTTTAGAAAATTCTTTATGACCTTGACCTAATTCTTGAATACCAATAAGTACCATTATAGCTTCCGTATCTATTCCCTCACCAAAATCAGCTTCAATTTGCTTTGTTAGCGCTAAATAATTTTGTTGTAATTTAATGTCCATTATTAATATTAGTTTGTGTGAAAGATTTAGTTTATAAATTTAATTGTACAAAAATCCTCATTATTTTTGTCTTATATGAATTATTTAGACATTTTATTATTAGTGCCCATGCTAATCGGGGCTTGGAAAGGCTTTAGAAATGGGTTAATTATTGAATTATTTACCCTTTTAGCATTATTAGTAGGTATTTATGCTGCCATCCATTTTTCTGATTATGCCGTTGAAGTATTAGACAAGAACACCGGATATACAGGTGAATACGCACCAATCATTGCATTCATTTTAACTTTTTTAGCAGTTGGTGCTATGGTTTTCTTTTTAGGAAAAGCATTAGAAAAAGTTGTTAGTATTGCTCAGTTAAGTGCAATTAATAAGTTTGCAGGTATTGTATTTGGCGTGACTAAAATGATGTTCATATCTAGTATTATTGTTATTATTTTAGATTCAATTGATCAACACAATAATTTCATCTCAAAGGAGTTAAAAGAAAATTCTATATTATATGAACCATTAAAAAAAATAAGTACAACCACTATGCCTGCATTAAACGAAAGTAAATTGTTTAAAGAACAGAATCTATTGGATAAAATTATTGATCAAATTGGTGAAACTGAGGAGAGTATCCTTCAAAAATAGACTAAGAATACCTAGTAAACCTATTCCCTCTTGTAAATCCATATAAAGTAATCCCAAATTCTTTCGCATAATCAATAGCTAAACTTGTTGGCGCAGATACTGCTAGTATGGTTGGAATTTTAGACCGAAATGCTTTAAAAATAATTTCAAACGATAAACGTCCGCTAAAAGCTAAAATTTTAGCCTCTTTAAGCTGATTGATTCCTAATAGACTTCCAACTGCTTTATCTAAGGAATTATGTCGGCCAACATCCTCTTTAACCGTCAATAGTTCATAGTTTGAATTAAACAAGGCCGATCCATGAACCGCTCCCGTTTCACGAAATATAGGTTGATTCAATTTTAATACAGACATCATTCCAACAATTTTATCTAGTTCAATTCCATTCTCAATTAATCTATCACCTTTCAAATTAATATCTTCTAACTCTTGTTTCCCGCAAATTCCACAAGACGAAACCGACAACAAACTTCTAGCCCCTTTATACCCTTCTCCTAATTCATCTTTTGGAATATGGCAGTTAATTCTTTCAATAAACCCATCTTTAGACATTTTGGTACTAAATTCAGGTGTGCAATCCTTAGAAATAATATCTTCAGAGAATAATAAACCATGCATTAATTCTTTCTCGTCTCCAGGTGTCTGCATCACCACTGAAAACGATTTATCATTGATAGAAATCTGTAATGCCTTCTCTATAGCAATGTTATCTTCAACAAACTCTTCAATTCCATCTACCGATTTTACTGCTTGATACTTTAAATATGGCTTCATTATCTAATTTATTACTTTTAAAATTTAAAAATACGAATAAATAAAGGTTCATGATTAATAAATATGTATCTTTGCACTCAATTTTAAAAAAATACTAACTTAAAGTATTATTTATGAAACGTATAACTGAATACAGAAAATTATATAACGTTGACTCAAACACTGATTTAAGACAACTTAAAAAAACGTACAGAAATTTAGTAAAAGAATGGCATCCTGACAAATTTCAAGAAGGTGACGATCTAGCTAAAGAAGCTGAGTTAAAAAGTCAACAAGTAATTGATGCTTACCATTTTCTAGTTAGCGTTGCTCCTGAAACTAAAGAAGCAAACATGGATGAATACGTAGAAACTACTACAAAGTCTGGAATTGCTGATTTTCACTGGAAAAAAAGAGTTTTAGAAATGACTTTTCAAGATGGTGCTACTTATGAGTATTTTGGTGTGAATGAAAAAGTTTTTCAAAAACTAGTAAATACGGACAAGCAAATGCGTTTTTGTAAAAGAAGTGTATTTAATTCATACTTATACAGAAAATCTAAAAGAGGTACTGGATCAGCAGAAAAGAAACATTAGAGTTATTAAGGAATTGATTATTGTTTTTAATAATTAATAATTCAGGAAAAGGGCAAGTAAAAAATAATTTACTTGCCCTTTTTTTTATGCGCTAATTTATCACCATAGAAACACATTATATTTGAATAGAGATGCAATTCATTTCACATACATAAATCTATATTCACAAAAAAAGGGCAGTAAATAAATTACTAGCCCTTTACTATCTATTAAATTCGAATATTCTATTTTACTAAAGTTCCATATAAATCGTAATGGTCTGCATCATGAATTTTTATCATGGCAAAATCACCAACACTAATATACGTTTCGTCATCTTTCAATACTAAAACTTCATTGTCAACGTCCGGTGAATCAAATTCAGTTCTACCAATAAAGTAATCCCCTTCAATTCTGTCAAATAATACTTTAAACGTTTGTCCGATTTTTTCTTGATTCAATTCATAAGAAATTCCAGATTGAAATTCCATAATTTCTTCAGCTCTTTGCACTTTTACTTCAGCTGGTACATCATCTTCAAAATTATGAGCATGTGTATCTTCTTCATGAGAATACTGGAATACACCTAATCTATCAAATCTCATTTCTTCAATCCAATCTAACATTTCCTGAAACTGTTCTTGAGTTTCCCCTGGATACCCAACAATTAGAGAAGTACGAATTGCAATATTTGGCACTTTCGCTCTTATCTCTTTAATTAATTCAGTTGTTTTTTCTCTTGTAATACCTCTACGCATAGCTTTTAGCATTTCTGTAGAACCGTGTTGTACTGGCATATCAAGATATAAACAAACATTATCGTAATCCCTTATCACATCTAACACATCCATTGGAAACCCAGAAGGATATGCATAATGTAATCTAATCCACTCAATACCATCAACAGCAGCTAATTTTTCAATTAACTCAGCTAAGTTTCTTTTTTTGTAGATATCTAAACCATAATATGTTAAATCTTGAGCAATTAGGATTAATTCTTTTGCACCATTTTTTGCTAACTTCTTAGCAGAATCAACCAATGCTTCAATTGGTGTAGAAACATGCTTTCCTCTCATTAAAGGAATTGCACAAAATGAACAAGGTCTATCACAACCTTCAGCAATTTTAAAATAAGCATAATGTGCTGGAGTCGTCAATAAACGCTCTCCAACTAATTCTTTTTTATAGTCTGCTTTTAATGTTTTTAATAACCTTGGTAAATCTCTAGTTCCAAAAAAACCATCAATCTCAGGCATTTCTTTTTCTAAATCATCTTTATAACGTTGAGATAAACATCCAGTCACAAAAACCTTGTCTACATCACCATCTCTTTTAGCATCAGCATATCTTAAAATAGTATCAATAGATTCTTGTTTAGCACCATCAATAAACCCACACGTATTAATAATTACAATCTCTGAATCATCTTGCTTAGCCTCATGTTCAACTTCAAAGTTATTCCCTTTTAGTTGAGCCATTAATACTTCCGAGTCAAATGTATTTTTTGAGCAACCTAAAGTTACTACATTGACTTTATTTTTTTTTAATGTTTTTGTTTTCATTCTCTACCTGTATGATGACATTATTTCTTCTACTAAAAATATTTAGAAATAATGTTCTCTTTTTATCAATCTACGACTACTATTCCTTGATGATTAACTGAATAATGAATCTACAAATTCAGTCTTATTGAATACTTGTAGATCATCTACCCCTTCACCTACTCCAATATATTTTACTGGAATTTTCATTTGATCAGAAATACCAATTACAACTCCACCTTTTGCCGTTCCATCTAATTTTGTAACCGCTAATGACGTAATATTTGTGGCTACAGAAAATTGTTTAGCTTGCTCAAAAGCATTTTGACCTGTTGAACCATCTAACACTAACATCACATCATGAGGTGCATCTGGAATAACTTTGTTCATTACTTTTTTGATTTTTGATAATTCATTCATCAAATTAATCTTATTATGTAAACGACCAGCGGTATCAATAATAACCACATCCATACCTTGCGCTTTTGCCGATTGTAATGTATCAAAAGCCACAGAAGCTGGATCTGCATCCATCCCTTGTTCAACAATCGGAACATCAACACGTTCAGCCCAAATAATTAATTGTTGTACCGCTGCAGCTCGAAATGTATCTGCAGCACCTAACATTACTTTTTTACCAGCTTGTTTGTATTTATGAGCTAACTTACCAATAGTAGTTGTTTTACCAACACCGTTAACACCAACCACCATAATCACATAAGGGCCTTCATGATTATCAGGTATTACAACACCTTCTACATCATTTGAATTATTCTCTTCCAATAGACCAGCAATTTCTTGTTTTAATACTGAATTTAACTCATCAGCACCAACATATTTATCTTTTGAAATTCGGTCTTCAATTCTATCAATAATTTTAAGCGTTGTTTTAACACCTACATCAGATGTGATCAAAACCTCTTCTAAATCATCTAATACCTCAGCATCTACCTTAGATTTACCAACAACTGTTCTCGCAATTTTTGATAAAAAACCTTGTTTTGTTTTTTCAAGACCTTTGTCTAAGGTTTCTTTTTTTTCCTTTTTAAAAAAACTAAATATTCCCATAATCTTATTATATAAACAGTATTAACAAACTAGTTAATACCAAATAAACCCATTTCTAACGCAAAGATAACAAAGGTTTTAATACCATTGTTAAATATACAAAAATAGCTCCTACCAATATTGGAAGGAGCTAAAATATTTTAAAATGATACTTAATTATTTCTTTGCAAAGAAAGCTTTAATTCTATCATTATGTACAATTTCTTGTGTGAAAGTGTAAGAACCTTTTTCAGATTTTACCATTTTTACACATTTAGTGTAAACTTTACCACTTCCAGTCTGTAACGTTGCTACCGATTTCTTAGCCATAACTTATTATTTTATTTCTTTATGAACAGTATATTTCTTTAAAATTGCATTGAATTTCTTCAATTCCATTCTTTCAGGTGTGTTTTTTCTGTTTTTAGTTGTAACGTAACGAGAAGTTCCTGGTTGCCCAGTTTCTTTATGCTCTGTACATTCTAAAATAACCTGAACTCTATTTCCTTTACTTTTAGCCATCTGTTCTAAATATTATCCTTTATAGAATCCTTTTTCTTTAGCTACTTTTAACGTAGGTAAGATTCCGTTTTTATTAATAGTTCTTAATGCAGTAGTTGATAACTTAATTGTTACCGATCTATCTTCTTCAGGGATATAAAAAGTTTTAGTGATTAAATTCGGGTAGAATTTTCTCTTAGTTCTTCTTTTCGAGTGAGAAACATTGTTACCTGTCATCACTTTTTTTCCTGTTATTTCACAAATTCTTGACATCTTTTTATATCTTTAATCTTAAAACCCCAAATCGGGAGTGCAAATTTAGTATTTTTTTTTATTGATTTCCAAAACAAATCAATTTTTTTTCACTTTTTTTTTCAATCACGCATTATTAAAGAAGGTTGAGCATCACTCTTCTTAAATAATTCATAGCATAAACCACTGTGGATTCAATATTATTTGCTCTTGAGTGGCCAAAGTTAAACATTTTTGAATGAACAACATCATTTGTTGCCACACAAATCCAAATTGTTCCAACAGGCTTCTCTTCAGACCCTCCTTCAGGCCCAGCAATTCCTGAAGTTGATATGCAATAATCTACATTTAATTTTTTTAATCCATTCACCGCCATTTGCTCTACAACCGATTTGCTAACTGCTCCAAATTCGGTAATACTTTTTGAATCAACATCTACCAAATTTGATTTAATTTCATTAGCATAAGACACAATAGCACCTTTAAAATAAGCAGAAGAACCTGATACTGAAACAATTCGACTTGACAATGCACCAGCAGTGCAACTTTCAATCGTACCTAATGTTTTTTTTCTGCCTTTCAACAACTCCCCTATTACACGTTCTAACTTATCATCATTATACCCAAAAACTTCCAATGGGTATTGTTTTTCAACTTTAGTCAATTGATTTAAGATATATACTTTATCATTAAGTTGTCCCGTCAATCTTATCTTAACCATTCCTACCGAAGGTAAATAAGACACAGTAATTCCTTTTGCTCTTATCTCAGTCTCCCATGATTCCAATTCCTCCGCTAAATAAGACTCTCCTTTTCCTTGTAGTAAAATCGTTTTATGATATAAATTTCCTAAATTAAAATCACGGGTTAATTTAGCAATTACCTTAACCATTAAACCTTTCATTTCATAAGGTACTCCTGGTAATGAAATTACAATTTTATCATCTTGAGTAAACCACATTCCAGATGCTGTACCCAAATCATTTATAATAATTTCTGCCTTTTTAGGCAACATGGCTTGATCCTTATTCACTTCTAAAAAAGGTTTATTAAAACGTACAAAAAAATCTTGCACTTTTGCTAACACCTCTGGATGTATAGCTAATTCATCATTAAAAAACTGTGTTAATACGTTTTTAGTAATATCGTCATTTGTTGGACCTAGGCCTCCAGTAAATATAATAATATCATTAGTCAATATTGCTTTTTTTAATGAACTAACAATATGCAATTCATCATCTTTTATAGATTGAATTTCTGATACCGCAATACCAATTGAGTTTAATTGTTTTGCTATGTGAGTTGAATTAGTGTCAACAGTTTGACCTACTAAAATTTCATCTCCAATTGTAATAATATGTGCATCCATTTATTTTTGGTATTTTATTTGTAATGACTTAGTAATATAATTGAAACAAATTTATTAAGTTTGAACCATTAAATGACAATATTATGAAATTAAAAAAAATAGGAATAGGATTAGGATTAGCCTCAACATTGTTTTTTGTACAATGTGATGTACTTGAAGAAGTAGCTGGTGAAGTTCTTGGAGGGGCCACAACAACTGAAGGTGTTACAAAGCCATCATTAACCAATAGTGAAGTAATCTCTGGATTAAAAGAAGCGTTAACAATAGGAGTAACAAAAGGAGCAGATTTATCATCTATGACGGATGGTTTTTTTAAAAACGAGTTAATTAAATTAGCGTTTCCTCCGTCTGCTATGGAAGCTAAAAACTATGTTGACGGTTTACAAGACAACTTTATTAACAATACTGTTAAAGATCAATTATCTAAAATTGAGTTAACTTTAAACAGAGCAGCAGAAGAATCTACTAAAAAAGCAGCGCCAATTTTTGTTGATGCCATTAAAAACATGTCGGTAAGTGACGGGTTTGCAATTTTAAAAGGTGGTGATGATGCTGCAACAAATTTTTTACAAAAAAATACAACTGCAAAATTAGTAGAAGCTTTTTCACCTGTCGTACATGACGCTATCGCTAAAGTTAAATTAACTGATTACTGGAACCCAGTAGTTTCAAAATATAACGTTTTTGCTAGTTTAACTGGTAAAGAAGAAGTAACCACTGATTTAGATAAATACGTGACTAACAAAGCAATTTCTGGATTATTTACCATGGTAAAACAAGAAGAAGCTAAAATCAGAAAAGATCCTGTAGCGCAAGTAACTGATTTACTTAAAAAAGTATTTGGTTCTGTAATGGGACAGTAAATCATATAGAAACAAGACTTCTAGACTCAAGACTGAAGTATTTTGATTAAGTAGTAGATTTTAAAAATAAATTTTATTAAAAAAGAGGAAACAATGTTTCCTCTTTTTTTGTCTTATATCTTGTTTCTTCTTGCTTCTTGAATATCATTTCCTTGTTTCCTCTTTTTTTGTTTTTTATATTTGCATCATGTTCGTTACAACTAATAATTTAATAGATTTATTACCTTACTACAAATCCAAACTTGTAGATAGTTATGATGACAATGAAATTGAAAATATTTTCTATTTAATATGTGATTATAAACATAACTTAAGTAGACTTGATGTCAAAATTTCAAATACTAAACTATCAGAGTCTGAATTATTAATGCACAGAGCATTTGCTAAAAGACTTCAAACGAACGAACCCATTCAACATATTATTGGAGAAACTGAATTTTATGGTTTACCATTTTGCGTAAATTCAAATGTGTTAATTCCAAGGCCTGAGACGGAGGAGTTGATAGACTTAATCTTAACTCAAACTAAAAATAACTCACTTCATATTTTGGATATTGGAACAGGTACTGGTTGTATTCCAATTACACTTAAATCAAATTTACCGTTAGCTCACATTTCTGCTATTGATGTTTCAAAAAAGGCATTAGAAACGGCTATCAAAAATGCAGTATTAAATAAAGTGGATGTCAATTTTTACCAAAAGGATATTTTGATTGATAGCTTATCTGACTTACCTAAATTTGACATCATGATATCTAATCCTCCTTACGTATTAGAGTCTGATAAATTAAAAATGAGTAAGAATGTATTAGATTTTGATCCAGAAATCGCCTTGTTTGTTGAAGATACTAACCCATTATTATTTTACAAAAGAATTACTACTTTAGCAGTAGAAAAATTAAATCAAAATGGGCGTTTATTTTTTGAAATACATGAAAATTTTGGAAACCAAACTAAACAACTATTAATTGACGCAGGATTCATCTCCATTACTATTGTAAAAGACATGCAAGGTAAAGACAGAATGGTATGGGGAATATTAAACAAATAACTAAATACTAAACATATATCAAAATGAGCAAAGTAACCTTAAAAGAAGTAATTGAGCACGTTGAAAAGTTCCACGATTCTTTTGGAATAGAAAATAATTACGAACCAAAACATAACTTAAGTGAAGATGATTATAACTTAAGACATAGATTGATGGCAGAAGAGAATGAAGAATATCTTGAGGCTGCTCAAAACAATGACTTAGTTGAAATTGCAGACGCTTTAGGTGATCAACTTTACATTTTATGTGGAACGATTTTAAAGCATGGTTTACAACATAAAATTGTAGAAGTTTTTGAAGAAATTCAACGTTCAAACATGAGTAAGTTGGACGAAAATGGAAAAGCTATTTATAGAGAAGATGGTAAGATATTAAAATCTGATTTATACTTTAAACCAAACATCAAAGAAATTTTAGAAAAATAAAAATCGTATCAAATCGTATCAAAAGCACAAATTAATTTTAATTTGTGCTTTTTCATATCCCCCCAACCTATTCATTAATTTGTACGTGTATACTAATAGCCAAATATGTATGCCCTATGAAAACAATTTACATCCTATTTATTTTATCAATTAGCACATTAAGTTTTAGTCAAAATTGGAATTTAATCAACCAAAATAGAACTGTTTTTTTTCAGCACAGTGATTCTACTAACATTACAAATACAATTGTAATTGATTCAACTTTAATAATTGGAACTAACACAAATTATTATACTGGTTATGGGTTTAAATATTGTGATACGTGCCAACCGGGCGCAGGCGGTATCTATCGTTATGCTAAAGAATTATTAGGGTTTAAAATTGAAGATGATGTCACAAATAATCAATATAATTTGGACAATAATACCATACAACAATATTCGCAATTAAATGATAATTGGACATTCAATCTAAACTTAACAGCAACAACAATCAACACTACAGAACAACTTGTTTTAGGTGTTTTAGATTCTATAAAAACAATTGAGCTATCCAATACCGACACAATTATCATTTCTAAAAACTTTGGTATTATTCGTTATCCAGATTTTGACAACCTTGGTAAATATTTTGAGATGGTTGGTTACCATGAAGGACAGAATTCTTTTGGAGACTATTTATCTAATTTTTGGCGAATTTATGATTTTAATGTGGGAGATAAATTAAGCTATGATACGTTTTATTCAGAAATGGATTATTATATAACAACTGCTACAACATTCAAAATATTAACAAAAGAAATTACTGGTGACACACTTAAATTCACTTCAAAAAAATTATCTGTAAGTCACTTTAATCCAACAGGGCCATTTTATGAGGAATCAACTACATATGAAAATCATGTAATAAGCAACATTTCTATTAATCATGCCAATAGTTTTGAAAACTCCTTTGGTGTTAATAGTTCTGCCAATTATTCATACACAACAGGAAACTTACCAGGAGGGATATCAATTAGTCAACCTGGTTTTAATGAAATTGCGCCACATGGAACAAAATTTGTAAACGATCCGGTTTTTGGTTTAGTGAAACTAATTACCAAATTAACACCTTTTGGTGATAGCTTATTTCAAGTATCTGATTTAGATTATTTTTTGGGACAAGAAGAGAAAATACAATATGGAAACAGTAAAGGTCTTTTGAAAGATGCTATCATATATCTTGGTCCTGCTATCAACACAAAACTAGTTGGTACAATAATAAACGGAGACACAACAGGAACAGTTTACAACTTTCCAGATGATTTAGGATTTGAAGAAAACACCATACATAATACATTAGAGTTTTACCCTAACCCAACTACTAGTCAAATCACAATTAACACTAAACTAAATGCAATAGCTATTTACAATAACTTAGGTCAATTAGTGATAAAAGTAAATCATCCAGATCCAATTATTAACGTTAATGCATTACCAAAAGGATTGTATTTTATTAACGCAACAGATACAGAAAATAGAATATTAAGCTCAAAACTGATAATTAATTAATATAGATAGCCTGAACTTTTTCACGTCCGTTATAGTTTAAACTCATTGATTCTGCATAAGCACCACAGCTTTTAACTGTTAAAATATCACCTCTTTTTAATTCAGGTAACATAACATTTGAACCTAAACAGTCACTTGACTCACATATTGGACCAACAACATCATACGCTTTAGTGTTCGTCTTGAATGAAATGCCATCATAATCAATTTGATGATAGGCATCATAAAGTGCAGGTCTTAACAATTCAGTCATTCCTGCATCAACTACTGCAAATTGCTTTGTTTCTGATTCTTTTATATATAAGACTTTTGTGTTTAATGTACCACACTGCCCAACAATTGATCGACCCAATTCAAAATGAACATCAAAATCACCTACTGTTAATTTAGATTTAAACACATCAAAGTAGGCTTTAAAATTTGGAATAGTATTCATATCAGGGTTTTCATAATCAATCCCTAAACCACCACCAACATTTAAATACGTAAATGGATAAAAATGTTTTTTAAAGAATTCAATATACCCATTTATTTTATCACACATTGCCTCAAAAACCATCATATCGCTAATTTGCGAACCTATATGAAAATGTAATCCAACAATATTAATATTATTAAAATTTACTTTTCGTTCTATCAATTTATTTAATTCAAATTCAGAGAATCCAAATTTATTATCCTTTAAACCTGTTGTTATTTTTTTATGTGTTTTGGCATTTACATCTGGATTCAAACGTAAAGCGATATCAACTTTTTCATTTAATCTATTAGCAAATTCATTCACAATCTCAACCTCTTGAAATCCTTCACAATGAATTACACCGATATTATTTTTAATTGCAAAAAGTATTTCATCATCTGACTTACCTACTCCTGCAAAAACAATATCTTTAGGTTCAAACCCAACCTGCAAAGCCCATTTAATTTCCTGCAAACTAACACAATCAGCTCCCAGACCTGACTCTTTAACAACTTCCAATATTTTTAAATTACTATTTGCTTTTATAGCATAATGAACATTAAAGTTTACCGGAGTAATTTCTCTATTAATAGCATCTAATGTCTCTCTTAATAATTTTAAGTTGTATTGAAAGTATGGCGTATTCATAATTTATTTTTTTACAAACCTACATTTCATTTAGGCGCAAAATTAAAATCTAATCATTATTGTTTAAATTTAATACTTTATGTTATATTTGCAACATGATATCCTTAAGCAAAATAATTGAAGACAGAATTAATAATGTTCCTTTCCTAAGAGAGAACTTATCTGAAGGTTTAATAAACACTAGTGCTTTAGCTAGAATATTAAAACCAGAATTGGAACAAAGACTTAATAAAACTATTAAAGAGAGTACTATAATTATGTCAATAGGGAGACTTCCTTTGGCAAAAAATGTAAGTATTCAAAAAAAGTTATCACATGTTATAGATAATATTGGTGATTTAGTAGTAAGAAGTAATCTAGTTAAATACAATTTAAATAATTACAAAGGTATTTCTAAAGATCAATCTGTTTTTTTACAAAACTCAGAGAATATTACAGATTCATTTTATACAGTTTCAAGAGGTATTAATGAAACAACAATTTTAATAAATAGCCAAATGGTTAAATTATTAGAACATGAAATGGATGCTAAACAGATTCTTTCAAAAACAAAAAACTTGTCTGCCATAACAATGAAATTACCAGAAGACAATATTGAAACAGAGGGTGTATATTATTATATTCTTAAAAAATTAGCTTGGAAAAATATTACCCTAGAGGAAGTTGTTTCCACAACAAATGAATTTACAATTGTCGTTAAATCAGATTTAATAAGTAAGGCATTTGATGTTTTAATAAACTTAAGAGATGTTCTTTAGAAGTTAATTACATTACCTTTTGTATTTTATATTACACTTTTTTTGAACAAAGAAAGCTATCTTTGCGACAATTATGGTATATCAAATTATAGGACTTAGTTTATTAATTGCTATTTTTAGTGGATTTTGGGGTATAAAAAATGGGTATTCTTTTTGGCGCCAATTCATAACAGGTTTTATAGCTTCAACTGGAATTATTGCCTTAATTTATAAGCTTGTTAAAGATTATTTATAACTTTAGACAAAAGTTTATTTAATGGCTACAAAAGCAGAACAATTATTCAAAGATTTCCCCACTATATCCCAAAAGGAATGGGTTGAAAAAATCGAAAAAGATTTAAAAGGAAAATCGTTAGACATTTTAAATTACTCACCTGAATTGGGTATAGATACTAAAGCTTATTTTCATTCAGATGACAATATAAAACCTAATGAACTAGAGGCTTTTGATAGTAATGATTGGTTTATTCAAGAAAATTTTTCTGGAAACGATAATGCCAAAATAATAGAGCATCTACAAGTTGGTTGCGACTCTGTTCAAATTAATGCAGATGATAAAACGCACTACAAGAACTTGTTTACGGATGTAAAATTAGAATTCATTTCAACTGAATTTAAATACAAATCAGTTTGTAACTGGAATAATTTAAACACTTTTTTATCAAATAATAAGTCATCAAACGTTAGTGTTAGCTTCCCTGTATTGACATTAGGTACTGAAAAAGGAAAATGGAATAATAATTTAGCCGAATTTACTGAGTATTATAAAGCACTTATCACTTCTGAAGCTAGAACAATTCATGTAAATGGATTTGACTTAGGATTAGCAGGGGCATCTACAATTCAAGAATTGGCATTTTCATTAGCTCAACTAAGCGAATATACCCAACATTTAATAGAAGAAAATTATTCTTTAGATGAAATTGCGAATAGTTTTTACACTACTCTTTCTGTAAATGATGACTATTTTACAAATATTGCAAAATTTAGAGCTTACGAATTATTATTAAATCACTTTTTTGAAGACTTTGATGATGGATATTGGTTATCAAATTCAGTCGTAAATGGTCAAACCAATTACAGACATATGACTAAAAATGATAGACATAATAATTTATTACGATCAACAACACAAGCTATGTCAGCTGTGTTAGGTGGTTGTGCTAACTTATTAATCACACCATTTGATACCTCTGATGAAATATCAGAACGAATGGCTAGAAATATTCAATTAATATTAAAAGAAGAAGCTTACTTTGACAAAGTTAGTAACCCAGCAAATGGCTCATATTACATTGAAGATTTAACTAACCAATTAGTAAGTAAGGCCTGGTCTTTATTTTTAGAGGTTGAAAATCAAGGTGGATACATAAAAGCAATGGAATCAAATTTCATGCAAAATAAAATTGAAGAAAACAAAACGCTTTTAATTGAGAAATTAAACTCTAATGAAAAAATGCTTTTAGGTATAAACAAATATCAAAGTACACTTGAGGATTGGATAGATGTTAAGAAGCCTTCAAAATCAAGAGGTCATTTTAAAACATTAACACCATTTATTTTAGAAAACTATTACGTAAAATCTACTAAATAATGAGCAGACATCAATTTAAACCATTAGAAGGTAGGCCTGTATTTCAAGATGAAATAGAAGAAGGTGTTCCAACACATCAAACTGCAGAAGGTATTGAACTTAAAAGTCAATATACGGCTATAGATATGGAGTCTATTGAACATTTAGGTTTTGTATCTGGTATTGCACCAAACTTAAGAGGACCATACTCAACTATGTATGCTATTAGGCCTTGGACTATTAGACAATATGCTGGTTTTTCTACTGCAGAGGAATCAAATGCATTTTACAAAAGAAATTTAGCCGCAGGTCAAAAAGGATTATCAGTTGCTTTTGACTTAGCGACTCACAGAGGATACGATTCAGATCACGAGCGTGTTGTCGGTGATGTGGGTAAAGCCGGTGTTGCTATAGATTCAGTTGAGGATATGAAAATTTTATTTAACGAAATACCGTTAGATAAAATGTCAGTTTCTATGACTATGAATGGCGCTGTATTACCAATTTTAGCTTTTTACATTGTTGCAGCTGAAGAGCAGGGGGTTGATAAATCATTACTAGCCGGAACCATTCAAAATGACATATTAAAAGAATTCATGGTACGTAATACATACATTTACCCACCAAAACATTCTATGAGAATTATAGCAGATATATTTGAATATACATCTCAAAACATGCCAAAATATAATTCTATTTCAATTTCTGGGTACCATATGCAAGAAGCAGGTGCAACAGCTGATTTAGAATTAGCTTATACATTAGCAGATGGTATAGAGTATATTAGAGCAGGAATTAAAGCAGGGATGAAAGTGGATACTTTTGCACCACGCCTATCTTTCTTTTGGGCTATTGGAATGAATCACTTTATGGAAATTGCCAAAATGAGAGCTGGTCGATTACTTTGGGCCAAAATGGTAAATCAGTTCAGTCCAGAAAATGATAAATCTTTATCTTTAAGAACACATTGCCAAACATCAGGTTGGAGTTTAACAGAGCAAGATCCATATAATAACGTAGCTAGAACATGTATTGAAGCTATGGCGGCGGGTTTAGGTGGAACACAATCTTTACACACCAACGCATTGGATGAAGCCATTGCTTTACCCACTGATTTTTCAGCAAGAATTGCACGTAATACTCAAATTTACATACAAGAAGAAACAGGAATCACTAAAACAATTGACCCCTGGGGTGGCTCGTATTATGTTGAAAAATTAACACAACAGATTACTGAGAAAGCTTGGGAACGTATTCAAGAAGTAGAAGAACTTGGTGGAATGGCAAAAGCTATTGAATCAGGAATTCCAAAAATGAGAATTGAAGAAGCCGCCGCTCGTAAGCAAGCTAGAATTGATTCTGGAAAAGATATTATTGTTGGTGTCAATCGCTTTCAATTAGATAAAGAAGATCCAATTGACATTTTAGAGATTGATAATACAAAAGTTCGTTTATCTCAAATTGAACGCTTAAATAAAATGAAAGCCGACAGAGATGAAGATAAAGTACAAGACTCTCTTAAAAAATTAGAAGATATTGCTGGTTCTGAAGGAAATCTATTAGCTATTGCTGTAGAATGTGCTAGAAATAGAGCGTCACTAGGTGAAATTTCTGATGCAATGGAAAAACACTTTGGAAGGTACCAAGCAACAATCAGATCAATTTCTGGAGTATACTCAGCAGAAGCTATGAATGACAACGATTTTAATACTGCTAAGGAATTAGCTGATAAATTTGCATCACATGACGGAAGACGTCCTAGAATAATGGTGGCAAAAATGGGACAAGATGGACATGATAGAGGAGCAAAAGTAATCTCTACTTCATTTGCTGATATTGGTTTTGATGTTGATATTGGGCCGTTGTTTCAAACACCTGCAGAAGCTGCTAAGCAAGCTATTGAAAATGATGTACATATTTTAGGAGTATCTTCATTAGCTGCTGGACACAAAACATTAGTACCTCAGGTAATGGACGAATTAAAAGCATTAGGTAGAGAAGATATTATGGTGGTTGCAGGTGGTGTTATTCCAGCTCAAGATTATGATTACTTATACAAAAAAGGAGTCATGGGAATCTTTGGTCCTGGAACAAAAATATCAAAAGCAGCCATTGATATTTTAAATATCCTTTTACAAGTTTATGATAAAGAAGGGTAACCAACTCTAATTAATTCAAACTAAACAGTAACCTATTTGTTAAAAATTCGTTAATATTACAATATAAAAAATTTCGGCACTACTTTTGAATGTACTGAATCAAAACAAAACAAAATGAAAAACTTTACATTATTATTACTATTTCTTGGTGGATTGGTATTCAATTCAAATGCACAAGCACCAGAATATGATGATTTAGTTCAATACTACGCTGATGGTTCTTATGATAAACTTTTGAAAAAAGCTTATAAATATACACAAGGAGATCAAACTAAAAAACACGCTTTGCCTTATTATTATATGGCAATTGCTAATCTTCAAATTTCAAAAGGACATGACTTATTAGCTAAATATCCCAAAGCATTTAAAGACGCAATTAAATATGCAGGTAAATGTATTCAAAAAGATAAAGACAGTACAGTTGTAGTTGATAAAATGGCTTTATTTACAGAGATAAAAGTACTTTTGAATGAAGAATTAAGAAACTTAGCAGATTCTGAAGAATATAGTAAAATGTCAGGTACAATAGCTTCAATGATAAAAATTGATAAAAATAGCGTTGGAGCAAACTTTTTAAGGTTGACTGCTTATTATGAAAAGAAAGATAAAGCAAACATCAAAAAATATATTAAAATATGTAACACTCTTTTTGATAATATTGACTCAGAACAATATTCAATTGATGAAGAAAATGATGATTATGACGCAATTGAACGTAAAAAAGCTGATTTAGAATTACTAAAAATTGGAATCATTGGATACACTAAAATGTTAGTTATAAAAAATCAAGTAGAAAAAGCAAAAGACATTATGGGTAAAACTAAACAATGGTACCCTGAAGACAAAGAATATAAAGCAGCTTATGATGAAATTATAAACTAATTTCAAAACATACACTAAACCTATTGAAACCAACTTAATTTAGTTTAAGTTGGTTTTTTTTATCCTATAAATAGTTGTAATTTTGAAGAAAACTGCACCTATGAAATTATCTACTACAGTAATATCCATATTACTATCTATTACTTCATTTTCTCAATCTCCTTTGTTTTGGTATTGGGATTTTCAATCAGATACTGTGACCACTTCTCAATTTTCAATTGATTCAACCAATCAGGATAACTTCATTTGTCAAATAGGAGAAAGCCATAAGCCTTTTTTTGGTAATACAATCGTTTTAGTTACGGATACATTACAAATGTATAATGGACCGATTGATGCATCCGTTAATATGGAACTAACCCAAGGTGGACAAGGTGCTGGTTTTATTGTAGAATTTGAACACAAAATAGATACTGATACAAACCATGCAGGAGGTTTTTTTGAAATTAATATTGATAATGATTCAATAAATTATGTCAATTCAAATAATGATACGGTTTCCACATATTGGTTGAAACTAATATTCAATAATGAATCAGTATATACTGAAAGCATTGGAAATAGTACCAATCTCATTACCGAAAATAACGACCCGATTAATATCATGTACAACACAATTAATACTCTTTTTGATTCTGGAGAGGAAAATACTTATTTTTTAAGCTATGGCTATACCGATACACTTTTCAGCAATACAACTGGTTTTACAGGTACTTATGATGAGTATAAAACATTTTATTTAGATTTTATGTTCGCTGAAGGCGGTGTAAAAACTCAAGATATGAATGACACCTTAAATTTTAGGTTTCATTTTGTTTCTGATGCCACATCAAGTGGAAAAAATGGGTGGGCTATTAGAAATATTAAAACCGGTTATTCTGTTCATCCTACTGGAAGCGTTGACGAAAACGTGTTAACTTCTGAAATAGCTATATTCCCTAATCCCACTCATTCAAAATTTAACTTTAAGATTGAATCTGATAAGAATGAACCTATAACGGTAGAGATATATTCTGTACTTGGCAGTAAAATTGAATCTATTCAAAAAACATCTGAAGATACAGAAGTGGATTTATCAAGTTATCCTAATGGAATTTATTATATCAATTACATTTCTAAAAGTGGTCCCCTTGGCTATTCTAAAATAATGAAATTATAGTCTTAAACAATGATTATAACACCATTCCACTCTTTTGATAAGGATAGGCATTAAATGTTCCAGTTGCAATAGATATTAATTCACCCGTTTGGTTAAAAATCTCTCCTTTAGCAACAATAATTCGTTTACCAGCTGAAATAACGGAACCTTTTCCCGTCAAAACATCACCCAACACTACAGGTTTTAAATAGTTAATTTTAAATTCAACAGTGGAAACCAAACAAAGATTTTTAGCAGAAGAGGTTAATGCTGCTACTCCCATTACACCATCCATATAAGCAGCTAATACGCCCCCATGAGCAGTTGTGGGTGTTGCTAAATGAATATTTTTAATAGTCATTACATACTCTATTTTACCATCCGAATGATTCAATAATTTCATTCCATTCAATTTTCCAAATTGATTAGATTCATTATAAAGTGACAATAATTGAGATTCGAAATTTTCCATGGTTCAAAGATAATAAATTCTTATTATTTTCATTACCAGAAACTGTCTGAATAAATGCTATTCTGAACTGCTCAAATTAATATATTGAGTATCAAAAATATAGATCGAGAATTATTTTTTATAAATCAAAGCATTACAGTAGGCCTGAATACCATCTCCGTTTCCAATATAACCCATTTTTTCACCACGAGTTGCCTTAATAGAAACAGCATCAATATCAACTTCCAAGAGATCAGCAATGATACGCTGCATAGCTTCAATATGTGGATTTACTTTTGGGTTTTCAAGTAAAACAGTAGAATCAATATTACCAATCAAATAGCCTTTAGCTTTAACCAAATTAAATGATTCTTTCAAAAGTATTTTACTGTCTATCCCTTTATATTTTGGATCCGTATCTGAAAAGTGATAACCAATATCTCTTAGGTTAGCAGCGCCTAGGATAGCATCACAAATAGCATGTAATAAAACATCAGCATCTGAATGACCTACCGCTCCAAAAGTCGATTCTAATTTGATTCCTCCAATAATTAAATCTCTACCTTCAGCTAACTGATGGATATCAACGCCAAATCCAATTCTAAAGTTCATTCTTAATCTTGAGTTGTTCCAGCTGCTTTAGGTTTTGCTCCAAATTTAAATTGTAACGAAAATCTAACTGTATTAGCTAATGGATTATTTTGTGTTAATGCAGCCAAATAAGATACATCAATTCCAAAAGAACTATAATAAAGACCTGCTCCAAAAGTTAAATATTTTCTATTTCCTTTTGATGCTGCTTCATTAAAATATCCTAATCTAACAGCAAGTACATTACTATACCAGTATTCTATACCACCACCAATATTAATCTCTCTCATTTCCTCAGCAAATTTACTTCCTTTCTTTACATCAAAAGTACCATTAGAATTCGCCGTTACAACACCAGGAGCATCATAAAATGATTGTAATATTCCGGCAACAACACCTACATCATTATTTATTCCTGAAACAATATTAGTTCCCGGATTAGTATTTGAAGGATCTCTGTAGGGCGTAGTAGGTACTAATAACTTATTGAAATCAACAGTCCCAGTTAACGAATTAAATTTATCAAACTCAACTTTTAATGCTGTTCCTAATCTTAAATTAGTTGGTAAAAAATCTCTTGTTGCCGCATCTGTATACGAAACTTTATTTCCAATATTCTGTATAGTTGCTCCAAACGAAAAATTCGCATCATATTTACCTAATTCAACTTCATCATTTAAATAAGCGAATGATAAATCTGCCGCTCCAGCAATACCAGCTTTAGACTCTGATGATCCTACACCAGTTCCTCCTGTCAAATTAGAATATACAAATTTCGCATTTAATCCTAAAGCCATTCTATCTGTTAATTTATATGAATAACCTCCTAATAATTCAAATTCATTAGGATTAAAATCTCTAATTTTTTCACCAATAGAATTAGTAAATGCTATTTGCCCCAAAGAAAAATATCTTAAAGACCCACCAAAAGTACCTCTTTTACTTACCTTATGGTAACCGGCTAAATAGGATAAATGAATATCATCAACTAATTGCCTTAACCAAGGTGAATAAGACATTCCTAATTCTGTTTTATTCTCTGAAAAGGCCAACTTAGCTGTATTCCAGTGAAATGAATTAACATCTGCAGAAGTGGCTGCACCAGCATCACCTAAAGCACCCGCTCTTGAATCTGGTGTGATGATTAAAAAAGGAACTGCTGTCGTTATTGTATTAAGTTGAATTTGATTCGCCTTTTCTACTTGATTACTACCACCAGGATTTTGTGCTAATGTTGAAAATCCAATTACTGAAAGTACTGTCGTTGTTATTATTTTTTTCATATCTAATTAATCGCTACAAATATACGCATTAATGATTTTTATATTGTATTAGTTACTATAAAATATACAATTTTTCTAATTTTTGATCTGTTTTACCTTCAGAGTTCTTAATTGACAACCTGTAAACATAAACTCCTCTTGCTAATTTATCTCCATAATCATCCAAACCATCCCAAGGGATTCCTTCTGAACGATAAGCACAACTCTCTACATCTGAATATATAGTCTTAACCAATTTACCTGTCACTGTCATTATTTCAATTTTAGCTTCAGTAATATTATGAATTTGATTATGCTCAAAATAAAATTCAGTACGCGTTGTAAATGGATTTGGGTAATTTAATAAATGACTTATCGCAATGTCTTCTTTTTTTCTTACTACAAACTCCAACTCTTCTTCAGAAGAATTATTATTTACGTCCCAAACTTTAAATGTCAGAATATGCAAGCCTTCTTCAAGATTGACAAATTGAAACTGTACCCGACCACTTTTATAAGTATCCAAATCTGCCTCATAATAATTATTCATTATAATTGGATTCGCTGTTTGACCATCAATAATAGCAGTAATATCATGTCCTATTCCATTCCCACTTGTATTCACCCCATTTTCATCATTTATTTTTGCAATAAACAAAGGATTTACATCTGTTAATCCCCCGCTTGCAAAGTTTTCATCATTCATAAATAATTGAATCCCTGGTCCCACATCATCATCAATACCATTGGGATCAATACCTCCGATAACAACAGATGTATCAAAGCCTAACTTATCACCAACTCCATTTTGAGCATAGTAACTTACTTTACTTTTTCCATATTCATAATTAATATCTTTGGGAACGATAAATGTAAACTCAAACTGTCCATTTTTAACCGTTGACTTTCCTTTATAAATTATGTTATTTTGAAGATCAAAATCTAATACCGGTGAATCACTATCTTGTCCTAGTGTAGATCTTATCTTATATTTATCATACACAGTGGGTGAAACAATACCATTATAATTAGAAACTTCATTTCCTAAATAATCTTCAATATGCCCACTAATTGTAATTTTAGATAACGCTTTCATAGTATCTATAGCAGTAGTTACTAACATTCCATTAATACTATCCGTTACAATAGTTGGCCTAGGTTTACCTAACACCAAAGCAGGATCACCTAAAAGTGTAAAGTTTCTCATATTATTATTACCTGCGGTTAAATTCTTAGTCAATCGAATAATCTCCCCCATAGACAAAGGTTCTCCGTTTATTTCATCATAAATATTTGCATATAAGTTTTTAACCAAAATAGAGTTTACAGAAATATACACTAAACGTGTAGTAGTTAACAAGGCAACAGCACCTCCATTTGGAGTCAACAACATAATCTCACCTGCTGAAGTTCTATGTGGATCATCAAACCTACTAAATTCACATGTAGCAGAAATAAACAAAGGTAATCTATCAATATTATTCCATTCCTCAATCATTGGTATTGTCACAATACGTTCTAAAGATAAACCCGTTTCTCCACCATGACCAACATAATTAACAGTTAGCATACCTTGAGAAATATATTGATTTAAAGCATTTTCAACATCTGGATACCTTTCTCCACCTGAAGTAACTACTTGCTGATAAGAATCTAGGTACAGCTTTAAAACGTTCATCTCATTATGCTCATTTTCAATAAGATTACTTAAATTTTCACAATCGATAACAAACTGACCACTATTTTCATCATCAGCAATTAATAAAGACCGTCCTCTCCAATCACCTAATGTAGAACTTGTACCATCTGCATTACACGATACATTAGAAAATAAATTAGAACCGTAATTCATATAATGTTCTATTTTATTAACAACTTGAGTAGCTTCTTCTAAAGTATTCACAGGAAATCTACCAATTCCAATATCAATTAAATCTGAAGCATTCATACTTTCCAAATCATCTAACATTCCAAAAAAGTCATCTGAGGTAAATGAAGATATAAAAGAAATAGGAATATTAGAATTTTCATTATCAAGACTACGATAAGTGGGTAATAACGCAGTGTTATCAGCTTCTCTGTTTAGTCCGTCAAAACTACCATCTCCAAACAATAATAACGATTGTGGTGCAGTTCCTGGATTTGAGACTGCTCTGTCATAAAACATTTTCGTAAACCATCTGATAGCAACAGGATCAGCAACCCCACATGAAAACTCATTATAAATTTGTTGTATTTCAACAACATGAACTGAAAGCCCTTTATTTCTATGCAAATCAGCAAGTCTGTTAGCTTGGCTCAAAAACTTTGAATGACTCACGATTAAATAATCAACTTGAGGAAGAGCATGTAAGTTTTGATTAGTAATGGCCTTGAAAAAAACAGGAGTATAAGCTTGATTGGCATTAAAAACTGCGAATGCCCTTAATGTATCGGTTTCTTGGTTAAAAGTTAAAGTAGAACCAGACAGATTAGCATTAATTTTTTTAGCCTCTCTAGGATTAGTTACATCCCAAATAAATGAAGATGAATTGGCATTTAAAACAGAAAAAGAAGACACATTCCCAGATCCAACCGAATTCCAATCTCTACATAAGAATTGTCCATTAGACATAGACATATTCCTTTTGTAATTTAAAGTTATCTTATTTAACCAACCTAATGTAGATGGAGATGTTCTCGAAAAGTCAATCAAAAAGTTTAGTTGGGAAGTAGTAGTACTAAAAACTGTATCACTTACAGAATTTCTACCCTTACTATAAATATCGGAATCTCCAAAAGAATTAACCTTATCAACCAGTCCACCATTTACTCTTACATTAAAATAACTAGATCCTATTTGATTCTTTGAAGCAAATCTAGATTCTATTTTAACAGGCTGGCTAGCAACTACACCTGGCAATTCCATACTGAAAGAATGAGATAATTCTACATCAAAACTTTCACCCAACCAGTTGGTACCAGAGCTAATTAAATTAACTGAATTTACTTCATGTAAAACAGCTGAATTAAATGAAGTAACAGAATGTGATACAGCAGCATTAGAATTAGAAATTGACTGAATACGTTTTGGGGACGTATTGGAATTTACTTCTAAATAAAAATAGGTTAATGAATCATTATTATTCTTTGACAATTTAAACCCAACCCCAGTATTTAATGTCTCATAATCAGGTCCATTTACATAACAAAGTATATAATCATTATCACCAAAAACACCATCATTCTCTCCTTGTATGAAGATTGGGTTTTTAATCAAGTCATCCGGATGGTAATCAAAATTATAAGTTGGTAAAACTGGAATTTGATTCGCATATATATTAATATGCTGTGGATTCAAATTAGCAGTATTAATACCTGCAGACTCTAATACAGATTTAGTCAATTTAAAAACTCCTGTTTTATGAGCTGAAAACTTATACCAAGAACCTGATTTTAAAACCGATTCATTAGCAAAAGTAGCTGCTCTATTTTGATTTACTTGAAACGATTGAGCACTGATCTCAACCTCAATCTTATCAATCATTTTGACCACCCCATTAACACGTACAAAAGGGTTAACAAAAACTGTTAAAAAATTGTCAATTCCCGATTTACCAAAGTTAAATTGAAGATTCGACTCGTCAAAAACCTTCTTTTGAGACAATTTTAGCGGTTCAATTACAGTTTTATATGAAATAGATTTGATTGTATATGATAAATCATAAACACCTTTCAATCCAATATTTTTTGTTTGGACAGCATACACTAATTCGGTTTCTGGATCTACATCACAACCCGTACACATCTGACTATCAGCAGCTAGTTTAAAATCATAACTAACATTTTTTGTTTGTGCAGTTACAATTGAAACACATAATAAAACAATAAAAAATATTCCAGCTTTCATATATAAATATAAATTAATAAAAAAGAGTTACCTCATTTCCTTTTAAAAACGAACAAAAATAGTTATTATTGCAATTTTAGGGGTAAAAAACTGTAACCATTTAATATTATTTGCGTTTATAAGTTTTTGCATGATTACTTTAACACATGAAATTAACACATTTATTAAAAATATTAACTTTAGTATTTATTGTTACAATATCTACAGAAGTAAAAGCACAAGATCCTGCGTTCACGCAATTCTATGCAAATCCAATTTATTTGAATCCAGCGTTCGCTGGTTCACACGGTTGTCCAAGGTTCAATATGAACTATCGTAATCAATGGCCTTCAATTACTGGTGCATTTGTTACCAATAGTTTTTCATATGATCAATACATTAATGCTATAAAAGGTGGTATTGCAGTAATGATTACAAATGATATGGCTGGTAAGAACACTGTAAATTGGTCAACTATTAATTTAGCCTATTCTTATCATTTACAAGTAAATAGAAAGTTTTCTTTCTTAATGGGTGCACAAGCGACTTGGAATCAAAAATTCTTAGACTGGAATAAATTAACTTTTGGAGATATGATTGATCCAAGAAAGGGTTTCATTTATCAAACAGGAGATGTACCTAGGGGTAATACTTTAGATAACGGTTGGGGAACAAAAGGTTTCTTTGATGTTTCTGCTGGAATAGTTGGGTACTCTAAACAATTTTATTTTGGTCTAGCGGCTCACCATTTAAATCAACCAAACGAATCAATGATATTAGGAAGTGCTAGATTACCTATAAGACTAACTGGTAATGTTGGAGCCGATATTCCGTTAGGAAAAACATCTAAATATACAAATAGTACTTCACTATCACCAAATATAATTTACATGTACCAAGATGGTTTCATGCAATTAAATATAGGAATGTATGTAAAATATGGTTCATTTACAGCAGGTGCTTGGTGGAGAGAAGGTGATGCTTTTATCTTATCTGTAGGTGTTGATGCTGGAACTTTTAGATTCGGGTATAGTTATGACATTACGACATCAAAATTAACAAATGCCAGTGGTGGTTCTCACGAATTATCCTTAGGATTAAATATTAATTGTAAGAAGAAACCAAAAAGATTTAGAACAATTTCTTGTCCTTCTTTTTAATTAAGTGTAACTAATTATTTTGTTAGTGTTATACTAGCAAACCTAGAATAAATGAATTTAATAAATAAACAATACAAAATGAAAGGTAAAAATTTTCTTATCATACTTTTAGCAGCCGTAGCATTAATCGGTTGTAGAAAAGAAAGATCAAATACTACTGGTTGGGAATATAATAATCCAGCTAATGGAGGTTTTCAAAAAGTACCTTACTTTGACCAAGAAACTGGTCCAGGTTTAATTTTAGTAGAAGGTGGTACGTTTACAATGGGTAAATCTGAACAAGATTTAACTTACGAATGGAATAATACACCTAGAAGAGTAACAGTTTCTTCTTTTTATATGGATCAATTTGAGGTGACAAACTTTAACTGGTTAGAATATATTTACTGGGTTTCTAGAACATATGAAGAATATCCTATGATCTATAAGAATGCATTACCTGATACAAACTGTTGGAGATCACCAATGGCATACAACGAACCGTACGTAGAATATTATTTAAGACATCCTGCCTACCAAAACTATCCTGTAGTTGGTGTAAGTTGGAATCAAGCAAATGATTTTTGTAAGTGGAGAACAGATCGTGTAAATGAATTTATTTTGTACAGAGAAGGGATTTTAGCAATGAATCCTGATCAAGCTGGAGATCCTTTTTCTACAGATTCATATTTAGCTGGACAATATGAGCCAGGTGAAGATAAAGAAGCAAAGTTACTAGACTTAAATCCTCAAAGTGGTTGGTCTGGTAAAAGGGGTGATTTAGGTGAACGTATTGTAAGAATGGAAGATGGTATTTTATTACCACGTTACAGACTACCAACTGAAGCTGAATGGGAATTTGCTTATTATGGTTTAGTTGGTTCAATGACAAATGCTGAAGATGGTGGGATTATTGAAAACAGAAGAACTTATCCATGGACTGGACATTGGGTTAGACAAGACAATGCAGAATTCCAAGGAGATATGAGAGCTAACTTCCAAAGAGGTCGAGGAGATATGATGGGAACTGCTGGCGCTTTAAATGATGCTGCAGATATTACAGCTCCTGTTGATTCTTATTGGCCAAATGATTATGGTTTATACCATATGGCAGGGAATGTTTCAGAATGGGTAATGGATGTATATAGACCTTTATCTTTTGAAGATTTTGATGAATTTAGACCATTTAGAGGTAACGTTTTCAAAACAAAAGTGTTAGGGAATGACGGTACATTGGATGAAAAAAACTTACAGGTATTATATGATGTTCACGGACTAAAAGAATACTTACATGAATTTGAAAGAATCAGATATCAAAGAATTACTTCTTCTGATTACGAACCACAAAGATTTGACTCTACAATGAATAATGGAGTTAGAAAAAACGTACAATCAAGAAATAACAATCAATATAATCCAGGTGATCCTTCTACAATATACCTTTCTTCTAAAGGAAAATATAGTAGTGACTCATTAGCATCATTACAGGGAAAACGAGCAGGTGATTTTAAATCTGATATGTATTCTCAAGAAATTTTAATTCTAACTGAATTAAATAAAATTGTTGACATAGCTATTGAAATGCAAAATGGTCAATATTATAAAGAGGCATCAGAAACAGTTCAAACTGAAATTTTTGATGGAATTTTTGAAGGTGTTTCTACAAATGCAAGTTTAGTACTATTAAAAACGGGACCAAATGGTGAAGAATATCCAATTGATATCATCCCTATGTTAAGAAAAGGAATGTCTGAATTTATTACTAATACTCCTGGTAGAATGAAATGGAGAGAAGTAACTGCTGAAGAAAATATTGGTAGACGTAACTATCAAAATTCAGATTACAGAGATGTTATGGATGGAGATTTCGAATCATCTAATGATTTTAACAACCGTCAAGACGGAAGTAAAAAGGATCAAATTAACAAAGGATTAAGAGACGGAGATTTAGTAATGTACCAAAACAAGCATGAAAGATTTGATTTAACTGGTGGAGATGTTATGACTAATGACAGAACAGCTTGGCCAACTACACTAATTTCTGACAATTCAAGAGTATATAAAGGTGGATCTTGGAGAGATAGAGCTTACTGGATCGTAGGTTCTAATAGAAGATTCTTAGATGAAGAGTTATCTACATCTACAATTGGGTTTAGATGTGCTATGGATAGAGTTGGTTCTCCTAAAGGACTTGGAAAATACAGATAGAATTATCTACACTTAATATTGAAAAGCGATTAACTTAAAGTTAATCGCTTTTTTTTTGAACTAATTTTAAGTTAAGTTGTAATAAAATAAAAAACATTACAACTATGATACTCAATAACGCAAAAACATCAGTTAACAAATTAATCAACACTACTCTGTTTTTATCATTATCCTTATTTGGATTATCAAATACACCGATAAAGATAAAATCAAAAATCAAGAAAGTAGTAGTTTATCAACTAGGGGCTCAGATACAACGTAGAGCAAATTACACCGTCACTAAAGGAATTAATAAAATTTACATTGAAAGCATTAGCCCACAAATTGATGCCAATAGCATTCAGATAAATGCAACTGGAAATATAATACTACTTGATTCAAAATATTCAGTCGAATATCCTGTACCAGAACTAAACAATAAGAAAACAAATTTAATTCCAATAAAAATTAGAAAAGAAATAGCCACACTAACTGACTCAATTTTTGAATATTCATATAAAGCAATGGGTATACAATTCAAAATGGATGTACTTAAAAGTGAAAAACGAATTATCGAAAACAATGGTACAATTAAAGGAAGTGGAAAAGTGAATGATTCAATTCCTTTATTGGCAGATGCAATCGAATTCTATCACCAAAAAATGAATAAAATAAATTTTGAATTATTGAAGCTTAAAAAAAACAAAGCAGTTTTGAACAAAACCCAAAACGAAATGAATGTTAGATTACAGTCTTTAAATAATTATAATCAAAATAATCAACTCACACAACCAACAAATGAACCGCCCATTTACAAAATAACAATTACAGTTTCAGCCAAAGAAAACACTTCTGGGAGAGTAAATATTAGTTATTTAGTGAATAGCGCTGGTTGGGTCCCTCAGTACGACTTAAGAAGCAAAGCATCAAATAATACAATTGATTTAACCTACAAAGCACAAGTATATCAAAATACAGGAATAAAATGGAACAATGTAAGATTAAGTTTATCAACAAATAATCCTTATGCAAACAAAACTAAACCAGATTTACAACCATGGTATGTTTATTATGCCAATAATTATAACAATCAAAGATTAAAAGAAAAAAGCATTTCCTATTCAGCAGACAAAAAAAAGAGCTTAGCTCCACAATCAGTTCAAATAGAAAGCCTTTCAACAATGAATGTAGATGAGGAGGATTACAATGAAATAGAAGCATCAACATCTGTACAATTCACAAAAATGATAGAGCAACTTATCTCAGTAGAGTATGCTATTGATTTACCCTACACAATAGAATCAAACAATGAACGCTACATGGTACTAGTTGACTCCAAAACACTTAAAACTAACTACAAATATTATGCAGTACCAAAACTTGATTTATCCAGCTATCTAGTCGCTCAAATAACAGATATAGACGACTTGAATATATTACCTGGAGATGCTACAATATTTCATGATGGTGCTTATTTAGGTACAACTTATTTGAATCCAACAATTATGAGTGACACCATGAATTTAAGTCTTGGTAAAGATCCTAAAGTCTTATTAAAACGAACACTTTTAAAGAAAGAAAGTAAACAGAAAGTAATTGGAGATAAAATAATTAAAACCTATGCTTTTAGAATCGAAATAAAGAATCACAAAAATAAGGTCACAAAAATAACAGTACAAGATCAAATACCAATTACTCAAAATCCAGAAATTGAAATCGAAATAGTTAATTTGAGTAAAGGAAAATTAAATAAAATTACAGGAATAATTGAATGGGATTTAAAATTAAAAGCAAAAGAAACAAAAAAAATAGATATCATTTACACAGTAAAATATTCTAAGAGTCAAAACATAAATCTAGCGTCATTGAAATAAACAACTAAACTCTATAAAAACAACAAAAGCAACTACTAGTAGTTGCTTTTGTTGTTTTTATATAATAATAAACTTATTTCTTTAAGCTTCCCATAAAGTCATATTCAGATGTTTGTTCAATACCATTCATAACTTCTGCCAACATATTTTCAACAGTACCATCAAAATCAAATTTGATTGGTTTCTTTATCCTGATTGAAATTGTAGACCCTTTTTTCTTCAACTTAACCCCTTTTTTATCAAAAGAACTTCTTAAACCATCTATCACGATAGGAATTACCGTTGGTTTGTGTTTTTTAATAATAATAGCTGTACCTAACCTTCCTTTAACAAAAGGCTTAGTTGTACCCTGAGGAAAAGTAATCACCCAACCATTTAATAATGCTTTATCAATATTATCCACTTCACTTCTATCCACTTTACGTCTTACATTCTCTCCATTTGAACGCCATGTTCTCTTAACAGTAACAGCTCCAGAAATTGCTAAAATTTTTGGTAACAAGCCAGACTTCATAGTCTCTTCTGCAGCAACATAATAGATATTATCCTTTTTTGGCGTTAAGATACCTCTTAAACAAATTTTATTCGGATCTCCTCCTAATGCAGAATGAAAAGTCAACAAAAAAGCAGCTACATCTCCAAAATAAGTTTGATGATTAGATACAAACAAAACATTATTATCAGGCAAATTCTCAAGCTGCTCAGCTCCAGTAATTACCGTATCGTTAATCCATTTATACCTTGGATAAATCAACAGCCCAAAAACTCTGATAATCCATCTTTTCTTGAAAACATATTCTCCAAAAATATTTTTTGCCAAAAAACCCATAATTAATTATGCTCCTTTTTAATTCTATCTAAATCTCTTTTATTATCCTTATCTTTTAAATCTTGACGCTTATCATGCACTTTTTTTCCTTTAGCCAAATGAATATTTAATTTTGCTAAATTTTTATTATTAATAAACAATTTTGAAGCGACAATAGTCAAGCCTTCATTTTTCAATTTTTTTTCTAACTTTCTTAATTCAATTTTATTCAATAATAATTTCCTATCACGTCTTGGAAGGTGATTATTATGCGTTCCATTATCATACTCAGCAATGTACATGTTTCTAACATAACACTCACCTTTTTCCATCACACAATAAGCTTCCATAATACTAGCCTTACCATTTCTGATAGACTTAATCTCAGTACCTAATAATGAAATACCAGCTGTATAATCATCTAAAAACTCGAATAAATATCTCGCTTTCTTATTTTTAATATCAATTTTTGACATCTATCCTTTATTATTTTTGGGCGTTTTCCCAGTCTTTCCGTTATAATTTTTAGTTTTGATTTTAAGTCTTGTAAACCTTAAAGCCGCTTCCAAGGTCGCAATTTAACACTAAAAATCAATTCAAAAAAGTTGTCACTTCAATACCCTTACGCAATTTCCATATTAAACCAACTTAATTTTATTTGGTTCAATAGTAATTATCTTTTCTCTATATAATGAACCTATTGCCTTTTTAAATGTTTTTTTACTTACTTTAAAAACATGTTCAATAGTTTCTGGTGAAGATTTATCTCCAACTTCAATTTCACCACCTTTAGCTTGCAATATATTTAAAACATCTTTAGCAATTCCATCAATAGCTCCATAACCAGGACGTTGTAAACAAATATCTAATTTATCGTCTTCTCTAATCTTCTTAATGTATCCTTTTAATAATTGAGCTCTTTCTAATGGTTTAAATACTTCATTAAAATAAATCACACCCCAAAACGTTTCATTCACAATAACTTTATAACCTAAATCTGTTTTAGAATGTACATATAAATCAACTTCTTCATAGATTTTGAAATTTGGTGGTACATTATTTAAAAATGAATCTAGTTTTATTGACCCTACAATACGCTCAGTCATCTCATCAAGATAAATCTTAACAACTACCTTCTCTCCTCTTTCTAACTCTCTGTGCTGCTCTTTAAATGGAATTAATAAATCTTTCATTAATCCCCAATCAACAAATGCTCCTACCTTAGTTACAGCAACCACTTCCAATAATGCAAAATCATCAACCATGGCAAATGGAAAATCTGTGGTGGCAATTAACCTATCTTCAGAGTCTAAATAAATAAAAACCTCAACAACTTCATCTACAATACATGCTGGCGTAATAAATCTAGTTGGTAATAATATTTCACCAAAATCCTCTCCACCATCTAAATACATCCCAAAGTCAACTTCTTTTACTATTCTAAGTTGATTTAATTTTCCAATTTTTACCATGCCACAAATATACCTAAAGCATTTAGCTTTTTAAGTATACTTAAGCTTTAATTAATAGAACTTAGTATTTTAGAATAATGTAAACAAAAAAAGACTGTCAAATATTGACAGTCTTTTTAAAAATTTAAAAAATTAATACTCGAGTTAAGTTGTAATCAATTTTGCTTTAGGATAAAGAGACATCCATTTTTCAAGTTGTTCTTCAGTCTTAAGTGTAATTACAGTTTTAGCATCTAATTGTAATTTATATTTTGGCGTAGAGTTTTTAATTTCATTAATAATTTTCTCTACTTTTTCCTTAGTCTTTTTTCTAGCCATTGTATTTGGTAATTTTTGCAAACATAAGATAAATATAACAATAAAAAAGTAATTATCCTAACACTTATCAATGTTTTTAGATATTTTAACAATAATCACCCACCATTAACTGCAATATAAAGATGAGTTTATTATTTTTTCTTAATGAAGCAGTTTAAAAACAAGTTCTTTCAATAATTCAGCTTGATCAATACCTGTACTTCCAACACCTTTTGCTAATAAATCATACTCTCTTAACATAGTAAAATTTCTAGAAATCATTTTAGGAGGGTGTTTACTTTTATTATCCATTGCTAATTTAGCTGGATATGGAGCACACCCCAAAGCTTTAGCAATTTCACTTGGATTATTAGTTTTTATAAAGTGAGCTTTAAATAGTCGTTGATACAATGCTAACAATTGCCCTAAAACAACAACAATATTCGTAGCTTTGGTATTCTTAGAAAAGTAATCAACAATAACTAAAGCCTTTTTACTATCCTTAACCATAACAGCATTAGTTAGTTCAAAAACATTATAATCTTTACTAACCCCAATATTTTCTTCAATGTGCTTAACATTAATCTGAACACCTTCTGGAACTGAAATAAATAATTTTTCTAATTCATTAGAAATTTTTGATAAGTCATTCCCTATAAATTCAGAAATCAAAGCAACTGCTTTATCTTCTATAGAATACTTTTTCGACTTAAGATAATCCTTTATCCACTCTCCTAATTTCCAATCCTTAACACCCTGTGATTCAAAAATTACAGCCTTCTTTTTCAGGATTTTATAAATTTTTGAACGCTTATCAAATTTCTTATATTTAAAAGCAAAAACTAAAATGGTGCTTGAAACAGGTGTTTCAAAATATTTTTCAAAAACTTCCCATTGAGTAGCCTTAGTATATTCTTGTGCCTCCTTTACAATAACCACTTGTCGTTCTGCCATCATTGGCAATCTTAAAGCAGCATCTAAAACATTTATTGGAGGTGTATCTTTTGCATATAAAATAGTTTGGTTAAAATCTCTCTCCGACTCATCTAAAACATGCTCTGAAATATAATCCGTAATTTTATCAATACCAAAGGGCTCTTCCCCGTTTAATAAATAAACGGGGTGGAGATCACCTTTCTTTATTGATTCTATTATTTTTTTATACTCCATTTAAAATGAAAACTTATTTCTTTCTAAAGAAGATTCTTACTGGTACACCCTCAAAATTAAAACGTTGTCTTAATTTATTTTCTAAAAACCTTCCGTATGACTCTCTAATATATTGAGGTAAATTACAGAAAAATGCAAATGAAGGTGAATGCGTTGGTAATTGTGTTACGAACTTAATTTTTATATATTTTCCTTTAATTGCAGGAGGTGGAGTTCTCGAAATAATGTCCAAGAAAAACTCATTCAATTCTGAAGTTGGAATTTTTGTACGTCTATTAGTATAAACTTCCATTGTTTTCTCCAAAGCCTTATGTAACCTTTGTTTTGAAAGTGTTGATGTAAATAAAATCGGAACATCTTTAAACGGAGCCAAATCCTCTCTTAATTTATCCTCATAAGCCTTAGTAAAGTGTTGATCTTTATCCTCAACCAAATCCCATTTATTTACTAAAAGAACAACACCTTTTTTATTCTTTTCTATCATATAGAAAATATTTAGATCTTGCTTTTGTAAACCATCTTCTGCATCTATCATAAAAATACATACATCAGAATATTCAATTGATCTAACTGATCTAATAACTGAATAAAACTCGATATCCTCATGTACTTTACTCTTTTTACGAATTCCTGCAGTATCTACCAATTTAAAATCAAATCCAAATAAATTGAAATCTGTATCAATAGAATCTCTTGTTGTTCCCGAAATATCGGTTACAATATTTCTTTGCTCCCCTGTAATAGCATTTATAAAAGAAGATTTCCCAACGTTAGGTTTCCCTACTACAGCAATTCTTGGTAAATCACTTTCGTCTTCTAATAATTCTTCTGGATTAAATTCTTTTACAACAGCATCTAAAAGTTCACCTGTTCCATGACCATTTATTGAAGATAAATTATAAACATCTCCTAAACCATAGTTAAAAAACTCAAAAGCATCATTAGCTCTAATGTTATTATCGACTTTGTTAGCTGCAACAAATACAGGCTTCTTTGTTTTTCTCAACATATCAGCAACAGATTCATCTAAATCTGTAATACCTACTGTTACATCCGAAACAAAGATAATCACAGAAGCTTCTTCAATTGCGATATCGACTTGCTTTCTAATTTCTTCTTCAAAGATATCATCAGAACCTCTAACATAACCTCCTGTGTCTATCACACTGAATTCAACGCCATTCCATATAGAGGTACCATAAATTCTATCTCTCGTTACTCCACTCATCTCCGCTTCAATCGCTGTTCTTGACTTTGTCAAACGATTAAATAATGTTGATTTTCCAACATTTGGTCTTCCTACTATTGCTATTATATTCGACATCTTAATATCCGTATTTATCTAATTTCTTATCGTTCTCTCTCCAATCTTTGTCTACTTTCACAAAAAGCTCCAAATATACTTGTTTATCTACAAACTTCTCTATATCTTTTCGAGAATCTATCCCTACTCTTTTCAATTTAGAACCTTGGTGGCCAATTAATATACCTTTTTGAGTCTGTCTTTCTACATAAATGATCGCTCTTATTCTAATAATCTTCTCATCTTCAAAATACTCCTCTACTTCAACTTGAGTTGCATATGGAATTTCTTTTTTATAATGAATAAAAATTTTCTCTCGAATCATTTCACTTATAAAAAAACGCATTGGTCGATCCGTTAACTCTCCTTTATCATAATAAGGTGGGTTTTCTGGTAACAATGACAATATTTTATCCCAAATTAATGAAACATTAAAGTTTTCTAATGCAGAAATAGGTAAAATCTCAGCTTCTGGCAATTCTTTCGCCCAAAACTCAACCTTCTCTTCCAATAATTCTGTTGTTCCTAAATCTATTTTATTCAATAACACAACAATCGGTGTACTTGTCGTTTTCAAACGATTTAAAGTAGCCTCATGGTTCATCCCCTTTTCATAAATATCAGTAACAAATAATATGATATCAGCATCTTTTAATGCTTGACTCACAAAATTCATCATGTTTTCATGCAGTTTATAATGTGGATCTAAAACACCTGGTGTATCAGAAAACACAATTTGATAGTCCTCATCATTAACGATTCCTAGAATTCTGTGCCTTGTTGTTTGCGCCTTTGACGTAATGATAGAAAGCTTTTCGCCCACTAATCTATTCATTAGAGTAGACTTACCCACATTGGGACTACCTATGATATTTACGAATCCTGATTTATGTTGCATTTTTATTAAAAAAAGTTTAAAATAATTTGTTTTGCAAAGAAACAAAATATATATTTGCACTCGCAATTAAAAACGATATTTATTTTCAAACATATATTGCGGGGTGGAGCAGTTGGTAGCTCGTCGGGCTCATAACCCGAAGGTCATAGGTTCGAGTCCTGTCCCCGCTACTCACTGGAAACATTGAGTTTCAAAAAAAAGCCTTCCGATTTCGGAAGGCTTTTTTTAGTTAAGTGTTACAAAGTGGTGTTACAAACTTTACATTTTACAATACCTTAAAGTTAGTTGTAGCAGATACTAATTGCTGACTATTTACATAATGTTTCTTTAACACTTCTATTCCTGAATGATTACTTATCATAGTTGCTTTATCTCCAAAATGTTTCACTAAGGCAGTTAAGTATGTTTTTCTTAAATGTTTTAAATTAGCCTTCTTTGAACTTCCTGTAAATTTCCAAAAGTGAGAAAAAGCTTTTGATACAATTAACAATAATGTTTCTCTTGATGATTTATCATCTGAACCAATTAAATAAATATCCTTTCCTTTGTTTTCTTCATAGTTTAATTCTATAAGTAATTCTTTTAAATCTACAGTAACAGGAATTGACTTATACTGTCTAGCTTCATTCTCTTTCCCCATTAAACGATTAACTTTAAAATTCTCGACCTGAATGTATAATACACCCAAACCTTCCCCTTCTTTTATATCACTAAATTTTAAAGTCATAAACTCTTCTCTTCTCAACCCTGTTTCTAAAGCTAATTTAAAAGCTACAATCATCCAAGAACGATACAAGTTTCTTTTCAAACCATTTGAATGCGTAACAATGCCATTTTCAGGTAAGACTTTATCTAATAAACTGCTAAATTCTTCCTTAGTAATTGTTAAGTTATTTGACACCTCTTATCTTCTTGTAACACCAACAAAAGGATTCTCTAGATCATATTTTCTGCCTTCTATTAACCAATTCATAAAATGTCTCATTTGTGAAATTACTTTATTATAGGTTTTATTTTTATAGTTTAACTCCGTTAACAAGTAATTATGGAACAAACCTACTATCTTTTCATTCAATTCATTTATCCTCAAAATAACATGATCAATTTGATTAGCTTTTAAGCACAATGCTAAATACTTAAAATAACGTTCAACATCTTTTACATGCTGAACACTTCGCACTTTCTTTTTATGCTCCTCTACCCCTTCATTATTTAAGTAACCTATATAGATAGCCATACATTCAATTAGTAAAGATGGTTTAGTATGTTCTGCTACAATATGATTTGTACTTAATTGGTAATTTGTTTGTGTAAGCTCTTTATCAAATTCAAATTTTAACCTTATAGCTTCTTCTACATTTTGAGTATTAAAAACTCTTGTTTTTCGTTTAGAACCATTTGTATTTGGCACAGCAACTACACCTCTGAAACAATGTTGCTCTGTATTTTTACAAGTTCTTAATCCTCTACCTGTTTCTCCACAAACTTTAGAATCAATTGTTTTCTTGCACTTTTTACAAAAAACATATAACCCTTTTACCTTATCTCTCTTTTTTACAATTAATGGTTTTTGCTTATTCATATATTCTTCATTTTATTTAGGAAAGAAATTTGACTTTTTGTTTTCGGCTTATAGTTAGTCGAACTAATTATTTGTGGACTTTCAGTTGGGATTACTAATAATTGACCCAACTCACCATTCAGATAATTCAAAAACATTTCTTTCCAATTCTTATGTTTTCTTTTTAGATGCTTTATGAATGGCTTATAAAAGGATAAAATGAATTCCCATTGATTCACAAACTGTTTATTACCTTGTTGAATTACAAATACATCATTTTTTGTACACCAGTTAATAACTGAACGTAAGTCTTTGTAATTTAGAATGTTTTTAAGTTTTATTATCTCCATTAATCCCATAGAATAGCCACTACATTGACTAATGTAGTGGCTAGATTCTGAGTTGGAGAATTTTTTGAAGTTCTTTACCAACAGATTATTAGTTGGTGAGACATCTTCATTAGAAAATTCTAAAGCATTAGAATCTTCTGTAACCCTTGTATTTATTAGAGGTTTATTACTATTATTATCGCTATTTTTGTTAGCGTTATCCATTGTTAAAAACTTTCTTATCAAAAGCCATTTGAGCCATAGTTGCCCCGTGAATCATTCTATGATTGATTAATTTTTCATTTGCAACTAAAGAACTCCCTGTAACGTCCTGAATTAACTATACAATTATTTAACAAAAGACTAAAATAACTATACACCATATATTTATAACACTAAAATAGCTATACATATACTTGAA
>Ga0256845_1000203_pt1 | contig 55890 bp, 49 predicted proteins | sample RiftiametaG_FD_189101 | JGI IMG/M metagenome (GOLD analysis project Ga0256845, IMG submission 189101) | Tube worm associated microbial communities from hydrothermal vent at the East Pacific Rise, Pacific Ocean - Riftia | ecosystem: Host-associated > Annelida > Integument > Unclassified ...
TCAGCTAAAGTGGGTTGTTTTTGTATTTTCATATACAAATATAACAACTATAATGCTGATAATTAAATGATTACACAATTAAAACAAACCAATTTATAAATAATTTACCGTGCAACGGTCTTAATTTGTAGTTCAGCAACAAGAACTAAACAAACTAGTTTAATTTTTGCAGATGCATTAAATTACAATAAAGGAAAGATTGATTTTGATTTAAGTATATATGAAGCTCCTCTAGAAAATTTAATTAAAAAAGTAAACCTTATAGATGAAGCCCACAACACTGTTTTATTTATTGGTCATAACCCAGGAATAACGAAATTAGCAAATTATTTAGGTAATGAGAATTTAGCCCCCATTAATCCTTGCACAATAATTAAGATTGAGTTAGAAATTGATAATTGGCAAGAAACAATAAATGGAATAGGAATAATAAAAGATATTATTACTCCATAAAAATTTAATCTACTTTTATAGAGTGCCCCATTTTATCTCTTTTCGTTTCAAGATATTGTTTGTTGTGCTCGTTAGAGTCAATTTCTATTGAAACATTTTCAGTAATCTCTAAACCATAACCTATTAATCCTGTTCTCTTTTTAGGATTATTACTCATCAGTTTAATTTTCTGAACACCTAAATCTCTTAAAATTTGAGCTCCAACACCGTAATCTCTTTGATCTGCTTGAAAACCAAGTTCTAAATTTGCTTCAACAGTATCTCTTCCTTCTTCTTGTAACTTATAAGCTTTTAGTTTATTTAACAAACCAATACCTCTTCCTTCTTGATTCATATAAACAACCACACCTTTACCAGCTGCTTCAATCATTTGCATAGATCGTTGTAATTGTGGTCCACAATCACACCTGCAAGAACCAAAGATATCACCTGTCATACAAGATGAGTGAACTCGCACTAAAATTGGCTCGTCTTTATTCCAAGTACCTTTTACCAATGCTAAGTGATCCATTTCGTTAGTGGTTTGCTTATAAGCAACCATATCAAAATCACCATGTTCTGTTGGTAATTTAATTTTAACTTCTCTTTTTATTAACGTTTCATGCTTTAATCTGTATTCAATTAAATCTTTTATAGAAACAATTTTTAATTGATGCTTTTCTGCAATTTTCAATAACTCTGGTAAACGAGCCATTGTACCATCTTCATTCATTATCTCTACGATAACTCCAGCAGGTTCGAAACCAGCTAAACGTGCAAAATCAATTGCTGCCTCGGTATGTCCTGCTCGTCTTAAAACTCCACCTTTTTTAGCTTTTAAAGGAAATATATGTCCAGGCTTACCTAATTCTTCTTTGTTTATTTTAGGATCTACTAATGCTAAAATTGTTTTTGCTCTATCGCTTGCTGAAATTCCGGTTGTACAACCATACCCCATTAAATCTACAGATACTGTAAATGGAGTTTCGTAAGCAGCATTATTAGTTTGTACCATTAAATCCAAACCTAATTCTTCACATTTTTCTTCAACTAACGGTGCACAAATCAAACCTCTACCATGAGTAGCCATAAAGTTAACCATCTCAGGGGTAACTGATCGTGCTGCAGCAAGAAAATCACCTTCATTCTCTCTGTCCTCATCGTCAACAACAATAATTACTTTTCCAGCTTTGATATCTGCTATCGCTTCCTCAATTTTATTTAACTTTGTCTCCATTAAAATCTAATTTTTAACAAAATTACTTAAAGCGTTTGAATTGATGGCTAAAGTTATAGCAATAGATTACGGTCAAAAAAGAGTTGGAATTGCCGTTACCGATGATTTACAAATTATCGCTAGTGGCCTTACCACTGTTGGCGTTCAAGAAATCGTTCCTTTTTTAGAAGATTATTTCACTAAAAATGATGTGGAATGCATTGTTGTTGGTGAAGCCAAAGACCTAAAAAATAATCCTGCTGAATCGGCTCGATTTATTGAACCTTTTGTAAAACACCTTCACCGAAAATTTAAAGATAAAAGAATTGAACGTATTGATGAACGTTTTACTTCAAAAATGGCTTTTCAAACTATGATTGATAGTGGTTTAAAGAAAAAAGCAAGAAGAAATAAAGCCCTGATTGATGAAATTAGTGCCACCATTATTTTACAAAGTTATTTAGAACAAAAAAGGTAAACCTATTTATTATTTTGTGATAGGAAAGCTTTTACAAAAACTAGTAATCTGACACTCTTCACATTTTGGTTTTCTTGCCTGACAAACATATCTACCGTGTAAAATCAACCAATGATGAGCAACAGGTATAATATCATCAGATAAATTCTTAACCAATTGAATCTCTGCTTCTAAAGGGTTTTTAGCTTTCGTTGTTAAACCTAATCTATCAGCCACTCTAAAAACATGCGTATCAACTGCCATAGTTGGCTTATTGTAAACTACACTTGCAATTACATTGGCTGTTTTCCTTCCAACTCCTGGCATTTTTTGCAAATCATCAACATCCTCTGGTACAACATTATTAAAATCATTTAATAATATTTTAGCCATCCCCACCAAATGTTTTGCTTTATTGTTAGGATACGTAACACTTCGGATGTATTCAAAAACCTCATCAGAATCTGCTTCGGCTAAAGAATCTGCCTCAGGAAAACGCTTAAACAAATCTTTAGTAACAATGTTTACACGTTTATCTGTGCATTGTGCAGACAAAATTACAGCTACCAATAATTCATAAGGATTATTATAATCTAATTCTGTTTTGGGGTCAGGATTATGCTTGCTAAAATAAGCTACAAAATGTTGGTATCTTTCTTTTTTGGTCATCTAACAAAAATACATTTTAAAACATATAATTAACTACTTTTATTTTTTTGAAATTTAGATTAAATTGGAAATATTCTTAACCATATTTTATGCTTTGGTTTTTAGCTTCATCATTTATAAAATGAAGTTTTTTAACGATAAAACCATTCCTAAAAAATGGTTTATTGTCATTTTTGGAATTAAAATTATTGTAGGAATATGCCTAACATTAGTATACACCTACTACTACACCGATAGAGGAAACGCAGACATTTACAAATATTTTGATGACAGTAAATATCTTTTTGACGCCCTAAAGGATAAACCTTTAGATTTTATTAAAATGGTTTTAGGTTTAGATTTTAATTCAACTTATTTCGACAATAAATACTACCTTGAAATGTCTCACTGGCATAGGCCTTATAACAACGATTTATTTAATGATTCACACATTATAATAAGATTTAATGCTTTTGTTAGGCTCTTTTCTTTTGGTCATTTTATGGTTCACAATGTGTTCATTAATTTTATTTCTATAATTGGATTAACTTTTTTATTTAAAGCTTTTAAAAGTTTCTCTCCTAAAAATACTAAGTTATTATTTTATGCTATCTTTTTAGCTCCTTCAATATTTTTTTGGGGTTCAGGAGTATTAAAGGAAAGTATTATTTTTTTCGGGTTTGGACTTCTTATATTTCACTTATTAAAATTTACGAAAAAGGCAAACTACCTATCTCCCATATATATAATAATTGCTTTATTCATCTTAGCTTTTTCAAAATTTTACATTGTAGCAACTCTTTTTATTCCTGTTTTAGGCTACATCTTTAATCACTATTTTAAATTAAAACGAATTATTCTAGGGTATATTTTTGCTACAACTGTGTTTATTAGTTCTATTGCGATAACACCATTTGTTATACCTAAACTAAATTTTGTTCAACAAATAGTTAATAAACAAAATGCATTTTCTAGGTTTATCGCAAGCATCCCGACTAATAGCGGCTTTAAAATAGCAGAACTAACGGATGCAAGCTCATTAATATTAAATATTCCAAACGCATTACTCAACACTTTTATCAGACCTTACTTTGGAGAATGTAATTCTTTATTTGTTTGGTTAAGTGCATTTGAAAACCATCTACTATTAATTTTTATATTATTTACTTTCTATTTTAGAAAAAAAATAAAAACACCTCAGAAAAATATATTATTATTTAATGTTTCATTTGTGTTAGCTCTATTTATTTTAATAGGATTAACCACCCCTGTTTTTGGAGCAATTATGCGTTACAAAATACCTGGAACACTATTATTACTCATTTCTTTATCACTACTATTAGACATTTACAAAGTCAAAAAAGCTTTTCCTTTTCTTAAAAAAATCATCTAAACATTATGAAAAAAACAACATCAATACTAGTTATTATATTACTTTTTTTTGCAGGATGTAGCGAAAGCGAATCTGTTGACCTTATTGTACATAATGCAAAAATATATACTGTTAATTCTTTATTTGAAACCGCTGAAGCGATGGTAATTAAAGATGGTAAAATTATTGCCATTGGTGCTGAACATCAAATAATGAACAGATACTACTCTCCTAATACAGTAGACGCTAGAAAACGTCCAATTTACCCTGGATTTATTGATGCTCATTGTCATTTTGTTGGTTACGCTTTAAATTTAAAACAAGTTAATTTAGTAGGCACCAAATCTTTTGATGAAGTTTTAGAAAGAGTAGCTGCTTTCGCAAAAGAAAACAAATCTGAATGGATTATTGGTAGAGGTTGGGATCAAAATGATTGGGAAATTAAAGAGTTTCCTAACCGTTTTAAGCTAGATAGCCTTTTTCCGAACCAACCTGTATTTTTAACACGCATTGATGGACATGCTGCCATTGCTAATAAAACAGCTTTAAAATTAGCAAACATCAATTCTGAAACCAAAGTAAAGGGAGGCATTTTAACCTCCACTTTTATTCCTGATGGAGATTTATCATGGACGAATAAAAAATTACAAGATGAAGTTGTCCATTTGAATTATCCGGCATGGGAACCAACAGGGATTTTAATTGACAATGCTGTAGATATCGTTAAAAACATTATTCCACAACCATCAAAAAAAGAGCTAACAGCAGCATTATTAGCCGCACAAAATAATTTATTTAAAGTAGGTTTAACAACTGTTGATGATGCTGGACTAACAAAAGATACCATCGATTTAATTGACCAATTACAACAAGATAATTTGTTAAAAATAAAAGTTTACGCTATGATTTCTGGTAATAGCGAACAATTAAGCTACTACCTCAAAAAAGGACCTTATAAAACGGATAAATTAACTGTTAATTCTTTTAAGTTTTATGCTGATGGGGCTTTAGGATCGAGAGGTGCTTTATTACTTGAGCCTTACGCTGACAGGGTAGAACAAGAACATCATGGCTTATGGGTAACACCAATGGATTCGTTACAAAAATATGCTCCAATGCTTTACGAGAAAGGATTTCAAATGAACACACATTGCATTGGTGATGCTGCCAACCAACAAGTTTTAACACTTTATAGCGAAGTATTAAAAACCACCAACGATAAACGTTGGAGAATTGAACATGCACAAGTAATTGCTCCAGCAGATTTCGATTTCTTTAAAAACTTTAACATTATACCTTCGGTACAACCAACACACGCAACTTCTGATATGTATTGGGCTAAAGATAGGCTTGGGAAAAATCGAGTACAGAATGCTTATGCCTACTTAAAACTACTACAACAAAATGGGCTAATTGCTTTGGGTACAGATTTCCCGATTGAAGGTATCAGCCCTATCAGTACTTTTTATGCAGCAGTAGTTCGTAAAGACAATAAAGGATTTCCTGATAAAGGTTATCAAATAAAAAACGCACTAAGCAAAGAAGAAGCATTAAAAGGGATGACCATTTGGGCTGCTATTGCCAACTTTGAAGAGAATGAAAAAGGCAGCTTAGAAATTGGAAAAAGTGCCGATTTTGTAATTTTAGATAATGACATTATGCAAACCAAAGATGAAAATATTTTATCCATTAAGGTTTTACAAACATTTATAAATGGAGAAAATGTTTTTACTCAGGATTAATTAGTCAATAAAAAACCTGTCAAGTTTTTATGTAATAATTACACAAACCTGACAGGTTTAAATTTTAGAAATGAATAAGTTAGATTAGCTTTCTAACAAACCTCTTCCCATTTTTTTAAGATCACCTTTTTTAGTTAATTCTGTAACTAATTTATCTAACACACCATTAACAAAAATTTTACTTTTTGGTGTACTGTACCATTTAGATAATTCGATATACTCATTCAATGTAACTTTAACAGGAATAGATTTAAAATTCAATAATTCTGTAAGTGCCATTTTCATTAACAATACATCTACCGTAGCTATTCTATCAACATCCCAGTTTCTAGTCTTTTCACCAATCAACTTCGCATTCAACTCATCTTCTGTAATACTTGTTCTAAACAATTCTTTTACAAATTGTGTATCATCTTTTTGATCTCTATATAAAGGTAAAATTACTTTAGCGTTGTTCGCTTTTTCATCCATTTTCTTAACAGATTTCAAAACCATACTCAACACAAAATCCATTTCATCATAGCCCCAATAAATACTTTTATCTTGTATTTCTGAGATTAACAATTCAAATTCTGGAATTATTTTTTTATATAATGCCACCACAAATTTTTGATCTGCTTCAAAAGAAGTCTCTCGTGTTGACATGTACTCGATAAAAACAGGATGAGCTCGCATGTGCACCAAAAACTTTGTAACTAGTTCTTGATCTTCTGCTTTATCCCACGTAACTTTTCTATCGTTGGCATAATTATTTAACTCTTCATTATTTGCTAATCCTGCAAAAACAGCATTATTCACAAACTTCATGTTTGGATCTAACTCCTCTTCTGATGGTAAACGCTTTTCTTTAGCATTGTCTAATCTCAACTGTGCTTGATGCGTTAATTCTAACGGTAAGCGTAAAAAAAACAAATACAAATCATGCATTCTTTCTAAACTTAAAAAAAGCTCTTTTTCGGCTTTCCCCATTTGCTTGTTTTCTGATTGAAAATAAGCGTATAATGCTTGAAATGTTTTAATTCTAAGAAATCTTCTACTGATCATTATTGTTGTGCTACGAGATAAAAATTAATTTATTGATTGCTTTACGCTTTTTTAAACATTTCTTCAGCCATTTTGTTTGCAATGGCATAAGTAGGTATATTTTCTGCTTTAGATCTATTGATAATCAATGCAGTAGTATCATAAATGCCGGCAGCTTTTTTCATTGCCCATTCAGGAGTTAAACAATCTACTTCTGCAAAGCAATTGATAACTCCACCAGCATTTAACATGTAATCAGGAGCATAAATAATTCCTTTATCCATTACTATTTTACCGTGAACTTCTTCTTTTAACAATTGATTATTTGCTGCTCCAGCAATAATTGAACACTTTAACCTTCCTAAAGTATCATCATTTACCGTTGCACCTAAAGCACATGGAGCATAAATATCCATATCTAAATCATAAATCTCATCTAAACCAACAACTTCACAACCGTAAGTTTTAGCAACTCTAGTTAGTGTTGGTTCGTGAATATCAGAAATAAAAACTTTAGCTCCTTCTTCTGTTAAATGCTTAATTAAATACTCTCCTACATGACCAACTCCTTGTACAGCTACTTTTTTTCCGTTTAAAGAATCTGAACCATATTGAGCTTTAGCACAAGCTTTCATCCCCATATATACTCCGTAAGCTGTAACTGGTGATGGATCACCACTTTTACCTGGTAAACCAGCAACATGTTTTGTTTTTTCGTTTACCAAAACCATATCAGCAGGAGAAATCCCTACATCTTCAGCAGTAATATATTTTCCATTTAAAGAATCAACAAATTCTCCAAATCTTCTAAACATTCCATCGCTTTTATCTTTTCTAGAATTACCTAAAATAACAGCTTTACCTCCACCTAAATTTAATCCTGAAATGGCATTTTTATAAGTCATTCCTCTCGATAATCTCAACACATCAGTTAAAGCTTCAGTTTCGTTAGCATAATTCCACATTCTTGTACCACCTAATGCAGGACCTCTGTTGGTATTATGAACAGCAATAATAGCGCGTAATCCCGTAGCTTCATCATTGCAAAACAACACCTGTTCGTGATCCATTTTTACCATTTGACTTAACACATTACTTTCTGTACCAGTTGCTTCTTTTAAATCCATTATTGCTGACATATAGGTAGTTTTTTAATTATTTAATCTTGTAAACTATTAAAGATAATTACTTTTGACTTTCATAAAAAATCTTTAACACCTTAATAAAAAGGAACGCAAAGTTAATGTTTTATACCGAATAGCTTTTGATATTTTTTAAGAAATTAAAAATTGTAGCTCAGTTAAAAAACATTGTCGATTAAATTAAGAAATGAAAGCATTAAAGCACTTAAATAAATACCTTTTTAAATATAAATACCGTTTGCTTTTAGGTATTTTATTTATCACCATTTCTAATATCTTCGCATTATATCCTGCTCAAATTATTAAAGAGGCTTTTGATATTGCTGATGCTCAATTAAATGGCACAACATTAAAAAACCCTTCTTTTTTAAGCTCTTATTTTGAAGGCTTGTCTTTTAGTCAAATAATGTTATTGTTTGCTGCTGTTGTTTTAGGTTTAGCTTTGATGCGAGGTGTTTTCACCTTTTTTAACCGACAAACCATTATTATCATGTCGCGATTGGTTGAATTTGATTTGAAAAATGAAATTTATAACCACTACCAACAATTAGATGCTACTTTTTACAAAGAGAATAGTACTGGAGACATCATGAATCGAATTAGTGAAGATGTAAGCAAGGTTAGAATGTATATTGGTCCGGGCATTATGTATAGCGTTAATTTAATAGTACTTTTTGCATTGGTAGTTCCTGTTATGCTTTCTATTAATGTTAAGCTGACTATTTACTCTTTAACTCCTTTACCTCTTTTATCTGTTATCATTTATATTGTTAGTAATTTGATTAATAAGCAAAGTGAAAAAGTACAAGCAAAACTATCTGACATTACTACCATTTCGCAAGAAACTTATTCTGGAATACGAATTTTAAAATCTTTTGTAAAGGAAGATTACTTTACTAAAAAGATAAAAGCCGAAAACGAAGCCTACCTCAACCATTCTATGAACTTGGTAAAAACCAATGCTTTCTTCTTTCCAATAATGATGTTATTAATTGGTTTAAGCACCATTTTTACTATTTATATTGGCGGTAACGAATACATTGCGGGCAACATTACCAAAGGGAATATTTTACAGTTTATCATATATATTAACATGCTTACTTGGCCAGTTACGGCTATTGGCTGGGTTACTTCTATTATACAAAGAGCTGCAGCATCTCAAACAAGAATTAATGAATTTTTAGCTACTCAACCACAAATTGTTAACCCCAACAATAAAGACATTACCATTAACGGAAACATCTCTTTCAAAAATGTTTCATTCACCTATCCCGAATCAGGTATTGAAGCTTTAAAAAATATTTCTTTTGAGATTGAGCAAGGAAAAACATTTGCTATTGTTGGTAGAACAGGTTCTGGAAAATCATCCATTTTAAACCTACTTTTAAGAACGTACGACACTACTTCTGGAGATATTTATATCGATAACCAATCCATTAAAAAAATCAACCTCAATCAATATAGAGAAAACACAGGATTAGTTCCTCAAGAGGTATTTTTATTTTCGGATACCATAGAAAACAACATTGCTTTTGGTTATAAAAATAACCTGCCCGAAAAATCGATTATTGAAGCTGCAGCAAAAAATGCTGCAATTTTTGATAACATTATGACTTTTAAAGATGGTTTTAAAACTAAAGTTGGCGAACGAGGTGTAACCCTTTCTGGAGGACAGAAACAACGCATATCTATTGCTAGAGCGATTATTAAAGCTCCTAAAATATTAATTTTTGATGATTGTTTATCTGCTGTAGATACCGAAACAGAAGACACCATCTTAACAAACTTAAAAACAGTAATGAAAGGTAAAACATCCATTATTGTAAGCCATCGTGTATCTTCAGTTAAAAATGCTGATACCATTTTGGTTTTAGATAAAGGAGAAATTATTGAAAGAGGGACACATCAAACACTAATGGAAAGCAAAGGGAGCTATTATGAGACCTATCAAAAACAGTTATTAGCAGAAGAAATAGAAAATATTGAATAATATTATTTGTTTTTATTTGATTACTAATTATTAATCTCTAAATTTGCAGCCCTTAAAAAAGGTAAATTATAAAGTAAAGAGTTATGGACGCGATCAAATTTGTAGAAAATGAGTTATCTCCGGTAAGTAAATTACCATCTTTTAAATCAGGAGATACCATTACAGTATATTATAAAATTAAAGAAGGAAACAAAGAAAGAATTCAGCATTTTCAAGGTGTAGTATTACAAAGAAGAAATACTGGTGCTAACGAAACTTTCACAATCAGAAAAATGTCTGGTGGTGTTGGTGTTGAGCGTATCTTCCCTTTAGCTTCTCCTTTTATTGATAAAATTGAAGTAATCAAACATGGTAGCGTAAGAAGATCTCGTATTTTCTACTTGAGAAAATTAACAGGTAAGTCTGCTCGTATTAAAGAAAAGAAATTTATCAAAAAATAATATCAATTTTTTAATTGATAGCTTAAAATCCTCAACGAAAGTTGAGGATTTTTTTTGTTCTATAAATTAATTCAACATTTTCTGAAAATTTATAATTAGATGAGATTTTATCACAGAAAATCCTCCAAGGTTTATATTGACAGGTTATATAAACCTTGGAGGGTTTTTTAAGTATATTTGAGAGATAAAATACATCCTCTGAATAAATGTTATGTTTATTTGGTTAATAAGTACAAATAGAGCTCCTCAATTATGAATATTATACTGAGAAAATTAACTTACTTTTTTATGTCATCAATACTAATAATAGTAGGCTTAATAGTGAAGTTTTTTCTAGTAGATATCGATTTAGGAGCACGTTTTAAAAATTTCAATCAGACACTTTTATCCTCTGATATTATTTTTATTTTTGCATTATTACTAGGAGGTATTGGGCTTCTTTTTCAAGCACTCAAAAAAAGTAACAAATCAACATTAAATAACAAAACTATTATTACCAGCATCATCCTTATATTACCCATAAGTCTAGTACTCTCCTTTTCACCTCTTCTTTCAACACTCTACCCTGGAAAAATTGGAAACAATATTTATGCTTCAATTTTAATGTGGATGACAACACTTGCCACATTTGCAACTTTTGCTTGGGTTATTTTAATAATTGTGACTATCATAAAACAGGTATTTATCATTTTGACTAGTAAAGTTGAATAATAAAAACCCTAACACAACACCTTGTATTATTAATACATTGCTTGCAAGCAGTTTTAGTTTTTTGACAAGTAAGTAGTTTTTGCCATTCATTTTGTAGATTACTATTCATCCAACCTCAGCACTATTTTACTTTTAGCAACTAGATGTGGCTTGAGATTTTACCACAGATAAATCCTCCAAGGTTTATATTGACAGACTACACAAACCTTGGAGGATTATTTAAGTATATTTGAGAGATAAAATACGCAATCCGAATAAATATAATGTTTATTAGGTTGTTGGCAAACATTAAAGATTAAGAATAAACTAATCATAATCCTAATCGGAATTACCTTTTTTGGTTGTAGTTCATCTGATACGACAGAAGAACAAGCAACTATAATTTGTAATTGTGATTCGCTTACAAGATTAGATGAAGTTTTTCACTATATGGATAAACCATTTACTGGAACGTGTGAATCATATTATCAAAATAATCAAGTTCAAACTTCAACAGACTATGTTAATGGCATACTTTATGGTGAATATGCTAGCTATTATCAAGACGGGAGTTTAAAAAGTAATGTGTCATATGAAAATGGATTTAGGAGAGGGTTTTATGACTACTATGATACTGTTCCCCATAGACATATTACAAGGTTTGAGTTTATTACCCCGCCAAAAGATACTGCTGAAGATTATTTAGATAACTATAAATTTAATGGCCTCACAAATAGATCTTGGAGATATAACAAAGAGCATCAACATAGAGGTTTTGAAGGCAGTGAGTTTAAAAGTGCTGTATCTAAAGCCAGCGAGATGTACCTCATAGATACTATTGAAAATGGAATTAAATTTCGCTTTCATTTTAATAATGAATATGAAGAATATGACACTAATTTTCAATACTTTGATATTATTTTAGGTGATATTGATAATTTGAAATCAGAATACGATACTATTCGCAATGAAAAACTTGATAGTACCCATACCTACAAATATTATTTTTCAAAAAAAGATATAAGTAGAGGCTCCCTAAAAGGATTAATCATAGGTACAACGTTCTATAGTAACAGAAATAAAGAGGGAAAGTTCGATTACCCGATAAGCGGTTCCGGTAGACGATTATATTTTAGATGGGATATAGAAGAAAAAAAGTTAAAGAATTTTTGACAAGTAAGTAGTTTTTTTCATTCATTTTGTAGGTTACTATTCATCCAACTTCAGCTTTTTTTCACTTAAAGCAACTTGGATATGGCTTTAAGAATTAAAAGCTACAATTTAATCGCAGTATTAATTTCTATTTGCTTTCATTATAAAACTCAAACAACTTATTATCCATTTGTTTTACCATTTTAAAAATGGCTCTTTGAAATGGCAAACCTTTAAACTCTCTAATGTAATAAGGAAAATACTGATTTAACTGTACCAATTGATCATCTTTAATTATTAAGGCTGAAATTGACAAATTTCCAGAACTATTCTCTGCATCAGAATTTACCGTTCCTAATTCAGCAGTATAAAATGAAGTGTTTTTAAATTCTATTGCCTTATCAATTAGTAATTTTTCTGATAAAAAACTTACACTGTCTAATTGATGTTTTCTGATAAAGTCAGAATCTTCACTATAAAAAAAGTAGACTTCACAAAAAGTAAATTCTTTCTTAAAAGCTTCTATAATTAGTAAATTTCTTTCTCTTTGTTTACGCTCAGTTTTAAGAGCCATTTTTTCTTTACCAACTTTACGCATGGCATTAATAGAATTTTTACGAGCCGATAAACGCACCAATAATACAGTCTTTTTTAATTGTTGGATATCTTTTACTGCTTCAGCTTTTCCTTGTTTTCTTTGAGATTGCTTTTTTTCTTTTTGAGCAAAAGAAATTAACGGCAACATTAACAATACTATCAGTAATTTTTTCATAGAATAAAAATAACCAATTAATCTGCCTCTTCTTACAATTAGCTGGGCTGTTTAATTAAAGGTAGGTACTTGACAATACTTAATAGGCTAATTTCTATAATGAAAAAAAATGTAATTAATATAAAAAGTAAATATTTCATTTTAAGATAACATTTTGAGAACGACTCGTCTGACCGCTATATACAAATAGCTTAAAGCGGTCGGACGAGTACACTTTGTTTTTTCAATAATCATACTTATCCTTCCACCTGTCTTTTAAAAACTTTCTAAAAGAAGCTTCTTTAGCATTATTTCCTGGTTCATACAACTTGGTTCCTTTTACCTCTTCGGGTAAATATTCTTGGGCTTCAAAACCTTGGTCGTAATTGTGTGAATATTTATAATTAGCACCATAACCAATATCTTTCATTAGTTTAGTTGGTGCATTTCTAATGTGCAACGGAACAGGCAATGTTCCCGTACTTTTAACCAATGCTTGCGCATCGTTTATTGCCATATAAGAGGCATTACTTTTTGGTGAATTTGCCAAATAAACAACCGCTTGAGATAAGATAATTCTTGATTCGGGCATACCAATAACATTTACCGCCTGAAAGCAATTGTTCGCAATCACCAAAGCTGTTGGATTGGCATTTCCAATATCTTCTGACGATAAAATTAATAATCGCCTTGCAATAAATTTCGCATCCTCTCCACCTTCAATCATTCTTGCTAACCAATATAAAGCAGCATTAGGATCACTTCCTCTTATCGATTTAATAAAAGCAGAAATAACATCATAATGTTGATCTCCAGCTTTATCATACCTTACTATGTTTTGCTGAACAATGCTTACTACCTTATCATTGGTAATCACAATTTTATCGGTATCAAAACTATTAACAACAATCTCTAGTGTGTTTAGCAATTTACGAGCATCACCACCTGATAATTGCAATAAAGATTCATATTCTTTAATCGTAATGTTTTTATCTTTAAGCTCCTTATCCGTTGTTAATGCGATATCAATTAGTTGCAGCAAATCATCTTTGCTTTGCTCTTTTAACACATAAACTTGACATCTGGATAGTAACGCAGAAATAACTTCAAAAGAAGGGTTTTCTGTTGTTGCTCCAATCAATGTGATCGTACCTTTTTCTACCGCTCCTAATAAAGAATCTTGTTGCGATTTACTAAAACGATGAATCTCATCTATAAACAAAACAGGATTATTGGTTCCAAAAAACTGTTGAGATTGTGCTTTAGCAATTACCTCTCTAACATCTTTTACTCCAGAATTGATAGCACTCAAGGTGTAAAAAGGTCTATCTAAATAATTGGCAATGATATTTGCCAATGTAGTTTTACCAACCCCTGGAGGACCCCAAAATATCATAGATGGAATAATTCCTTTTTCTATAAAATTACGCAGCGTACTTCCTTCACCTATTAGGTGTTTCTGACCAATATAGTTTTCGAAAGTATTCGGTCTAAGGCGTTCTGCTAAAGGTGTTAAATTGCTCAATGGTTGTAATGTTTAGATATTCAAAATTAATTAAAATTAGCGCTATTTAATTGCCATTTCCAACAACTTTTTAGTTGTTCTTAAATTACGAGAGGTAGCAGTTACTTTTAGCTTACGCTCAATAAATCTATTGTTCATTTTAGCAGTACCTGCTCCATTTGGATAATGTGCATATACTACATTATCTTTCAACTCAAAAAACTCATTATCAAACGAAAATGAATTAAAAATATCAATATTTTCTTGAGCGGGGTTTTCTGCTAAAAATGTAAAAGATAACTTATCATATTCCTCAAAAGGATTTTTCGCAATCGCGTCTTCTATTTGCTGTGGCGTTATAATTAAAACAGGCACATCAAAACCATAATGTGTTTTAATTTTTTCCGAAATCATTTTCTCTAATACACTCAAGTCAGTCTCTTTTGCATCAAAAACAACATTACCACTTTGTATATATGTTTGTATATTGTTAAAATCAAGATCTTGAAATAAAGATTTTAAATCTGCCATTAGTATCTTTTTGTGTCCTCCAACGTTAATTCCTCTTAATAGAGATATGTATTTTTTCATAAAATAAATTTGAAGATAAAAATAACCTTTTATTAAAAAGCTCGACAATTAATTTAAGTCTTAAATTTGCAAAAAAAACAACTATTATGAGTGAAGTAAAAAACAAAGTAATTACTGTAAATTATAATTTACACAAAGATACTGCAGAAGGAGAAATGATTGAAAGTACTGAAGGGAAACAACCTTTAGCATTTATGTCTGGTTTAGGTCAAATGATTCCTGAATTTGAAAACAATGTTGCTGCATTAGCTGCAGGAGATGAGTTTTCTTTTGGAATTAAATCTGAAAACGCTTACGGAGAAAGAACTGACGAAGCAATTATTGAATTACCACATGATATTTTTATGAAAGATGGTAAATTAGCTGAAGAAGTTGTTGTAGATAACGTTTTACCTTTAGAAGATCAAAACGGACATGTACATCCTGCAAAAATTATGAAGATTAACGAAAGCACAATTACTGCTGATGTTAACCATCCTTTAGCTGGTCAAAATTTACATTTTACTGGTACTATTGTAGAAACAAGAGAAGCTACTGCTGAAGAATTAGATCATGGTCACGTTCATGGACCTGGTGGTCACCAACATTAATAACAAACATTATTAATATAAAATCCTCTTACGCAAGTAAGGGGATTTTTTTGTTAGATTTGATTTCTAAAATAGAAAAAATGATTTTTAAACAAACTGCACTACTATTTATTGCTATTACTTTCTCTTCAATTTTATCGGCACAAACTGTTACCGGAAAATGGAAAACTATTGATGATGAAACAGGTGATGCCAAATCTATAGTAGAAATCTACATAAAAGATGGTAAGGCTTATGGTAAAATAATTAAGCTTTTTAGAAAACCAACCGAAGATCAAAATCCAACATGTACAAAATGCTCTGACTACCGTAAAGGTCAAAAAATAATTGGTATGACCATTATTACTGCTTTAGAACAAGATGATGACGAATGGGAAGATGGAGAAATTTTAGATCCTAACAACGGTAAAATTTACGATTGTAAAATATGGGTTGAAGATGGTAAACTACAAGTTCGTGGTTATGTTGCTTTTTTCTTTAGAACTCAAACTTGGGAAAGAGTAAAATAGTTATTTGAACAAAAAAAAATCCTATCAGGTTTTAACAACCTGACAGGACTAATATGATAATAATATTATTTTTAATTACCTCCTAAAATTAAAGGTAACCCATCAGCACCACCAACTACCACTACTTTAGTATTTGGAGATTGCGCTAGTTTTAACGTAGCTTCAATTCCTTTTTCTTTTAAGATATTTGGAGATAATGATGCATTTAAAATCTTATTTGCTTCAGCTTTACCCCTAGCTTCTATCATTACTTTTTCAGCTTCTTTTTGAGCTTTTTGCAATTTAAATTCATATTCTAAAGACTCCTGTTCTTGCTTTAATTTATTCTCAATAGCACTTTGAATTTTTGCTGGTAAAGTAATATCTCTAACCAACACTTCATTTAACTGAACAAATTGCTTATCCAAAATCTTTTTTGTTTCTTCATAAATTTCTGTTTGGATAGCATCTCTTTTAGTAGAATAAATCTCTTCAGGAGTATAACGTCCAATTACGCTTCGGGTAGCCGATCGAATAGAAGGGTTAACCACACGTTGCACATAATTCTGTCCTTTTTCTTGGTGTAATTTTGCAAGATCTTTAAAATCTGGTTGGTACCAAACTGATACTTCAACAAAAATTTTCAATCCATTAGATGAAAGCACTTCCATCTTTTCCATTACCTCTTGCTGTCTAACTTCATAAACAATTAAATCATTCCATGGTGCAATTAAATGCAACCCTTCACTGTACGTATTATCAGTATCAATTCCTGTTGCCAATTTAAACAACACTCCGCCTTGTCCGCCTCTAACAGTTTGAAAACTTTTCCATAGAACAATTAGTACTACAAAACCTAAAACTACTCCTAATATTACTTTTCCGCCTCCCCTTGGGAATTCTGGAACATCCATTTGCTGATACTCTGCCATCTTATTTTGTTTTTTAATTAAGCCTCTAAATTATTAAAAGTTAAAGGATTATTTGTTTATTATCTCGGACTTAGTTTTACAATCGGAATTAACATTTCTTCTAAAGAAATTCCTCCATGCTGAAATGTATCCTTATAATACTTTACATAATGATTGTAATTATTTGGGTAAGCAAAAAATAAATCATCTTTGGCAAAAACAAACTTCTGACTCACGTTAACTTTTGGCAAATGCGCATCATCAGGATTATTTATTGCTAACACATCTTTAGCCTCGTAATCTAGACTTTTACCTTGTTTATATCTTAAATTAGAATTTACATTTTTATCACCAACAATTCTTGAAGGCTCTTTTACTCTAATTGAACCATGATCGGTTGCTATAATTACCTTACCACCTCTTGCAGCAATCTCTTGTAATATACTTAACAAAGTAGAGTGCTCAAACCAAGATTTAACTACCGAGCGGTAAGCTGCCTCATCACTTGCTAACTCCTTTATCAATTCGGTATCTGTTCGCGCATGCGACAACATGTCTACAAAATTGTAAACAATTACATTTAACCTATTATTAAACATATCAGGCACTTCTCGCAACACTTTATTTCCATAACTTACATTCAATACTTTATTGTAAGAAAACTTAATATCTAAACCATTACTTTTTAATTGCTCTCTGATAAAAAATTTCTCATGCAAATTTCTCCCACCATCTTCCTCATCATTTACCCATTTATCAGGAAATCTTCTTTCAATTTCTGAAGGCATCATCCCCGCAAAAATTGCATTACGAGAATATTGTGTTGTTGTTGGTAAAATGCTATAAAAAGCACTTTCTTCATCTATCCAATAATCTTGATTAATAATTGGTCGCAACGTTTTCCATTGGTCATAACGTAAATTATCTATCACCACAAAAAATACAGGTTCTTCTTCTTTTTTGATTTCGGGGATTACGTGTTTTTTAAATAAGTTATGTGACATCGTTGGGGCTTCTTCTGGATGAGCTAACCAATACATATAATTACGCTCTACAAATTTCCCAAATTGAGCATTGGCTTCCGTTTTTTGCATTTGAAAAACCTCATCCATCCCACTTTCTTTAGATTTTGACAATTCAATTTCCCAATGAGTTAATTTTTTGAATAACTCTATCCATTCCGCATTTCCCAAATCATCACTCAACTCCATTCCTATCTCTCTAAACTCGCGTTGATAAGTAGATGTAGCTTTAGCACTCACCAATTTGGTGGTATCTAAATTCTTTTTTACAGAAAGTAATATTTGTTTTGGATTAACAGGCTTAATTAAATAATCAGAAATTTTAGAACCAATTGCCTCTTCCATAATGTACTCTTCCTCACTTTTAGTAATCATAATTACAGGTAAGCTTGGATATTTAGTTTTCATTATTTCTAACGTTTCTAAACCTGATAACCCCGGCATATTTTCATCTAAAAAAACAATATCAACACGGTTATCATCCAATATATCTAACGCATCATCACCACTTTGAGTTGAAAGCACTTCATAACCTTTTTCTTCTAAAAAAAGTATGTGCGGCTTTAATAAGTCAATTTCATCATCTGCCCAAAGTATTCTAATGTTTTCCATAGTTGTAATTTTATTTAAAGTATTAATCAATACCTTTTAATCAAGTCAAAAATACTACTTTTGAACTTCAAATTTTAGCTCAAATCATTTTATGAGTCAACTCAATAAAAAGAAAATATTTAACGACCCTATCTATGGATTTATTACAATTCCATATGACATTATTTTCGATTTAATAGAACACCCTTATTTTCAGCGCTTAAGAAGAATTAAACAATTGGGATTAACCAACATGGTTTATCCTGGTGCTTTACATACTCGATTTCATCACGCAATGGGAACCATGCATTTAATGACCCAAGCGATAGAAGTTATTAGGTCTAAAGGGCATGAAATCACTGATGATGAAGCTCAAGGAGTTTTGATTGCAATTTTATTACACGACATTGGTCACGGACCATTTTCTCATGCCTTAGAGCACAGTTTGGTAAGTGGCGTTTCTCACGAAGAAATTTCTACTTTTTTTATGGATGCTTTAAACAAAGAGTTTAAAGGAAAATTAGATTTAGCATTAAAAATATTTAGAAATAAATATCACAAAAAATTCCTTTACCAATTAGTTTCTAGTCAGCTAGATATGGATAGGTTGGATTATTTAAAACGAGATAGTTTTTATTCTGGTGTTTCTGAAGGTGTAATAAGTACCGACAGAATAATTACCATGCTAACTGTTAAAAATGATGAATTAGCCATTGAAGAAAAAGGTATTTATTCTATAGAGAAATTTATTATTGCTCGTAGATTGATGTACTGGCAAGTGTATTTACACAAAACAGTATTATCTGCCGAAAACTTACTCATCAACATTTTAAAAAGAGCCAAAGAATTAGCTGCTAAGAATACTGAATTATTTGCTACACCTGCACTTAAAGAGTTTTTATACAACGAGCACAACCTTGCTTCTTTTACCGAAAACACTGAATTACTAAGTATTTTTGCAGAACTAGATGATACTGATATTATGGCTTCCATAAAAGTTTGGATGAAACATGATGACAAAACATTATCTGAATTATGCACCATGTTAGTCAATAGAAATTTATATAAAATTAAACTTCAGACGAAACAATTTGATAAAGTTGATGTTGCTACAATTAAAGCTGACATTCAAAAAAAATTAAACATATCAGAAAAAGAAGTTCATTATTTTGTTTTTCAAAACTCTATAATTAACAACGCTTACAATCCTACAATGGATAAGATAAATATATTATTAAAAAACAACACCATTAGCGATATTACAGAAGCTGCAGATACTTTTAACATTAAAGCTTTAGCTACTCCTGTAAAAAAATGGTTTTTGTGTTTTCCTAAACATTAAATTGTTTATAAACTAATCTTAAAAATTAGTTAATTTATTTACAAAGCGTTATTTTTGAATTTGTTGTTAAACTGAGCATTTGCAACACTTAATTTTTGAATAAATAAAAAAATAGTATGTCAAAACAAAAGACAATAAAAAAATCATTTACAGTTGTTGGTGTGGGTTTACACACAGGAGCAAAAGTTACATTAACAGTTAACCCTGCTGCTGACAACCATGGTTTTAAATTTCAACGAATAGATTTAGAAGGTCAACCAATAATTGAAGCTGACCCAAAATACGTATTTGATACTTCGAGAAGCACTAACCTTAAAAAAGGTGATGCTGAAGTTCATACAACTGAGCATGTTTTAGCTGCGTTAAGCGGAATGGAAATTGATAATGCTTTAATCCAATTGGATGGTCCTGAAATTCCAATTATGGATGGTAGTGCTTACCCTTTTGTTGCATTAATTAACGAAGTTGGTATTGAAGAGCAAACTGCAGATAAAGATTATTTTGTTGTTACAGAGAACTTAACCTACGAAGATTTAGACAGACAAACAGAAATGTTGTTAGTTCCTCAAGATGAATTTAGATTAACTGTAATGGTTGATTATAATTCTCCTTTTTTAGGAACACAACACGCTCATATGTATCATGCAGGAGAGTTTGAAAAAGAAATTGCTCCTTGTAGAACTTTTGTATTTTTAAGAGAATTAAAAATATTAGCAGAAAATGGGCTAATTAAAGGGGGAGATTTAGACAATGCAATTGTTTTAGTTGACAAGCCTTTACCTCAAGAAGAATTAGATGAGATTGCTGATTTATTAGGCAAACCACATATTAAAGTAACAGAAACTGGAGTTTTAAATAACTTAACACTTCATTTTCAAAACGAACCTGCAAGACATAAATTATTAGATATTATTGGTGATTTAGCTTTAGTAGGAAAACCTATTAAAGGGCACGTTTTAGCTGCTAGACCAGGACACAAAGGAAATGTAGATTTTGCAAAAATTATTAAAGCAAAAATCAAAGAAGAAACGGCTTCGCCTAAATTTGATTTAACAAAAACAGTTTATGACATCAATGATATAGAAAAATTATTACCTCACAGGTACCCTTTTTTATTAGTTGATAGAATTATTGCAATGAGCCCTACAAGTATTACAGGTGTTAAAAACGTAACATTAAATGAACCTCAATTTACCGGACATTTTCCTAGCAACCCAGTAATGCCAGGTGTACTAATGGTAGAATCTATGGCGCAATGTGGTGGTATTTTAGCAATGAGCTCTGTACCTGATCCAGAAAATTACAGCACTTATTTCATGAAAATTGATGGTGTTAAATTTAAGCGTAAAGTTATTCCTGGAGATACTGTTGTTTTTCACCTAGACTTAATTACTCCTATTAGGAGAGGGATTGTACATATGGCCGGGAAAGGTTATGTTAATGGTCAACTAGCAGTGCAAGCAGAATTAATGGCTCAAATTATAAAAGAGAAAAAAGAAGAACCTGCAGCAGTAGCAGCTTTATAATTCTTTTCAAAATTAAAAAAATATAAAATGGAAAAATTTCCTTACACAAACATTCATCCTGAAGCTACAATTGCTGACGATGTAATTATAGAATCATTCACTACCATTCATAAGAATGTAGAAATTGGTGAAGGGACTTGGATTGGTCCAAATGTTACTATTTTTGAAGGTGCTCGTATTGGTAAAAATTGCAAAATTTTTCCTGGTTCAGTAATCTCTGCTATTCCTCAAGATTTAAAATTTGATGAAGAAGTAACTACTGCCGAAATTGGCGACAACTGTATTATTAGAGAATGTTGTACGATTAATAGAGGAACAACTGACCGTATGAAAACTGTTGTTGGAGACAATTGCTTATTAATGGCTTACGTACATATTGCTCATGATTGTATCATTGGTAATAACTGTATTTTAGCCAACTGTGTTAATATTGCAGGCCATGCTATTTTAGGTGATTTTGTTATTATCGAAGGTGTTGCAGGAGTTCAGCAATTTATCCATATTGGTGATCATTCATTTATTGCTTCAGGATCTAACGTTAGAAAAAATATCCCTCCTTATGTTAAAGCGGCTAGAGACCCTTTAACTTTTGCAGGTGTCAACTCTGTAGGACTTAGAAGAAGAGGTTTTACCTCTGAAGCTGTAGCTCAAATTGAAGATATTTACAGAAACATTTATACTCGAGGTTTAAATGTTACCAATGCAATAAAAGTGATTGAGCAAGAAGCTCCAAAATCAAAAGAAAAAGATGTTATCTTAAATTTTATTGAGGCATCTACAAAAGGAATTATTAGAGGTCCTTTGAATTGATAATTGAAGTTAAAAAAATATTTTTTTGACTAGCTTAGAATCACATAAATTTATAATATTATTAAAATAAAAAACACATGGTAGGTACATCAGAAATAAAAAAAGGTTTATGTATTAGATACAATCACGGTATTTATACAATCACTGATTTTCAACATGTAAAACCTGGAAAAGGCCCTGCTTTTATCAGAACAACATTAAAAAACATAGAAACAGGAAAAGTAATTGATAATACATTTACTTCTGGTCATAAATTAGATGATGTTAGAGTTGAAAGAAGAACTTATCAGTTTCTATATAAAGAGGATAAAACGTATCACTTTATGAATAACGAAACTTTTGAGCAAACTTTTATTGATGAAAAAATAATAAATGCATCTAAATTTTTAAAAGAAGGAAGTAATGCTGAAATTGTTTTTGATGCGGATAACGAAAACCCTTTAATCTGCGAGCTTCCTGCATCAATTATATTAGAGATAACTTATACAGAGCCAGGAGAAAAAGGAAACACTGCAACAAATGCTTTTAAACCTGCAACAGTAGAAACTGGAGCAGAGGTTAGAGTTCCTTTATTTATAAATGAAGGTGACTTTATTAAGATTAGTACTGCAAATGGTGACTATTCTGAGAGAGTTAAAAAATAGAAACATCACATATTCTAGATATAGAAACCGCTTATCAATTGATAAGCGGTTTTTTTACTTAGCACATTGTTTTCTTATTAAAACTACCTTACATAAACTTATAATTATAATGAATTTTTTTATTTACCCTGCCTTGCTAATCGCAATGTTTTCTTGCACGAATAAACCTCAACAAAAAAAAGTAGATACAACTCTCTCCCCTAAAAAAGATAGTTTAAATTACGTTGTAAATACCGATGGTGATTCGATCCTTACAGGAATTCCCGTTATTTCAGAAGGTAAAAAAATGAAAATAGATAGTGCTAACATTTCAACTTTCTCTTATATAAAAGATAAATCCATTAGCACTCCAATTATAAGAACTGTTCAATTAAAAAGTAACGATGTAAGAAGTTTTTCTTTTTCACCAACAATTACTACTCTTGGAAAAGACTCAATTCCTTTCTCAAAAGATACTATATTTAAAGGGACATTTATCCCTTTAGTCACACCTAATTACAAGAAAATTAATAATTACAGTCAAAACAAAAAATCTAACTTTAACATAAAACATTTAGGAGTTAAAGAAGGTCTTAGTTCACCTAAAATACTTACAATATACCAAGATAAAAGATCAAATATATGGATAGGAACAGCTGGTGGTGGAATAATGAAGTATGATGGTGAAAACATACAACAATACACACTTAAAAATGGAGCGCCAGGGATAGATTCAAGAGCAATTATTGAAGATAGCAAAGGAAATATGTGGTTTGGTTCATACGGAAACGGTATTAGTATGTTTGATGGACATGAACTCACTAATTACAATACCTCTAACGGGTTGAACCATGATTTTGTATTTGCTATTAAAGAAGATAAAGATAATAATATATGGGTCAGTTCACAGCAAGGGGTTAATAAAATATCTATAACTGACGGCAAAACAACTATATCCTCATTCTCTGTTGAAAATGGATTAAGTTCTCCATATATTTTATCGATTGAAGCTGATCATAATGGGAATTTATGGTTTGGAACGTACGGTAAAGGTGTTTGTAAATTTGATGGAACATCTTTTAGATACTTAACAACTAAGAATGGCTTAGTTAATGATATAGTATACTCTATTTACGAAGATACTAACCATAATATTTGGATAGGTACAGAGGGGGGTATTTCAAAAATTGAAGGGGAAAAAATAATTAATTATACAACCAATCAAGGTCTTCCTGCCAACCCTATTAGAGACATTAAAGAATCTGCGGGTAACATAATGTGGTTTGCAAATTATGGCGGTGGAGTTATCAAACTTAAAGAAAACAGAATGACTTTCTTTAATGAAAGAAACGGATTAGCTAACAATAAAACAAATACTGTTTTACCTATAAATGAATCAACTTTTTTTGTCGGGTTTAGCGATAACGGGATTGATCTTATAAACACTAATAGTTTTTACATGCAATCAAATGCTAATGGATTTCCTTCATCAAAGATATACCCAATAACAAAAGGAAATACCGGTGAACTCATTTTTGCAGATAAAAACAATCAGATTTACAGAAAACAAAACGATACATTAATAACAATACCTATAAACTCTCACGACTACAGCTTCCAAGCAATTGCAGAAGATAAAGATAACAATATCTGGATTGCAGATCATAATTTAGGGCTAATCCAAGTGAAAAAAGATTCTATGAGAATCTATACTACAGCTGATGGATTGCCTCATTTTAATTTATCAAACCTATACATTGATTCTAAAGCTTTAATATGGGTATCAACATATGGCGCAGGCCTTTGTAGTTTTGATGGTAAAGAATTTACCTCTTACCGAAAAAACTTGAGCTACAATACTATCACTTCTTATTTAGAAGATAAAAAAGGTAATTTATGGTTAGGAGTTGTAGGTTGGGGGGTAGTAAAATTTAACGGAAAAGAATTTACCCATTTCACAGAACATGAAGGCCTGATTGGTCATTTTACCTGGAGTGCTATAGAAGATAAGCAACATAATTTATGGTTTTCCACAGAAACAGATGGAATAAATATTTTCAACGGAAAAGGATTTAAACAAATTACAACTGAAAATGGATTAATTGATAATAAAGTTGAGTCATTAATTCAAGATAAAGATGGTAATGTTTGGGCAGGAACATCTAAAGGTATATCAAAAATAACACTAGAGAAAGAAAATAAATTTTCTTTTAAGTCATATAATACAGAAGATGGAAATTCCATCATAAACTTTATGCCTTATGGTGCTATAATAGATAAACATAATACTTGTTGGTGGGCCACAAACAAAGGTTTATTAAAACTTGAACAACAAAAAAAATATTTCGATAATATTCCTAATTTATTTCTAAACGAAATCGCAATTAATAACAAATTCATTGACTTTCACCAAAAAGACTCTTTAAATAATCAAGATGACTATTCAAATGGCGTGATTTTCTTCAACTATCCAAAATCTTTAACACTCCCTTATAAAAAAAATAGTGTTAAATTTTATTTTTCTGCTAGCAATTATTCAAAACAACATAAAGTTCTTTATAGCTATAAAGTAGATGGTTACATTGAAGAATGGAGTACTCCATCACGTTCGACAGAACTCAATCTTCAAAAAATACCTTATGGAAATTATATTTTTAAGGTTAAAGCAAAAAGTGAATCTAATAAGTGGTGTAAACCAATAGAATATGCATTTATAATTTCGCCTCCTTATTATTACACTTGGTGGGCAAAAATAATATATGTGTTATTTACAATCTTTATTCTTTTTATATTAGTACAATGGAGAACTTTCAAATTAAAAAAACGTCAAAAAAAATTAGAAAACGATATAAATTTGGCTACAAATGAAATTAAATCACAAAAAATTGAAGTTGAACAACAAAAAGAAGTTATTGAGGAAACGCACAAAGAAATAACTGACAGTATAAATTACGCAAAGCGCTTGCAAGATGCTATTCTTCCATCTATCAATGATATTGATAAATATATCCCTGAAAATTTCATTCTATTTAAACCTAAAGATGTTGTTAGTGGTGATTTTTATTGGATGGAGACAATAAAAGCAAACAAAACTAAAGAAAACTTCAATACAATTTTAATTGCATCTGCAGATTGTACAGGTCATGGAGTTCCTGGAGCTTTGGTAAGTATTGTTTGTTCTAATGCTTTAAACAGGACTGTGAATGAGTTTAATATTATTGAACCTGCTGAAATACTTAATAAAACAAGAGACTTAGTAATTGAAACTTTTGCTAAAAGTGGAGAAGAAGTTAAAGACGGTATGGATATAGCTCTTTGTTCTATATCAAATAATAGTGTTACATTTTCTGGTGCAAATAATCCTTTATGGATAGTAAGGAAAACAGAATTAATAACAGAGGAACAAAAACAAGCTAGGAGTACTTTTATAGATAATGAATATTCTTTAATAGAGTATAAAGCAAATAAACAGCCTATAGGCTTATATGAAGGTATGAAACCATTTACACAAAAAGAAATAAAAGTATATAAAGGTGATGTACTCTACTTTTTCACTGATGGATATGCTGATCAATTTGGAGGTGTAAAAGGAAAAAAATTCAAGTATAAACCTTTTAAAAAATTACTTTTAAAACATCATTATAAATCTATGCCTGAGCAAAAAAAATATATAAATAATGCTTTTGAAGAATGGAAAGGTGATCTAGAACAAATTGATGATGTTTGCATTATCGCAATTAAAATATAATTTTTTATTCACCTTAAAAAACCGCTTATCAATTGATAAGCGGTTTTTTTATAATTAATTTTTATAATCAAAATAATAAACTATCTTAGTTGTAGATTATTATGATTCAGAAAAAAATACATAAACGATTAGAGTTAGGAAAACTCAAATTAAACACCTTGTTAGAGGTAACAAAAGCTATAAACAATAATTCATCAAAAGCTGATCTTTTTAACATCTACAAACAGGTTATAGTAGAAGAACTTTCCATTGGAAAGTTATTACTTTACACGATTAACGATAACAGCTGGGAAAGGGAGCTTTGTATTGGCACAAGCTGCAACGTTATTGATATTGAAAAAGAATTATTACAACATCAGGATATACATCTTATTGTTAACCCAGAAAATCAAGAATTAAAACCTTTTGATGTAATTGTACCTGTATTTCATAAATCTAAACCATTTGCCTATTTATTATTGGGCGATTTTGATGGTGAAAAAATTGAAGTAAGCCCAATCATCAAACATTTACCTTTTATACAAACGTTAACTAATTTAATTGTTGTAGCAATTGAAAATAAACGTTTATTCAAAGCTAACCTTAAACAATCTGTCATCAAAAAAGAGATGGAATTGGCTTCAGAAATGCAACAAATGCTACTTCCTAAAGCGCTACCTAACAATAAAAATATAGAAGTAGCTGCTAAATATATACCTCATCATATGGTAGGTGGAGATTATTATGATTTTATCCGACTAAATGAAAATGAAGTTGCTTTTTGTATTGCTGACGTATCAGGAAAAGGAGTTTCTGCGGCATTGCTTATGTCAAATTTCCAAGCAAGTTTAAGAGCTTTAGTCAACAGAACAGCAAGCTTAACAGAATTGATAACTGAATTAAATAAAAACATCATCAATAGCGCCAATAAAGAAAAATTTATTACTGCATTTATTGGTAAATATAATTGTACAACTAAGGAGCTACAATACATTAATGCAGGACATAACCCTCCTCTTTTACTTATTGAAAATCAATTTAAAATGCTAGCGGACGGTTGCACACTCCTTGGCATTTTTGATGAACTACCTACATTAATAGAAAGCAGCATAACAATACCCGACAACACATTACTTATGTGTTTTACAGATGGAATAACAGAACAAACTGATAAAGATGGTATTGAATATGGCGTTGATTTTTTAAAAACTGCTATCCTTAAAAATCAAACAAAAAGTATTGCTACTATAAACGAATATATTTTTAACGAATTAGCAAAATTCAATGCTAAAAAAATTCATTTAGATGATATGGCTTTACTCGGACTCAGGTTTAAGTAATTTTTCATTTTTTTGATCAGAATGATAAATATCAATTGCTACAATTAAAGCAATAAAGCCCCAAAACGGAACAGATGCTTTATCTGTATCTAAATAGTTATTTAACATCCCATGTATTACATAAGTAAACAAACCTAAAAGGGTAAATAACACCACTTGTTTAAGCTCACCCTTTGGCAATCTATGATATAGCGTTGATCCTTTATAGAAAACAACGATTACAATAGCTAAAAAAGAAAGTAAACCAAACAAGCCTGACTCTGCTAATGGCCCAATATATTCGCTGTGTGCATTACCATTAGCACCCGCATTGGTACTAATTATTGTTTTATCTTTAGATAATTGAAATGGTGCGTATTGAAACACATAAGTTCCTGGGCCCCAACCAAAAACAGGCCTATCCAAAAACATTCGCCAAGCAGAATTCCAACGATTTAAGCGCTCTAAGTTAGATGCATCTGAAGACACATTGGAAATAGACTCAACATGCTCAGAGAGTTTACCTGATGAATCCTGATTGTTCTTACTAACAATAGTCATTAAAGTGTTCCAACTAAAGAGCAATATTAACAAACCTGTTATCCCTAAAGCAAATAAGTACTTAAATTTAACTTTGTATGTGTAAATATAATATAAAACTAAAGCCAAGGCTAAACTAACCCATGCTGCACGAGTATAAGACATAATAACTCCAACAATAAAAACAAAAAGCATAAGCCAAATCAAAACTTTATTAGTTAGCGAAAATTTATTCTTTAAAAAGATAAATAAAATAGGAATATACATTGCCAATATAGCACCGTATGAGGTATGGTCTTTATAAAAAGGTTCCATTACCCAATGAGCAGGTTGTTTTGCAAAATTATAACTTGCCAACCTTAATACTGCATATATAATTATGCCTGTTAACGGAATTATATATGCCAAAAAGAATTTTTTATAATTAGATACTTTTTGAAACAACTGAATTCCAATAAAATAAAAACAAACTACAAACCACAATCGCGACAATAGAAACTTGAAAGAAACAGTAGGCATTGAACTAAATATGGATGTAATTAAAATCCAACATAAATTTATTAAAATCACAATAGTAACAGGGTGATATAATACTTTAACATTTGATTTTGATTGATAAATTAGTTTAAAAAAGAATAAAATCATTATTCCAAACATCAAAGGCTCTGTTGGTAAATACATACCTACCCCTCCAATTGCTAATTCTTCTAGATTTAATGATAAAGGAGTAAAAAAGACAACAAACCACATCAAATTTTCAAAACTGAAAAAAGCCATATAAACAATCACTAATACAAAAGGTATAACTGATAGGTAGTAAAACTCATTTATTATTAAAACACTGTTTATAATAATAAAAAGAAAACTAATGATATAAATATAATATGGCTTTAAAATTTTAACCACGGCACTTACTCTTTAATTTTATTAGCGAACAATAGCGTCATAAAAGTTAGCAATATTGAAACAACAAAAGAAATAACAACAATTAACCAACGCACAGGGTAAACTTTTTTATGAGACACATAAGGTTCAACAACAACATTGGTAAAGGTTTTATTATTATTCATCAATGTTTTAATATCATTTAAATCTGCATTTGTTTTTACATACTCTTTTAAAAGGTTTGTTACTCTGTCATTTCTTGTAATACTACTTTCTGTCATTAGCAACTCTTTTTTATTTACACCTAAAGAATCCAATTGTTGTGTAATAAGGTCGTACTTATATTTTATAATTTTATAATTTTCATTTACCCTTTTAAGTCTAACTTCCCTAACAACAGTATTAAAGTTATTTATAATCGAATTAACAATCTGTAAAGCCATTTCTGGATCTTCATCTAGTACTACAATTTCTGCAGATTCGTACCTTGTTTCAGATATAGAAATATTTTCATCATAAACTGTAAACATATAGTAATGATAAAGCTTATCAGTAGGGTCAATCTCATAATGATTAGCCAATTTATTTTCTTCAATTACACTATTTTTAATTTCTACAGACTCAAACCACTGTATCATTTGTTCAATAGGACTTTCACTTGAATACTCTCCTAAATTAGAAGGATAAATTACAGCTGAAGATTTGTATTTTGGTGCAATAATACTAGGTGAAGAAATAATTACAGAGACGATTACAGCAACTATTCCAACAATAACAAACAGTTTAATATTATTTTTGATGATTTCAAACAAATAATTGTTTGAACTATTAAAATCAGACATATAAATTTATTTTTTAAATTTTTCAATAATTAACAGAACAAAAGTAGCTAATAATAAGGCAGAGATTGTAGATACTAATACGATTAGCCATCTTATTGGATAAGTTTTTTTCTCTGCTGGAAAAACATGGTTTACTACAAATTTATGTTGTAAATTATTTTCAGCATCAACTTTTGCTTCTTCGTACTTTGCATGAATATTAGTCAGTTGTTTTTTCTCATACTCTAACTGATCACGGATAGAGACATATGCTCCTCCATACTCACTCAAAATATCTAGTTTCGCTTCCAGCTGTTTAACTGCATTTGATTTTCCTTGTAAAATTGCTATCGACAACTGTTCTGTTATACGTTCTGCTTGTGATTCATAGTCAATTACTCCTAGTTTTCTAAGTACAGTCAACGAATCCTCTAACGTTTTAATATAATCTTTTTGATCATTATATTTTCCTTCTACAATTATAAATGCTTGAACAGCAATTTCTCTCCTCATTCGATTTTTAACTGTATCAATATAGGCTGAGATATCATTTGCGATTAAAGCGGCTGTATCAGCACTATGATCTAACACTTCAATCTCTACAGACATAAATTTAGTTTTACTAAATGTTACATTGCTTTCATATTCATCTTGAAGCTTTGTTCTCTTATATTGATCGTCTTTATCAATATCATAATGATTTAACAAATTATATTTTTCAATTATTTTATTCCTTATTTCATCAGAATGTAAAATCTGAAGCATTTGCTCTACTTCCTCTTCTTCTCCAAACTTTAGAATATCTTCTTTATTTGTATTATGTTCTGACAATAAAGCTTTAGATATAGAGCTAGTGGTTGTAGGAAATAAAATTACTTTAGATTCATATTTATTTTGAATAAATAAAGAAGCAATAGCAGAAACTATGATTGCAATAGATGCAACAATTAGCAGTGATTTTTTCTTTTTCATCAAAAATGAAAGTAAACTCTCAGAATTAAGTCCATCTACAGCTTCTTGTTGTTTATCTATCATTCGTGTTTCTTCTTTTTTTGAGAGTCGTAAAAATAACTATTTTATTTAAATTAATTACACTCCTCTTTTTTGTAGCATATTTAAAATTTTCTTAACATCAACAAGCTTTAAAATCAAACTAAAAAGAAAAGACACAAAAACCACAGCAAATAGCTGTACAACAAGGCTTAACACATATTCTTTAACTACAAAAGAGATAACAATAACAAGCAATACGAATACAGTTAATTTAATTATGTAATTAAAATTTAAACTTATAGAAAATATCTTTTTTGCAATTACCATTTGAAAAACAACAATTAATCCTTGAGTAATTAAACTTGCGAGAGCTGACCCTACTCCATGGTAATGAGGTATTAATAAATAATTTAATAACAAATTCAAAAACAAACCTGCTATTGCCATCTTATTTAAAATCAATAAACTGCCATTAGCAGTTAAAAGAGTCCCATAAATATAGGTGGTAGAGATGGCTACGAAACAAAACATTAATATTGGCAATATTTTAGCTGCTTCTTCAACATTTGATACATACATGCTATCCATTATCGGAAACGCAAAGTAATAAGCTATAATTGCTAATACAATTGCAGGAATAAAAAGTAAACTAAAGGCCAATTGCAACAATTCATTTACTTTTTCCTTTTTCTTAATCATAAAAGCAAACATAGGCAGCAATAAACCTGCAAACAAAACTCCAATTTGATTAAACGCTTCCATTAAGCGATAAGGCTGGGCGTAGATAGCAGCTTGTTTTGCTCCGTCAGGTAACATATAATCTAACATTACCACATCCATTCGGTAATAAAAAGTCATGGTTAAAACTAAAACAGCATAAGGAAACGATTGTTTAATAATTAACCACAAAAAAGGCAAATTAATTTTTAAACTGAATTTCTCTGCTTTTATCAAAACAATAATAAATACTATTATAGCAGTTATGGAATAAGCTGCTGTTTGCGAATAAATAAAGTGGTAAAAAGTAAATTTCTGTTCCAAAACATTCCCCCAAATCAAAACAGAACAAAAACCAATCATTAGTGTTTTATCTAATACAGACAACAAACTATCTACAGTAAACAACTGCAAACCAGCCACATTTGACCTTAAATAAAGTATAAAAGATATTAAAAATTGATTGATGGTTAAAAATCCTAAGATATAAAATCGTTGACTATCATACCCCGCAACGTACCCCATTACAAGAGTAACAAGTGCATAACCCCCTGCCAACAGAAGTTTAAAGGTTACTATTCCCGAAAAATACTTAGATAATAGATGACTATTTTGAGCTATATTCCTATTATTATAACTTGTTAACCCTAAATCTAACAAGATATTAAACAACATAGAAAAATTAAACAAGGTAAAATACAACCCATAATCTTCAGCCGAAACAGAATTTTGAACAGTTCTATCAATACCAAAAATCCAAAATGGCTTAATTAAAAAATTAAGCAATAACAATAGGGCTAAATTGGTAATGAATTTACGTTGCACTAATTAGTTGTTTTAAATTAAGGTTCTAGTTTACTTGTGGTTAGATTAACCTCCAACCGTTTTTTTAATTTCATTTAATTTCATTAACGCTTCAACAGGTGTTAAAGTATTGATGTCAATATTTATTAATTCGTCTTTAATTTGTTCTAAAACAGGATCATCCAATTGAAAAAAGCTTAGCTGCATATCGTCAACATCAATAGGTGTTTTCACTTTCTTTTTATTGGATACTGAGCTTTGAGTTGCGCTTCCAACATGCTTACCTTCCAACTGTTTTAATACTTCATTAGCTCTATTTAACATTTTTGTAGGCATACCTGCCATTTTTGCTACATGAATACCAAAACTATGATTACTCCCTCCGGTAACAAGCTTTCTTAAAAAGATAATTTTATTCTTTATTTCTTTTACCGATACATTAAAATTTTTAATTCGCTTAAAAGAATTTGTCATTTCATTTAACTCATGGTAATGAGTTGCAAATAATGTTTTTGCTCTTAACTTAGGTTGTTCGTGTAAAAATTCTGCAATACTCCAAGCAATAGAAATCCCATCATAAGTACTCGTTCCTCTCCCAATTTCATCCAATAAAATTAAACTTCTATCAGACAAATTATTTAAGATGCTTGCCGTTTCATTCATCTCTACCATAAAGGTAGATTCTCCTTGAGATATATTATCTGAAGCCCCTACACGCGTAAATATTTTATCTACCACTCCTATTTTAGCTTGTTTAGCTGGCACAAAAGACCCTATTTGTGCCATTAAAGTAATCAACGCTGTTTGTCTTAACAACGCAGATTTCCCACTCATATTAGGACCTGTTATCATCATTATTTGCTGTGTTGTATCATCTAAATAAATATCATTAGCAACATACTCTTCTCCAATGGGTAATTGTTGTTCAATTACTGGGTGTCGACCATCTTTAATATCGATAATTTTATCATCAGCAATAATTGGTTTCACATAGTGGTTATCGATTGCCAAACGAGCAAAAGATGATAAACAGTCTAACTGTGCAATCATAGCAGAATTTAGCTGAATAGGCATAATATAATCAGCCATTTCCAATACTAAATCGTTAAATAAACGTGTTTCTAATTGTAATATTTTTTCATCTGCTCCTAAAATTTTAGACTCATATTCTTTTAATTCTTCAGTAATATAACGCTCTGCTTGTGTTAGCGTTTGTTTACGATGCCAGCTTTCTGGCACTTTATCTTTGTGAGAATTTCTTACTTCAATATAATATCCAAACACGTTATTAAAAGCAATTTTCAAGCTTGGTATTCCCGTGTTTTCAATTTCTCTTTCTTGAATCTCAACTAAAGCATCTTTACCTGAATTTAAGATTTTACGTAACGCATCTAGCTCTTCATTAACACCATCAGCAATTACATTTCCTTTTTGAACTGCTACTGGTGGTTCTTCTTGTATTTGATATTCAATCTTATCTTTAATAATTTGACAAGGATTTAATCGTTCAGCAATTTTTTGTAATGATTTATTTTTTGATGCCGAACATGTTGCTTTTATAGGGTTAATTACATTTAATGCTCTTTTTAATTGCACCACTTCCCGAGGACTAATCCTCGCTGTAGCAACTTTAGAAATCAGCCGTTCTAAATCGCCTATTTCATAAATATCTTTTGCTATAACTTCAGCAATTGTATTATTTTTAGCAAAATAATCAACCACCTCTAGCCTTTCATTTATCGGATTTACATCTTTTAATGGCAAAGCCACCCAACGTTTTAACAAACGCGCTCCCATTGGCGAAATGGTATTATCCAATACATCAATTAATGTTTTGGCATTTTCGTTGGGAGAATAAATTAACTCTAAATTTCTGATGGTAAAACGATCTAACCATACATATTTATCTTCTTCTATTCTAGCAACAGAAGAAACATGTCGCAACTTATTATGTTGTGTATCTGATAAATAATGTAGTACAGCTCCACCAGCAGCAATAGCAAAATTCATATCCTCAATTCCAAAACCTTTTAAAGAGTTGGTTTCAAAATGTTTTTGTAAAGTTTCCGTTCCAAAATCTTGAGAAAAAGCCCAATCATCTAAACAAAAAGTATAAAATTGCTCGCCAAAATTTTCTACAAATTGCTTTTTATAATTTCGTTGATAAAGTACTTCATTCGGTTTAAACCCATGTAACAATTTATCAATATATTCAGCATTTCCTTGAGCTACTAAGAACTCTCCTGTAGAAACATCTATAAAAGCAACTCCTACCCCTTTCTTATCAAAATGAACTGCTGCTAAAAAATTATTGGATTTATGATCTAATATTTGATCATTTAAAGTAACACCTGGAGTAACCAACTCTGTAACACCACGTTTTACAATTTTCTTTTCTTTACTCGGAGCTTCTAATTGATCGCAAATAGCAACTCGCATTCCTGCTCTTACTAATTTTGGTAAATAGGTATTTAAAGAGTGGTGTGGAAAACCTGCTAACTCAAGTTTTGAACCTCCGTTATTTCGTGCTGTTAAAACAATACCTAAAATGCCTGAAGCTTTAATGGCATCAGCACCAAAAGTTTCGTAAAAATCTCCGACTCTAAATAGCAATAAAGCATCAGGATACTTTGCTTTAATAGCATTATACTGCTTCATTAAAGGGGTAACTTTATCTTTTGTTTTCGCCATGAGTTAACTTTGAGATTTTGTTAAACACAAACTTAATTTTTTGGTTAAAAAAACTCTTAAATTTGCCCAAGGATTAATCATAACTTATGAACAGAAAATTAAAAAATGACGAACTCAATAGAATTTCTATTGATGAATACAAATCAGCCAACAAAACGCCAATTATTGTTGTTTTAGATAACATTAGAAGCTTAAACAATATTGGCTCTGTATTTAGAACTGCTGATGCTTTTTTAATTGAAGCTGTTTATTTATGTGGCATTACTGCTCAACCACCTCATCGAGAAATTCAAAAAACAGCTTTAGGCGCTACAGAATCTGTTACTTGGAAACATTTTGAATCTACAACTGATGCGCTTAATGAACTAAAATCAAAAAAATATAAAATTGCAGCTATCGAACAAGCAGAAAATAGCGTAATGCTAAATGATTTTAAAGTAATTAAAGATGAAAAAATTGCAGTAATTTTCGGTAACGAAGTTAAAGGTGTTGAACAAACTGTAATCGACAATAGCGATGTAGTGATAGAAATACCTCAATACGGGACTAAACACTCGTTAAATATATCTATTAGTGCTGGTGTTGTTTTATGGGATTTGCTACAGAAAGTTAAACAGTAGTCAGTAGTCAGTAGTCAGTAGTCAGTAGTCAGTAGTCAGTAGTCAGTAGTCAAAAAACTAATTACTTTTAACTTGTTACTTTTTAACTTTACAAACTTTAAATATTCAATAAAGAAACAACCTCTCCAGCTCTTCCAAATCAACAAATTCGCCTGTCCATTTTTTCTTTAAGCTTCCATTATCAACATAAATAATAGCGGGGAGTTTCCCTCCACTATACTTAAAAAAAGTATCGTCACTCATCCAAATAAAAGGTAACTCTAATTTTGTTTCCTCAAAAAATGGATCCAAATTCTCTTCTTTTAAAGAGGCGACAACCAAATAAACATTAGAAGGTTGATTCTTTGTTAATAAAGCTAATTTGTAAGCTAAACTTTTACAATGCCCACAGCCAATACTTAAAAATATTACTACTTTTTTTCCATTAGAAAACTGAACATTCTCGTGACTAGTTTTCAACGGAGGCAAGCCCTCTAAATTAATATTTTCGTTTAATTGCTTAGCTTGTGAATTTTGAAAACCTACCTTATTTAAAGAAAATACCGTTACAAAAGCACCAATCAACAAAAGCAATGGAACTACCCATTTTAAACCATTACTGTAACGTTCTTTTTTTATCAAAAACAAAAAACTAAATAGTGCAACATTTTTAATAATCGACAGTAAAGGAGACAATTCGAACCATGAACCAAAACATCCACAATCGACAGCATTCCCCTGAGTGAGAAGTAAAAAGAATAAATAAATAGTAAAAAGGATTAAAGAACCTTGGGCCAAATAATAAATAACATTTTTTGCCCAAATATTTAGAAGCAATGCTAAGCCAATAAAAAGCTCAAATACAATTACCGTCCTTGCAATAAAGGGCGCAAACAACCAATTACTAACTCCTAAATCAACAAAAACGACCTCAAAAGGCTCTACAGGATAGAGCTTAGCAATTGCAGAAACTACAAAAACTAAACCTACAATTACTCTTAATATGATGCTAACTATTTTCATGACATAAAAAAAAAGCTATTTACAGATAAATGTAAATAGCTTTTCAGAAATTAATTCTTAATTATTTTAAAGAACAACTAACACTAGGATCAGAAACTTTCAAAACAGACTCAAAATCATCACATTCATCAGAGCTAATTTCTCCATAATTTACAACTTGTCCAGATATTGTACATTCACATTCACTTTTACTACAAGAAGTAAAAGCTACCATACTACCAATTACGATAGCAAATAATAATATTTTTTTCATTATAATTTGTTTTTTGTTAATAATAGATGCAATATATAACATATTATATTAAACTCACAATTTCTTTAAATCATTTTACAAGAACCTGTTCCTTGAGCTCTATTCAATTCATCAGCATCATTACAAGCTTCATTCAACGTAGCCCCATTATTCACATCATCTTCAGTAATTGTTGTTGTTGTACCATTAACCGTACATTCACATTTATCTGTAGAACAAGAAGTGAAAGCTGTAGCTCCAGCAAAAATTAAAGCAATTAAGTATATTTTTTTCATAACATTTTGTATTAATTTATATGTGTAAAATTACACGTTAATCTTCACTTTTAAAAATAAAAAAAAGCCTCTTGAAAAAAATCAAGAGGCTTTTAAGAAAAATTTTAACTTTTTATTAGTTTACAGCAGCTTGAAATTCAGCATCTTCTCTAAACTTAATAAATTCAGCATCAGTTTTTGCTTTAGCTTTTAAAGAAGCATCTTTAGAAGTTGCAGATTTAAGATTGCTTACTAACGCATCTTTATCTCCATTTCTTGCTCCAGCAATTGCTTTCAAGTAATAAGATAAAGCTTCATCTTTATCATCAGAACCATCAATCATTGCATCAACACTGTTGTTTCCGTTTAATACATTTGCTAATGCAGCATTAAATGAATTTACACCAGAGTAGTTAGATGTAGCAGAAGCATAATCTCCTTTGATAATATAAACAAGACCTTTATTTTCAGCAACTTCACTACCAGCACCAGATGCTTTGTCATAATATTCCATAGCAGCATCTAAATTTCCATTTAAACGTTCGATAACTCCTAAGTTATTCATAACAACTGGTTCTCCAGCAGAAATAGTATTTGCTTTATCAAACTCAGCTTTAGCATCAGCTAATTTGTTTTGAGAAAGGTATAACATTCCAACATTGTTTGGTCCTCTCCAATCAGTAGCATGGATAGAAGAAACACTTTTATAAATAGATTCTTTTTTAGCAGCATCAGTATAAAGAGTTGCAGCATATAACATTTGTTCAACATCTAAAGAATCAATTTTAGTATCTACTAAAGTTTTGATTTCTTCATCAGTTAAGTTATGATGCTTCATTACTAAATCACATTGAGCTCTTCTTAATTGAGGTAAGATTTTTTTAGCAACTTCAGTATAAGTAGCAGCTAAGTTTTTAATTTCTTGCTCTCTTTTTTCTAAATCAGATTCAGTTTCTAAAACTCTAATGATTAACTCTTTGTCTTTAATATCAGAAGCTTCCATTAATGTTTTGAATCCAGCCCAATCTTCACCTTTTCCATTTAACTGAGCAAAACCTTCAGCCATTTCTACTTTAGATCTTTTTAAAACATTTTGAATAGCTTTAGCTCCAGATGCAGCTCTTTCATTAGCTAAGTTATCATTCTTACTTAATTCCCCTTCTGGAGAAGCATAAGCATTAACAACTAAACTGTTGAATTCCATTTTTTCATCTTTAGTCCAAGCCTTAATGCTTTTCTTTAAATCCTTAATATCTTTATCAGACATTTCAGAACCTCTAACACCAGATTGATTAACAATGTAGTTAATTTCTACAACATTGTTTATTAATGTGAATTTTTGAAATTTATCAGCACCTAAAATTGCTTGATCAGAAGACATTACCAATTTAGGAGTAATGATTGTTCCATCAGCAGCTTTAATAGGATCTAAATCTTTTGTTTTACCTTTATATTCACCTTGAGCTCTTAACTCAACAGTTGCAACATCCATTCCTTCAACGTAAGCAATTTTAGTTGTTTGAGAAAAGCTTCCGCCTTTTTCGTAATTTATTGTTGTTCCTTCTGCTTCAGAATCTTCACCTTTTAATTTAAACGGCTCAAATTCTTGAGATTTATCACCATAAACTAAAACAGGTGTAACTGTAGCAGATACTTTTTTATTAAAATATTTTTCTGGGAAACTTCCGTTGATAACAATTTCAATACTGTCACCATGCATTTCTGCTGGGTTAGGAGTTACTTCATAGTTTACCTCGCTTTGTCTTTTAACCATTTTAGACAATGGGTTACAAGCAATAAGTGCAGTTGATGTTACTGCTACTAAAGCTAATAATTTTACGTTTTGCTTTTTCATCTTAGTCAATTATTCTTTAAAAAGATTATTAATTTTTCTTATTTTAATTGCAATGATAGTGAATACTTTTTACTTTATGAAACCTAACGCATATTATTTCTAAATTTCACTATCTAGTAAGATAACCTTCTGAACATCTTTAGACTCATTTTTAAGTTGCACAAAGCTCTTTTTAAATTGAGGATGGATGTTATTCGGTAAAATCTCTGCTAAAGGAACTAAAACAAAATTTCGCTCCTGAACATAAGGATGAGGCACTTTTAGATGTGGTAAATCAATAACTTCATCAGCATAAAATAATACATCAATATCAATTACACGCTGATGCCACTTTTTAACCCCTATCCTATTTCTTCCTAGCTCTTTCTCAATAGATAAACACAATTTCAAAACCTCTTCAGCTGTTTTACTAGTTTTAAGTGATACAACCATATTAATAAAGTCAGGCTGATTTTCTACTCCCCAAGCCTTTGTTTGATACAAACTTGATTTTATAGAAATCTCGCCAATATCATTCCCAACCTTATCAAGCGCAACTGTTAATACTTCAACAACATCGCCTTCATTTCCTCCTAACCCTAAAACTACTTGCTTCATAACTTCCGTTTATCCATTTTTAACACCATTGGTGTATTTAATGATTTTGGTATGATTACCTATTTCTATTTTTACAAAAATAAATAACTAAAAACAAAAACAATTATGCAAGGTTTCTTTAAAATTATGTTTGCCACAGTTGCAGGCTTTTTCTTCACTTTCTTTATTCTACCCATCTTATTTATTTTGATGGCAGCAATAACTAGTTCATCAGACGATAGCGCTACAAAGGTTAAAGATAATACTGTATTACACATTCAATTTAAAACTGCTATTAAAGATAGAGCTTCTGATAGCCCTTTAGACAATTTTGATTTCGAAACTTTCTCATCAAAAAAAGATTTAAGCTTAGGAACAATTATTAAAAATATTAAAAAAGCGAAAACGGATGATAGAATTAAAGGTATCTATTTAGACTTATCTAGCATACATGCGGGTATGGCAACTATCGAAGAAATTAGAGCTGCATTAAATGATTTTAAAAGCTCAGGAAAATGGATTTATAGTTATTCTGAAATTTACACACAAGGAACTTACTATTTAGCTTCCGTTTCTGATAAGGTATATTTAAACCCTGCAGGATTGGTAGAATTAAGAGGTTTAGCTTCTCAATTAATGTTTTTTAAAAATGCCTTAGAAAAATTAGAAGTTGAAGTTCAAATTATAAGACACGGTAAATTTAAGAGTGCAGTAGAACCGTTTATGTTAGAAAAAATGAGTGCTTCTAACAGAGAGCAAATGGAAAAACTATTAAACACAGCTTGGGGAAGCATGATTAATAGCATTTCAGGTTCTAGAGATATTAGCGTTGCTAAAATCAATGAATTAGCTGACGGTATTAAAATACAAGATGCTAAAGATGCTTTAAAATATAAATTTGTAGATCAACTAGTATATAAAGATCAATTAATTGCTGAGCTACAAAAAACATTAGAATTAGAAGAAACGGATGAAATCAATTACATCTCATTAACAAAATATGTTAATGCAGAGGTTAAAGGCGAAGAAGAGGTTTCTTCTGACAACCAAATAGCAGTTATTTATGCTGCAGGAGATATTGTTAGTGGAAAAAGCACTAAAGACAAAATGGGGTCAGAAACTATTTCTGCTGCAATAAGAGAAGCTCGTTTAGATGATGACATCAAAGCGATTGTTTTAAGAGTAAATTCTCCTGGAGGAAGTGCTTTAGCTTCTGATATTATGTGGAGAGAAGTAGTTTTAGCGAAAAAAGCTAAACCTGTAATTGTATCAATGGGAGATGTAGCTGCTTCTGGTGGTTATTATATTGCTTGTGCTGCGGACAAAATTGTTGCTAGCGAAAAAACAATTACTGGTTCTATCGGAGTTTTTGGTGTGATACCAAATGCTAAAGGTTTTTTTAACAACAAGCTTGGAATTACTTTTGACACTGTTAAAACAAACACTCATGCAGATATGATGACTATTTTTAGACCATTAACGGCTGAAGAAAAAGACATTATTCAAATTGGTGTTGAAAAAATTTATGATGACTTTATTACTAAAGTTGCTGCAGGTAGAGGTATGACTAAAGAAGAAATTGATGCTATTGGACAAGGTAGAGTTTGGACAGGTATTGATGCGTTAGAAATTGGATTAGTAGATGAAATTGGTGGTTTAAACAGAGCTATTGAAATCGCTCAAGAAACTGCTAAATTAGAAGATTATGAATTGGTAGCCTATCCAAAAAAGAAAGATGCTTTCCAACAAATGATTTTAGAATTAGCTGGTGGTGCTGAAGCAAAATTTTTAGAAGCTAAATTGGGAGAAAATTACAAGTACTATCAAAAAATAGAACAAATTTCTACTCAATCAGGAATTATGGCTCGCATGCCTTTTGACATTGATGTACACTAAATAGAGTAGAAAGTTTGTAAAGTTACAAGTAGAAAGTTTTTTAGTCAGAATTAAACTTTCTACTTTTAACTTTTATCTTTACAACTTTGTACTTATTAGATGCATTTATTTTATACCCCAACAATTAGCAAAACAGACACTTCATTTACATTAGATGAGGCAGAATCTAAACATGCAATTAGGGTTTTGCGGTTAAAAGAAAATGATACAGTAACACTAATAGATGGTAAGGGTTCTTTTTTTGAAGCAAAAGTAAATAACCCACTTCCTAAAAAATGTGAACTAACTATTTTAAAAGCAACTGCAGAAGATGCTAAGTTGGCTCAATTACACATTGCTATTGCTCCAACAAAAAACAACGACCGATTAGAATGGTTTACCGAAAAATGTACTGAGATAGGAATTTCAGCCATTACACCTATTCTGTGTAAACATTCGGAAAGAAAAAAACTGAAGGAAGAACGATTAGTTAAAACAGCCATTTCGGCTATGAAACAATCGCTAAAAGCTACCCTTCCTACAATTAATACATTAACACCTTTTAAAGAGTTGGTTCAGCAATCTTTTGATGGAGAAAAGTACATCGCTCATTGCTACCAAGAAAATCAACAACATTTAAAAAAACAATTAAACATCAATCAAAATGCATTAATTTTGATTGGTCCTGAAGGAGATTTTAGCATCGAAGAAGTTGATTTAGCTATTAAAAATGGTTTTAAACCGATTTCTTTAGGATCAAGTAGATTAAGAACCGAAACTGCAGGAATTGTTGCTTGTCACACTTTTAATTTAATCAATGAGTAAACTAAATAATATATTTTTTATTCCCTCTTGGCGAAGAGGGCTAGGGATATTGATTCTAATTATCAGTAATGCTTCTCGATATATTTTTTCGTCCCTCAAAAACACTCGAAGTGACAGTCACTTGATTAGGTATATTGCTGTCTTTATGTTCCTTTTCGCATCAATTAACCTTTCCTCTCAAAACACCTCTTACCAAATAGCTTTGCTAAAATATAATGGTGGTGGTGATTGGTATGCCAATTTAGAAACTTCTTTACCCAATTTAATTAGCTTTTGCAATACCAACCTCAACACCAATATAAACCCAGAACAAGCTATTGTAGAAATTGGAAGCCCTGAAATTTTTAATTACCCTTTTGTTCACCTTACCGGACATGGAAACATAATTTTAAGTGAAGAAGAAACCGAAAATTTAAGAGCATACTTAATTGGTGGGGGGTTTTTACACATTTCGGATAATTATGGGATGGATAAATTTATTAGACCTCAACTTAAAAAAGTATTTCCTGAATTAGAATTGGTAGAACTACCTTACTCTCATCCTATTTATCATCAGAAATACAACTTTAGTAATGGTTTACCTAAAATTCACGAGCACGATGACAAGCCTACTCAAGGTTATGGTATTATTTACGAAGGAAGACTAGTTTGTTTTTATGATGTAGAATGTGATTTAGGTGATGGTTGGGAAAGTAGCGAAGTACATAACGACAGTGAAGAAAATAGAAAAAAAGCGTTACAAATGGGAGCTAATCTTATTCAGTATGCTTTTACCCAGTAACTCAATATGTTAATGTGAGAAGGAAGAAATGATTGTATGAATTAATATTAAAATCTACGTCATTGCGAGGCACGAAGCAATCTCTCAATAATTAGATTACTTCAACTAGTTCGTAATGAGGCACTTCAAGAAAAATGACCGATAAGCAATTTATAAAAGAAAACAAACACCGATCACCTTCGGAAGTTGCCCTATTGCTTAGCAAAAAACTTGAGCTTAACCGAGAATTTATTATTGCTCAAATTAATGGTATCCAAAAAGCAAAAAACAAACTGACTGAGTTTTATAACAATAAAGAAATTACCTACCCTACTCCGCTTTCTATGGAACAATGCTCATCTGAGCAAACTGCCATTTATAAAAGCAAATTAGTAAGTGGAAAAAATTTAGCGGATTTAACTGGTGGTTTTGGAATTGATAGTTATTATTTTTCTAAACTATTTAAGCAAATAACTTATTTAGAACCCAACACCGAGCTTTTTAAAATTGTTAGCTCCAACTTTAAAACATTAAACGCAAATAATATTAAGTCCATCAATACTACTACCGAAGAATTTTTAGAAAATAACACTCAGAAATTTGATGTTGCCTATATTGATCCTAGCAGAAGAGATGAAAGTAAGCGTGTTTATTTATTAAATGAATGCACTCCTAACATTGTTGAATTGAGTGATGCTATTTTTAAAATTGCTAATCAGATATTGGTTAAAACTGCTCCATTATTAGATATTAAACAAAGTATTAAAGAGCTTAAATGCGTGCACAAGGTTTTTGTAATTGCTTTAAACAACGATTGTAAAGAGGTGCTGTATTTATTAGACAATACAAAAACGCAAGAACCAAAAATTTTTACCGTAAACATTACAAAAGAAACCCAAAAATTTGATTTTAGTTTTGAAACAGAAAGTAATGCTTTAGTTAATTATTCCGCTCCTCAAAACTATATTTACGAGCCCAATGCTGCAATTTTAAAAGCAGGAGCTTTTAATAGTATTGCACAGCAATTTAGTTTAAATAAAATTGCTCCAAATTCTCATTTATACACTTCTGAAAAGCCTATTGAAAATTTTCCTGGAAGAGCTTTTAAAGTGGAGCAAGTATTGAATTACAATCCTAAAGAATTTAAAAAGACAAAAATTAAACAAGCCAACATTGCTTGTCGTAATTTCAAGGTGAAACCTGATGTAATTAAGAAAAAATTGAACCTGAAAGATGGTGGTGATACCTACCTTTTTGCTACAAGTAATCAAAATAATAAACCTATCTTAGTTGTTTGTGTAAAACATAAATTATGAGTGCAGGAGGACATATTGCAGCAATGATGGCTAGCATTAAAAATAATAGCCAAAGAAAAAACAAACTTTCTTTTATCCCTCGTTTTGAAAAAAAATATGTCAAAGGAAATGCTATCCAAAGCAAAGATTTAACGCCTGAAGAAAAAGTAAAACTATTGGCTCAACTAAGAGCTAACCGCAAACGAGAAGAAAAATTAAGAACCATTAAAATTTTCATCTCTATTGGTGTTACTGCAATTGTAATTGCTTTAATTATTGTTGGATTAAAAATGGTTTTTTACAAGTAAATACTCCTTCCCGGAAGTAGCGCAGCGGATATCCGGGATCCAGCTAAAAAAACAACTCATCAGACCGTAGTAGCTTTTCGGTTATAGCGGTCGGATGAGGTTTCTTAAAAATTTTATGTTGTATTAATTTAACTTTTGAGAAGTTTAACAACTAAACAAGTCTTACTTTTGCAGTGGAAAACAAATGGTTAGTTAACTAAAATTTAAAGCAATGAAACTATTTCTTTTAATTACAGCAATTTTAGGTATAGGCGTTTTTGGAATGGCCGTTAAAATTATCTTTAAAAAAGATGGCAAGTTTGATAAAACTTGTGCTAGTGGCAGTAGAATTTTTGGAGAAAAAGATGATCCTGATGCTCCATGTGATTTTTGTGGTGCTGCACCTGAAGATTCTTGTAAAAATGATGAAGTAGAAGAAGGACAAATAAAAGTTGCCAAATTAGATGTAGAAAAATACACCTAATCCAATAAATCTGGTCTTCGCTCTTCAGTTCTTTTTAGGGCTTGCTCTTCTCGCCAAACATCAATTTTTTTATGATTTCCTTCTAGTAATATTTTAGGAACTTTTAATCCTTTATAATCTTCTGGTCGGGTATAAACTGGCGGAGCCAACAAACCATCTTGAAAAGAATCTGTTAAGGCAGAAGTTTCGTCATTAATTACTCCGGGTATTAAACGGATAATGGCATCACTTAATATTGCTGCGGGTAATTCTCCTCCGGTAAGTACAAAATCACCAATAGAGATTTCTTTGGTGATAAACAATTCACGAATACGCTCATCTATTCCTTTATAATGCCCAGCAAGGATAATGATATTTTCTTTTAACGATAACGTATTTACCATACCCTGCTTCATCGTTTCTCCATCAGGTGTCATGTAAATAATTTCATCATAAACTCGTTCTGCTTTCAATTTTTCGATACAATCGGCAATGGGTTGAATTTGCATTACCATACCTGCACCACCTCCAAAGGGAGTATCGTCAACACTTTTTTGCTTGTTAGTAGAGTAATCTCTCAGGTTGTACACGTTAATTTCTACTTTGCCTTTTTCTTGGGCTCTTTTTAAAATAGAGGTGTTTAACGGACTTTCTAATAAGGCTGGTAAAACAGTTATGATATCTATGCGCATTGCGTTAGGTTATATAGTTACAAGCTGTAAAGTTAATGAGGTTAAAGTTTATAAAGCCGAAAGTACTAAAGTTGTTTTATCAAACTTTTTTTAATCTCACTATAATATAATAGCCAAACAACTCATCCGACCACAGTAAGCTATTGATTAAAGTGGTCGGACGAGGTTTCTTATTGATTCTTTTGGCTTAGGGATAGTAGCGGCATCCTTTTTTTTTGCATTTCGAAGCTTTTGCATACGCAAAACATGCTCAATGAGCAAAAAAAAAGATAGAGTGAATAGCCCGACCTTTTAGGTAAGCCCCAACTATCCGAAATGATCTGGACAAGAGGTTGCTACTTCTAAATTTAGGCTTTCTAACATTTCTAAATCAATTCCTGAGGATTCTCCTTTTGAGGTTAAATAATCGCCAATAACCATAGAGTTTGCTCCTGCTTCAAACATTTCTTTTTCGTGTCCAGAAAACAATTGCTCTCTACCTCCGGCAATCATTAAAAGTAACTCTTCACCTAATCTTTCTCTAACTTCAGTAATAATTTTTAAGGCATCATCTAACTCAATGCTTCGCTCTGTTAATGGTAACGAATCGTTGGGTATAAAAAAGTTTAAGGGTACCGATTCTGGTTTTAATGAGATGATGGCATCAACTAATTTTTGTCTGTCGGCAACAGATTCTCCCATTCCTAAAACACCTCCTGAACAGAGTTGAAGACCTGCTTCTTTAACATTTAAGCAAGTTTGGTAACGCTCGTCCCAAGAGTGAGTGGTACAAATTTGATCGTAATATTCTTTTGATGTTTCTAAATTATGATTGTAGCTATCTACGCCATTCGCTTTTAGATACTGTAACTGCTCTAATGTAGCAATTCCATTACAAGCAATTATGTTAATATTTTCTACTTCTTTTTTGATGGCTGTTGCTGCATCGGCAACAAAGTTCATTATCTTATTATTTAAGCCTTTACCTGAGGTAACTAAACAATAACCCATTGCTCCTCTTGCTTTAGCAATTTTTGCTTCTGCTACAATTTGAGGAATATCTTTTAATTTATAACGATCTATATCAACTTCATAACGTGTGCTCTGTGTACAAAACTTACAGTCTTCACCACAATATCCACTTAATATATTATTAATGGCACAAAGAAATATTTGCTTTTTCATAATTTAATTTTTTTCAAAAATAACGAAAGATAGTTTTCAAAATTAAAATGTCTTCGTTAAAAACAAGTAGTTTTACAATTCAACTAAAACAATTATTTTCTTAGCTTTATTTTGCAAAGCCCCAATCAATATATCAAACAAAAATTAGCTGAACGAAAAGCTGAAAATACCTTGCGTACACTAAAAATCAATACCGATTTAATTGATTTTTGTTCTAACGACTACTTGGGATTGGCTAAAGAAAAGGCAATTCATCAAAATGCTAACACCCTTGAACAGTATGGAGCAACAGGTTCTCGATTAATATCTGGAAACCATACCATTACCATTGAAACTGAGCAATTTTTAGCCAATTTTTATCAAGCCGAAAGTGCCCTAATTTTTAATTCGGGATACAATGCCAATTTAGGTTTGTTTTCGTGCTTACCTCAACGGGGTGACACTGTTATTTATGATGAGCTGATTCATGCATCCATTAGAGATGGTATGCGTTTAAGCAATGCGCACTCTTACTCTTTTGGACACAACGATGTAATAGCTTTAGAAAAAAAGCTACAAAAAGCCAAAGGGAATATTTATGTTGTTGTAGAATCCATTTACTCTATGGATGGTGATGAAGCTCCTTTAAAAGAAATTGCCCGCATTTGTAAAAAACACAACGCAGCATTAATTGTTGACGAGGCACATGCTGTTGGTTTGTTTGGGAAAAATGGATCAGGATTAGTTACTGAATATGGTTTAAAAAATGAAGTTTTTGCAAGGGTTGTTACTTTTGGTAAAGCTATGGGATGCCATGGTGCTGCAGTACTAGGAAACCAAGAGTTAAGAAGTTACTTAATTAATTACTCAAGACCTTTTATATACACTACAGCATTACCTTTACCATCCATACAAGTGATAAAAAATGCACACCATTTTATTACAAATAACACTGATAGAAATAATACTTTAAAAACGTTAATCACTTATTTTAAACAGCAAGCTTTAAACATTAATTATAACATTATTGATTCTAATAGTGCCATTCAATGCATTATAGTTTCTGGAAATGATAACGTAAAAAAACTAACTACTACTATTCAAAAAGCAGGCTTTGATGTTAGACCTATTCTCTACCCCACTATACCTAAAGGAGAAGAACGTATTAGAATTTGTTTACATACATTTAATACCCCAAAGCAAATTGAAAATTTAATTGCTTTAATCAAATAATAAAGAGTAAAAGTAATCTCTTTAAAAATCTAATAATTATCAACCTTAACAACAATAGGGTAAAAGGTTTACTTGTTTTATATTTACAGTAGAATGCTTTTAATTAGTAGATAATATCTATACGGTAGTCTAATAATTTAGAAAACTGTTATTATATTAGCTAGTTTTGACGAAATTTTAATAGAAATGAGCAAACTTTTAACCATCATATTTAGTACTATCCTTTTAATCTCTTGTGGAAACCATAAAGAACTAGATACCATTATTAACACCAACACTGACTGGAGTAAATTAAACTTAATTGGAGATGTTAAATCTTATAGAGAAACTAAATTTTTAGCGGTTAATGACTTTAGCATTATTGAAGATGGTGAAAAAAAACCTCACGTTTTTAATAAAGAGATTCTATTTAATTTAGATGGTTTTAAAATAGAAATGAATGAATATATGCCTGATGGTAATTTAACTTGTAGAACCATGTATTTATACCAAAATGGTAATCTAAAAGAATACAATTGTTATGATTTTCAAGGCTCTCCTTTTAAAATAGGGAAATATGAATACAAGGATAATAAAATTGAGAAATTAGTGGATAATAGCTCTGAGGGAAGACATAACTGGACTAAAAAGTACAGCTACAACAATACTGGAAACATAGCCGAAGTGGTTCAATATAAGAGTGAAGAAATCATAGATTCTAAAGAGATTTACATTTACGATGAAAACAATAATATGATTGAATCTGATTTTTATAAAGCTGATGAATTGATTACTAAAAACAATCACAGCTATGATGAAGACGGAAACATCACAGAGTTAAAATATGGTGAAACGCACCTTTATTCATACAAATACAGTTATGATTTTAAAGGTAACTGGGTAAAAAAGATTGTTTACGAAAACAACGAACCTAGTGGTATTATTTTTAGAGATATTGAATATTTTGATTAAGAAATAAAGTTTTTATTCTAGCCCTTTATAATGTAAATTTATTCTTATCTTGAAAGAGTAATTTTCAACCAAAACAAGTGCTTAAAAAGCTATTTCTATACACCCTTTTTTTTTCGTTTTTAACGAACATCTCTGCTACTCAATTAGATAGTTTGATGAATGTATCATCTTTGCTTGAAAAAGATACTAACCAAGTAAATACGTTTAACCAAATTGCGGAAATTCACTTAGAAGAAGACTACCTTAAAGCAATATTTTATGCTAAAAAAGCATTAACCCTTTCTAATGAATTAGGTTTTATCCCTGGAAAAATTTCTAGCTACCTAACTCTAATTGATGCTAACAATTATTTAGGTAGATATTCTGAAACACAAAAAGTAAATTTTGAATTATTAGAGATTTACAAAAAGCAACATGATAAATCTGGTATAGGTTCATCATACAACAATATTGGAATCGTTCATTACTACCTTAGCAATTTAGATTTAGCTGCAGTTTTCACCAATAAAGCACTAAATATTTATATCGAATTAAAAGACACTAGTGGTATGTCTATGTGTTACAATAATTTGGCTAATGTTTATTCTGATAAAGAAGAATATAAAAACTCATTAAAATTTTATTTAAAAGCATTAGAAATTGATGAGAAGAGTGGAAACATGGAATGGGAGTCTTTAGTTAAAGGCAACATTGGTGAGGTGTATACTTCTTTACAAGATTATGACAATGCTTATAAATATCTTTTCGAAGCTCTTGCTCTTTCAGAAAAGGATAAGGATTTATACCAACAAGCAAATATGCAAAGTGCTATAGCGCTCTTATTAATTGAACAAAATAAAAATGATGATGCTTTACACTTTTTATTTCTTTCGTTAGAGCTAAGTAAAAAATTGAATTTACTTACTGAATATGGAGAATTGTATGAAGCAGTTTCAGAAGCATATCAACAAAAAGGAAACTTTAAAAAATCTTTAGAATACCTTCAACTATCAGTTGATGCTAACTTAGATATTTATTCGAAAGAAAATGCTGATAAAATTGCTGAAATGAATGCCTTTTATGAGATGAAAGAAAAGGAGAAAGAACTGGAACAGCAACACAAACTATCAAAAATTGAAAGCAAACAAAAAACATATGTAATGATTGGATCGGCAATTGGTTTTGCCTTACTACTAATTATTGTAGCTGTATTTGCTAAAGGAAATAGTGATAAAAGAAAAATTAACAAAAAATTAGAATTTCAAAATTTAGAAATAGAAACAAAAAGCCAAAGTATTACCGATAGTATTGTTTATGCTAAACGGATACAAGGTGCAATTTTACCATCAGAAAATACCATCAACAAGTTGCTTAAAAATAATTTTATTTATTACAAGCCTAAAGATATTGTAGCTGGAGATTTTTATTGGATGGAATCTATTGTTTCTGATAATAATGAGGAGTGCGTATTGTTTGCAGCAGCAGATTGCACAGGACATGGCGTACCTGGAGCAATGGTAAGTGTTGTTTGCAATAACGCTTTAAATAGAGCGGTAAGAGAATTTAAACTAAAAGAACCTGCTAAAATTTTAGACAAGATTACAGAATTAGTTATTGAAACTTTTGAGCAAAGCGAAGCAAACATTAAAGATGGAATGGACATTGCTTTGTGCAGATTAAATACAAAAACCAATGAATTAGAATATGCTGGAGCTAACAATTCATTATATTTAGTTAGAAACAATGAGCTTTCAGAAATTAAATCTGACAAACAGCCTATTGGAAAGTTTACAAATACCGTTGCTTTTACAAATCATAAAATTTCGTTAAAAAAGGATGATGCCATTTACTTGTTTACCGATGGCTATGCAGATCAATTTGGTGGCATTAAAGGTAAAAAATTCAAATACAAACAGTTTAGAGAGTTATTATTAACGAATTGTAACTTAAAAATGGATCAACAATTAGAGCGCCTAAACTTCACTTTTAACAACTGGAAAGGTGATTTAGAACAAATTGACGATGTTTGTGTGATTGGAGTTAAAATCTAACAATAATGGAAGTCCACAAATGAGTCAGCCTGCCCCGAACTTGATTTTGGGATGTTTCTGATTATCGCTAGAGTATAACGATAACGATGCCCTTTCTAAATACTACCTACAGTTTTACCTACATTTAAAAATAAAACCCTAACAACTAGCTTATTAAGGTTTCTACATTTCTTTCTTAATTCTCGTTCGTATTCGGAAATTGGATTTTCACCTTCAGGTAGGGATTGACTAATTCTCTTTTTATACAACTTAATGTTGAATACTAATTTTTTTAATCTTTAATCTATTTTCTCTAATAATTTTTACAAAATAAATTCCTTCAGAAATTTCATTTACACCAATAATGGCCTTACTTCCTGTTGATTTATATTTCAGAACAATTGTTCCCGTAACATCTACCAACACCACTTCATCATCTAAAGAAAGTCCATTAATAATAATTTGATTATTAGCTGGGTTTGGATAAATGTTATATGAATCATTTTCTGTAACGTTTACTGCAACTATATCTGAGTATTCATACTTACCGTCAAAATCAATTTGTTTTAATCGATAATAATTAACTCCTAAAAATGGTTTCTCATCAGTTATGTTATAATTTATCAACCCCAAACTATTCCCTGCTCCATCTACACGAGAAATCTCTTCAAAACCAAGCCCATTATCACTTTTTTCCACAATAAAATAATCATTATTTATTTCAGTTAATGTAGCCCAATTAAGTCTAACAAAACTATTTTGTAACAACGAGGCTTCAAAATTAGCATATTTTATTGGCAAAGGAGTACAAGAAATTGTTGCAGTACTATTAGAAAAATCTAAAGGTAAATTAGTTGTAACACTTTCAAAATTTGAAAAACAAATGATATACTGTGTGTTTGCTGCAACTGTCAAAGGGCTTTCATAGTTCTTTTTCTTAGCAGCACTCAACCCTAACGCATTTAATGTTGCATTAGTTTGGAGTCCTGTCCCTCCAGAATTCGTATTATTCCAATTACATCTTACTGGTGCTAAAGTTCCATTTTTTATCTCGCTACACACAGTTGGTGAATATTTCCACATAGCCCAATCATAATAATTGCTCTGAGTACCCCCACCACCAAAAGTAAAAGCTAAATCACCAGCAGTAGTAATATTAATTCGCATCCATGTAGAACTATGCTCCCCATACATCAAACATCCTAATGAATTGTTTGGTCCCCAAGGATTATAGGGTGGGCCAAAGTAAAAAGGATTAGATGTATTACCAACATCACAAGCTCTTAGCTCATTAATAGATCCTACACCAGTAGGAGATATCTGAAAAGTTGCATCACTACACACATCCGCAAAGCCATTACAATCTCCAGTTACTGCAACTTGTACGGTAGGAGTCCACACACACAATCGAGATGCTGTAGAAAGATTTCCATTACTTTTACCTACAATATAATAGCGTCCAGGAACTAGCGCGACTGAAATGGTTTCATCCACTCCTCCACCCCCAGCATTAGCACAAGCAATTTGAGTTTCTCCAAGTGGTGGCCCTGTACCAGAACTTAAACGACAAGCATTATTATACTGATATAACCCAAGTCTAATATTTCTACTGTTAGAGGCTGTCCAAGTAATATTAAATGTTCCAGCTGTTGTAACAACAAAAGCTGCCCAAACCATATCACCCAATCCAGACACACCACAAGTTGAACTAGTGGGAAATGACGACCAACAGCCATTAGTTCTAAACTCTTCAGAATATTGAGCACAAGAATTACCAACTGACATTTCAAGAGGTTAACATTCATCACCTGAAGATGAGTTCCCGCTAGAACACGCACAAGGCTGTTGGGCAAAAAGAGATGCTGTAATAATATTGAGTAATATTATAAATAATGATTTTTTCATAATCCTATAGTTTTAGAGATCTTATTAGATCTTATAGTTACTCCAATATTTGCTTCTACAATCCAGTCTTCTATCGTTTCCTTGGTAACAGGTGTTGTTATATTTATTCTAATGTATACCATATTTTGAAATTTAGAGGTTCTACACAATACAACCTCTTGCTTTTGCCTTAGATATTCATCTAAAGCAATACATTGCTCAGATGTTTCAATATTATTTAAAGGAATTCGGTAACTACTCCTTACTGGACTTTGCCCAAAAACAATACATGACAATAATAGTAGCGACACAAAGGATAAAGCTTTCATAATTTTCATAAACATTTTCCTTAAAAATATTCAAACATCACCTTCTTTCACAAAAAAAAACCACAAAAAGCTGAGAGCCTACCTCTTATAAAAAAAATCAAAAACATAAGCTATTTTATAAAAAATCTAATTAAAACTTAATAAAACATCAGACAAAACATTTTACGAATTAATCAAAAAAACTTAATGACTAACCTTTTTTTTACAAAATCCTATAAAAACTTAATTCCTAACATATCTTTTGCGAGAAAAAAAAGAACATCTTTTCACGATTACGCTTATCTTTTTATACTTTTATAACAACGAATTATAATCTACACCCAACTGTATTATCTATACAGAATAATTACCAAGACAAAAAAAATAATTTGATGAAAACAATATTCAGTTCTACACAAAACGAATCTTCCCCCTTTAAAAGCAGTAAACAATTACTTTCTAAAAACTTAACTGCTAGAATTAAAAATACGTAATTCAAATTCTTTATGAAACGATCGAAACACCTTTTTCAACTTATAAAATCATTATCAAAATCGGAAAAAAGAAGCTTTAAATTATTTGCTAATAGAAATACTATTGGAGAAAAGAACAATTACATTCAATTGTTTGACGTAATTGATAAGCAAGATAAATATGATGAAGTTCTTTTAATAAAAAAACTAAAAGACCCTAAACTAACAAAGAACCTTTCCTCAGTAAAAGTTCAACTTTACAACCTTATTCTTAAAAATTTAAGGCAATATAATGCGACCAATAAAACCATTTACCACTTAAGAATGCAAATGGACTACATTGATATTCTTTTTGAAAAAGGATTATATAGTCAGTGTAAAAAAGTATTAAAGAAAGCGCAAGAAACAGCTCGTAAATCTGAAAAACATATAATACTAGACTCTCTATCTGTTTATGAATACCAAATTGCAGTTAAGGAATCTAATTACAACAATCTTGAAAACTACATCAACAACTCCTACCCTGAAGTAAAAAAGATTAGAGATACTAATATTATGCTTGCTGAATATGAATATTTACTGGCTAGTATTAAGTTACTCGTTTTAAAAAGTAATAGAACTGGACATAGTGTAGAGAAAAAGAAATTTGATCAGATAGTGAAGCATAAACTATTATCTGAAAACCCCAATAAACACCCTAGGATCTGTCAAGAAGAATACCATACAATTTGGGGATATTACTACAACATCATGGGGGATAAAGATAAAACCTATTACCATCGAAAAAAAGTTATAGAATTACTGGAAGAGAACATTGATGAAGTTATAGAGCTCCCTAAAATTTGGATTGAAAATGCTAGATTGCTATTAATAAGCTTAGGAACATATAAAATGTATGATGAGTTTGATAAGGAACAAAATATTATTAAAAAATTTATTGATAAAATTTCCGAATCAAAAAGAACTCAAAACCTAAATGCTGAAATTTACAATACTATTTACAACACTAAACTAGATTTTGATATTGATAGAGGATTATTTAAAACTTGTTCGGAATATATTAAAGATGCTGAAATTCATTTTAAAACGTATGAAAATCAGATTGGCTTAAATTCAACCATGGTTATGTATTTCAATTTTAGTTATGCTTATTTTGGAAATGGAGAATATCAAAAATCATTAAAGTGGATTAATAAATTAATTAACAATAATTATGGAAATGTAAGAATGGATTTACAATGTATGGCGCAAATAATGAATATTGCAATACATTACGAGTTAAAAAATTATGAATTCATAACATCTTTAGTACGTTCAACGAACAGATTTTTAACAAAAGTTGATCGGAAATTTAAAGTAGAAACATCCTTTTTAAAATTTGCCAACCGAAACTTTAATAATCAATACTCAAAAGATTTAAAGCCTATTTTTGAAAAAGAAATTGATGAATTAAATCAAATTAAGACCGTTGCAAAAGGTGGCAAATAAATTTACGAGCTATTTTTTGTCTTATTTTTCAATTATTTAGTTGAAATAACTGTTTTTTACTCTGAAACCAGTTGTTTTTTTGATGCTTTTACTC
>Ga0256845_1000204_pt1 | contig 55839 bp, 47 predicted proteins | sample RiftiametaG_FD_189101 | JGI IMG/M metagenome (GOLD analysis project Ga0256845, IMG submission 189101) | Tube worm associated microbial communities from hydrothermal vent at the East Pacific Rise, Pacific Ocean - Riftia | ecosystem: Host-associated > Annelida > Integument > Unclassified ...
TCCAGTCGCTCGAGCTCCGGGGGACCCTCGAGGATCCGCTGGCGTTCAGCGAGCTCCACCTCGAGTTCGAGAACCCCGAGTCCCGGGCCCTCGACGCGACGCTCACGGTGACCCTGCCCCGGGGTGCTCAGGTGACTCGCTTCGCGGCGTTGATCGAGGGCTCGTGGCGCGACGCCGAGATCATCGAGCGCGAGCTCGGTCCGCTCCGTCCCTCGCTCTACCGGCCCGCGAATCCCGAGTTCGAACTCGAGCCCGAGGTCGGTCAGCGCTTCGAGGTCGAGCTCCCCAAGGTGCCCGGGCGGGCGCGGCAACAGGTGATCGTGTCTTATGCCGAGGCCTTCGAGCGGGTCGACGAGGCCTATCGCGTCCACCTCGGAGGGCTCCACGATGTCCCGCGCTTCTCGGCCCAGGTGGTCGTGCGGGGCCAGCCGGATCCCTTCTTCGAGGTCTTCCCGGCCAGCCGCATCCCCGAGGAGCTGGGTATGGACGAGACCGGACAGCGGCGCCTGGAGCTGCACGAACTCGACTGGAGCGCCTCGGGGGACCTGGTCGTTCCGACCACGGGGCAGCGGCGCACGGGGGTCCGCAGCGGTCGGAAGGTCGCGGTCCGCATCAACCCCCTGACCCACGACCACGCCGCGCCCATCCACGGCCTGACCGTGCTCTTCGATACCAGCGCATCGCGGGCCGTGGGCTACGGCGAGCGGGTGGAGGCGCTCGCCGGCCTGATCGAGGCCATGCAACCGTGGACGGGCAACGAGATCTGGCTGCGCCTGATCGCCTTCGACCAGAGCTACGAGACCCTCTACGAGGGCCCACTCGGGGGTATCGAGCGCGGGGTGTTCGAGCGTCTCCATGCCCGTCGGCCCCTGGGGGCCTCGAACCTGGTCGGCGTTCTGCGGCATGTGGGGGCCCGCCGGGGTCACGACATCGACCGTGTGCTCCTGATCTCCGATGGGGTCGCCACCACCGGGGTCTCCCGGCGCGAGGCCCTGTTCGAGACCATCGCCGAGCTCGCCGACAACGGGGTCCTGCGCCTCGACCTGCTCGCGGATCGGGCCGAGCTCGAGAGCCGGGGGCTCGACGGCCTGGTTCGCCAGCTGCCCGAGTGGGGCCTGGTCCTGGACAGCGAGGACAACCCGCGGGCCCTGGTCCGCCGGCTTCTGCGGACCGTCCACGACGAGGTTCGTATCACCGTGCCTGGAGCCCGCTGGTACTACCCCGAGGTGGTTCGGGGGGTGCAGTCCGACGACGAGATCCTGGTCTTCGCCGACGTCGAGACGGTCGGCAACGAGCTGCGCATCGAGGTCGAGAGCCACGGCCGGCATACCTGGCGCGTGCCTCTGGTGGAAGTCGAGGAGCCGCTGGTGGGGTGGGCCCTCGAGCGCGCCAGGGTCGAGTTTCTGGTCGCTACGCTCGAGGACAAGGCCGCCGGTCAGCCGCTCGCGGCTCGGCGTCAGCTGTGGCGAAGGATCGTCGATTTGTCCACGCGCAACCGGGTGCTCAACGGCTACACCCGGCTCGGCATGCCCGCGCGAGAGCAGGACTACGCCCGGGCCCAACTCGACCCGGCCGGCCTGCCCGACGTGCTGTTCGCCGGTCCCGACGGGGTCCAACGGCGCAGGCGTGGGCTGCCCAAAGCGCTCGCCGACGAGGGCACGCCCCTGGCCCGCCCCCGCCTGCCTCGCTTCCCCTCCGTGACCCTCGACGCCGGGCTCTCGACCTCGGCCGGCGTCGGCAGGGGGGCCGACCCGGGGACCTGGCGACCTCGCTCGAGCGACGCGGATGCGGTCGCCACCTCCCCTGGCCCGATGGTCGACCCGTCTCGGGTGCGGCCGCGATCGACCCCGGCGCCCGAGCCCGCCGTGGACAGCCCCGAAGCGGCGCTCCAGCGCCTGCGTCAGGCCAAGGTCTGGGACGGCCGGCGGCGACCTGAGCGGGCGCGCGCCAACCCGCCGCCACGGGAGCTCGACGACGCCCTGAGCGGGAACCTGCTGACGGTCATGAATCTCATCGCCTGGGGGGAGACGGCCCAGGCGAGGGAGGTCGCGCGACGCTGGCGGGAGGCGGAGCCGGGCGAGGTCATGGCCGTGGTCGCGCTCGGGGAGGCGCTCGAGGCCGGCAGCGAGATCGAGGCTGCGGCGAGGGCCTACGGCTCGATCATCGACATGTTCCCCAACCGGGCCGACATGCGGCGGTTCGCGGGTTCCCGCCTCGAACACCTCGGTGGCGCGGGGGGGCGGCTGGCCATCGACACCTATAGGCGCGCCCGTGAGCAGCGTCCCGACCACCCCTCGAGCCACCGCCTGCTGGCCTTCGCCCTGCTCCGTGCGGGTCGACCCCGGGCGGCCTTCGAGGTCCTCGCCGCGGGCTTGCGCCGGGGTTGGAGCGCGGAGCAGGGGGCTCCCTTCGCCGGCGTGGAGAGGGTGCTGCGCGAGGACCTGGGCCTGATCGCCGCGGCCTGGCTGGCCGACGAACCGCTGGCCAGCGCCGAGATCGAGGCGGCCCTGAAGCTCGCCGGTGGAGAGCTCGAGCGTGGGCCTTCGCTGCGCTTCGTGCTGACCTGGGAGACGGGGGGCAGCGACGTCGACCTCCACGTCCGCGACTATTTCGGCAGCCACGCCTACTACTTCAACCGCGGTCTGCGCTCGGGGGGAGCACTCGACTACGAGCTCACCCAGGGCTACGGCCCAGAGGTGTTCTCGGTGCTCGGAGCGGCGAGTGGCTACCCCTACAACCTCCAGATCCACTACTACGCGATCGGAGCGAGCGGCTACGGCATGGGCAAGGTCCAGATCGTCCAACACGACGGGCGCGGTGGGGTCGAGTTCGACGAGCGCCCCTTCGTGGTCACCAAAGATCGGGCGACCGTCGACCTCGGGGATCTGATCGGACCGCTCGGCGAGCGCTGACAGAGCCTATACTCTCGCCCATGTCCGAGAAGCGGGCCATTGGCTTGAGGGTTCTGATCACCTGCGCCTCACTGTGTGTGGTCGTCGCGGGCCTGCGCGCGGCGGGATCGATCTTGGTGCCGGTTTTGTTCTCGGCGTTCTTGGCCGTGCTCGCGGTCCGACCGGTGCGCTGGCTGCAAAAACGCCGGCTCCCCGACTGGCTCGCGGTCGCCGTGGTCTTGGCGGGGGTCGTGGCTTCGTTCAGCGTGGTCTCTCTGCTGATCGGCAACTCGATCGCCAACTTCTCGGACAACCTGCCCCAGTACGAGGCCCGCCTGATCGACATGAGCTCCGGCTGGGTGTCGTGGCTCGAGGGCCGCGGCGTGGTCGTGTCCCGCGACTTTCTGATCTCCAACGTCGACGCGAGCGCGGCCGCCGGGTTCGCGGGCAAGATGGTCGCCAGCATTGGCTCCGTGCTCTCCGACACGGCCTTCGTCATGTTGACGACCGGCTTCATCATGGCCGAGGCCGCCGGTCTACCCCGCAAGCTCCAGGCGGTCTTGGACGACGACTCGGAGCTCAGCCTCGACCGCTTCAACGGGGTCGTCAACGACATCCAGGAGTACCTGTCGATCAAGACCAAGATCTCGATCGTCACCGGGATCACGGCCTGGCTCCTGTGCCTCGCTGTGGGTGTCGACTACCCGGTGTTGTGGGGGGTGTTGGCCCTGTTCCTCAACTACATCCCGACCCTGGGCTCGATCATCGCGGCCTTGCCACCGGTGTTGCTCGGTGCGGTGCAGTTCGGCTGGGAGCGGGCGCTGGTCCTGCTCGGGGGCTACCTCGCCATCAACATGATCATGGGCAACGTGGTCGAGCCCAAGGTCCTGGGCAAGCGCCTGGGTCTCTCGAGTCTGGTCGTGTTTTTGTCGTTGGTGTTCTGGGGCTGGATCTGGGGCCCCCTGGGCATGTTCCTCTCGGTTCCCCTCACCATGGTCGTCAAGATCTTGCTCGAGAGCAGCGACGACCTGAAGTGGATCGCCGTGCTCTTGGGCTCGGGGGCGGAGATGGAGGAGCGCCTCGATCCCTCGAAGAGCATGGTCGGCAAGGCGGCGCTGGCCGGCGAGGTCGCGGTCGCCCGAGACGTCGACGAAACGACTGCCGGGCCCGAAGCCTGAGCGTCCGAGGGCGACCCCTTCGAAGGGGGAGGAGACAGTTCAGATTGGCCGCTCTCGCGGGCCTCAGTCGTGGCCGGCTCGGGTCAGGCCCGCGACCCTGGCCTGGGCGAGGGCCGGATCCAAGCTCAGCCTCTGGGCGGCGTCGGCCGAGTCGTCGACGGCGAACACCTCCACACACACCCCGAACCACGACAGGGCCTTGCCCAGGCCGCGGGCCTGCTCGCTGTCGGCGACCAGGCTCACAGGCACCCGCGTACCGATGGCATCGGCCAGGTCCCGGCGCTGGGAAGCGTCGAGGTCGGCGGCATCGAGCATGCGGATCAAGAGCGGGCGCGGCTTGGTGTGCAGGCGATCGAGCAGCGCATGCCAGGCCGGTCCGTCGGGGGAGGGACCTCTCAAGAGAGCGATGGTCGATCCAAAATCGCTCGACCACGCGATCTTCGGGTCCGCGCTCTGGTCTGAATTTGTAGGCCCGACCTCGGCCCTGAATCGTGTCACATGGGACAGTGAAGCAAACTTCATGCCTGGTGCGAGGGCAGACTCGAACAACGCGATTCCGCGTAGTCTCAGCCGGGTTTTGTGCCGACGGCCAGTGGGCCTGTCGTGGCCTGGGTCGGGGAGGGCAGCGCGAAACCACCCATGGATTGAGGATGCTGGAGATCCTAGGCTCGGGCCCGGCCCGTGATGACCCCACACTTCACAAGTTATGTAGAAGGCCGGCTCGTTGTGATCCGCTGGCTGTTGCCGAGCGCCGCAGGGAGTGTCGAGCTCTCCAAACTGATCCGTTCGGCACACACCGCGTCGGAGCAGAGCATCTTTTTTGCGGTGGTCATCGGCCCCGATTGCCCTATGCCCGGGATGGACTGCCGCCGGGCTCTGGTCCGAGATCACGACGAGCTCACCGACATCCTCATGGCCTCACACGTTGTCCTGCTCGGTCAGACCCTGCGGCAGGCGATGATTCGCAGCGTGCTCGCGGGTCTCGGTTTGCTCTTGGGTAAACGTATGAGCTACGAGACCGACCCGTCCCCATCGGTGTTGGCGAAGGCAATCTCGACTCAGCTCGGTATCCCGGCTGGTTCCCTGCGCAAGAAGCTGTTGGCCGCAGGGATCCTCGACGCCGCAGAGTTCGACGTCTGAAATTCGCTCCGAAAATCTGCTCGACCCGAAGATGTTCGGCCTGCCACCCAGACTGGGAGCGGGTTTGTGTTCAGGTTCGAGAGTCCAAACTCGACAGCGATCGGGCCAGGCGATCGGGATCGACGCCTAAAAACGCGGCTGCAGCGCTGATCTCGGAAGGCAGGAACTCGTTGGCGTCGAGCTCGAGCCAGCGAAGCGAGGTCGCCACGCCCCGGTTTCGGAGGTCTCCAGCGAGGATCGCCACGCGGAGGCCGAGGGCGGCACCTGCGAGCTGGCGCCGGGCTCGACTTCCCAATACCGCCGTGTCCCTGAGCTCCAGCAGCAGGGGGCGCCCCGATTGGTGGGTCCGGTCTAAAAACAGGGACCAGGCGACCTCGGAGGGTCGCCCGCTGAGTGCCGCCACGGTCGCCTCCGAGTCGCCGGCCCAGGCGATGCCGGCGGATCCTGGCCTCGGGCTGTACGCAGGATCGACCACGAAGGTAAGTTCAAGCAACATTCGTGCCGTCGACAGGCCGTTGGACCGATCTCTGCACGGGCCTCCAACATGCTCCTGTGGGTCGACAGAGTGGCGTGACGGGGCCCCAGCTTGGGTCGAATTGCGTCTTTGCGCGCACTGGGGCGGGATGCCTCAGACCTGACCCGAAATGACTGTCCCAGCACACGACACCCACACAGGGCGGCCGAAGCGGCGAGGTCTTGTGTTCGCCGAGAAAATCCGCTGGGAGGTTAGGCGGAACCCGTCGCCGAGGCGGAACCCGTCGCCGAGGCGGAACCCGTCGCCGAGGCGGAACCCGTCGCCGAGGCGGAACCCGTCGCCGAGGCCCCGGTGGCGCCGAGGTACCTGGCCAGGGCCCAGGACGGGAACACCAACTTGTAGAGCCGGTAGTCCAACACGGCGCTGTTGAAAAATACCCCCACACTCGCGTCGTGGGGCCAGCCGCCGTCGGCATTCTGGCGCTCGAGCAAGAACCCGATCCCCGCGACGATGGCCGTGTCCCCGAGTTCGGGGGCGGCCTGCTGCAGGGTCAGCACGGCCCATGAGGTCTGCACGATTCGACTGGGCTCAGCTTCGGGGATGGGTCGTTCGCGCGCCTCGAGCACACCCTCGTAGGACTCGCCCCACCCCCCATCTCGACGCTGGCGCGAGAGCAGCCAGCGGACGCTGCGGCGGATGGCGACGTGCTCCCGGCTGAGGCCTGCGGCGAGCAGTCCGGCGACCACGAAGAAGGTGCCGTAGGTATAATTGACACCCCAGAATCCAGGCCAGGCCCCGGTCTCAGGGTCCTGGGCGGAGAGCAGGAACCGGACCCCGCCCTCGATCGCCGCTTGTGTGCGGCTGTGCAGCGCCCCGGGGAGGTGGCTGCCCAGCGCATCGCGGGCGACAGCCAGACCGCGCACGCAGCTCGCCGTGCACTCGGCGTAGGAGTACTCGAGCATGCAGTTGCCGTACATCTCGGCGGGGTTGAAGCGCTTGAGGATCATGGACCCCCGCCGGGACTCGTAGGACCCGAACCCGCCATCGTCGTTTTGGCGTTCGAGCAAGAACTCGATCGCCCAGAGCTTGCGATCGAGATCGAGGTGGTCGCCCTCGTCGCTCCAGCCCCGGGCCTCGCAGTGGAGCAGAGCCTCGAGGGCCTCGGCTGTACAGTCGCTGACCGGCCACGGGTGATGTTCGTCGGCGAAGCCCCAGCCTCCGCGGGCCGGGCTGCGATAGTGGGCGGCACCGTCGGGGATGTCGGCGCGCAGCTGAGCCCGGGGTAGCCAGGCCGCGGCCCGGGCGACGATGGCCGCGCTGCGCTCGGACTCGGGGCCCTCACACAGGGCCTGAAGCGCGAAGCTCGTGTCCCAGATGTTCGAGCGGGCGCCGCAGATCCGCAGGCCCTCGACCTCGTCCTCCCAAAACCAATACTCGATGCCCTGGACCGCCCGATCGAGGTCGGGGTCGGTCGGATCACGGTCGGCCATCGCCAGGCAGAACAACATGCCGTTGACTGGGCTCAGGCAGACCCAGTCCGTGCTCTCGAATTCGAAGCGGATGTGCTCCCACGCCCGGTCGAGGGCCCGCCGACGCAGGACCTCGGGGACGACCTTGGCGAGCGCGCGGGCGCCCGAGAACACCCACTCGAGGGCGGTGCCGATCGGCTCATAGAGATCGGTCTCGGCGATGTCGTCGCGGCTGGCGGCAAAGCGCTCGAGGCTCCACCCCTCCGGGTACAGGGCCCGGCGCAGAGACTCGATCAGGGGGCTCGACGGAGCCTGGACCTCGGCACCGTAGAGGTAGGAGAGCCCCAGATAGATCAGGCGCATGTGGCAGTAGAGGCGCCGAGGATGCATGGGGGACTCCCGGGGGAGGAGCCACAGCTCGGGCAACAGGGGTTGGATCTGGTCCCAGGGGTAGAGCCCGAGCAGGGCCAGCCACACGCGGCCCCAGGTCGGGGCCCGGCAGGGGCCGCCGTGAGCGTGGATCCAGGCCAGGGCATCGCGGAGCAGCGGCGAGTCGGGATCCTCGCCGATCAGGCGCAGGGCCACGTAGCCCAGGACCGTGTGGAACATCCACGACTCGTGTTTGCCGGCGAGACCAGAGGACGGCGGCGCGGTGTCTACCGGACGGGGAGATGGGGGAGAGGGGCGGGGAGAGGGGGGAGATGGGGGAGATGGAGGCGGGTCGGGGTGCATGCCCCAGCCACCGTCGATCTTGAGTTGGCAGACCAAGCTCGCCCGCACTCGAGCCCGCCGTGGGGCAGGGATCTCACGACCGAGGACGTGCATGCAGATCACGTACTGGCAGACCAGCATGGGGTTCCAGACCACCTCGCCCGCCCAGGCACCATTTGGGCCCTGGGCGGCCTCGAGCGCCATCAGGGCGCGCTCATAGGCCTGCGAGATTGCGCCTCGATCGAAGGAGGGGGCGTCCGATCGGGCTTCGCTAGTTGCTGTGTCCACGGGGGGGCTCGGTGTCGGCGAGGGTGTCTTCGGGGCTGGGCGAGGGCACACCGGTGGGCTCGCTCGAGGTGGGATCAGGCTCGGTGGGCGTCGGCGCTGCGCGGCGGATCGGCTGCTCAGGGCGCAGGTCTTCGGTCCGGCCGAGCACCAAAAAATATTGGTACTCGAGAAATTTATACTGCTCGAGAACCACAAAGCCGACCCCAGACAGCTCCCTGCGTGCGATCGCTTCGGGCACCCGCTGGTTGGATTTGGGGCAGCCGAACTCGCGGGGGCACTCGGCCTCGACCCGCCAGTCGATCAGCGCCAGGCGACCACCCGGGCGCAGGGCCTTGTGGACCGCCGTGAAGTAGGCGTGTCGATCTTGGAGGAAGGAGTAGGTGTTCGAGATGAACACCAAATCGACGCTTCCCTTGGGCAGCAGAGGGTGCTCGTAGACCGCCAGTCGCGTGATGATGTTGGGGGTCCCCCAGCCGTCGCGGTGGGTCTCGATGTAGTCTTTGAAGTCTGCGTCCACATCGACGGCGTAGGTGCTGCCCTGGCTGGCCGCGTGCGCCAACCGGCGGGTGAAGTAGCCCGAGCCCGCACCGATGTCGGCGAGGTCCATCGACGGCGTGATGTGGAGGAGGTCGACGATCCTCCCGGGTTGGGCCCAGGCGTCTCGGTCCGGGACCTCGAAGTGGGCGAGGGCGGCCTCCTTGTCGTCGTAGTGCTGTGGAGGTGGGGTCGTGGTCCGCGGTTGGCAGCCGCAGATCGCGGTGAACGCCAGCGCAGCGATCGTGCTCACGCCGAGGCGGTCCGCGCCGACGCGCCGACGCGCCGAGGCACCAGGGAGACGCAGGGGAGGCCGCATAGCCCCACGATAGACAGGCGCGCGGGGGCTGAAAAGGGGTGCCTGTCGGGGGTGCCTGTCGGGGGTGCGAGCCGGGTCACGTATCGGCTACACTCCACGACCTTGGGTCGGGCCGCCGCGAACAACCAGCGCAACCGCGAAGCGAGCGTACAGAGCAACTGTGCCCGCTGTGGTGAGCCCTTTGCGAGCTTCGACGATCGTCGGGCGCAGGTCGACGCACCGGACTTGTGCCGCAGCTGCCACCTCGATCCGCGGGCGCGGGTGCTGTCGATCGACGCCGACCATGATCGGGAGAGAGATGGGGGTCGGGGCCGGGGCTGGCTGGGGCGCTGCGGGCGGACCCTCGTTCAGCTGGTCGGGTCGCCCAACTCCAGCTTTCGGGAGGTCGAGGAGCCGGTCGCCCATGCGCGGGTGTTGGTGTTCCTCTCGACCTTGCGCCTGCCCCTGTGGATCGCCGCGATCGCCTGGGCCACCGGGGTGTGGCTGTTCGACGCCGGCCCCCACGAACTCGCCCGCCCAAGCGTGATCGGAGAGATCGTGGGGGCCCAGTTCGCCGATGTTCTGCGCCTGTGGCTACTCCTGCTGGTGCCCATCGGTCTGCCCCTGCTCTACTTTTTCGGCGGTGTCTTGGCGCACTCGGGCATGGCCCTGACCGGGGGAGCGCGGCGCTCCATCGGCGCGACCATGCGGGCCTTTGGGCTGGCCCTCGCGCCGGCCTTGTTGGTGGTCGGCCTGCTCGATCTGCTGGTGATCGGCGCCGGGGTCGAGCCCGAAATCTGGATTGTGGGCGTGAGCGTGGGGGTGATCTCCACCTTGCTGTTGTCGACCGTGGCTCTGGCTCGGACCCACACGACTTCTCTGGTCCGAGGCTTCTTGGTCGCCCTGTTGCCGGTCGCATTTTTTGCCTCCGTCTGTCTCGGCCGAGGCCTGCTCGAGTTCTATCGCCTGCCCTTCCAGGCGGCCCCCGAGATCGAGCACTACGCGCCATACCCGATCGAGTGACTGCCATGAACGTGCCTCCAGGTTTCAGCGTGCCCGACTCGCTCGAGGGCCCCGTCAGCATCCGCCAGCCCGTCGCCTGGGGGGAACTCGATGTGCTCGGACACGTCAACCACACCGTGCACCTGCGGTGGTTCGAGAACGCTCGCTTTCAGTGGTTCGAGCGGGTCGGAGTGGCTGCGCTCACACGCGAGACCTCCTCCGAGATCGGGCCGATCTTGGCGCGTGTGACCTGTGAATACCGAGCGCCCGTCGAGTTTCCGGATGTGATCTGGGCGCGGGTCGCCTGTGTCGAACTCGGGGGCAGCAGCCTGCGCCTGCAGACCCACATCTGGTCGGAGGCCCGGGGTCGAGAGGTCGCGCAGGGCGAAGCCGTGGTCGTCTTGGTCGACTACGCCTCGGGCCGATCCTCGCCCATACCCGAGACGATCCGCGCGGCGATCCGAGCGTCGGACGGAGCCGGGCTCAGCGAGCGCGCTCGGCCGGGTCCACAGGAGCCGGTGTGAGCCCGGAGCCGCGCGCTGACGCGGGGATCCGAGCCTCTCGGGGGTCGAGTTTAGGAGTCCGTGGTGAAACCCATCGCGGTGCCTCGCGCAGGATTTTTCGTCGAGGGCGAGGCGTTGAAACGCCGCTGTACCGGGCGTACTGCAAGTTTTGGCAACACTGCCGTCGGCGGAAGGGCCAAGCGAGGCGTCGTGAGGAATTTTGCCGCGGGCTGCTAGTGCTCGTCACTTTGCTCGTGGTCGCGCTGACCGCCTGTCGGGGGGGGGACAGTGGGGCTTCCGCGACCGAGTCGCACCTGGATGCGGCCCGCGGGGACTCGGCTCGCGCGGGAGCTGTCCCCGAGCGGCCCGACCAAGTCGCGGCCTGGAACGCGATGCGGCGCGATCAAAGCGAGGGCCGGCCGGAACTCGGGATGGGGCTCCGAGGTCTGGACAGGGCCGGAGCCGAGCTCGCGGGCCTCGATCTTTCGGGCCTCGACCTGCGTGAGGCGGTGTTCAAGGGGGCGAAGCTCGACGGTGCGGACCTCCGCTCGACGCGGCTGGACAAAGCCGATCTGCGTGGGGTCTCCCTCGCCGAAGCCCAGCTCGACGACGCTGTGTTGGACCACGCCCAGACCTCGGACATCGACCTTCACGATGCCCGGGCCCAGGGTCTGAGCCTGCGCTGGGTCGGCCTCGACGGCGCGGACCTGCGGCGCGCGGACCTGCGGCGCGCGGACCTGCGGGGAGCGAGCGTTGTAGGTGCGCAGCTCGAGGGTGCAGACCTGCGTGGAGCGGACCTGCGTGGGGCGGACCTGCGGGGCGTCGATCTTTCCGAGGTGAAGGTCGAGAAGGTCGATCTACGCGGGGCCAAGGCCAGCGCCGCGACCCAGTGGCCGGTCGGGTTCGGCTCGCCGCTGGCCCTGGGGGTCGCGGTCGACGGGGTGACCGCGTCGCAGCTCGCGCTCGAGCGAGAGCAGCTCGGCACGGCTACTGGCCCTTGATTGAGCGCCGAAAACCAGCCGGACCATGGCGTTCACCTGAGGAGCTCAGCGTACGAGGGTCTGGAGCAACCGACCATGTCCTGAACATCGCAAACAACTTTCTGTGCGGCGGGTTTCGGCACAAGCCCGCGCGGGCCAAGAACTCCTATCGGATGACCGTGCTGCGCAAGCACCCTCGCCCGCACCGACCTTCCCGGATGCGCTGGGATCCGAAGTTCCGAGGTTCCGAGGTTCCCATCATTGTCAATGACGTCTCTTTCTCGCTTTATCTGTATGTGGGTACCCATCTTTTCCAGCAGTTTCCCGACCGTCTACATTTACGGCGGTGCTGTCCCACGAGTGTCACCACCTTCGTCCAGCGCACATCAGGTCGGCTCGGGCCGAGGTATAGCCCTCCTTTCGGAAGGGATCCTTCTCTGATAGTCTACCTATTAACATGCTTGACCACATTGCAGCCATCCCGAAATGGATTCTGGCATCTGCTCTGGTGAGCGCGTGCGTCGTCGGAGGCTGCGACAGTTCACCTTCGAATGAAGGTCCGAAGGAGGAGGCGGCCGACGCCAATGTGCCGGATTCGAAGGACGAACCGGCCGACGGCGGGATGGACGCGTGGGAGAAGGAGCGAATCGAGCGGTTCGAGTTCGTGCGTGAGGCCTTTCTTGAAGCGGTGAAAGAGCCGATGCAGTGCAAGGATGTCTCGCTCACGTACCAGCTCAGCGAGCAGGAGGACGACTGGACCTTCGACGTCTACTCGGCCAAGGGGTGCGGTAAGAAAACCGATGCTCACATGCGATGGAAGAGCCACGGTCCTGGCACCGTCGACATGCAGTGGAGCTTCCGCCTCGTCCCGTCGGAGAAACAGCTCAAAGCCGAGGTGGAGAAGTTGACGTTGAAGGTCGCCAAGGCCGAGCTCGACTGCGAGACCATGCTCGGGCTGGTGCCCGACGGCACACTTTCGGCGGGGCACAACGCCTACTCAGCCAAGGTCGCCGCCACGGGCTGTGACAGGGAGAGCGAGTTCGTCGTCTCGTGTTCCGGCCAGCGGTACACGGCCGGGAAACACGAGGTCGTCTGCACTCGAGAGCGCTAGCGCTTCCGCATGCTCGAAGCGACAGCCGTGGATACCTCTTGACCGAGGTTTGTGCCGCTTCGATTCCCGGCGCCTTCACCCAATAGACGCCCGCCTGGGTCGATGGAACCGTCAGCCGACGGTGGCCTTGATCGCCGCGTCGAGAGCGGCGTAGTCCTCCGGCGCGATCTCGCTGTACTGGACCTTATTCTGGCCGTCTGCGAACATGATCGTCCGGCTCTTCGAGACCTGGTAGTGGTCCTCGAACACACCGTTGGGGCCGGAGTCCTTGGGGGCGGGGATGACCACCGGCATGTCGATGTCGAGCTCGGTGCGCAGGGCCTTGGCCTGGGCGATGAGCGCGTCCTTGTCGCCGGTGGGGGTCACCAGGACCCCGTCCTTGTCGATAGCGATGACGGCGAAGGCCTTGACCTTGTCCGACCCGAACTTGGCGACGATGGCGTCGAGATCTTGCAGATCTTTGCGGAACGCTGGGTCGTCGATGGTGCCGATCGCCATGATCTTGGGTGAGGGTCCGTACTTGCAGACCTGACAGTACTCGTCACCGGTGTCGCAGTTGATGATGTCGAAGGCCTTGAAGCGCATGCCGACGTCGAGGCCACTCGCGGCCACGCGGGCATCGACGGCCGGGTCGGCGGGGGTGTCTGCGGCCGGCTTTGTGTCCCCGTCCTTGTGGTTGGCGTCTCTGTCCCCGTCCTTGTGCTTGGCGTCTGCGGCGGCCTTGGCCTGGGTGGCGTCGGTTTTGGCCGGGGTGGCGTCACAGGCGGCGGTCGCGGAGGAGAGGAGCAAAGAGGCGATGAGCAGGGAGTAGCGGCGTTTCATGATGGTCACAGGTCTTGTGCGGTGCACATACGGACCTCGGTCCGCGGTGTTTCCGAGGCTCCCGCGGTGTTTCCGAGGCTCCCGCGGTGTTTCCGAGTTCGGGCGGCAGTTCTGGGTATCATCCAGCGGATGGCGACCTCTCGACGGAGCTTCCTGAGGGCCTCGGGCGCGGCGTTGGGCGCCGGTTCCCTGTGGCCGGGCGACGCACACGCCGACCCGGCCGGGAGTCGGGAGCCGGCACCGGTCAAGGCACCCCCCAGCGCCGACCTCGGGCTGCTCGCCGCGAGCCCCCTGGTCGCCGACGAGCTGCTCGCCGCCCGGGCTCTGGGTGCCGCCCGGAAGGCCGGAGCGACATACGCCGACGCGCGCCTGGTGATGTGGCGGCGCGAGCGGGTCTCGGTCCGCGACGACCACATCTCTCAGGTGTGGCGATCGAACGAGTATGGGTTGGGCCTGCGGGTGCTCGCCGACGGGGCCTGGGGGTTCGCGGCGACCCACCGCCTCGAACCCAGGGCGATCGACGATCTGGCGAAGCGGGCGGTCGCCGCCGCCAAGGTCAACGCGGGTCTGCGCAAGCGCCCCGTCGAGCTGGCCCCGGTCGCGGCCATCACCGGCCGCTGGGTGGCGCCCCACCGGGTCGATCCCTTCGCGGTCCCACCCAGGGACAAGGCCGAGCTCCTGATCCGCGCCACCAAAGCGCTGCTCGCGGTCGCCGGGGTCTCCCACGCCTCGGCCTCGGTCGACACGCAGCGCGAAGAAAAACTATTTTTGAGCTCCGAGGGGGCCCGGGTCCACCAACTCATGTTCCGAATCCTGCCAGCGCTCGAGGCCACGGCCATCGACCGTCGGCGCGGCCTGATCGCCAGCTGCAAACACGAGATCGCCCCCATGCTCGCCGGGTGGGAGCACCTCGACGACGCGGACATCGTCGCCGACGCCCCGCAGATCGGCGAGGACACGGTCCGCAAGCTGCACGCCAAGTCGGTCGAGCCTGGAGAGCAGACCGTGATCTTGGCGCCGAGCAACTTGTGGCTGACCATCCACGAGAGCATCGGGCATTCCACCGAGCTCGATCGGGCGCTTGGCCTCGAGGCCAACTTCGCGGGCACGAGCTTCATGCGTCCCGATCAGACCGGCGAGCTGAGCTTGGGCGGAGAGCACATCAACTTCGTGGCCGATCGAACCCAGCCCGGTGGGCTGGCGACCTGCGCCTGGGACGACGACGGGGTCGGGACCGAGCGCTGGAACCTGGTCGAGGCCGGGGTGCTCGTCGACTGGCAGACCACGCGCGACCAGGCCCACTGGATCCAGGCCGAGACCGGCGACAAAGACGGGCACGCCTGCAGCTACGCCGACTCCTACGCCAAGGTCGCTTTCCAGCGCATGCCCAACATCTCTCTGCAACCGGGGACCGAGGGCTACACCACCGAGGATCTGATCAACGCCACCGAAGAGGGCATCTTGGTCAGTGGCCGCGGGAGCTGGTCCATCGACCATCAGCGCTACAATTTCCAGTTCTCCGGGCAGCGGTTCTGGAAAATCGAGAAGGGACGCCTGGCCAGGCCCCTGCGCGACGTCGCCTACCAGGCCAACACGATCGATTTTTGGCGCTCCTGCGACATGGTCGGCGGGGCCGGAAGTTTTCGCCTCGGGGGCAGCTTCAGGGACGGCAAGGGGGCGCCGCGCCAGGCCAACGCGGTCAGCCACGGCTGCCCGCCCGCCCGCTTCAAGGTCGATGTCGTCAACACCGGGGGGAGTCGATAGTGGGGACGCTCACCGAGGCCCGGGCCAAGGCGCTCACGCGCGTGATTTTCGATGCAGCGATGGCCCCGGAGGTCGTCGTCGAGGTCCACGATCGGCGGGCCGGAAACACTCGTTTCGCCAACAACCAGCCGACGACCGAGGGCGACGTCGAGACCCTCAGCGTCACGGTCACAGCCTCGATTCAGGGCCGATCGGCGACCGTGGTCGGGAACCGCTCCGACCCGGCCTCCCTGCGCGCGCTGACGGCCGAGGCCGAGGAGCTCGCAGCCCTGAGTCCCATCGACCCGGAGCACGTGGCGCCCATGGGGGCCGAGCGCATGCTCGAGGTCGACGCCCACGATCGGAGTACGGCCAAGCTCGGCGCCGAGCAGCGGGTTCGTATGGTCGCCTCGGCGGTCGCGGTCGCAGAGTCGGAGGGGGTCCAGGCCGCCGGTTTCGTCCATCACAGCGAGTCGAGCTTCACCGTGGCGACGAGCGGGGGGGCGTTCGCCTACTGGCCGAGCACGGAAGCGGCCCTGTCCGTGACCTGTAGGACCGCCGACGGCAGCGGCAGCGGTCGCGGAGCGGCTGTCTCCCATCTCGCCAAGCGCATCGACGCGACGGCCCTGGCGGAGTTGGCCGCGGACAAGGCCGACCTCTCTCGTTCACCCAAGGCCCACGCGCCCGGCAAACAGCTGGTCATCCTCGAGGCCCAGGCGGTCGGCGACCTGCTCAGCTTTCTGCTCCGGGCCATGGATGCCCGAGCGGCCGACGAGGGGCGGAGTGTGTTCTCCCATCCCGACGGCGGTGACCGCAGGGGAGAGGAGCTGGTTCATACCAGCGTGAACCTGCGCTCGAACCCCGCGGACCCCCTCCACCCGTCGCGGCCCTTCGCGGCCGACGGTCAGGTCCACAAGGTCCGCGACTGGATCCGCGACGGGGCCCTGCGCCAATTGTTTCGCTCTCGGCACTGGGCCGAGCAACAGGGGGGAGAGGCCGTGCCCCGGCCCGGATCCCTGTTCCTCGACGGCCAGGACGTGGACCTCCTCGATCTGATCCAGGCCGTGGACAAGGCCGTGTTGGTCACGCGTTTTTGGTATAATCGCGTGCTCGATCCGCGGCGTGTCCTGGCGACGGGTCTGACCCGAGACGGGACCTTTTTGGTCGAGCAAGGCAAGATCACCACGGCCGTGAAAAACCTCCGCTACAACGACAGTCCTCTAACCCTGCTGCGAAATGTGCTGGCCATGGGCCGACCCGAGCGGGTCGAGACCCGCTCGGGCCTGGTCCTGGTCGTGCCGCCCATGGTCGTGCGTGACTTCAACTTCTCGAGCCTCTCCGACGCGGTCTGATGGGCCATTCGCTCGCTCTGTATGACCGTTACAGTTGCGCCATCTTCGACTGCGATGGCGTGCTCCTCGACTCCAACCCGGTCAAGATCGAGGCCTTCCGGGTCGCCCTTTCGGGTCGAGACCCGGCCGTAGTCGAGGCCTTCATCGCCGAGCACCGGCGCACTGGAGGCATCTCGCGGTTCGAGAAGTTGGCCCGCTTCTTTCGGGAGCTCGCCCCGGTGGACGCGCCTGAACAGGCCACCGCGGAGGCCGTGGCCCGCTTTGGGGAGGCTGCCCGCGTGGGCCTGAGCAGCTGCGCAGAGGTCCCCGGTGCCCGGGCCCTGATCCAGGCCTTCGCGGCCCGGGGGGTGGCCGTGCACGTGGTCAGCGGTGGGGCGCAAGACGAGGTTCGAGAGGTCCTCGAGGCGCGCGGTCTGGACGAGTGGATCACGGGGATCCACGGTAGCCCCACGCCCAAGCACGTCCACCTCGAGCGCCTGCGTGAGAGCGGTGATCTGTTGCCTGGGGGGGTGTTTTTTGGCGATGCCCGCCTCGACATGGAGCTCGCCGAGGCCTTCGGCATGAGCTTCGTGTTCGTGGCTGGGGTCAGCGATTGGCCCGAGGGCCGAGCGGTCGCGGAGGCCCGGGGACACCTGGCGTTCACCGACCTGACGCTGGCTTAAAAACCAACGCCTCATCCCACAGAGCGGGGAGAGGCGGTGTCGGTGTCGAGACGCCGGGCTCAGCCCGGGTTGCAGAAGTACTGGACCTCTGCGTTTTGGACGTCTCCGAGATCCACGCAGCCCTGCCCACACATGGTGATCTGGCTGTACTCGGGGTCGCCGCTGTAGATGAACCCGTCCTCGTTTTCACAGTCTTCGATCAGATCGTAGATGTTCCCGCCGATCACGACCTTGGTGAACTCGGGGAAGAAGGGCGGCTCGTCCAAGTCGAGCAGGCAGCTCTTGCCGTAGGAGTCCTCGACCACCTGCTCGAGGGCGGCGGCGAGCATGTCGGCGTCGTCGGCCTTGTAGTAGTCCTGACCGAATTCATCCGAGGGCGCGCCCCCAGCGACGGCCATGGCGTTGAGCTGGTCGGTGATCGGGCCGAAGATCGAGGGAGCGATACCGACGACGTAGGTCGTGATCTCATCGTCGGCGAGGGCGGTCTCGAGCACCTCGACGGCGTCGGCGATCGCCTCGGCGTCACTGTTGGCGCAGCCGATACGCCCGTCGGTCAACAAGATCACGATCTTGTCACCGTCGGTCTCGTAGCCCTGCATGTAGCCCATGGTGTTGACGAGGGCGAGGTTGGTGGGCGTGCCACCGTTGACCACGGTGAGGGGCCCAGGGATGTCGTCCAAGAGCGTGCTCGCGTTGTTGAGGGCCAGGGGGACATCGGGCGCCCCCGAGACCCCGCAACCGCCGAAACCCGCGGTCGAGAAGGTCTTCGCTCCAAACGAGATCGTCGTGTCTGCGCCGTCGTCTACGACGGCCTCGACGGCCTCGTAGAGGGACTGCCAGCGGGTCTTGTCCTCGTCGTCGAGGTCGAAGCCGGTCTCCATCATGGACCCGGAGCGGTCGAGCAAGAACAGGACGTCTGGAGGGATCGGGGCGACGTCGCTGTTGAATTCTTCACAGGCCATGTCCGAGGTGTTGCTGCTCTCGCCCTGAGTCTCGGACTCGGACTCGGACTCGGACTCGGATCCGGCGTCGGTGTCACTGGCGGTCTCGTCGCCGGTTTCGGCCTCCTCGCCGATCTCCGTGTCTGTCCCGTCTCCGGTTCCTTCTGCGGACTCGGACTCTGCGCTCCCGGACTCGTCCTGGGTGCCTACGCTGTCGCTGCTGCTGTCCCCGACGAAGTCGTCGTTGGACTCACCATCGCCCGCGCCGCCACTGTCCCCACACCCCGGGGCGAGCGCCGTCACGGTCAGGATTAGGGCAAGCGAGACTGGTAGTCTGGCTGACAAATACATGGGCGCAGTGTACATGCATTTCTGTGGATAGTGCGTTGATATGGATATTGTTTGCTGGGTGCACCGGTACGCAAAAAGTACATATCAGCTGTAAAGGACCATGGAAATTGGCGGAACGAGCGATATCGCTCGAATCTCTACACTTTCACATACATGGTCACACCTGCTCACGATGTGGACTATAGGAATCTACCCTGCTGCGACTGTTTGGGACTGCTTGCGACTATTCGGCCAGGTCGAGGCGGCGGACCCTGCGGCGCTCGATCGGCTGGCCGTCTCGACGCGCGCGCTCCATCTGAATGAGGTCGCGGAAGTTCAGCTCGCCAACCCGGTGGGTCTGGGCTGCATCGAGCTCGTCGAAGAGGGCCGCCAGCGCGTCTGCGCGGGCCGACTTGAGGTCGCCGCCGTCGAACATGTGAAGCACGTGGGCGAGCTCGATCTGGTCGAGGGGCTTGCCTGGCATGTAGCCGTGGTCATTTCCGAGCGAGACCACAAACCCGGCTCGCTCGAGGCGGTCGGAGATGGCGACGATCGGAGCGAGCCCGAGGTCGAAGCGCTCGTTGAGGCCGTCCGCGGTGATACCGAGCGGACGACCGGGCTCGGGGTCGTCCTCGGAGCCGGCCGGATCCGAGGCCCGGTCGTAGTTGTCGGCGATGGCGAGCATCAGACGCGCGGCTGTGCGCCCTGGGGCGGGCAGGAGGCGACGCTGGACCCGGTGGCTGGGCTGGACGTAGCCCTCCCGGGCCACCGAGCCGAGGTGGTGAACCACGAATGTTATCTCTGTGCCCAAAAGGACGATCATCCAGCTCATGTATGCCCACACCACAAATACGGGCAAAATGGCGAGTGATCCGTAGATGCCCTCATAAGTGTGGATGGCGACCATGCTCAGGTACTGGCCAAAGGCGATCTTGCCGAACTCGAACAAGGCCGCGGAGAACAGGCCGCCGAACAGGGCCGCGCGCCAGCGCACCGTCTGATTGGGGAGGAAACGATTGAGCAGGATCAGGCCGATGCTCGTGGTCACGACCGGGGTGATGGCCCACGACCCGACCTGGGCGAGGACCGGCTGGGCCAGGCTGTAGAACACGACGATCGGGCCGAGGCTCGCCAGCGTGTAGAACATGGTGAACTTGGCGATCACGGTTCGAGACCGGGACACGCGCCAGATCTCGTTGATGGTCTTCTCTAGGGTCGAGAACAGCAAAAACGCGAGCACGACCACCACGAGCAGGCCCCAGCGACCGAGCTCTTGAATGTTCACGCCGCTGGCGAGGGTGACCAGTCCATCCGCCATCTCGCCCGCCCGGTCCATATCTGGGCCGAGTGCGAATACGATCTGAGACACAAAAGCGGTCCCGAAGCTCGGGTCGAGCTTGCCGATGAAAAACAGGATCACGCCGACCATGGGCACGACCGAGAGCAGGGTCTGGAGCGCCAACCCGGAGGCCAGGGCCGAACACCGGTCCGTGAACAGCCACCGGCGGACGGTGTAGATGGCGAGCAGCCACAGCCGCCGGCCGGGCGCGGGGTCGTGCTCGGGCTCTGTCGGCACCAGCCAGTGCTGGAGCCGAGTCAGGCGAGCCCGAAGGTTCTGAGCGGGGGGGAGCTCCAAGGGCCGAGTGTATCCATGTGCCCGACCGAGCGCATCAGCTGGACGATGAGATCGCGGTCACGGGTGCTGGAGCGAGCCTTTAGGCCGACTTGGTCTTTTTCTTGGCTGCGGCCACGCGTTTGGCCGGTCGGCTCTTGGGCGCGTCCTGTTGGAGCTCCTCGGCGAGCTGGGCGCGCTCACGCAGGGCCCGCTTGTCCGAGCGCACCGTCGCCCGGGCGACCTGTTTTTTGATCGGCTCGGCGAGGTCGTCGAGGTTCGCCCGCAGCTTGCCGAGATCGACCTCGAGCTTGCGGACCTGGCTGTCGGGGAGGCCGTCGATCTCGGCGATCAGCTCGGCGAGCTTGCGGGCTGTGGCGTTGGCCTTTTTGATCCGATCGAGGTCCTCGGCGCCCTTGGGCTTGGGGAAGAAGTGAGGATCGAAGCGCTTGCGCAGCTCCGTGACGGGCTGCCCCTCGTCGAAGACCGCCTCCTCGAACTCGCGGCGGAGCTCGGGGGTGGGGGCCTGAGGCACCCGACCTCGGCGCTTGGGGGCCTCGTTGGCGGCCGACTCGTCCTCGGTGACCACGGGCGCGGCGACCTCGAGGTCACCGACGGTGCGCTGGTAGTAGTCGAGGGAGTCGTAGGAGGGGATGGCCCGGGCCACGCCGTCGCGCTCGAGGACCTCCGGGGCGTGGCGCTCGAGGGTGTTGAAGCTGATCGTCAGCTTGTCGACCGTGGCCCGCTTGAGGGTCAGCTCGTCCTTGCAGTAGTCGTAGAAGTCGGAGAAGCCCCATTTCTCGTGCAGGTTCTCGTCTCGGACCTCACACAGTACCTGCGCGAGATCGATCCACGAGCGGCGAAAATTTTGGGCGCGGCGCACGGCCTCGATCCGGTTTGGATCGCCACCTGTGCGCTCGAGGAGGGCGGCGAGGGCGTCGAGCTTGCGGGCGCTTTTTGGCACGGGGGTTTCTAGCGCAGCCCGACCTCCCAGCGCCAGCCATCGGCCGTCCCCCGTGTTACCTTGCTCAGGTGGCGGGCTCTGCACGATCTGGGACGGCCGTGTGGTTGCCCAAGCGGCCGGACCAGCGCCCTGCCTCCCGCAGAGCAGGGGCCGCCGTGGTCGGTGGATCACGGCTGAGTTCGGATTGGACGGGCGCGCAAACTCTGCCCCCGGGACGCCGAACCCGGCCGTTTCGCTTCGGCAGCGAGGAGCTCGTGGACCCGGATCCGGTGCTCGAGCCCGGGACCCTGATCGGCGGGCGCTACCAGATCGAGCGACTGTTGGGAGAGGGGGGCATGGGCCGGGTCTATGCCGCACGACATACGGCGCTCGCGCGCAAGGTCGCGCTCAAGCTCCTGCGTCGGGACGCAGCCCAGTCTGAGGACGGGGTCGCCCGGTTTCGGCAAGAGGCCTATGCAGCGAGCAGCGTGGGCGCGCCCCAGATTGTCGAGATCCTCGATTTCGCCACCCACGGGGAGGGGGCCCTCGCCCAGACCTACATGGTCATGGAGCTGCTCGTGGGCGAGTCGCTCGAGGACTGGATGGACCGGGAAGCGACCTTGGACGGGGCCCTCGCCCTGCTCGCCGAGCTGTGTGAAGGGCTGGCGGCGGCCCATGAGGCCGGGGTGATCCACCGGGACATCAAGCCTGCCAACGTGTTTCTCCGGGACTGCGATCCAGACGAAGCCCAGCCCGTGAGGGTCAAGATCCTCGACTTCGGGATCGCCAAGGTCACGGTGGGGAGCGGGGGCTTCAAGACCCAGCGTGGCTCGATCTTGGGGACTCCCTACTACCTGGCACCCGAGCGTGTGCTGGGTGAGCCCCTGAGCGCGGCCGCCGATATCTACAGCGTGGGGGTGATCCTCTACGAGATGCTCACCGGCGACGTGCCCTTCTCGGGGGCGACCTTCATGACCGTGCTCGCCCAGCACGTCAACGAGCTGCCCCTCGATCCACGCCAGGCTGCACCCGAGCGGCCGTTCCCGGATCCGGTCGCCGATTTTTGTATGCGCCTGTTGGCCAAGCGCCCTCGAGATCGGCCCGACGCACACGAGGTCGCCGCGACGGCGCGGGCGCTGCTGGTTGCCTACGGGGTCGCGCTGGCGCGGGTGCCCACCGGGCCGCGATCCATCGCCGCAGCCTCGAGCGAGGGGGGCGATTGTGAGGGCACCCAGCGCCTGGCCGAGTCGCTCTCGATGCGGCCCACCGTGCCACCGGTGGAGCGCATGCATTTCGCGGGCGATGCACGAGCGGTGCTCGAGCGCCCAGTCTCGGCTGCGACCACGACCTCGATGGGCGTCGAGGTCGGCCGCACCCGCGGGCGGGGGTGGGCAGCGCTCGCGGTCGCCGTACTCGGGACCGCGGGGACGGTGTGGGTGGGGACCATGTGGGGACAAGACGGCCTCGAGCAGGCGGGACAAGTGTCCGGGCCGTCCGGTGCGGGGGAGACTCTCGGTCCGGGCTTGGAGGACGCCGCAGAGCCGGCGCTCGGGGGCCCTCCGGCGGTCTCCTCTGGGCCTGGCCCGGTGCTCGAGCTTCCGGCGACGGCGCTCGAGGCTCCGGGGACGGTGCTCGCCGCCGCGCCTGAAGACGGCGAGTTGGACGAGCCCGAGTCTCCGCCCGCAGGCACGACACGCGAGCGACGTGGCTCGGGTTCAGGCGGGAAGGGGAGCCGCAACTCGAAGTCCAAACCGGCCGCGCCCAAGAACACGGAGCCTGCGGATCCGGAGGCCAAGAACCCGGAGCCGGAGGCCAAGAACCCGGAGCCGGAGACCAAGAACCCGGAGCCGGAGACCAAGAACCCGGAGCCGGAGCCAAAGAGCCCGGAGCCCGAGCTCCCTGGCCTCCCGACCATCAAAGACGACGTCTATGACTGACCGACCTCGCCACCGCGTACCACTTCGTCGCCGGGCACTGACAGCGGGTTTCGTCGCCCTGAGTCTGCTCGCGGTGCTCCCTGCCGGGGTCGCGCGCGCCTCGGGGCCGGCCGGCCATGACCTGAACCCTCCAGCCGACGCGGTCGCCGAACTCGAGGCCACGAGCACCGGAGTCGAGGCCTCGCTCACCGACGGAGACCTGAGTGCGGCCCGAGACGCCGCTGTGGCCCTCAGCAGCGCGGAGCCGACGACCGAAAATTTCATGCTCGAGTCGGAGGTCTGGCTCGCCCTCGGGGACTACGACGAGGCCAAAACCGCGATCCTCGACGCCGCTGAGGCGCTCCCGGACGACGCTCCCGCTCAGGCTCGAGTCGATCTCGAGGCCGAACTCCAGCGAATCGATACACGCTCACGCGGGACGGTGGACGACGAGCCCGAGTCGACCGTCCGCGCCGAGCTCGACGGGCGTCTGGGCCGAGGCGTGAGTCTGCCCGGGACCGCGCCCGCTCCAGGGCCGGCCGTCGTCGATGTGTCGACGCCCGAGCCAATTATCAAGAAGTGGTACTTCTGGGTCACTCTGGCCGCGATCGCGGCGTCGGCGGGGGCCATCGCAGGGGTCGCTATTTCGTCCAATCTCGAGCACGGCCAGGGGGGCGCGGTCAGCCTCCAGCCTGCTCCACCCACGGGCGGCTTGGTGCTCCGGTTTTGAGCGCGGGCCGTCGAACACCTGCTCGCTGCGGCGCCGTCCATGCTGGGACTGGGATCGGGATCGGGATCGGGACTGGGATCGGGACGGCCAGGGGGATCGCTCTGCTCGGACTCTCGACCGCGATGTCGGCTTGCGCTTGCGCGAGCCGAGAGGCCCCGCCCGAGCGGCGGGCCCAGGTCGTCGAGATCCTCGGTGACGACGCCCCTGGCACCCGAGCATCGTCGCTGGTGATCGAGGTCGGCGGCGGAAAGATCATCCATCCGAGCGTGGCGAAGCTCCCGATCCCGCCCACGTGGGTCGGTGTGGCGCCCCACCTGAGCGTCGAGTTTGAAACCGAGGGCCTCGAGGGGGCGAGCGGCTGGCTGGGACTGCTCCCGGCCGACGCCGCCGCGCATCAAGAGGTCGCGTTCGGGAGCCCTGGCCAGCCCCGAGATGCTCGCGCGCGCTGGGTGGAGGTCGAGATCGGACCCGACGGCGTCCAGCATCTGGAGCTGCCCGGTCCCGGTCCCGGGTGGCACGCCGCCCAGGGGGTGGTCGTGCTCGAGCTGAGCAGGGGAGGGCGCCCCCTGACGGTGAGCGCCGGACCCCGCAGCGAGATGATTCGGGGCGGGCGCCTCCCCGGCGGGCGAGCCGTGCTCGCAGTGGTGGACATCGAGCGACGTCCGACCCGGGTCGACGCGCCGCGTGTCGCCAGCGGTGAAGTGACGCTCGACGGTCGCCTCGACGAGCCGGTCTGGGCGCTCCGGTCCGGGGACACGCTCGTCCACAGCCGCAGGGGCGAGCCGGGTGGCTCCATCGACGCGGCGCTGGGGGGGCCCTCGACGGTGTGGTTCGCCTGGGACGACGAGCATCTCTACGTTGCCGCGTCGCTCCCAGACCTCGACCTCTACGCTCCCCACACCCGCCGAGACGATCCCCTCTATCGGGACGAGGCTCTCGAGGTCTTCCTCGCTGCCGACGGCTCGGGGGTGCGCTATCTCGAGCATCAGGTCTCGCCGCGTGGAGTCCACTTCGACGCCCGTTTCCCCCAATACCGTCGTGGGGACGAGGCCTGGAACGGGAGCTGGCGCAGCGCCGTGGTCCTCGACGGCGATCTCGAGGCGCGGGGGGGAGACCAGGGGTGGACTGTGGAGCTCGCCTTTCCCTGGATCGAGCTGTGTGCGGACACGGCCATCAGCTGCCCACCGACCCCCGACCAAATGTTGCGCACAAACGTGTTTCGTCTCGACAAACCCGACCGTAAACGCCAGGTTGGGCTGGCCTTGAGTCCGACCCTCAGCCCCGATTTTCACGCCTGGGACAACGCCGCACAGCTGGTGCTCAGGGGGGCGCCGCGATGAGCGAGCGGCCATCGTCGCGCCTGGTCCGGACCCTGGGCTCGGGCCTGATCCTGGTCTCGATTTCGATACTGAGCGCGATCCTGTGCGCCTGCACCCCCGACCCGAGTTCGAGTCGCCCGCCGGGACCCACACGGGCAGGTCGAGGGCATGTGTCCGAGCTTCAGGGCGAGGCGCGGCCCGAGGCAGAGGCTGCGTTGCGCTACGGCGAGGATCGGCCCTACGCCCTCAACGTGGTCGAGGCTGCGATTGTCGAAGTGCTGCTCAGCGGGGCCGAGCGCGAGCTCAGCTATGACCCGAGCCTGTCGGCGTTGGCCCGGGACCTCGCCCGCGTGAGCCCGAGCCGCTACGACATGCCGCCGAGTCTGGTCGACGCGCTCATGGCCTGGCACGGGGTCATCGATCCTCCGCCCGCGCTGCTCGTCGTCGAGCTCGAGGCCAGCCACGGCTGCCACCTCGCGCTCGAGCCGGTCTGCGAGGAGGCCGTGGAGGCCCTGCGCACAGAGGCCCTGCGCACCGTGCTCGAGCGCGCTGGGGCCGGGGGGGCCCCACGTTGGCGGGTCGGGGTAGGGGTCGCGCCCGTGTCCAGCGGAGCCAGCACACGCATGGTCGTCGCCCTGGTCGAGCGCCGCATCGTGCTCGAGCCGATTCCGGTGGTGGTCCCGGCAGCGGGCAGTGTGCAGATCGAGGGCCGACTCTTGGGGGGGCGGGTCGATCCGCGCCTCGAGCGGGTCGACCCCCATGGCAAGTGGTCGCGGGTCCCTGCGGTGATCGGCGACGACGGCAGCATCGAGGCCGAGCTTCGCTGTGACGCGGGGAGCGGCGTCTACCAGGTCGAGGTCTTGGCCGACGGGGAGCACGGGCCCGAGGTCGTCGCCAACTTCCGCGTGTTTTGTGGCGTCGACCGGCCCAGCAAGATCGCGTTTCACTACGAGCGCCTCGGCCTGGAGGTCACGGTCGCCGACATCGTGCGCGAGAACTTCGATCGCCTCAACGAGGCCCGGGAGGCGCGGGGCCTGGCGCTGCTGCGCTGGGACGACCGGGCCGCGCAGGTCGCCCAGGCCCACAGCGCAGACATGGAGTCGGCGGGCTTTGTGGGCCACGTCTCGCCGACCACGGGCGACGCCTCGGCCCGCTTCGATCGTGCCGGGATCGTGGGCGGGGTCGTGCGGGAGAACGTCGGCCGGGGTTACGGCCCCAACGGCATCCATGAGAGCCTCATGAACAGCCCGGGGCACCGGGCCAACATGCTGGCCGAGGACGTCACCCATGTGGGTATAGGTGTCGTCTTCGGCGAGCCTGTGGGCACGGCCAGCGAGGCGCCACGGCCCGTGTTCTTGACCCAAAATTTCTACGCCAAACCCGGCGCCCTCGCGCCCGCTCGCCCGCGCGCCGAGCTGCGCCAGCTGGTCGAGGCCGCCCGCGCCGAGGCTGGTCTGTCCGCGCCGCGATGGCACCGGGGGCTCGGCAAGCTGGCCCAGCGCCGCGCCGAGGCTGCCGCTGGAGTCGGGCCAGCGGTCAGCGACGAAGACGTTCAGGACCAGCTGCGGGCCCTCGATATGGACTCGCTCGAACAGCACCAGGTCTCGGGCCAGTTCTCGGCCTTTGCCGACTTGGAACTGTGGACCGAGCTCGACCCCGGCGCGTCGCTGGGTCTGGGCGTGGTCGAGGCCCAAGGTGGGCGCTACATCTTGGTGATCCTCGTCGGCCGTTGAGCGCGACCCGTGGTCGGCGGTCGCGGTCGGGCGCGACTCCGCGGCGGTGATCCGGTGAGCATCGCCGCCGTCGACAGAGACGCAGATGTCGCGGGAGGGGCGCGAAGTCCCTCGTTCGAGCGCACTCTGCCGGGTCTGGGCGCCGTGGTGAATCGGGGATCGGGCTGATACGATGCGCCGCCGCGCCAGGGGGAGTCATCCCAGGGCGCCCGAGGACCCGACCACGATGAGCCCGACGACGCCGCACCCCGCCTCCCCCGAAGCCCGCGCCGAGATCGTCCTCGGTGTCATCGGAGGTTCGGGCCTCTACGCGATGGACGCCCTCGAGGCCGTCGAGAGCGTCACCTTGGACACGCCCTTCGGGGCCCCCTCTGGGCCGTTCACGGTCGGGCAGATCCCGCGCCCGGAGGGTCCGCCCCTGCGCACCGTGTTCATCTCGCGGCATGGGCCTGGGCACCTCGTGCTCCCCGGCGAGATCAACTACCGCGCCAACATCCACGGGCTCAAGCAGCTCGGGGTGACTCACGTGCTGAGCGCCTCGGCGGTCGGCTCCCTGCGCGCGGCCATCGTTCCAGGCCACGCCGTGATCCCCGACCAGCTCATCGACCGGACCAAGCACCGGGCGGCCAGCTTCTTCGGGGCCGGCTGCGTGGCTCACGTCCAGTTCGGCGAGCCCATGGACCCGGGTTTTCGCGCCGAGCTCTCGGCCGCGGCCGGGGAGGTGCTCGCGGACGACGAGCTCGCCGAGCTCCACGATGGCGGCACCTTGGTGGTCATGGAGGGCCCCGCGTTCTCGACCCGGGCCGAGTCCGAGCTCTACCGTAGCTTCGGCGCCGACATCATCGGGATGACGGCCCTGCCCGAGGCCAAGCTCGCCCGCGAGGCGGAGATGGCCTACGCCCTGTTGGCGACCTCGACCGACTACGACTGTTGGCACCAGAGCGAGGACGAGGTCAGCGTGGACGCGGTCGTCGCTATCATGCGGGCCAACGTCGCACGGGTTCGGAAGATCGTCGTCGCCCTGGCCGAGCGCCTCCCGCTACGCTGCGAGGCTCTGCCTTGGCCCCGGGCGCTCAGTGGCGCCCTCATGACCGACCCCAGCAAGATCCCCGCGGCCACCCGGGCGCGCCTCGATCTGATCGTCGGGCACCTCCTGCCCGAGGTCACCAACGCCTGAGTCCAGCCGGCCTGATTTCAGGCTGGCCTGCTCTCAGGCTGGCCTCGAAGCCTCGAAGCAACAACCAGAACAATCTGACATGGAAGCCATGGAAGCCAAGAACAAGCTTGTGGTCGTCGGCAGCGTCGCCGTCGACTGGGTCATCACGCCGAGCGCCGAGCGCGAGCACAGCGTGGGCGGTGCAGCCGTCTACTTCGCAATGGCGGCCGCCTGGGCCTGCCCCGTGCAGCTCGTGGGGGTGATCGGCGGAGACTTCCCCGCGACCGCGCTCGCCGATCTGGAGGCCGCGGGTGTCGACCTTCAGGGCCTCGAGCGCAGCGACGGACTGACCTTCCGCTGGAAGGGTCGCTACCACGAGAACATGAACTCCCGGGACACGCTCGAGACCCACCTCAACGTGTTCGAGCGCTTCTCACCCAAGTTGCCCGAGAGCTATAGGGGGGCCGGATTCCTGTTCTTGGCCAACATTCAGCCGAGCCTTCAGATGGCCGTGCTCGACCAGATGAGCACCCGGCCGACCCTGGTCGGCCTCGACACCATGAACCTGTGGATCGACATCGCCAACGATGATCTGGTGGCGATCCTCGCCCGGGTCGACGTGTTGACGATCAACGAAGAGGAGGCCCTGCAGCTGACCGGCGAGACCAACCTGGTCCGGGCCGCCACCAAGATTCGGGGCATGGGACCGACCACCCTCGTGATCAAGCGCGGGGAGTACGGGGCCCTGTGTTTTGGACCCGACGGGGCGCTGTTCGCTGCGCCGGCGCTGCCCCTCGAGTCTGTGGTCGATCCGACCGGGGCCGGCGACTGCTTCGCGGGGGGGTTCATGGCCCACCTCGCGGCGACGGGTGATCTCTCGGTCGCCAACGTCCGCAAGGCCGTGATCTGGGGCTCGACGATGGCGAGCTACTGTGTCGAGGGCTTCTCCTATGATGCACTCCGCGGCCTGAGCCGAGAGGACATCGAGGCCCGCTACCAACGCTTCGTCGATCTGACCCGCTTCTAACCGACTGGGCCGGGAGGATATCGAAGGCGATCAGCCGATGTCTCGTCGATCGGACTCGGCTCTGAGGGGCGCGGCCCGGGGGAGCTCTATGCGGGCGGGACTTCGTCCCTGGAAAAAATCCTGTGCAGACAGGGCCCCGGCGGCGCCGGTCCTCGGGCTGAACCGGGATGGAAACTCGCATCAGCCCGACACGCCGTCGTCCCCTGCGGTCGACGTGGACGAAATTCCTGCATGTGGAGACGGCCTGGGCCGGAGGGGGAACGCTCGGTAACGCTGAGCCGGCCGTCAGGCCAGGTTGGGCGCCAGATGCGAGCTGGCCGAAAGCCCAAAACCGAGACGATTGGGATTAAGTCGTTCGCGATGTCGACGTTGCGTGGACACGAGGCGACTCGACTTGATACCTAATGCCCGTGAGCGAGATGAACCCCAAGCCCGGTGCCAAGCAACGATGGATCCCAGACATCCCTTCGAGTCTCGGCAAAGTCGCCCGGGCCAAGCCTAAAGTTTTAGTTGTTGAGGACATGGAGATTGTCCTCGAGAGCTACCTTCGATCGCTCCGAAAGGCCGGCTACGAGCCGGTGGGTGTGGCCAGCAACGCCGAGGCCTTGGAAGCCCTGAAACAGCACCCCGACTTCGACGCGGCGCTGCTCGACTTCTCCCTGCCCGACGGGACGGCCTTCGACATCCTGCCCGTGTTGATGGATCGCAAACCGCTGACCAAGGCGATCGTCATCACCGGTCAAGACGACGATGAGGTGCCCGCACAGCTCATGAACGCGGGCGCGCACGGATACATCCAAAAGCCCGTCGAGGATGCGGCCTTGCTTGGAGGCGTGGCCGCGACCGTGCGGGCGACCCAAGCTTGGCGGGTCGCCCTGGGCCAGCAGAGCGAGTCCGACGATCCTCAGAGCGAGGACGATCTGCTCGAGCGCTACCGGACCCAGCCCATCGAGATCAACCTCCAGCATATGCTCGAGCGGTTGAGCTTTGTGGCCGGACTGAGCCCCGTCCAGGCGATCACGGCGTGGCGCCTGCTCTGGGGTGACCCGGACCAGCGTATCTCCGAGTCCATCGGTTGCACCAAGCGCACGGTCAAATATCACGTGTCGCAGGTACTCGCGCGGACCGGCGCTCGCTCGCGCTCGGACCTGCTGCGTATCCTGCTCGAGGATGCAGGGGTCGAGGACCCGTGGGCAAAACCCGACGGTCCGCCGGCGCGCTCCGGTCAGCGCTGACACAGCGCCGAGGGGGTCGGTCGGTGACGACGACCTCCTCAAAAAACAAATTGCGAACGGGCAGACGGTGGTTCACCGCGCTGCCCGTTCGCAATTCAAGTGGGGGACCACTCGAGGATCCGGGGGGGATCCTCGAGCGGGGTCGGCTCAGCGACGCTCGGTGGCGGCGCGGACGACCATGGTGCGGCCCTCGAGGTCGCTTCCATTGATCTTCGCGATCGCGTCGGCGGCGTCTCGGTGGTGGCTCATGGTCACGAACCCAAAACCGCGTGAGTCACCGGTGTCGCGGTCGGTGATCACCGCCGCATCGTTGACCACGCCGACCTCCTCGAACAGCTCACGCAGCTGTTGGGTGGTCACTCGCCAGTCAAGACCGCCAACAAACAAACGAGTAGGGACGCCTCGGCCGCGGGTGCCCGTGGCCGAAGGCCCGTTCGCCACGTTGTTGACGACCTCTTCGATGGACAGCAGCCCACCTTGGATCTCGTCGACAGTGGCGATCGGGATGTTGCCGCCGCCGTTGGCTCGGTTCGCACGGACGCGCTCTTGCTTGTCCCGCTTTTTTCGTTCTCGTTCTCGTTCTCGTTGTCGCTTGGCTGCCGAGGAGTTGCTTTTTCCCATGTGTCCTTTTCGGTTGAGGTCGTGCGGGGCTGGGCACCGCGCCCAGACAGGCGCCTCTTGGCGTCCCGCGGAGCCCTTATAGCCTCGTGAATGCCCGGCGCGCCAGTCGGCGCGTCGGCTCTGTGTTCAAATTCGATGACCTGGAGATCGCGCCTGTGCCCGGCCCCGGGTCCTCGAGCAGACGCCGCCCGCGCTTCGAGAGAGCGAGGCTGTCGAGCAACTCCAGGGGTGCTTGCGCCAGGGGGCCCGCTTCGCAATCGCAGATGTGCATGCGCACAAACCCTGCCTCAAGGGCGGATGGTGAACGCCGTGGCGCGGGCGGATCTGCCCAGGGGAGCGTGGATCAGGTGCTCTTCACCCGGCGAATCAAGAAGGTGTAGACCCGAGGAAAGATGGGGGCGAGCTTGGCTGCCCAGACCTCGAGTCCACCGATCATCACCTCGTCCCGACGCTGGGCGATCGCGTTTGCGGCCTTGCCCGCGAACACCTCGGCGGTCATCGCTTTGGATTGAGCGTCCCCCATTTCGTCGAAGGTCGACCCGTCCCCGGTCAGCGCATTTTTTGTGATCTCTGTGCGCACGTAGCCCGGACAGATCACCAACACGTTCACACCTCGGTCGTGGACCTCCGCCCGGAGACAGTCGAAGAAGCCCTGGAGGGCGTGCTTGGAGGCCGCGTAGGCCGAGCGCAGGGGCGTACCGATCTTCCCCATCAGCGAGCTGATCGCCACGATCTGACCATCGCGGCGCTCGAGCATCGAGGGCAGCACGGCCTTGGTCAAGGCGATCGTGCCCATGTAGTTGACCTCCATGATCCGCCGGTCGACCTCGATGTCGGTTTCGAGGACCGTGCCCCGTTGGCTGACCCCGCCGTTGTTCACCAGCACATCGATGTGACCGAAGCGCTCGAGCACCTGCTCGGTGGCCTGGGCCAGGGACGCGGTCTCGGTCAGATCCAGAGGCAGGACCAGGTGCTCGCTCGATCGAGGGCAGCGCTCACGCACGGCCTCGAGTTGAGCCTCGCGGCGCGCCGAGAGCACCAGCCGAGCCCCGCGACGGGCGAGCTCGTAGGCGAGAGCCTCGCCGATGCCCGAGGACGCGCCAGTAATCCAGACGACCTTGCCAGTGAAGTGCCCCATTGGGCGCGGATGGTGAACCAGGCGGGGCAGGGGCGCAAGGCGCCTCGATGCCGACGTTTGGGTCGGGGTCTCGATCGCTCATGATAGGGGGTGACTTCCGAGCCGCCCCTCGACCTCTCCGAGCTCCGCGCGACCATCGATGATGTCGATCGGGAGTTGGTCGCGCTGCTCGAGCGCCGGGCCCAGACCGTGATCGACATCGGCCGCCACAAACGCGACACCGGCGGTCCGATCTACGCCCCCCACCGCGAGGCCGAGGTCCTCCAGCGGGCCCTCGACCGGGCCCAGGCGCTCGGCGGCCGTCTACCCAGCCGGACCATCGAGGCCATCTTTCGCGAGATCATGTCCGGTTCCTTCGTGCTCGAGAGGCCGCTCTCGATCGGCTACCTCGGGCCCCGCGGGTCCTTCTCTCACCAGGCCGCGCTCGCCCAGTTTGGGAGGTCTGTGAGCTTTGTAGAGCTGTGGACGATCGAGGCGGTGTTCTCGACCATGCGCCGGGGCGACATCGACTACGGGCTCGTGCCGATCGAGAACTCCACGGGCGGCAGCGTGTGCGAGACCCTCGATGCCTTTGCGCTGCACGGGGGGTTCATGTGTGTCTACGCCGAGGCCGTGATGCAGATCCGTCACGCCCTGTTGACCCTCGGCGAGCTCTCGCAGATCGAGCGTATCCACAGCAAGGCCGAGGCCCTGGCCCAGTGCGCCGGCTTCCTCGCCCGGCGCTTCCCCGACGCCGAGCTGATCACGACCGCGAGCACCAGCGCAGCCGTGCTCCACGTGCGGGAGCAGGCTGGGACCGGCACCGTCGCGGACGCGGCGATCGGATCGGAGCTCGCCGGAGAACTCCACAGCGTGCCCGCGCTCCTGTGTGGGGTCGAGGACCGGCCCGACAACTTGACCCGCTTCGTCGTCCTCGCAAGGGCGGCCGCCGAGCCGACCGGGGACGACAAGAGCTCCATCATGTTCACGGTCGGAGACGCGCCCGGGGCTCTGGTGGAAGTGTTGGCGTGTTTTGGGGCCGCGGGTGTCAACCTCAGCCATATCGACAAGCGCCCGAGCGGCCGGGAAAACTGGACCTACACCTTCTTTGTCGACGCGCTGGCTCACCACACCGACGCTCCTTTGCGTGACGCGTTGGTCGCCGCGCGGGCACACTGCCGCGAGTTGACGGTCCTGGGCAGCTACCCCCGCGCGGGTCGTATCCTCTAGGTGTATGTCCAGCGTGCTGCGACAACTGGCCCCGGAGCTGTGGTGTGTGGAGGCCGAGATGGCGGTCGCCGGCATGCCGCTGGCGCTGCGCATGACCGTGATCCGCCATCCCGATGGGAGCCTGATCCTGCACTCTCCGGTCGAGATCGACGATGATCTCGCGGCAGATATCTCGGCCCTCGGCCCGGTGTCGCTCCTGCTCGCGCCCAACCGTTTTCACCATCTGTTCTTGCTCGGTGCTGGGCGGCGTTGGCCCGGGGCGCAGACCTGGGTCGCGCCCGGTTTGGCCCGCAAACGTCCCGATCTCCTCTTCGACGGCGTGCTCGGTGACGAGGCCCCGCCGGAGCTCGCCCCAGCCCTCGAGACCGTGTTGTTCGCGGGTGCGCCCGTGGCCAGCGAGGTGTTGTGTCTACACCGAAGCTCGCGGACGCTGATCGTCGCCGACTTGGTGTTCAACATTCACCGCAGTGAATCGCTGCTCTCACGCCTCTACCTCCGGGCCAACGGGGCCTGGAAACGGGTCGCTCAGACGGCGGTCATCAAACTGGCGACCCGCGATCGGGCAGCTGCCCGATCGAGTCTCGAGCGTGTGTTCGCCTGGGATTTCGATCGCCTGATCATGGCTCACGGTGACGTCGTCGATCGGGGGGCGAAGCCGGTGTTGGCGAGGGCCCTCGACTGGGACCTCGGCCCCGGTGTGTCCCGATGGCGATGAGGTGGGGGCTGACAGAGGAGGCTGACAGAGGCGGCAGGGCAGTCAGCGGTGGCCGATCACAAACCAGTCCCAGAGCTCATCCGCGCCCGGGAAGGAGCCCCAACCCGACTCGGCGATCATGGACCAGGGGTAGTGCACCCGCGTCAGGGTGAGGTCTCGAAGCCCCGCGTCGCGCAGACCATTCTCGAGCTCCAGAGGCCGCCAAAAACGCTGAAGTCCACCCTCTGCGTCTCGGTAGGTGTGGCCCCCGTCGACGAAGTCACCGAGCCCAGACGGCCGCTCGACTCCGTTGATCATGAACAGCTTGTCCAGGTGGTCCATGGTGTCCCGCGAGGGGAAGACGCCCCAGAACTGTCCTCCGGGGGCGACACAGGCGCAGGCCTGCGCGAGCATGGTCTCGCTCTCCGGTCCCGTGATCGAGTTGATGGCGAGCACCCGGTCGGCCTGCCCGTGGAAGCGATCGAGGGAGCGCATGTCTCCCTGGACCAGGCAGGTGCTCGGGCCCGAACGCCGGAGCGAGGGATCTCGGACCTGGTCGACCATCGTGCGCGCGCCGAGCTGAGTCTCGACCGACACGCTCGCGCCCGTGTTCTCGATCCGCTGGGCGCTCGCCCGGAGCATGCCCGGCGAAAAATCGAGGCCGATGCTGAGTCCGACCTTTTCGGCGTGCAGGGCTAGCGAGGCTCCCGTGCCGACTCCGAGATCCAAGACCACCGCGTGCTCCGGGTCGGGCATGGACTCGAGATCCCGTTGGAGCCGGGCGGGTAGGGAAAAGCTGACTCGTGTGTCGAAAGGGGTGATGACCTCGTCGTCGTAGCGACCTGCGAGCGCATCCCAGTAGCGCGGGTTCCCGGTGTCGACCACGTTCGGCCATACTTGGCACGGCCTATGATTTGGCGAAAGGTAGGTGACCGTACTGAATCGGAGCGATACGCGACAAAGGCGCGTCGGGGCGATCTGGTCCTGGCAGAGGCTGTCAAATCGCGTTTTTTTGGCGCTGCGGGCGGATTTTTGGCGGCTCCGGAGCCGGGGGGCCGCGTCGAACCCCAACCCCCGTTGGGCCTCATGTGGTCGGTCCTGCGCGGATTGGCTCTCCTGTGCGTGAGTTCAGAGCTGCTCAATTGTCCCGGGAGGTGGCCCGATTCGAACTTGACCGCCGATGTGGCCTCGCTAAGGTTGCGGAGTGGCGAAGGGTGGAGACCGGCCGACGGACAAGAGTCTGTTTTGGCGCATCGTGGAGGACGTCGACGTGCGTATTGACTACGTGCAGCGCGCACTCCTGAGGTACCTGGCGGATGTCGGCGGGAGTGCGACGGACTTCGAGCTGCGTACTCGAATCCACCACCCGCCGCCTCGGATTCGCACGGCCCTGTCCGGGCTCGTGTCCGAGGGCCTGATCGAGCTGGCCTCCACCGATGGCTACGAGGTCGCCAGCTTGACTCGAAACGGCCGTCGGATCACCTGATCACCTGATCACCTGATCACCTGATCACCTGATCACCTGATCACCTGATCACCTGATCAGTGGGCCCCGAGGCCGCCGGACTACTATGGTGGTCTTGGCGGTCGTTGCTGGTTCGTCCGAGCCCTCACAACCCGAATAGACAATGCCCCGGTCGCCCTGCGACGCGGGGCTGCTACATTTCCGCGAATGGACCTCGCGTGGACGCTGGCCTTCGTCGTGGGCACGGGCACCTCGCTCATCGAGTTGCTCTCCCGCTATCGCGACGAGCCTTTCAAGGTTATCGCAACCAGCCAATTTGCTTGGTTCTACCTCTCCCTCAACGGGATGCTGGCGATCGGGGCCGACTACGCCCTGGTCCACAGCCAGTTCGGCGACGCGGCGGCCACGACGACCGGTCGGGCAGGACTGGCGCTCGTCGCTGGACTCGGGGCTGCGGTGATCCTGCGCTCACGGGTGTTCACAGCTCAGCTGGGCGACGAGCAGGTCTCCATCGGTCCCGGCTACATCGTCGATCAGCTGCTTCAGATCATCGATGCGCAGATCGACCGGCGAAGGGCCCTCCAGCGCGTCCAGATCGTCGTCGAGGTCATGCGAGACAAGGAGTTCGAGGGCTCCAAGATCCACGTCAGCAACATGATCGTCGGCAGCCGACAGAACCTGAGCCTCCAGGCCCAGGAGGACCTGGCCAACCAGATCCGTGAGGTCTCCGATCGCAAAGTCCCGGACCAGGAGCGAAGCTATGCGCTGGGCTTCATCTTGCTCGACTTCATGGGGGAGCGCTTCTTTCGGGCTGTCGCCAACGAGCTGCCCACGGTCCCGCACCGCGAGCCCAGCGAGGTGGTCGACCTCGAAGCCGTGGATCTGACCGCCACGGGCAAGCTGCAGGTTCGGAACTGGGGGGGCTCCCTCCCGATTCACCGGGCCAATCTGGTCCGGGAGCTGCTCTCCGGGGTCGGCCTCGAGCGGGTCTCGACTCACATCGAGGAGTTGGTTCACGACCACGCCGTGGGCCGAGACGAGGGCGAGCGCAACGCGATCGTCCACGAGATCGACCGGATCTTGGCTCGAGACGACACCAACGAAGAAGAGAAGGTGTTTGGGCTCGGTTTTGTGATCCACGCCCACGTCGATCGCCGGACCTTTCGAGAGCTCTTTCAGCATCTCCAAGAGGAGCCCAGCGATCACGCCGACAGGCCGAGCACGGGGCGGCACCCGACCATCGGCGCGCCGGCGGGGCCCCTGCCGGTGGCCGGGTCGGAGGGCTGAGCTCAGCCCACGGGCTCGGGCAGGCAGACGCCGCCCTCGAATTGGGCCTGAGTACGAAAGGTGTTGAGGTACTCCCAGTGGGGCAGCTCCTCGGTGGGGATGGTCCCGTCTTCGCGAACGTTGGTGACGTGATAGGTATGTTGATTCCAGATCCGCCGTGCGGGGACCCAGCGGTCTTCGGCGTCGCGGATGACCTGGACCGTGGCCGAGTTGCCCGGCATGTCGCTCTCCGAAACGACGACGATCTCGGCTGAGCCATCGTTGTCGACGTCGACGACGACCGGGTACTCGTTCGTCGTCCGGCTCAAGCGCGGGATCTGGAGCTGGACCTGGCCTTGATCGTCGAACACGAACAGAGAGCTCTCGTCGGCGTAGATGGCCTCGGCGCTGCCGTCACCCAAGAAGTCGAAGGCCGTGCCCCCTGCGGCGCCGGTGAGGTCGGCGACCGGCGCCTGCCAGACCACGTCGAGGTTACCCTCGAACACTCCATAGTGGTCTGCCGAGCTGACCGCGAACTCGGCCAGGCCGTCGCCGTCGAAGTCGTGAATGGCTGCGGGGCGGCGCCAGTTGTTGCTCACCGGTGGGTCGCCGCCAGGGGTCTGGTGCAGGAAGGTGATCGAACCGTCGTGTTCGAGCAGGCTGATACCGGAGGCACCCGAGAGCAGGACCTCGGGGAGTCCGTCGCCGTCGAGGTCCCCGATCTGAGCGTGGCTGGCATCGATATTGGGGTGCGAGTAATAGACGGAGCCGTCGTGGTGGAAGGCGCTGCGCCCGACCACGAGCTCGAGGTCGCCATCGCCGTCGAGATCGGCCGCCGCGCTCGCGTGATAGAAATTGAGGGGCTCGTCCTGCTTGTTCCACAGCACGTTGCCGTTGTGGTCGATCAGCCCCGCGCCCGCGAACAGCTCGACGTCGCCGTCGTTGTCGAAGTCGGCGGCGCCCAGGGCTGCGCGCCGGCTGCTGAGCCAGGGGACGGACTTCTCCCACTTGATCTCTCCGTCGTGCTCGATGGCTACGAGGGTGCTGCCGGCGGTCCCGGCGATGATCTCGGGCAGGCCGTCGCCGTCGATATCGGCGATCACGGGGACCTGGGAGAACTGGAGGCCCAGGTCGAGGTCCCAGTGGACCTCTCCCTCGGCGCCGTCGAGGACCCAGAGATGTTCCGGGCTGTTGCTCAGGCCCTCGTGGGTGAGGACTACGATGTCGGGGATGTCGCAGAGGTCGATGGCCCCGTCGTCGTTGTCGTCGGTGAGGTTGGCGACCAGGGGCGTGGTCAGGCTGTTGACGTGTAGCCCCTCGCCGTACCAAGCCCACTGGACCTCGGGTTCGAAGCTGCCGGCGAGGGCCGACTGCTCACACTCGGGGATCGCATCGAGCTCGCCCTCGACGACCGTGCAGGTCGGCTCCATCCCGCCATCGAGGTCCGAGGGGGCGAGGTCGAACTTGGTGCCGCCGTCGACCGTATCGCCGGTCTCCGAGCCCGCGCTGTCCTCCGAACTCGCGTCGCTCTCGGTCTCGCTCGACCTGCCCCCGCTGCCCTCTGAGCCCAGTGTCTGTGCGTCGGTGCTCTGGCCTCCGCTGTCGACCTCGCCGACTTCGTCGAGGCCAGCGCTGAACGCCTCGACGTCGTCGGCGCTGCAGGCCGTGAGCCCCGCGACGGTGCCGATGCCAAAGATGCCAAAGACGATGCCGGAGGTCGGGCGAGCGCGCATGCGCAACAGTAGCAGCGCAGCCCAGGGTTCTCGGGGTGCCGTGGGGGCACCGAAAGGAGCGCTCAGCGATCGTCGAAGTCCGTGTCGCGGAGGTGCTCGTCGGCGATATCGCGCCAGCTGGGTACCCGCGCTGGGGGCCGGCCATCCACGCGCACCCCCCTTGAGATCAGGGCTTCGACATCCCGAATCTCGCTACCGTGGATCACCACACGCTCGAGCGCGGGCAGAGCCATGAGGTCGTCGACGCTGTGGATGGCCGTGCCCGAGATGTCGAGCACACGGAGCTTGGGCAGCACCCGCAGGGGCCGCAGATCCGTGACTCGCGTGTAGTTCAGGCGCAGGATCTCGAGCTCGCTCAATCCGGCCAGCGGCTCGATGTCGGCGACGGAAGTGGAGCCGCGCAGGTCGAGCTCACGCAGGGCCGCGAGGGCGCCTAGAGGGCGGAGGTCGAAGGCATCGGTGCTCGCCAGGACCAGCTCCTCGAGTCTGCGCAGGGCACCCAGGGGACTCAGATCGACCCACCCTGCGTGGCCGAGGTCCAGGGCCTCCAGCTGCTCGAGTCGGGCCAGGGGCTGGAGCGTGTCCGCGCCGTCCGCATCGGGGTGACCATGAAAGGAGAGGTTCAACCGGCGCAGGGCCTCGAAGCCCTCGCCCAGCCCCTGGAGGCTGGTGCGGAGCCCGTGGAGATCGAGCTGGCTCAGGGCTGGGAGCGCACGGAGGCTGTCCAGATCGGTGATCGAAGCCTGGGTCAGGGCCAGCTCCTCCAGGGTCTCGAGCCGGGCCAGGGGCTCGACTCGTTCAAAACCGGGGTCGGGGAGGCGCAGGGTCTCGAGCCGCCCCCAGTCGGCCAGTTGGGCTGCGAGCCCCTGGACACCGGGTGCGCGCGGGGCCTCGAGGGTGTGGAGCAGGGCGCTGGCCGGAAGCTCGAGCAAGATGGCCAGGGTCGGATTGAGACGCTGGCGGATCTTGGCGACCGTAATGTAGCCACGCCGCCAGCTGACCGCGATGTCGCCCGAGTCTGCGAGCGCCCCCAGCCAGGTCTTGTAGTGGGCCGCGAACAGATCGTCGGCTTGGTGGCGCAGCACCTGGCGCTCGAACACGCGCTCAGCGCTGAGGATCCGCTGCTCCAGGGCGATCAGCTCGCCGCGTCGATCTCCCTGGGCACTGAGCAGATCACCCAACACTGCCCAGGCTTGCTCATCGTCGAGGTTGCCGCGCAGTGTCGCCTCGATCGCGCGTTGCGGCATGCTGGTGCTGTTTAGCCGACCGGTGCACCTGGGCGCAACGTCGACGGCGAGAATCAGGCAGGATCGTCGGCGATGTCGGGGCCACACCAGCCGAGCGCCGCGGGCAGCTCGACCGACTCGTGCACACAGGACTCGGCTGCGACCGAGGGCCCGAATCTACGCCTTAACCCCTGGCTCCTGTGTCTGGTCCGCGCCGCTCAGATGGCGCTCTTTCCCATGGCCATCCTGTCGGTGTTCCTCAAGCAGGAGATCGGCTTTGGGCTCACCCAGATCATGCTCTTGCAGGGGGTGTTCGGCGTGGCGATGGTCGTGTTCGAGTTCCCCTCGGGCTACCTCGCCGATCGGATCGGCTACCGCAATTCGCTGATCATCGCGTTCAGCCTGTGGGTGGTGGCCTGGCCTATCTACGGCTACTCGACCACCTGGGCAGGGGTGGCCGTGGCCGAGCTGCTCTTGGGTGTGGGTATGGCCATGGTCTCGGGTTGTGACTGCGCCCTGATGTACGAGTCGCTGCTGGCCAACGACGACGAGCAGAGCTTCGCGCGCTGGTCCGGACGGCAGATGTTTTTTGGTCAGGTCTCCGAGGGCAGCGCTGCCCTGGTCACGGGGATCCTGTTCACGGTCGGTGTGCAGTGGCCGTTCTTGGCCCAGGCGGGAGCTTCCGCCGTGGGTCTCTGTCTGGTCCTCGCCCTGCGTGAGCCGGCTCGAGAGCGGCCCCCGTTCACGGACTCGCTCACCCAGATCCGCGCCCTGCTCCGCCACGTCGGTCGGGAGAACCCCCGCCTCCGCTCGTTGTTCGCAGCCTCGATCGTCTTGGGGATGGCGCCCTTCATCGCGGTGTGGACCGTACAGCTGTATGCGCTCGACGGCGGTCTCCCGGAGCCATGGTTGGGCCCGCTGTGGGCGGTCGCCAATTTCAGTGTAGCGATCGCGGCTCTGCTCAGTCACCGCCTGCTCAGCGACCGGTCGCTCGTGGGCGTGGTCCTGGGTTGTACGCTGCTCATCGTCCTGGGCTACCTCGGCATGGGTCTGAGTTACGCCCTGTGGGGGTTCGCCTTCTACTACCTGCTGACGATCACCAGGGGGCTGCAGGGACCGCTGCTGCGCCATCGTGAGCAGCGCCTGGTGCCGAGCCGAGACCGGGCGGGCTTCGTGTCGCTGCGGAGCATGGGATTTCGCCTCGTGTTCCTGATCCTCGGCCCGGCTGTGGGCTTGGCCATCGACGCGCACGGCCAACACCCCGTGATGTACGCCCTCGCGCTGGGCTTTGGGATGGGCGGGGCGCTGGCGGCCTGGGGTCTGTGGCGGACGCGGGCGGAGCCGCCGGATGCCGTCTCAGCTCGGGGCTGACTGCTCGGCGGCTGCGGCTCGCTTGGCGGCGAGCCGCAGGGCCTTCGCGGCCTGGTGGGCCTCGTAGTGCCTGGGGTTGAACAGGCTGACCTGGGTGTGGTGGTAGCCGTGATAGTAGATGCCGAACCAGATTCGGTTGCCGACCCAGTAGTAGCCGTGGTCGAGGTTCACGGGGAAGAAGCCCTCTTCTGGCTTGGCCGCGTTGTGAGTCGACCAGTTGAAGTGCATCAGGTGCAGAAAACCGATGATCGCGGTCGGCACAAAGAAGAAGAAAAACCCGATCGGACCCAGGAGCATGTACCAACAGGCGATGAGCACGATGTTGGTCGCGTAGCTCGTGTAGGCTCGGCGGCGTTCGAAGCGGCGGTTCTCGTCGGTCTCTCCGAAGAACTCGAAGAACTGGCGTTGGAGCTGAACCTCGACGTTGACGATGGTCTTGAGGAGGAAGGGCCAGTAGCCGGCGGCGTCGGGCGTGATCGGGTGGGGGTCGCGCTCGGCGTCGTCGCTGTACTTGTGGTGGCGCCGGTGGATGATCTCCCAGCTCGCGTAGCGGGTCAGGACCACGAGCCCGCAGAGCTCACCGATGAGTCGGTTGATGGGCTTGGGAAAGTTTCCGTGTGAGCAGTTGTGGATGAACACACTGCACAAGATCTGAGCGTGGGCCACGAGCGGGAGCAGGAGCCAGTACCACCAATGAAATTCGGGTACGAGGCCCCGCCAGCCCACGCTGAGCATGAACGCAAAGAGCAGGGAGAAGAGCACCAGGTAGCTCCCGTCGTACAGCACATAGAATGCGCGGCGATGGCGGAAGCGGACGGAGGGCTGTGCGGTCAGGGCTGCTGCGAGGGCGGACACGCTGTCGACCGAGATAGCACAGGCCTGGAATTATGACCGCGCAAGCCCTCACCTGGGGTGGACTCTGACGCGTGAGTTGGCTCGGGGTTGGTGCACAGCCCCACATCGGCGACACTCGGGCCGTGCTCGTTCGGCGACCGGAAGAGTGGCGCCAAGTTGGGATCGTCGCGGTTTATTGGGGCCTCATGGGCACCCTGTTCTTCGTCCCGGCGGCCCGCAGCCTGCCCCTGTTCATCGCAGCCTGCTACTTCAGCTTCCTCAACGCCGTGGTGCTTCACAACCACCTGCACCAGGGGGTATTTTGCAACAAGCGCCTCAACCTGCTGTGGCGCGCCGTGCTGAGCTTTGGGGCCCTCTACCCGGCGTCGGCCAACATCCCGGCGCACAACCTGGTCCACCACCACTTCGACGATGACGGCGACCTCGACTGGGCCGCGCCTGAACATGTGCGCTTTCGTTGGAACCTGCTGAACTTGCTCCATTTTCCCAACGTGGCTGGGCCGCTGACCTTCGCCGGAGTTCAGCGCTGGGCTGCGAGCAGTCGGCACCCGACCTTCGTGCGTCAGTATCGGCTCGAGCTCGGCTTCGCCTTTGGGCTCACGGGTTTGTTGGTCGCCCTCGATCCTTGGTCGGCCCTGTTCTTCGTGATTCTGCCTCAGCTCTACGGTGCGCGCTCGATCTTGCGGATCAACTTGATCCAGCACGACGGCGCCGACACGAGCAGCGAGTGGAACCACTCGCGCAACTTCGTGGGCCGGGCCTTCAACTGGATCATGTGTAACAACGGCTATCACACGATTCACCACAATCGGGCGGGCATGCACTGGTCGGAACTCGACCGCGCCCATACCCTCGAGGTCGTGCCGCATATCGATCCGCGCCTCGATAAAGCGAGCATGATCGGATACCTGCTGCGGACCTATCTGTTCAACTGGAGGCGACCCGAGCCGCTCCAGATGGCGGCCGAGAGCTCGGGCCTCGACAATCGGGACCGGGGTCGGGGCCGGGACCGAGCGGGGCGGCGAGCCGGCGCAGACGCGAGCGCGCTGGCGGAGTCGAGCGCGGCCTGAGCGGCTGCTCGCAGAGGAGTACAGGTCATGGGTTTGCTCGAAGCCTCTCCCGAGATCATGGGGAGCCTCGCGTTGGGCTTCTTCTGGATCCACACCCTGTTGATCGTGGCCGCGGCGGGCCAAGAGCTCCGCCGGCTCAGGTTGCTGCGTGCACGGTTGCGGCCCCTGCCTGAACTCGAGGACCGGCGGGCCGGCCTGCTGCGTCTCGAGGTGGTGCGCGGGGCAGGTCCACAGGGACAGATCGCCGACAATCGGGTCACTCAAGTTGGACGTAGCAAGGGGGACGGGACGCTGTGGTTCAGCGATGCGGCGCACGCGAGTCAGGTCTATGGGGGGGAGCTGCTGTGGCGGGAGAGCGGGGGCGCGGAGGTCGCGATCTCCGTCGACGGGGACCAATCGGGTGCCGCCTGGGTTTCTGCTCAGACCCGGGAGCGGGCGGCGCAGTTGGGGGGCCCCGAGCAATTCGCGGTAGCCGAAGTCCAGGCCAAGCGGGGCGGCGGGTGGAAGCGAGAAGTGCTGACTTCAGTGGGGGGAGGGGACTGTGTATGGATCGCGGGCACGCTGCATCGGGACGCCGAGGGAGGCTGGAGCATCTGCGCGGGCCCCGATGGCCTCCTGGTCGCAGATTGCGATCCGCGCGTGTGGGCCGTGGGCCGACGGCGATTGGGAGCGGCCTTTATCATCGTCAGTCTGGCGTTGGCGGGGGTCTGCACCGCGCTGATGTTTTGGCCGCCCGTGTTCGGAGTGGTCTCGACTCTCGGGGCTCTCGCGGGCCTGGGGTATTTTCTCGGTTTGCAGCCGGTCGGCGTATCGCTGGCGGAGGCGATGCGGACGCCGGATCGAGCCTACCTGCGCGGGTCGCAAAAGCGACGAGCAGGTTGAAGGCATGCCTCCATAATAGGGGCTCGCGGGAGGGGCTCGCGGGCCCGGTCCGGCTCTGGTGTTGTCGCTGACCAATTTGAAGACGCGCCATCAGCGCCTTTGCTTCGTCGAAATATGAGGTGGGGTCATGCTCGTCTCTCGGCGTGTTCCGGTGGATGGTTTTGCTAGAGTAGGGGCATGTCTCAGGACGAGCCCGTCGATCGTGTGACCAAAGGAGACGCGCAGTGGCGCGAGCAGCTGGGCACGGAACAATTCAGGATTGCGCGTCAGGGGGGGACCGAGCGAGCCTTCACCGGCAAGTACTGGGATACCAAAACCGAGGGGAGCTACCACTGCGTGTGCTGTGGGGAGACCCTATTTTCTTCCGCACACAAATACGATTCGGGGAGCGGTTGGCCCAGCTTTACCCAGCCTGCGAATGACCACGCGGTGTGTACACGCAGCGACGAGAGTCTGGGTATGCGTCGGACGGAGGTGCTCTGCAGGCGCTGTGACGCGCACCTCGGGCATGCGTTTCCCGATGGCCCAACCTCGAATGGGATTCGCTTTTGCATCAACTCGGCTTCCCTCGACCTCGAGCCGGAGGGTGAGGACTGAGTTGTTCGAAGCCGGATGCTCCCTCCCTAATCGGCCTTTGCGCCATTTGCGCTTGAAGTGTCGTGCGCACTCTCGCCCACTTCTGCGGCGCGCTTTGGAGCCTCATGCGTGATTTTTGTACCGCCGGGTCAATATTTATCTCGACCCAAACAAGAGTGTTGGATCCTTCAGCTCCGAACTGGAGATGCAAGACAGATTGATCCAAAGATCAGGTGTATTGTTCGAAAACGAACTGGATTTTCAATGCGGCTGTAATTGCACTTGGGATTGCGGGTTGTTCGCATCAGGTGAAAACCGCTCATTTCAGCGTTCCAGGCGCACGTGTGGAGAAGTAAGGCCAAAATCGCGCTGCTCCGAGTCACTTTTGGATAAGACTATTCTACTCCTGTGTTGCGTTTTGCCCCGCGCAGTTGTATCGACTCGACGTGTACAGGGACTACTGATATGTGATTTACATCACAAATCAGTCAGTACTAGATACGTGAAGAAGAGACGGGCCGCGCCATGACTCCCCCACGCACCACTGTAGAAAATACCTCTCCCTGCGGGAAACCCACCAGTCTGGTGCTCGATTTCGAGCCAACTGTCGGGCGGGGAGAGCGGCCACATCTCATGTGTCCGATCCGCTCGAGGCTCAATCCACATGTGAGAGCGGCACATACCCATACGCTGAAATGGGCATGTCGCATGGGGTTGGTCGACGTGCAGGGACAGATGTACGGGCAGTTCAGCCAGGCTCGGTTTTCGTGGTTGGCCGGTCGTGCCTACCCAAATGTCGATGCGGGGAGGCTCGGTTTGATGTCGGACTGGATCACCTTTTTGTTCTTCTATGACGACATGTGTGACACCGAGGAGGCGATCGACGGCGAATACTCGAGCAAGCTCTTCGCCGCGGAGGACCGGCTTATTGCGATCGGTCTCGGAGCGTCGATCGAGGGGGGCTCACCCCTTGATCGTGCGCTCGCCGATATTCGGGATCGGGCGGCATCTATCGGAAGCTCAGAGTGGATTGCTCGCTTGGGGCGCCACGTGCACGACTATATCGAAGGTGTCCGTTGGGAGCGGATGCTTCGCTTCAAGGGCCGGGTCCCGACCTTGGCGACCTACACCAAGCTGCGTCTGCTCAACAGCGCCGTCTACCCCTGCCTCGATTTCGCAGGGATGTGTGTCAATGGGTTGCGCATGGACTTCGCCACCAACATTCACGTGCAGCAGCTCGAGGTCATGGCCAACAACCACATCTGTTGGGTCAACGATATCTATGGCCTCGACAAAGAATTGAGCGAGCACACCACGAGTAATGTCATCATCGTGTTGACCAACGAGTTCGGCCTGAGCTGGGGGCAGGCCATCGACCGAGCAATCGTGATGTGCAATGCCGAACTCGATGCGTTCACCGAACTCAAGGAGTCCATGATCGATCTCGAGAACCCGAATTGCCGTGCCTATGTCGAGGCCCTCGAGAGCTGGATGCGGGGTAACCTCGACTGGTACTCGGAGACCATGCGTTACGGCGTGGACGCGGATCAGGCCGCGACCTGGAACGCATGGACAGACTGGGACAGCTTCGGCCGCCCGAGCCTGCGCGGCCTGAGCTGAACTCGACTGAGCTGAACTCGACTGAGCTGAACTCGACTGAGCTGAACTCGACTGAGCTGAACTCGACTGAGCTCAACTCGACTGAGCTCAGTCGGGGCCGAGTCGGCCCCTACTTGGCCCTGCTGGCCTCGACTCGACGCCGGGTCTTGTCCGCCATGTCGAGGGCCTGCCGCTCGGAGATGCCCTCGGGTTTGAGGTTTCGGTGGGCCTCGGCGATCTTGTGCCAGGGGAAGGCCTTGACGTCGACGCGGCCGAGCCACGAGACGGCGGTCATGAGCCCACGGACGATGGCCTCGTCTGTGACCACGGCGACCGAGACATGGGGCTGGGCCTTGAGGGCCAGAGACATGGCCCTGCGCTGAACCATGTTGACCTCCACCGTGCCGACCGACGTGGCCAGGACGTAGCGGACGAGATCCGAGGCGATTGTGTCGCAGTAGTCCTGCCAGACGTCACCGGTGATCGGTCCCGACGGGTAGAAGGAGGTCATGAAACCCCCTGCGACGCTCCAGTTAAGGGCCTCCAGCTTTATCATCTCGAGGTCTGGGGGCTCGGCATGGGGGGACATCCTGGGGGCAGCGCGCCCCGCCTGCTCAGACTACCGCAGTTGGTACCCATGACGCCACACCCGCGGTGTGAGGGCTCCACCTTCGCGATGTCGGTCTGCGGATTCAACCCACCGCGATGAGATCGATCTCGACCAGGGCTCCCTTGGGCAAGCCCGCAGCCTGCACGGTGACGCGGGCGGGGTGCCGACCGGGCTCGAAACAACGCCCGTAGATCGCATCGACCACGCTGAAGTCGCCCATGTTGGCCAAGAAGATTGTCGCTCGGACCACGTTGGCCCAGCCCATCTGGGCGGCCTCGAGTACGGCGAGGGCATTGCGGAGGACCTGCTCGGTCTGGGCAGAGACATCGCCCGGGATACCCAGCTCGGGTTTGCCGGGGATCAGACCGATCTGCCCGGACGCGTAGAGGGTCCGGGTCCCCGACACGACGATCGCCTGGTTGTAGTTGCCGACCGCCGCGGGGGCCCGCTCGGTGCTGACGACGCTGCGCTCGAACTCACTCATGGACGCAGCATCGCTTCGCCCTCCGGCGCTTGCAAGCGGGGAGGAAGCTTGATAAATCCCCGTCCCCAGACGAGGGGCACTGCTCTTCGGGCGCGTAACTCAGTGGTAGAGTGCCACCTTCACACGGTGGAAGCCACAGGTTCAAGTCCTGTCGCGCCCAAGCAAACGACCAGCCAGGTGCTCTTGGCTGGTCGTTTTTGTTGTTGCAGCCGGACCTGGGGGTCAGGGCAGGCTGCCGGCCTCGCGCAGCTCGTCTTCGAGGCGTAGGGCTGCTTCACAGACGCCTTCTGCGTAGAACTGGCGGGCCCACTTGCGGAACTTGATGACCGCCCAATCGGACTTCGCCGCCATCGGTCGCATGCGATAGATCTTGTGTTCCCAGATCTCGAAGTCCTCTTCGATGGTCCTGTCGAAGAGCCCGGCGTAGGTGTTGAGGATGAGCGTCGTCAGGGGTCTGAAGGGGGTCGCGCCCACCCGGTGACGGGCGATGATGCGGACATGCCGCTCGTCGATGGGGGTCGTCGAGATCAAAGTTTGGGTGCGCAGCTCGAGCCCACCGGGGAAGCTCGAGGTTTGACGGATGAGACCGATCGAGAACCCCGAGCGCCGGACCTCGACCTCGGCGTCGATGGTCTTGGGCACCCGCAGCAGATCGAGTAGGCGAGGGAAATCTGGGAGCCCAAAGGACTCCCGTTTGGCCTTCATCTGCATCGTGAGGTTGCAGATGACCCCCTCCGTCTGCATCGTCAGCGTTGGGAGTTCATCGGTGATGCCGTGCATCACGGGGGAGTGAGACACATCGGTGTCGTTCTCGCCGACGTCTTGAATGCGCGCGGGACACTCCCAGGTCCGGATTCGCCAGGGGGACCAGGCGAGGTCGAACTCGGGTTGCGGCGGGAGCTGGTGATCTGGAGCGGCGCCCTGATCGTGGAACCACACCAAGATCATGCCGTCTCGTTCGTCGACGTGCCAAGGCTTGATGGCGGCTTTTGGGGGCGGCGGATCGCCGTGCGCGGCCTTCATGCATTTACCGCTGCCGCCCTCGAATTCCCATCCGTGAAAGGGGCAGCGAATGCGATCTCCCACGACCGTGCCTCCGTGTCCGAGGTGCGCGCCCAAGTGTGGACAGTAGGCGTGGGTGACGTGGACCTCGCCGTCTTCGGCCCGGAACACCACCAGGTCGCCGCCGAAAGCCTGAACCACCCGGACCGCGAGAGGATCGACATCGTCCGAGTTTGCGACGACATACCAGCCTCGCGGGTAGGGCAAGGACGGAGCGGAAGAACGATCGAGAACTGGAAGCCGCGCGCTCATCGTATCCTTGGTATGCATTCCTACGTGTCATGACAAGTATGAAGTGCGCGCGCGAGCCGAGTTACTCGAGGTGATGGAGGAAGTTGGGCAGCGTACAATGCGCATAGGGGCGCGCGCCTCGGTCGCCGGCTTGGACGGAGGGCACCCCCCGTGTGTGTGTGTGGCTCGACATCGGGATCGGGCGCAGATGCGCGGCTGCGAGCGAGAACGCGCAGATTGGCCCGGAATGTCACAATCGCGCCCGATCGCACGAGGCCACATTCCTCAGTAGGGGAAAAATGCCCCACAGCTGTCTCGACTGGTTGCGAGCGTCAGGGCTCTCCACGAACGATCTATGTCAATACCGACTGCATTCACCGGTTCTCCGGTTCCGCAGCTCGGGAGGTTGCGAATTTGGAGCCGAGCCAACCTGGAGATTGGTGTAAAGCCAGCCAATGAACTTCTCCAAGCGTCTCGCGCAAGCCGTGCTGGCCTGTTGTATCGCCCTCGGACTCGGCTCGACGGTCAGCCAGGCCGGAGTGAGTTGGACTCCGCCCCCCGAGTCTCCCGAGTCTCCCGAGTTTTCCGAACTCCTCGATCTTTGTGAGGCGACCACCGCCTGCACTTACGCTCCTCCCACAGCGCCGCAGCTGCACGCGGAGGTCTGTTGGGATCAACGGACGGCGAGGGTCGTGTTGGCAGACATCAATGGTTGTGAACAGGACACCGAGGCCATGAACCTTCAGTACGGTGAGGTCATCGACGACGATACGCTCGAGGTCGCCGCCTATTTGCCATTGCAGGACGCGTGTGAGCTCGGCTATTGCGTGCAAGGTCCATCGACGGCGGTCGAAGATGAAATGTGCTGTACCGCGAATGGATGCACCCCATATTCTGGTGGCGCGTGCGCCGGTGAGATTGTGTTCTGTTTCGACATGTCGGGCAATGGCTGCAATGGGGGAGAGTAAGAACAGGACGAACAGGCTGTTGTCGTAGCGATCTCGGATCTCGATCTGAGGACCCGAGGGCCACGACGCGACCATGGCTTCGAAGCGACCACCGGTCGCAACGGGCTCACTGTTCCAATCAGTTCCAATCAGTTCGCAGGCGGGAGGGCTTCGCCCACGATGCCGAGCTCACGGTTGTGGAGTGCCCTGGCGACCATCTTCTTGTCGTCCAAGGCCCTGGCTTCGCTGTGCATGTCACAGTCGTTGAGGTGCTTGATCGCCAGCGCGTACATCATGCGGGCCTGCTCGTAGTTGTTCTGTGCAACGAGCAGGTCGCCCAGAGGAGCGATGGCTTCGCCGAGGACACAGGTCTCGGGGGCACCCGGACCGACCGCCTCGGCGAGCAGCTTGTGGGCGGCCCTGGCGTCCTCATAGGCGAGCTGGCCGTCTCCCGCTCGAGCCCGCGTGCGGGCGCTCTGGACCAGGGCCATCGCCGTGCCGATGCGTGGATCGAGGTCGGAGTGGGCCTCCTCCAAGGTCGGCCCTTCGGGCGCGAGGCCCCATCCGACGGCGAAGGTCGCGGCCAAGGCAGCGGCGGCGAGCAGGGGATGGCGGCCTTGATCCCGGCGCTCGGCCCGGTCTTCGATCGCCTCTGCCACGGCAGCCATGGAGGGGTGTCGGTCGCGCGGGCGGAGCCGCATCCCACGGTTCAGGGCTCGACGCAGCTGAGCCGTGAGTGCGTTGGTGTGGGGTTCGGCAAACTCGCCCGAGCTCATGGCGTGGTGACGCTGCGCCGGGGACATGTCGGCGAAGGGGTGGACACCCGTGATCGCCTCCCACATGACCACGCAAAACGCGAGTTGATCTGCGAACGCCTGCTCCTCGAAGCTGGGCCGGCTGCCCGGCCACTGGGCCCGGGCTTCGAACTCGCCGGAGAGGTGAGTCTGGATTCGGCCACGTCCGAGGTCGAAACCCGAGAGCAGAGGTCGGGCGCCGCCCTCGAAACCGATCTCCAGCCAGATTTGGTCAGGCCCGAGGTTGCGGTGTGCGAGACCGATGGCGTGGGCCCGATCGAGGGCGCGGGCGAGCTGGGCGAACACCCTCAGGATCTCCGCGTTCGCGCGAGGGGTCTCGAGCCAGGTACGCAGCGTGCGACCGCGGATTGGGGCGGTCACCAAGATGCGCTGGCCGTCAGCCTCGACATGCGCGAGTACAGCGCAGACATGTTCGTGCCGAAAGCCGAGCGCGAGTTTCAGCTCGTGTGGATCGAGGCTCAGCTGACCCGGCTGCAGGATCTCGACGTCGACTTCGCAAGCGACCTTCGGGGAGGTAGCCACGGTCGGGCTGGCCGGATCGGAGGGCGCAGCAGGATCGATCGCCCGGTAGCAGTGGGCGCGGGGGGCTGGACCGAGCAGGCGGTAGCGCCCCGCCAACTCGACGCTCGGGTCGCGTGACACGGCGCTCTGATCGTTTTCACGATCAGGCGTGTCCGTCTCGGTCGATCCGATCGCCCGCGAGGCTCCGTCAGCGCAGAGAGGCCCTACCACCGCCGAGTTAAATACCACAGTGAGGACAAAAGGCGGCGCTATGTCTACTTTCGAGCGTTACTTTGTGGTCGCTCGTGTTTGAATGGTGTGTCGGGTGGCATCAATAACCACCATTGCATAGGTAGTTTTGCGTATGGTTTGAAGCCTCCGCGCGGATACGGCCAGCCTCGCGGTCGGGGAGTCGGGAGCGGTGGCAGGTGTCGATGGCCGGACTCGCGCCTCCCTGGTAGGGTCTGTGCGTGCCGGATCCGGTCGAAGAAGCGGGCTCGCGTGATGGGCGCGAGGCGGGGCCGTTTCGCGATGGGGACCACTCTGGGCCGGATGGACAAGGAGAGGATCACCGGGGGGGTGGCGAATCCGCCCTACCTACGCCAGAGAGTCGTTCTGTGCCAACTCGATGGGTGCGGGTCGGGATGTTGCTCGTCGGATTGGGGTTGCTCGTGGCGTTGCTGGCGGCCGGGCGCTCGTGCCGTTCGAGAGCGGATTCATCCGATCCAAAGGTCGAGCCTGGGACCCCGGATGCGTTCGGTTCGGGAGGTGGCCAAACGGTCATCGAGGGGCCGAGCTACCGGGTGGTCGGAATCGTGGTGCGTGAGGTTCCGGCCAAACTCGACACAGACCCAGCACCACACCCAAAGCCAGATCCAAAGACCGCAGACCTGGACCCCGGATCACCTTCAGACTCGGACTCATCAGACTCGGATTCATCAGACTCGGGTTCATTCGGCTCCGACGAGTCCGGCTCGGATTCGTTAGACTCGGATTCATCAGATTCGGATTCATTCGGTCCAGGCCAGGTGGGCGGTACAGGGGACCCGGACCGAGCCCTCGCTGCACTGATTGCGTCTCTGCCGGCCCACACCTTGGTCCCCCCGGAGCCCGGAAGCTGCCGAGTCCGGGCCTGGCAAGCGGGGCGCTCGGTCGCCCCCGAGGTCGAGTGTGACGCAGCTGGCCGCTATACACTCGAAGTCGACTCGGGAGTCGAGGGGGCCATCGATGTCGAACTTCGGGTCACGGGCCACCTGCGTGGTCTGGTCCGTGTGCAGCTCCCGGTCGCCGATGGCGACGGGGGGGGCGACGGGGGGGGCGAGGGGGGGGGCGATGGGGAGCCCGATAGGGGGGCCGAGGTCGGTGTGCCCACCGTCGCCCTCGGACCTGGGCACACACTCGCGGGCCAGACCCTCGACGCCCGCGGCCAGCCCCTGGCGAAGGTTCGGGTCCAAGCCATGCCGCAGCCCGGCTTGGGCGAGGTCGAGCCGTGGCGAACGCAGAGCGATGAAAACGGCCGCTTCTCGTTCACGACCTTGCCCTACGGGCCCGTGAGTCTGCGGGCCATCCACGACGGCTACGCCCTGTCTGTGGTCGAGGCGATCGCGCCCGAGGACGACGTGCTCATGGTTCTCGACGCGCTCATCGACCTCGAGGGATCCGTGGTCGGACACGAGGAGCTGTGGGCGAGGGCGAGGGCGAGGCTCGAGGGATCGTCGGTGTGGCCCGCGATCGAAGGGCGGCTCGGAGCCGACGGACGCTTCGTGTTCGAGTCGCTGCCGGACGGGGTCTACGGCGTCGAGGTCAGCGTGCTCGCCCAGACTCCGGGCGAGCCCGAGTTCGCCTCGGTCCCGCTGGAGAACGTGACCCCCGACCTGCGGGTCAACCTGGCGCTCGTTCCAGCTTTTCGTGTGCCCGTGCGGGTGGTCGATCCGGAGGGGACGCCTCTGCATCACGCGCGCGTGACCCTGGGCTATGGCCAGCTGGGTATGCTTCAGAAGGTCGCGGAGACCGACGAGGAAGGCCGGGCCCGGGTCGGTCCGGTGGTTCCGGGGCCCTACGTGTTGCACGCCGACGCCGACGGTTTTCTGCCGCCTCCGGCCCTCGAGATCGAGGTCGGGAGCGAGGGTTTCGAGCCCGACGAGCAGGTCCTGGTCTTGGTGCGGCCTGCGAAGCTCCAGGGCGTGGTGGTCGACGAAGACGATCGTCCGGTCGCCGGTGCCGAGGTCTCGGTCGAGAGCGAGGTCGCGTTTTCGGTCGGCGAAGGGGATACACGCGCGCGCATGTTCGCCGCGGCCATGGGCGCTGGGGAGGGGAGCCTGGGCGTGACCGCTGGGGCCGTGCCCGACATCCCCCTCTTCGACGACGACGAGGACGAGAGCGGGGTCGGCGTGGTGCTCAGCGACGCCGAGGGACGCTTCGAGATCGACCTGCTGTTGCCGGGGACCTACCGCCTGCGGGCGCTGCACGGGGGACACGCCGGATCGGCGGTCGAGGTGTTCGAGCTGCGCTCGGGAGAGCTGCGCGAAGGCGTGACCTTGAAGTTGCGCGAGGGGGTGCCGCTGACAGGGGTGGTCCGGGGCTCTAACGGCGAGCCGATCGCGGCGGTTCAGGTCGACCTGGGAGACGGCACGGTGCTCACCAGTGACCGCCGAGGGGTGTTCGACGCGGGCTTTCGCCGAGGCTCGCAGCGGCTCGTGTTTCGTGCGGCGGGCATGGTCCCCCGGGTCGTCGAGATCGACATGCCGCGGGTCGGCCGGCCCGCGGTCGATGTCGCTGTGACCCTCGCTCCCGCGCAGGGCCGGGTTCAGGGCCGAGTGGTCGACGGCAACGGCCAACCGATCCGAGATGTGGAGGTCGAACTCCGGCCCCTCGACGGGCTCTCCCCCTCGTTGGTGACTTGGACCGACGCCAAGGGCAGCTACGACTTCGACGCCCTGAGCCCGGGTGAGGTCGCACTCTATTTTGCGCATGCTGCCTACGTACCGGACCTCGACGAGGTCGAGGTCGATGAACCCCACCGGTCGATCTCGGCCCACGAGTGGGTCTTGCACAAGGGTTGGGAGGCCGAGATCTTGGTTCGGGCCAGCAAGGGGGGCGCGGGCATCGAGGGCGCCGCGCTGTGTGCGGGACGGGCCCGGGCGCGCACGGACTCTCGCGGGGTCGCCCGCCTGGAGCACCTCGTGGGGTCGCTCGAACTCGAGGTCGACGCGCCCGGGTGGATGGGCGTGACCCTGACCATCGACGACGACGGCAGCGGCAGGGTCGAGCTGACGATCGAGCTGGCCGAGGGCGGGGGGATCGAGGGGACGATCGACGACGACATCGGAGACTCGGTGGCCTCGGCGAAGATCTCGGTGACCACGACCTCGGGGCAGCCGCTGGGTGAGGCTACCAGCGACGCGCGCGGTCGATGGCGGGTCGAGGGGGTGCCCCCCGGTGACGTGTTGGTCCGCGCGGAGCCGCCCGCGGCCTACGAAGCGGTGCTTGCGCCTGTGGAGGTCGAGTCGGACGTCTTGCGTGGGGAGGTAACCAAAGCCGTCCGGTTGCGATTTGAGAGGCGCTGAGTTTTACTCCGCGAGCAAGCGCCATGCGTCAGCCAAACTTCCAATTCGCCGTCCTGAGCTCCCTGTGTTGCTGTGTCCTGCTCTTGGCCCCAGGTTGCGCCAGCAGCGGGGGCGACGAGGGGGGCAAGGGGGACCCGGCCGGGGAGGCCAGCCCGGAGGGAAGCCCGAAACAGGCTGCGGCGTCGGAGGGGGACCCCTCCGGCTCGGCTGGTCGGATCGCGGGACGGCCGGTAGACGGCCCCCAAAAGGTCGGCTCGGCGGGCGAGGTCGCAGCCGACAACGACGAGTACACGCTGCGCATCGACGCCGGCGAGGGCAAGGTCGGCGAGCCTGGGAAGGTCAGCATGCACGTGGTGCCCAAGAGCTCCTGGCACCTCAACCTGGAGTACCCGACCTCGCTCCAGATCGTGGCTCCTGAGGGCGTGAGCCTGGCACAGCCCAAGCTCGGCAAGGACGACGCGGTCTCGTTCGGGGAGGAGGGCTGCGAGTTTGCGATCTCGTACACGGCCGACGCCGCTGGAGAAAAGACCTTCACGGGCACCTTCAAGTTCGCCGTGTGTCAAGATGAAGCATGTGCACCGCGGACCGAAGAGATCGAGTTCAAGGTCGCGGTCAAGTAGGGCGTCACAGCGGCCCGCCGGGTCGACGCCAGGACAAAGTTTGATGCCCGATTCGAACCCTGACCCCGACTCTGGCCCCAATTCTGGACTCGGTCCCAGCCTCGGCCCGGCCGACGTGGACGTGCGCGAGGAGGCCTCACAGCGCCTGGCCGCCCTCGCCTCCGGTGTCGCGGACGAGTTCGCCGCGACCCGCCGAGTGTTGAGCTTCGAGCAGTGGTTCGCCCTGTTGGTCGAGGCACCCCGGCTCCACGTTCGCAACAGCGCCCAGTATGTCCGGGATGCGCTCGAGCACTACGGTCGAGAGTCCGTCCGCATCCCGCGCGGAGTCGCCAATCGCTTTCGCCTCTTCGACCGAAAGTTCGACGAGGGAGCGCGCCTGGTCGGCCAAGAGCGGGCTCAAAATGAGCTCTACGAGGTCCTCGATGGCTACTGTCGCCTCGGGCGTATCGACTCACTGGTGCTCTTGCACGGCCCCAACGGCAGCGCCAAGAGCACGCTCCTCGACTGTCTCCAGGCCGGACTCGAGGCCTACTCCAAGACCGACGCGGGCATCGCCTATCGCTTCTCTTGGGTCTTTCCGACTCGCCGGCAGCCTGGAACAGGGATCGGTTTTGGGGTCGCACCGGGGTTGCGGGAGGTCCTGGGGGAGCAGAGTTTCGCCCGCCTCGACAGCGACAGCATCGAGGCCCGGCTCAGCGACGAGAACAAGGACCACCCGATCTACCTGGTCCCGGTCCCCGCCCGTCAGCGCCTGCTCGACGACCTACTCGCCCGCAACGAGGAAGACCGTGACTTCGTGCTCGCCTGGTCGATCCGCAACGGCGAGCTCTCGTCGCGCAACCGGCACATCTTCGACGCCCTGCTCACCGCCTACCAGGGGGATCTGAGCAAGGTCTATCAACATGTCCGGGTCGAGCGCCTGTACCTCAGCCGGACCTACCGTTGTGGGCTCGTCGATGTCGAGCCCAAACAGGTCGTCGACGCGCGCTCGTTCCCGGTCACCGGGGATCGGGCTTTTTCGCAGCTGCCGCCCTCGGTGGCCGGCCAGGTGTTGTACGGGACCCAGGGTGACCTGATCGACGCCCAGCGCGGGGTGTTGAATTTCTCGGACCTGCTCAAGCGACCCTACGAGCAATACAAATACCTGCTGACGGCCACAGAGAGCGGCCGGGTGGTCCTCGACCATCTTCTGCTCGG